>CEAB01016669.1_pt1 | contig 181427 bp, 163 predicted proteins | sample 557651 | NCBI WGS metagenome assembly CEAB01 (sample SAMEA3182046, study PRJEB8094) | gut metagenome | biome: human; feature: gut; material: Stool; isolation source: human stools | place: Canada | collected 2011-11-15 | reverse complement strand
ATCCAGATAGGAGCCGTAGGTGATCATAATGCCCATGCCCAGAGACAGGGAGAAGAACATCTGACCGCCGGCGGTGGAAAGCACGGTCAGGAAATTGGGGGCTTCTTCGATGATGCCGTTGGCCACGGCCCAGCCAGGAACGAACATGTACTTCAGGCCATTCACCGCGTCGGGCAGGGTGCAGGCGCGGATAATGCAGATCAGCAGCATCACGAACAGCGCGGGCATGCCCACGGAACAAACCTTCTCGATACCGCCGCTGACACCGCCCATGACGATGAGCATGGTCAGCGCCACAAAGATGAGACCGTAGATAATGGCCTCAGTGGGATTGCCCATAAAAGCGTTGAATACCTCTGCGCCCAGCGAAGTACCGTTGGCCGCAGCCACCTCCGCAAAGGCGGCGGAGCCGAAGCTGGCGCCGAACAGATCGCCCACGTTCACCACCACGTACTTGATGCAGTAGCCGCCCAGTGCGCAGTAGAAGAACAGAATAAAGAACGGGGACAGGATGCCCAGCCAGCCCAGCCACTTGAAGCGCTTGCTCAGCACATGATACGCGCTGACCACGCCCTTGCCGGTCTTGCGGCCCAGCGCCAGCTCGCCCACCATGACGATAAAGCCGCACAGAACGGCCAGCACCAGATACACGACCAGGAAGGTAAAACCGCCGGAGGCGCCCATTTTATTGGGGAAGCCCCAGATGTTGCCCAGGCCGACTGCCGAACCGACAGACGCCATCAGGAATCCAAAATTGGACCCAAAGCCTTTTCTTTCTTCCATTGTTTTCTCTCCTTATAACAGAAATTTGCACCCGCTCCTTTGCCGAGTGCCCAAATTTTCTGTCTCCCATCTACTGACAGGAAACATCTTGAGGCGCCGCCACGCCCCTCAATGTGCCGTTGACGATAGTCCGCCAACGTCCCATGCAAAAAGTATACAGGATTCAAATTGCAACCGCAATTAGCAGTATTGATGAATTTTTCTCGTCCCATTGTACATTTTTAACATTCTATGAACAGATTTATTTTTGCAGTTTATAAAGATAAAGCATCCTTTTAGCACCCCTCAATGCACGGTTTCACGGGTTTTCCCTGACTTTTTTACCGCGATACTGCTATTTTCCTCTGGCGAAACCATCTGTGAAAGAATAAACAGGCATATCGTCCCCTCCCCGCCGCCTGTCCGCACCGCACCCATGCGCCGCATCGGCGGTACAGAGCGCGCCTTTTCCACCCTTCAGCACCGCGAAGCAGCTATCGGGCCCATCCTCCTCGCTTTTTCTCCGCCCCCGCGCAAGAATATCCCCGGCGGCAGTGCCGCCGGGGATATTCTTGCGCGGGGATCTCCGCAGTCAAACAGCGCCCGCCGGAATGGCGGGCGCTGCTCTTTCTGTTATTTGGAGAGCATACCGGGATGGCGGTCCCAGTATGGATAACATACACGCTTGCTTAGAAGAAGAATTCCTTGATCTGGCCGTACAGCACCAGGATCATGCACAGCGGGGTGATGAACTTGATGCAGACCTTGAAGAAGCCGTAGCCGCTCATGGCATGGCCGGAGCGCTCGCACTCCTCCTTGACCACGTCGGGGCCCAGCTCCCAGCCGATCATGATCGACATCAGCAGCGCGCCCAGCGGCATCATGATGCCCTCGGACAGCATATCAAAGAAGTCCAGCCAGCAGTCGTTCCATGTCCGGATGTCCGCCTCCGGCAGGCCCAGGAACTTCCACGGGGTAAAGTCGGCGCCGCCCAGGCTGTCGGCGCAGATGAGGATAGCGCCCACGCCCACGGCCACCGCCGCGATGAGGGTGTACTTCTTGCGCTTGTCGCCCTTGCCGGAATCGCGGGCCTTATCCACAAAGTGAGCCACCACGGCCTCCAGCAGGGAGATAGACGAGGAGATCGCGGCGAACACCACCAGCAGGTAGAACAGGATGCCGAAGATGGGGCCCAGACCGCCCATGCGGCTGAACACGTTCTGCATGGTGACAAACAGCAGCTTGGGGCCGCCCAGCGTGCCGCTGGGGTCCAGGGCGAAACGGCCGGGGATGACGCACAGGCCGGCCATCAGCGCCACCAGCGTATCCATGACGATGATGAGAATGGCGTTTTTCTGGAGGTTCTCCTTCTTATCCAGATAGGAGCCGTAGGTGATCATAATGCCCATGCCCAGAGACAGGGAGAAGAACATCTGACCGCCGGCGGTGGAAAGCACGGTCAGGAAATTGGGGGCTTCTTCGATGATGCCGTTGGCCACGGCCCAGCCAGGAACGAACATGTACTTCAGGCCATTCACCGCGTCGGGCAGGGTGCAGGCGCGGACAATGCAGATCAGCAGCATCACGAACAGCGCGGGCATACCCACGGAACAAACCTTCTCGATACCGCCGCTGACGCCGCCCATGACGATGAGCATGGTCAGCGCCACAAAGATGAGACCGTAGATAATGGCCTCAGTGGGATTGCCCATAAAAGCGTTGAATACCTCTGCGCCCAGCGAAGTACCGTTGGCCGCAGCCACCTCCGCAAAGGCGGCGGAGCCGAAGCTGGCGCCGAACAGATCGCCCACGTTCACCACCACGTACTTGATGCAGTAGCCGCCCAGTGCGCAGTAGAAGAACAGAATAAAGAACGGGGACAGGATGCCCAGCCAGCCCAGCCACTTGAAGCGCTTGCTCAGCACATGATACGCGCTGACCACGCCCTTACCGGTCTTGCGGCCCAGCGCCAGCTCGCCCACCATGACGATAAAGCCGCACAGAACGGCCAGCACCAGATACACGACCAGGAAGGTAAAACCGCCGGAGGCGCCCATTTTATTGGGGAAGCCCCAGATGTTGCCCAGGCCGACTGCCGAACCGACAGACGCCATCAGGAATCCAAAATTGGTTCCAAAGCCTTTTCTTTCTTCCATTGTTTTCTCTCCTTACTAAATACTTTCCCTTAGCCTTCCCGTTCCGGTGCTCCCACACCGGAGCGGTTCCCTGCGCGAAAGTCTTTCGCGTCAGATTACTTTGAAGTATAGCCCATCCCGCCGCTTCCCGCAATTAGCAATATTTATAAATTTTTAGCACAGTTTTCTGTTGTTTTAACATTTTCTTTATAGTAAACTGCCATTCCTTTATGTGAAAAGTATAACATTTCATGCGGCAAAAATCAGATAATATATGCTAATATCTCGTAAAATACAGAATTTGTGCATGTATTTCTTATGAAGAAATGTGCGGGTGCTTTTTCTGTGCAAGCGCACGATTGTTAAATTTTCGCTAATCTGATGTTAAGACCCCGTTAATGCCGCGTTTGCCGGTATAGCGCCGCGCAAAAAAGCAGTTGACAAACGCGGATTTTCTGCTATGATTTGAAAACGGTTTTCATTTTCAATTTCAGGAGGCATCCTATGACGTATATGACCAGACAGCAGCAGGCGATACTGGCCTGCATCCAGTCCTGCGACGGCGGCATCGGCGCGGCGGAGCTGACGGAAACGCTGCACCGGCAGGGCGAGACGGTGGGACTGACCACCGTGTACCGCCATTTGGAGCGGTTGGAAAAGGCAGGCAAGGTTCACAAAATTGTGACGGATTCCGGCGCAAAATACCAGTTCTGCACATGTAACGCATCGGGTCGTGACTGTTTTCTGCTGAAATGTGAAAAGTGCGGCGAGGTGTGCCATGTGGACTGCTCCCATCTGGCGCCGCTGTACCGCCATCTGGAGGAGGAGCACGGCTTCTCCATCGACCCGCGGCGGACGCTGTTTTACGGCGTGTGCCGCCGGTGCCGGGAGGCGGCGGAATGAGGCGGCTCCGGGCGTTTTTACTGGCGCTGACGGTGGCGGCGGGGCTGTGCGGCTGCGGCCGGAAGCCCTTGCAGGACAACGGAAAGCTCCGGGTGGCATGCACGCTGTTCCCCTACTACGACTTCGTGCGGCAGATCGGCGGGGACGACGTGGACGTGACGCTGGTGGTGCCCGCAGGGCGGGAGACACACAGCTTTGAGCCCACGCCGCTGGATGTCATCCGCATCAGCGAGGCGGACGTGTTCGTCTACAACGGCGGCGAGAGCGAGCAGTGGGTGGAGAACATTCTGGACGCCGCAGGGGAAAATATCCCGTATGTCCTGTCGATGATGGGGGCGGCGGAACTGCATGAGGAAGAATTTTCCGAGGGCATGCAGGGACAGGGCGCAAACGCCCACGAGCACAGCGATCACGACCACGGCCACGGCGAAAACGGCGGGGGCGATGATGCGGAAGATGAAGAAACCGAGTACGACGAGCACATCTGGACATCGCCGGTGACGGCCATGGCCCTGTGCCGCGCCATCGGGGAGACTCTGTGTCAGGCCGATCCCGACCACGCCGACGGTTACCGTCGGCGGCTGGCGGACTATCTGGCGGAGCTGGAGTCGCTGGATCAGTCGTTCCGCGACGCGGTGGCCGGCGGCAGCCGGAGGCTGCTGGTGTTCGGTGACCGGTTCCCGCTTTTGTATTTCTGCCGCGAGTACGGGCTGGACTACCGCGCGGCGTTTCACGGCTGCGCCGGCGACACCGAGCCGTCGCTGGCCACATTGAAGTATCTCATCGATCTGGTAAACGAGGAGCACATCCCCGTGGTATACACCATCGAGCTCAGCAGCCGGAAGGTGGCGGAGGCCATCGCCGAGACTACCGGCGCGGCGGTGCGGACGTTCCAGTCCTGCCAGACGGTGAGCCGCGCGGATTTTGATAACGGCGTCACGTATCTCCAATTGATGGAGGCCAACGTGGACGCATTGAGGGAGGGGCTGGCCTGATGGAAAAGCCGACGGAAAAGAAAATATTGCTGGACTGCCGCGATGTGTCCCTGGGCTATGAGGGGCAGGCGCTGTGGCAGGGGCTGACGTTCCAGGTGCGCAGCGGCGACTATCTTTGCGTGGTAGGCGAGAACGGCTCCGGCAAGTCCACGCTGCTGAAAAGCATGCTGGGCCTTCTGAAGCCCATGAAGGGAGAGATCGTGCTGGACCGGTCCCTGCGGGCGGGAGCCATCGGCTATCTGCCCCAGCAGACACGAGCCCAGAGGGATTTTCCCGCCACAGTGACGGAGGTGGTGCGCAGCGGCTTTCTCAACGGGCGGGGCGCTCACTTCTTCTACACGGCGCAGGAGAAATCCACGGCGCTGATGCACATGGGCAAGCTGGGCATTTTAGAGCTGAAGGACCGGTGCTACCGTGAGCTGTCCGGCGGGCAGCAGCAGCGGGTGCTGCTGGCAAGAGCGCTGTGCGCCGCCGGAGAGCTGCTGGTGCTGGATGAGCCGGTGACGGGGCTGGACCCCGCTGCGGCCCAGGACCTGTACCGCACGCTGGACTATCTCAATAAGAAGGAGGGGCTGGCCATCGTCATGGTGACCCACGACCTGCGCAGCGCCCTGCCCCACGCCACCGCCATCCTCCACGCGGGACACGGCGGCTGGTTCTACGGCGACACGGCGGCGTATCTGGCGTCGCCCTACGGAAAGCGATTCGGAGGTGACGGTATATGAGCCTGCTGCTGGAAATGTTCACCTATCCCTTTATCCTGCGGGCCTTTGTGGTGGGTATCCTGATCTCTCTGTGCGCGGCGCTGCTGGGCGTGCCGCTGGTGCTGAAGCGCTACTCCATGATCGGCGACGGACTGAGCCACGTGTCCTTCGGCGCACTGAGCATTGCGCTGGCCTGCGGCTGGGCGCCGCTGCCGGTGTCCATCCCCGTGGTGGTGCTGGCGGCGCTGGGCCTGCTGCGGATGACGGAGAGGAGCCGCATGGGCGCGGACGCGGCCATCGCCGTGGTCAGCGCCTCATCCCTGGCCGCCGGTGTGGTGGTCACCAGTCTCACCACCGGCATGACCACCGATGTGGACAGCTTTATGTTCGGCTCCATCCTGGCGCTGGACCGCGCCGACGTGGCGCTGTCCGTGGGGGTGTCGGCGGCGGTGCTGGTGCTGTACGTGCTGTTTTACCACCGGCTGTTCGCCATCACCTTTGATGAGAGCTTTTCCCGCGCCACCGGCATGCGGGTGGGGCTTTACAACACGGTGCTGTCGGTGCTGACAGCGCTGACCATCGTGCTGGGCATGCGGCTGATGGGCGCCATGCTCATCTCCAGTCTGGTCATCTTCCCCGCCCTGACGGCGATGCGGCTGCTCCGCAGCTTCCGCGGCGTGGTCATCTGCGCGGGAGTACTCAGCGTGGTGTGCTTCTGCGCGGGGCTCACCGGCTCGTATCTGCTGAGCACCCCCGTGGGCGCTACGGTGGTGCTGGCGGATCTGGCGGCGTTCCTGCTGGCCTGCGGTGCGGCGGGGCTGAAAAAACGGGCATAACGGCGCGGCGGCGCGGGGCTATCCCCGCACCGCCCCGTCTTTTTTTGCAAAACACGCCTTTTCGACGGGTTTTTTGCGGAAAAACACTTGCGTTGTTCCTCTTTTTATGGTATGCTACACACGTAAGTAAGGTATTGACTGGGAGTGGGCTTGACTGTCCGCTCTTTTTGTTGGGCATTTTTGATTTGTTAAAAACAGGAGGATGCGCCGTGAAGAAGATCACAGACGTTGTCTGGGAGCTGGCGGAGCCGGTGGTACAGGAGCACGGCTGCCAGCTGTGGGACGTGGAATATGTACGGGAGGCGGGCCAGTGGTACCTGCGGCTGTATCTGGACAAGGACGGCGGCGTGGACATTCTGGACTGCGAGGCCATCAGCCGGAGGGTCAGCGACCTGCTGGACGAGGCCGACCCCATCGAGAGCAGCTACGTGTTCGAGGTGGGCTCCGCCGGTCTGGAGCGGCAGCTGAAGCGGCCCTCGGACTTTGCCCGCTTCATGGGCAGCCCCGTGCTGGTCAAGACCTACCAGAACAGGGACGGGCGCAAGGAGTTCGCCGGTAAGCTGGCGGGCTATGAGGACGGCGCGGTGCTGCTGGACATGGGCGGCGCGGAGCCGGTGCGGTTCGAAAAGAACGAGGTGGCGCTGGTGCGCCTGCGCGTGGAATTCTGATACGACTATCTGACGATGAATAGAAGGAGAAACAACCATGAAATGTGATGAGATCTTCGCCGCACTGGCGATGCTGGAAAAGGAACGCGGTATCCCCCAGAGCTTTATGATGGGCAAGATCATTCAGGCGCTGACCACCGCCTATAAGCGGGACCACGAGGGCGTGGAGAACGTCATCGTGGACGTGAACGAGGAGAAGAAGGATCTGAAGATGTTCGTCCAGAAGGAGATCGTGGAGGAGGTGGAGAACCCCGGCTCCCAGATCTCGCTGGAGGAGGCCAAGCGGCTGTCCGTCAAGAACGAGCTGGGCGGCATCGTCAACATCCCCGTGGAGAGCGTGGAGTTCGGCCGCATCGCCGCCGGCAACGGCAAGCAGGTCATCATCCAGGGCCTGCGGGAGGCTGAGCACGGCATGGTCTACGATGAGTTCAACAGCAAGCAGCACGAGATCCTCACCGGCACCGTCAGCCGCATCGATCCCCGGACCGGCAACGTCAGCCTGCGCATCGGCACCGGCGCCGAGTCCACCGAGGCGGTGCTGACCATGAACGAGCAGGTCCCCGGCGAGGAGCTGCGTGAGGGCCAGATGGTCAAGGTGTATCTGGTGGAGGTCCGCCGCAGCACCCGCGGGCCCCAGGTCCTGATCTCCCGTACCCACCCGGGCCTTGTGAAGCGGCTGTTCGAGCTGGAGGTGCCGGAGATCTATGACGGCACCGTGGAGATCCGCTCCATCGCCCGTGAGGCGGGCAACCGCACCAAGATGGCGGTGTGGTCCGCCGACGAGAACGTGGACCCCATCGGCGCATGCGTCGGTCCCCGCGGTCAGCGCGTCAACGCCATCGTGGACGAGCTGCGGGGCGAGAAGATCGACATCATCAAGTACTCCGAGGACCCCGCGGAGTTTATCGCCGCCGCGCTGGCCCCTGCCGACGTGGTCAGCGTGCAGCTGGCCGACGAGGGCAAGAGCTGCCGCGTGGTCGTCCCCGACGACCAGCTGAGCCTTGCCATCGGCAAGGAGGGCCAAAACGCCCGTCTGGCGGCACGGCTCACCGGCTATAAGATCGACATCAAGCCCGCCAGCTACACCGGCGAGTAAGATCGGACAGAAAGGAGCGGCAGAGATGCAGAAGCCCCGCAAAATACCGCAGCGGCAGTGCGTCGGCTGCCGCGAGATGAAGGAGAAGAAGGCGCTGCTGCGCATCGTCCGGACGCCGGAGGGCGAGATCCTGCTGGACGGCACCGGCAAAAAATCCGGACGCGGCGCCTATGTGTGCCCTGACCCCGCCTGCCTGAAGAAGGCACGGAAGAACCGGTCGCTGGAGCGGGCCTTCGAGACGGCCATCCCGCCGGAGGTCTACGACGCGCTGGAAGCGCAGATGGAGGGCGGCCTATGACAGAACACATCCTATCCATGCTGGGTCTCGCCCTGAAGGCGGGCCGCGTGGAGGTGGGCGAGGAGCCGGTGGGCGCCGCCGCCCGCGCCAAGAAAGCCCGCGTCATCTTCGTGGCGCAGGACGCCGCGCCGTCATCCGTGCGGCGGGCCCAGTCCTTTGCCCGCGCCGGCAGCACGCTGTGCGTGACGCTGCCTGCGGATAAGGACGCGCTGGGACGCAGTCTGGGACGCAGCAGTGTGGCCATGTGCGCCGTCACCGATATCGGCTTTGCCGAGTCGCTGGTGAAAAAGCTGGCGGCGCTGGACGGCGGCGCCTATCAGGAGGCCGCCGACACGCTGGCCGTCAAGGCCAGACGGGCGCGGGAGCGGAAAGAGGAACGGCTCCAGCATGAGAAAAACCTGCGGCAGGGCAAAAAGCGTGTCCATGCCGAGAAGCCCGCGGCACCGGAGCCTCCGGCACCGCAGGCGCCTGCCAGGCCTGCGGCGAAGCGGACATCACGGCCCGGCAGCGCCCGCAGGCGGCAGGAACGGCCCCAGCGCCGGACAGAGACATCCAGTCAACGGTTCGCCGGCGCGCTGCCGGTGAAGAAGGGCAAAGGAAGCCGGAAAAAGTCCGGCAGATAAACAGCAGCAAACGGAACTTGCGCGGCATGCCACGCGGCAGGCCGATCACTAAGATGGAGGTGGCTTTATTTGGGTAGTATCGTCAACAAATACAGAGTGCATGAGGTGGCCAAGGATTTCGGGGTCTCCACCAAGGAGATCACGGAGATCCTGGCCAAGTACGCCGAAACGCCCAAGAATCACATGCAGGTGCTGGAGGATCGGGCGCTCAGCCTCATCTTTGAGTATCTGACCCAGCACAACCCTGTCTCCAATATCGCGGTCATCTTCGCCGAGGGCGCCAAGCCCGCGGAGAAGAAGGCGGCCTCTGCCCCTGCCCAGAGCCAGCAGGCGGCCAGGCCAGCCGCGCCGCAGCAGGGCAACAGGCCCGCACAGGGTACGGCTCCCGCCGGTAAGGCTCCCGAGAAGGCCGCCGAGCCGGTGAAGCAGCCCATGTCCCGCGTGCCCCAGAAGCAGGTGGTGGATACCCGCAAGGCCACCAACGTGAATCTGGACAAGTACGACGAGAAGCTGCAGGATATGGCGGACGCCCGCGCCCGCGGCGGCAAGCGGGAGCAGCAGGCCCCTCAGGGCAAGGAGAAATTCCGCAATAACAAGCGCCGCGACAACAGCTTCGCCAGCAGCAAGCGCAAGCAGGAGGAGGCTGACCGGCTCCGCAAGCTGCGTCTGGAGGTCATTAAAAAGACGCCCGTCACCGTGCAGATCCCCGATGAGATCTCCGTGGGCGAGCTGGCCAGCCGCATGAAGAAAACCGGCGCAGAGGTGGTCAAGTGCCTGATGAAGAACGGCGTTATGGCCTCTCTGAGCCAGATGATCGACTTTGACACCGCCGCCATCATCGCCGAGGAGATGGGCTGCAAGGTGGAGAAGGAAGTGGTGGTCACCATTGAGGAGCGCCTCATCGACGACCACCAGGACAAGGACGAGGATCTGGTGCCCCGGGCGCCTGTGGTGGTGGTCATGGGTCACGTGGACCACGGCAAGACCAGCCTGCTGGACTATATCCGCAACGCCCATGTGGCCTCCGGTGAGGCCGGCGGCATCACCCAGCACATCGGCGCATATCAGGTGGAGATCCACGGCAAGCCCATCACGTTCCTGGACACCCCCGGCCACGAGGCCTTTACCTCCATGCGTGCCCGCGGCGCCATGGTGACGGATATCGCCATCCTGGTGGTGGCCGCCGAGGACGGTATCATGCCCCAGACCGTGGAGTCCATCAACCACGCCAAGGCCGCCGGTATCCCCATTATCGTGGCCATCAACAAGATGGATAAACCCGAGGCCAACCCCGAGCGCATCAAGCAGCAGCTCACCGAGTACGGTCTGGTGTGCGAGGAGTGGGGCGGCGACACCATCATCTGCCCCATCTCCGCTAAGACCGGCATGGGCATCGACAACCTGCTGGAGATGCTGACCCTCACCGCTGAGGTGGGCGAGCTGAAGGCCAACCCCCACCGCGCCGCACAGGGCACCGTCATCGAGGCCCGCCTGGACAAGGGCCGCGGCCCCGTGGCCACCCTGCTGGTCCAGAACGGCACCCTGCATCAGGGCGATATCATCATCGCGGGCACCTCCGTGGGCCGCGTCCGTGCCATGGTCAACGACAAGGGCCAGCGCATCACCGAGGCGGGCCCCAGCGTGCCCGTGGAGATCACCGGCCTCAGCGAGGCCCCCTCCGCCGGCGCTACGTTCAACGCCGTGGCCGACGAGAAGCTGGCCCGCGAGCTGGTGGAGCAGCGCAAGGCCGAGGAGAAGGCCAAGGCCAACGCCCCCGTCACCAAGGTATCTCTGGAGGATCTGTTCAGCCAGATCCAGGCCGGCGAGATGAAGAACCTGAACCTCATCGTCAAGGCCGACGTGCAGGGCAGCGTGGAGGCCGTGAAGTCCTCCCTGGAGAAGCTGAGCAACGACGAGGTCCGCGTCCGCGTCATTCACGGCGGCGTGGGCGCCATCAACGAGTCCGACGTGATGCTGGCCTCCACGTCCCAGGCCATCATCGTGGGCTTCAACGTCCGTCCCGACGCCGCCGCCCGCGACAGCGCCGCCCGCGCCAACGTGGACATGCGGATGTACCGCGTCATCTACGATGCCATCAACGAGGTCGAGGCCGCCATGAAGGGCATGCTGGCCCCCAAGTTCCGCGAGGTGCTGCTGGGCCATGCCGAGGTGCGCCAGACCTACAAGGTGTCCGGCGTGGGCACGGTGGCGGGCTGCTACGTGCTGGACGGCAAGCTGCAGCGCAAGGACTGCCAGGTCCGTCTGGTCCGCGACGGCATCGTTATCCACGAGGGCGTGCTGGCCTCCCTCCAGCGGTTCAAGGACTCCGTCAAGGAGGTCGTGGCCGGTTACGAGTGCGGTCTGAGCATTGAGAAGTTCAACGATATCAAGGAAGGCGACGTGGTGGAAGCCTTCACCATGGAGCAGATCCAAGTGTAACTGACGAGGGGGTGGGCCGACGCCCACCCCCTGTTTTTCGAAAGGAGCGATATTATGGCATCCAACCGTATCGGCCGCATCAACGAGGCCATCCGCGAGGCGCTGGCCGGTCTGCTGCGCACCGTGAAGGACCCCCGCGTCACCGAGAGCATGCTGACCATCACCCATGTGGACACCACCAGCGACCTGCGGTACGCCCGGGTGTATATCAGTGCCCTGAACTGCCGGGACGAGAAGGGCCTGATGAAGGGCTTGAAGTCCGCGTCCGGCTATCTGCGCCATGAGCTGGGGCAGAAGGTGGACCTGCGGTACACGCCGGAGCTGCAGTTCATCATGGACGATTCCATCGCCCACGGCGCACACATTCTGGACCTTCTGAGCCACGTGAAGCCCGCCAACCCCGCCAACGCGGACATCGTGCTGCCGGAGGATCGGGAATGAGCGGGAACAGACTGACCGCGCGGGAGACGGCGGCGGCCCTACGGGGCATGGACAACGTGCTGATCCTGACGCACGTGCGGCCCGACGGCGACACCATCGGCTCCGCCGCCGCGCTGTGTCAGGCCCTGCGGGACATGGGAAAGACGGCGTACCTGCTGTATAACCCCGAGATCACCGCCACCTATGCGCCCTGCGCCGCCCCCTACTGGGCGCCGGAGCGCTTTGCACCGGAGCACGTAGTGTCCACCGACATCGCGGCGCTGAACCTGCTGCCGGACAACGCGGCCGCCTACGCGGACCGCATCGAGCTGGCCATCGATCACCATGGCTCCCACGGGTTCTTTGCGGAGCAGGTGTGTCTGGACGCGGACGCCGCCGCCTGCGGCGAGATCCTCTACGGCATCATCCGAGAGCTGACGGCGGTGACGCCGGATATCGCCATGCTGCTGTACGTGGCCATCGCCACGGACACCGGCTGCTTTGTATACAGCAACACCACCGCCCAGACCCACCGCATTGCATCGGAGCTGTTGGGCTGCGGCATTGACGTGGGGCCGGTGAACAAGGCGCTGTTCCGCACGAAAAGCCGGACGCGCCTTGCCATGGAGGCCCGGATGGTGGCGGACATGACGCTGTTCGACCAGGACCGCGTGGTGGTGATGACCATCCCCCTGTCCCTGCGGCAGGAGATGCACGCCACGGAGGCAGACATCGAGGAGCTCAGTTCTCTTGCGGCGCTGGTGGAGGGCACGGACTGCGGCGTGACGCTGCGGGAGCTGCGGCCCGGGGTCATCAAGATCTCCCTGCGCACCGGCCCCCGTGTGGACGCCTGCGCCGTGTGCCAGAAGCTGGGCGGCGGCGGTCACAGGGCCGCGGCGGGCGCTACGGCGGACGGCACCATGGACGAGGTGCGCAGCGCCGTGCTCCGCGCCTATCAGGAGGTCGTGGGGTAAGACATGGCAAACGGTATCGTGATTATCGACAAGCCCGCAGGCTGGACATCCATGGACGTGTGCGGCAAGCTGCGGAGCGTCCTGAAAACCCGCAAGGTGGGCCACGCCGGTACGCTGGACCCCATGGCCACCGGCGTGCTGCCGGTGTTCGTGGGGCAGGCTACCCGCGCAGTGTCCTTCGCCGAGACCGGCGATAAGGAGTACGTGGCGGGGCTGCATTTGGGCTGCGTCACCAATACGCAGGACACCTCCGGCGATGTGCTGGAGCAGCGCCCCGTCCACGTGACGCGGCAGGAGCTGGAGGCGCTGCTGCCCCGCTTCACCGGTGAGGTGATGCAGGTGCCGCCCATGTACTCCGCGATCAAGGTCAATGGACAGAAGCTGTACCAGCTGGCGCGGCAGGGCAAGGAAGTGGAGCGCCCCGCCCGCCCTGTGACCATCCATGAGCTGGAGGTGCTGGGGCAGGACGAGAGCGGCGACTGGCTGCTGCGCATCCTGTGCTCCAAGGGCACCTACGTCCGGACGCTGTGCCACGACATGGGACAGGCTTTGGGCTGCGGCGGGTGCATGAGCTCCCTGCGGCGCACCATGGCCGCCGGCTTTACGCTGGCGGACAGCCATACCATCGAGGAGGTGCAGGAACTGGGCGAGGCGCTGCTGGCCCCTGCCGACTCCCTGTTCCGGCAATACCCCGCCTACGTCATCCCCACGGAGGGGGCGGAGCGGCGGTGCCGCTGCGGCAATCCCCTGACGGCGGAGCTGCCGGACGGGCTGTACCGCGTATACGGGCGGGACGGCAGCTTCCTGTGCCTGAGCCGCGGGGAGGGCGGCGTTTTGACCTCCCTGAAAAACTTTTTCGGAGCGTGAACACTTTGGAACGAACTGTGATAGCCCTTGGCTTTTTCGACGGCGTACACCGCGGTCACGGCGCCCTGCTGCAAAGGACAGCAGAGCGGGCCCGTGAGCTGGGCGCGGAGCCGGTCGTCTTTACCTTTGACCGGCCGCCCAAGGAGGTGGTCACCGGTCAGCCGGTGTACCTCATCAACTCAGCGGAGGACCGGCAGGGTCTCATCCGCCGCCTGTACGGCATTGACCGCATCATTCTGGCCCCCTTCGACCGCGAGATGATGACCATGTCCTGGGAGGACTTTGTAACGGAGCTGCTGGTGAAGCGCTGCGGCGCGGTGCATCTGGTGGCGGGCCATGACCACCGGTTCGGCCACAAAAACGCCGGAAACGCCCAGCTTCTGCGGGAAAAGTGCGCCCAGCTGGGACTGGGCTGCGACATCATCCCCGAGGTGGTGCATGACGGCATCACCGTCAGCTCCACCTACATCCGCAAGCTGGTGGCGGCGGGGGACGTGGAGCGGGCGGCAGAGTTTCTGGGCCACCGCCACTGTCTCAGCCGCACGGTGGAGCACGGCCAGCGCATCGGCCGCACCATCGGCATCCCCACAGTGAACCTGACGATGCCGGAGCGCGTGCTGGCCCCGGCTCACGGCGTGTATATCACGCGGGTATACCTGCCGGACGGGCGGAGCTTCGCCGGTGTCACCAATGTGGGCACGCGTCCCACGGTGTCCGACAGCGGCGCGGTATCGGTGGAGACCTTCCTGCTGGACTTCGACGGCGACCTGTACGGCCAGACTATCCGGCTGGAGTTCTGCCGCCGCCTGCGGGGCGAGCGGAAATTCGACTCGCTGGAGGTCCTGCGGCAGGAGATCCAGCACAACATCGCGGAGACGCGGGACTATTTCTGCGGTGAGGCGTGAAATTGCGTGAAAAAGAGCCTGCGGCTGTGCCGCAGGCTCTTTTTTCGCCGTAGGGGCTATTGTGCCGCAGGGGCGCTTACGGGAGGTTCTCCAGCTCCGGCTTACCAAGGCGCATCTCCCGCCAGCGGCGGGGCAGGCCCGGGGCGATCAGCGGGAACAGGTGCTCCGTGTCGCCGGTAGGCTGGATGTTGTAGGTGCCGTACATATTCACCAGGTCGAAGCAGCTCTCCGGCACGCCGCGGAACTGGTGGACATCCGGCGTGGCATCGTAGGGAAAGCCGCCGCTCTTTTTGGGCATGAAAAATCACCTCCGGCCTTAGTATGGCCGGAGGTGCGGGGTTTCTTTCGCATTCAGCGGTAGACCTCGGCGTCGAAGTCCCGCACGATCTCGTCTCGCTGGATGTCGCGGACGTAGACCAGATTCGTCTCATCAAAGGCCAGACGCATGGCGAAGTCCTTGGCCTCGTCAATATCGTTGGTCTCGAAAAAATCGCGGTAGGCCGACTCCGGCTCGTGGCTTTTACGCCAGACAACATGAAATCGCATGGGTGTTCCTCCTTTAGGGGTGTATTTTTTAGTATACCCTGTTCGCTGCGCCGACGCAACAGTGGGTTTCGCCAAAAAAGCGAGGACAAGTTCGGCTATTTTTCCCTACCGGATTTGGTGATTTTCGCTTTCCTGCGGACACAGGATGTTGTATAATGAGTCGAGTTTTTGATGTAACGGGGGTCATGGAGATGAAGATTGGATTCGACAACGACAAGTACCTGCGGCTGCAGGCGGAGCATATCACGGCGCGGCGGGCCCAGTTTGGCGGCAAGCTGTATCTGGAGTTCGGCGGCAAGCTGTTTGACGACTACCACGCCTCCCGCGTGCTGCCGGGGTTTCAGCCGGACAGCAAGATCCGGATGCTGCGGACGCTGAAGGACGACGTGGAGATCGTGATGGCCATCTGCGCCGGTGATATTGAGAAGAACAAGATGCGGGGCGACCTGGGCATCAGCTACGACGCCGATGTGCTGCGGCTCATCGACGTGTTCCGCGATCTGGGGTTCTATGTGGGCTCCGTGGTCATCACCCAGTACGCCGGCCAGCCGGCGGCCGACGCCTTTATCAAGCGGCTGAGCCAGCTGGGAGTCAAGAGCTACAAGCACTATCCCATCGCCGGATACCCCTCTGACGTGGCTCACATCGTCTCCGACGAGGGGCTGGGCCGCAACGATTATATCGAGACCACGCGGCCCCTGATCGTGGTGACGGCCCCGGGCCCCGGCAGCGGTAAGATGGCCACCTGCCTGAGCCAGCTGTACCACGACAACCGCCGCGGCATCCCTGCGGGCTACGCCAAGTATGAGACGTTTCCCATCTGGAACCTGCCGCTGAAGCATCCTGTAAACCTGGCCTACGAGGCCGCCACCGCCGACCTCAACGATGTGAACATGATCGATCCGTTCCATCTGGACGCCTACGGCATCACCACCGTCAACTACAACCGCGACGTGGAGATCTTCCCCGTGCTGGCGGCCATGTTCAAAAAGATCCAGGGCGAGTGCCCCTACAAGTCCCCCACGGACATGGGCGTGAACATGGCGGGCTTCGCCATCGTGGACGACGATGTCTGCCAGGAGGCCAGCCGCATGGAGATCCTGCGCCGCTACTACGCCGGCTGTGTGGAGCGGGCGCGCGGCCAGGCCGACGAATGCGTGGTGCGGAAGCTGGAGCTGGTGATGCAGCAGGCCGGCGTCACGCCGGAGCTGTGCCCCGCCGTGGGCGCGGCGCTGGAGAAGGCGGCCCAGACCGGCAAGCCCGCCGGCGCCATGGTGCTGCCGGACGGCTGCGTCGTCACGGGCAAGACCTCCCCCCTGCTGGGCGCGTCGGCGGCACTGCTGCTCAATGCCCTGAAGCACATGGCGGGCATCGACCACAAGCTGGACCTGATCCCCTCCTCCGTCATCGAGCCCATCAGCGCCATGAAGACCGGCTATCTGGGCCATCACAACCCTCGCCTGCACTCCGACGAGGTGCTGATCGCGCTGGCCATCTCGGGCCTGACCAACCCGCTGGCCGCCATGGTGCAGGAGCAGCTCAGGACCCTGCGGGGCTGCGACGCCCACTTCTCCGTCATTATCTCGGAGGAGGACGCCAAGCTCTATAAGCGGCTGGGCATCAACGTCAGCTGCGAGCCGAAATACGAGGTCAAGTCCCTGTACCACAAAAAGTGACCCCCCCCTTTGCCCGCGCTGTGCGCGGGCAAAGTCATTCCCGTACCGACATCTGCGTATTCTGAAAGGAGCCTTCATGCAGACCATTCCCCAGATACTGGCCAAGGAGCTGGGCAAGCCCCAGCAGGCCGTGGAAAACGTTATCGCCCTGCTGGATCAGGGCAACACCATCCCCTTCATCGCCCGCTACCGCAAGGAGCAGCACGGCTCCATGGACGACACCGCCCTGCGGAAGCTGGAGGACCGGCTGCGCTATCTGCGAAATCTGGAGACGCGGCGGCAGGAGGTGAAGTCCGCCATCGACGGGCAGGGCAAGCTGACGGAGGAGCTGTCCGCCTCCATCGACAACGCCGCCACGCTGGCGGAGGTGGAGGATCTGTACCGCCCCTATAAGCAGAAGCGCCGCACCCGCGCCACCATTGCCCGGGAGAAGGGGCTGGAGCCCCTGGCGCTGCTGCTGTTGGCCCAGGCGAAGAACGGCCCCGCGCCGGAGGACGCTGCCCAAGCCTATCTCGACCCGGAAAAGGGCGTGGAGACCGTGGCCGATGCCCTGCAGGGCGCCAACGACATCATCGCCGAGCTGCTCAGCGACGACGCCGACCTGCGCAAGGCGCTGCGCGGCCTCCTGTCGCGGCAGGGACACCTGCGCAGCGTGGCTGTCAAGAAGGAGGACAGCGTGTACCGGCTGTACTATGATTTCGACCAGCCGCTGCCCAGGCTGGCGGGTCACCAGATCCTGGCCGTCAACCGTGGCGAAAAGGAGGGCTTCCTCTCCGTGACGGTGCTGCTGGATCGGGAGGCGGCGCTGTACGCGCTGCGCACGGCAGTGGTCAAGCCCCGCACACCAGCGGCGGCGTTCGTCAGCGCCGCCTGCGAGGACGCCTACGACCGGCTCATCTACCCCTCGCTGGAGCGGGAGGCCCGCTCTACCCTGACCGATACCGCCAGTGAGGGCGCTATCGGCCAGTTTGCTCTGAACCTGAAGCCCCTTCTGATGCAGCCGCCGGTGAAGGGCCACGTCACCATGGGCCTGGACCCGGGCTATGCCCACGGCTGCAAGGTGGCGGTCATCGACGGCACCGGCAAGGTGCTGGACACCACCGTGGTGTATCCCACCTACGGTGAGCGCCAGAAAAAGGACGCCATCGCCAAGCTGACGGCCCTGTGCAAAAAGCACGGCGTCACCCATATCGCCATCGGCAACGGCACCGCCAGCCGCGAGACGGAGCAGATGACGGTGGAGATGCTCCGCGGCCTGCCCGGGGTCAGCTATATGATCGTCAACGAGGCGGGCGCCTCCGTGTACTCCGCCAGCAAACTGGCAGCGGAGGAGTTCCCCGACTACGATGTGAACCTGCGCAGCGCCGTATCTATCGCGCGGCGGATGCAGGACCCGCTGGCGGAGCTGGTGAAGATCGATCCCAAGGCCATCGGCGTGGGCCAGTACCAGCACGATATGCCCCAGAAGCGGCTGGACGAGGCGCTGTCCGGCGTGGTGGAGGACTGTGTCAACGCCGTGGGTGTGGACGTGAACACCGCGTCCGCCAGTCTTTTGAGCCGTGTGTCCGGTCTTACCGCCGCCACGGCGAAGAATATTGTGAAGTACCGCGAGGAGAACGGCGCATTCCCCGACAGGAAGCGGCTTTTGAAGGTGCCGAAGCTGGGGCCCAAGGCCTTTGAGCAGTGCGCCGGCTTCCTGCGGGTGCCGGAGAGCAGATCCATACTGGACAACACCGGCGTCCATCCCGAGAGCTACGGTGCGGCGCAGCAGCTGCTGGCCCTGTGCGGCTACACGCTGGAGGACGTGAAGAACGGCGACATCTCCCTGCTGGCCCAGAAAGTAAAGCTGCTGGGTGAGGAGAAGGCGGCGCAGCAGCTGGGCGTGGGCCTGCCCACCCTGCGTGACACGGTGAAGGAGCTGATGAAGCCCGGACGGGATGTGCGCGACGACCTGCCGGCTCCTATCCTGCGCACTGACGTGCTGGAGCTGAAGGATCTGAAGGCGGGTATGGTGCTCACCGGCACCGTCCGCAATGTCATCGACTTCGGCGTGTTCGTGGACATCGGCGTCCATCAGGACGGTCTGGTCCACATCTCTCAGGTGTGCAGCAGGTTCATCAAGCACCCCTCGGAGATCGTGGCCGTGGGCGACGTGGTGAAGGTGGTGGTACTGGACGTGGATGAGAAGAAAAAACGCATCAGCCTGTCCATGAAGCAGGTGCCCAAGGACGCATGAAGATAGGGAGGCTCCCCATCCGGTACGCCGGACGGGGAGCCTCTTTTTACGCGCCCTTGTACTTCTTCCGCGTAGCCAGGCCGCCGCGGATGTGGCGCTGGGCCTTGTTCTCCTCCATTACCGCCTTGACCTGCAGGTACAGCGGGCGGTCATACAGCGGCAGCCGCTCCGACAGGTCCTTGTGGACGGTGGACTTGCTGACGCCGAACTTTTTGGCGGCGGCGCGGACCGTGGTCCGGTTTTCTATGAGGTAATGGGCCAGCTCCACGGCCCGCTGCTCCAGATTGTTGCGAATAGAGCACCACTCCTATACACGTTTGCTGCTGGTCTATGTCTATGCGGCGGCAGGGGCGGTTATGCAGTATGGATGCATAAAAAGGGGCGGTCTGCCCCCCCTTTTGTCCGCCGTGCCGGGTGGAAACCCGACTGTCCGGCGGTCATGGCGGCAGCCAGGCGCACCGCCTCCGCCTGCTCTGTTGTGAAATTGCACGACAGGTCGGCTCCGCGCAGGGGCGAGTGTAAGTATATCCGACAAAAACGCTATTTTATGAATATTTATTCATATCGCTCCTTGACTTTGTGTATAATCAGTGGTAGAGTATGCAGCATCAACGAAAGAGACACGCTCCCGCATCCCGAAAGCTCCTGCGGGGACGGCAATACAGAAAGGATGGGCAGACCCATGAAAAAAATGATCTCGATGCTGCTGGTGCTGGAGGTCATGAAGGAATTGGCCCAGAGCGGTATGACCATGGTGGTGGTGACCCATGAGATGGCCTTTGCCCGCAAGGTGGGCAGCCGCGTACTGTTCATGGACGCCGGTAAGATCGGCGAGCAGGGCACGCCGGAGGAGATATTCGATCACCCCCAGAGCGCCAGATTGCAGGATTTCCTGAAAAAAGTGCTATAAAAAAAGGAGCTGGCTATGGATAACGCAAAAAAGGCGGCACTGGCTGCCATTGATGAAAAGAACAAGCTGATCGCGGAGGTGGCAGATTCCATCTGGGACTACGCGGAGCTGTCCATGCAGGAGGTGAAGTCCGCCGCCCTGTTCGTCAAGGTCCTGAAGGAGGAGGGCTTTCAGGTGGAGGAGGGCATCTGCGGCATCCCCACCGCCTTCTCCGCGTCCTACGGCAGCGGCAAGCCGGTCATCGGCTTTCTGGCGGAGTATGACGCCCTGTCGGGCCTGTCCCAGGAGGCGGGCAGCACCGAGTACCACGAGCTGGTGAAGGGAGGGAGCGGTCACGGCTGCGGCCACAATCTGCTGGGCGCCGGCGCCATGGCCGCCGCCATTGGCCTGAAGCACTACCTCGCCGGGACCGGTAAAAGCGGCACCGTCATTCTGTACGGCTGCCCCGGCGAGGAGGGCGTGGCCTCCAAGGCCTACATGGCCCGCGATGGCTTGTGGTACAATCTGGATGCGGCCCTGACCTGGCACGCCGGCGACTGCAACGAGGTCACCACCGGCTCCACCAACTCCTGCATCCAGATGCTGTATACCTTCCACGGTCTGGCCTCTCAGGCGTCTACTGCCCCGGAGCGGGGGCGCAGCGCTCTGGACGCCGTGGAGCTGATGAACGTAGGCGTGCAGTTCCTGCGGGAGCACATGCCCCGGGACGCCCGGATACACTACTCCATTCTGGACGCCGGCGGCGCCAGCCCCAACGTGGTGCAGCATCAGGCCAGCGTCCTGTATATGATCCGGTCCAACTTCGTGAAGGACTGCATCACCCTGCACCAGCGGGTGGACAAGATCGCCCAGGGCGCGGCGCTGATGACGGACACCACCATCGAGCGGCGGTTCGTGGACGGCCTGTCCGACACCGTGTGCAACCACGCGCTGGAAAAGGTGCTGTACGACAACTTCGCGGAGCTGGGCGTACCGGCGTGTACGCCGGAGGAGCACGCCTTCATGGAGAAGCTGTCCGCCACCTACGCCGGCAGCGACATCCCCAGCGGCGTAGGCGCGGAGAACGATCCCGCCTTCGCCGAGAAGGTGCAGGCTCTGCGGACCGGCCACTTCAACGACTTTCTGGTGCCGCTGTACCAGGGTCCCGCCTTCAACGCCGGCTCCACCGACGTGGGCGACGTCAGCTACCAGTGCCCCACGGCCCAGATCCATATGGCGGTGTGGCCCAACCACGTGCCCTGCCACAGCTGGCAGGTGGTGTCCTGCAACAAGACGCCGCTGGCCCATCGGGCCACCGTCCATGCAGGCAAGGTGCTGTGCGCCGCGGCCATTGACCTCATCCAGCAGCCGGAGCTGCTGGAGCAGGCCAAGGCGGAGTTCCGGAAGCGCACTGCCGGAGGCTACACCTGTCCCATCCCTGCCGACGCCGTACCGGCGCCGCTGGACTGAGCGCGACAGCAAAAAAGAGCCGTATCCTTTCGGATACGGCTCTTTTCTGCTTATTTCTCCTGAGCTGCGGTCTGGTACTGACGCTTCAGGAAGGCCAGGAACAGCCGTGCCGGCGAGTTGGCCGCAGGCATGGACTTCACCGCCACGCCCAAACGGCGGGACAGGGGCCGATCCAGCGGGATGACCCGCACCCGGTTCTCGTATCCCGCCAGAGAGAAGGCGGACAGCACCGACACGCCCAGTCCGCCGGCTACCATGGACAAAATGGCGCCATCATCGGAGGCCGCTACCTCCAGACGCGGCGTGTCCGCCGGAAGATACTGTTCCACATACTGCTCAGGGCAGGAGAGGAACGGCTCTTGCAGCAAGCGGGCCAGAGAGATGGTGCTCTCCGTCCACGGGAAGTCCTTGGGCGTCACCGCCACCAGAGGCGCGTCCGTCAGCGGGGTCCACTGGAAACCGCGGGCGCAGTTCTCGTCCACGATGGCCAGCTGGATACGGTCCTCCTCCAGGGCGGCGGCCAGCTCGCTGCCCTGCACCAGCACGTCCACCTTGATCTCGGGGTGGAGCTTCCGGAACTTCCGCAGCAGCTCCGGCAGGCTGGCCCTTGCGATGCTGGCAAAGCACCCGATGCGCAGGGCGCGGCCATAGACCTCTCCCTGTTCCTCTGCCTCCTGCCGCAGGGCGTCGCAGGCATTGATGACGCCGTGGATATAGGGCAGCAGGTGCTCCCCCTCCTCCGACAGGCAGACGCCCTTGCTGCTGCGCAGCAGCAGCGTGCAGCCCAGCTCTGCCTCCAGCTTGCTGACCAGATGGGTCATGGCCGACTGGGTATACCCCAGCTGAACGGCAGCTTTGCCAAAGCTGCCGCACTGCACCGCGGTCAGCAGCGCCCGCAGCTTGCTATCATCCATAGGAACCTCGCTTTCGACGTTTTGCACAATTATTTCAAATTTATTTTTCAATATATCACAAAGTGCGTTGCTTTTCAATGGGATTTTTGTGAATTCCCCGTCAATTCTATGATATTTTCTGTCAATCCTCTTTCTACCATCACTTTTTTTAATGGGGTCATCAATAAGGGTCATTTCCGGAGTCATGAAAAAAATGATACCCTATATTTAAGTTTTGCATGACTTGCAAAATTCGGGAACAAAAGAGGAGAAAAGGAATTATGCAGAAAAAAACCAGTCTCGTCCGAGACATCATCGTGGTTGGCTTCGCGCTGTTTTCCATGTTTTTCGGCGCGGGCAACGTGATTTTCCCGCCCTATCTGGGCCTGGAGTCCGGCTCCCAGTGGGTGTCGGGCTTCGCTACCTATTTCATTGCCGACATCGGCCTGGCCATGCTGGCCATGTTCGCCCTGCTGCGGGTCGGCAGCAGTGAGGCTGTGGTCAGCCGCGTGGGCCAGATACCCGCAGCGGTATTGATGTCCGCCATTATCCTGTGCGTGGGTCCCATGGTGGCCATCCCCCGCACCTCCGCCACTACCTATGAGATGGCCATCGTGCCCAACCTGTCCGGCGTGAGCCCCGTGGTGTTTTCCATCCTGTTCTTCGCGCTGATCCTGGCGCTGTGCATCAGGGAATCCGCCGTGGTAGACATCGTGGGCAAGATCCTGACGCCGCTGCTGCTGCTGGGCCTGTTTGCCATCATCATCAAGGGCGTCATCACTCCGCTGGGTGAGCCCTCCGCCCTGCCCCAGATCGCCAACGTGGCCGTCACCGGCATCAAGGCCGGCTATCAGACCATGGACGCGCTGGCCGCCCTGCCCTTCGGCATCATCGTGCTGCAGAGCGTCACCGCCAAGGGCTATGACAGCGGCAGGAAGCAGTTCCGCGTGGTGGGCGGCTCCGCCGTGCTGGCGGGTATCCTGCTGCTGGCCGTGTACATGGGGCTGGCCTATCTGGGCGCCACCGTGTCCGCCCAGTATACCAACGATATCGGCCGCGCCCAGCTGATCATGGTCATCATCGAGGCCCTGATGGGCAAGGTGGGCATGGTGCTGTTCGGCGTGGTGGTGGGTCTGGCCTGCGTCACCACCGCCGTGGCCCTGACCAGCTCCGCCGCCGCCTATTTCACCGAGCTGTGCCGCGGCAAGGTGAGCTACAAGGTGTTCGTCATCGCCATCTGCGTGTTCAGCGCCGTGGTGTCCAATCTGGGTCTGGACCGCATCGTGGCCGTGGCCGCGCCGGTGCTGGATGTCATCTATCCTCCCACGCTGGTGCTGATCTTCATCTCCCTGCTGGCGCCCCATCTGCCGGACCGCATCAGCCGCGGCGCCGCCATCGGCGCCCTGCTGACCAGCATACTGTGTACCCTCACCGCCAACGGCGTGGCCATCCCCCTGGTGGAGAGCCTGCCCCTGTACGATCTGGGCCTGAGCTGGCTGATCCCCGCCGCCGTGTTCGGTCTGGCCGCCTCCCTGCTGCGGGGCCATGCCCGTAAAGAGGAGAGGGTCTTTTCCAAGCCCAACGAAGAGCTTTGATCCGGCGCGAGCCGTCTCTCCTGAAGCAGGGGACCGTCCATCAGACGGTCCCCTGCTTTTCCGCGCTTTCCCGCATCCTTAACGCTCTTTTAACGCCCGTCTGGCATATAATCAGGGCATCAAAACGGTGAAATGGGGCGAACGCATGGATATTTGGAAGGAATTGCAGGACGAGGGTATAGACGCGGCGCTGCTGGAGGAGATACGGCACTTCCGTGAGGCCCACCCTGTGCCGCCGGAGGCGCAGCCGCGCATCCCCGCACCCCAGTGTCTCTACTACGGCAAGGAGGTCTGGGAGAGCGCGGCGGCGGCCCTGCTGTGCGGACAGCACCTGCTGCTGGCGGGGCCAAAGGCCACCGGCAAGAACGTGCTGGCGGAGAACCTGGCCGCCGTGTTCGGCCGCCCCGTGTGGGATGTGTCCATGTACGTCAACGTGGACGCCGCCGCCCTCATCGGCGCGGATACCCTGCAAAAGGGTGAGGTGGTGTTCCGCGAGGGTCCCATCTGCCGCTGTGCGCGGCTGGGCGGCTTCGGTGTGCTGGACGAGGTGAATATGGCCAAGAACGAGGCGCTGGCCGTGCTCCACGCCACGCTGGACCACCGCCGCGTCATCGATGTGCCCGGATATGAACGCATCACGCTGGACGATGCCGCCCGCTTTATCGGCACCATGAATTACGGCTACGCGGGGACCCGCGAGCTCAACGAAGCGCTGGTGTCCCGCTTCGTGGTGCTGGACATGCCGGTGATCTCCGATGCGGATCTGCAGAAGCTGCTGCGCCGCACGTTCCCCGACCTGACGCCCAGGTGGGCCGAGCAGTTCGCCCTGCTGTTCCACGACCTGCGGCAGAAGTGCGACAGCGGCGAGATCTCCACCAAGACGCTGGACCTGCGGGGCCTGCTGGCGGCGCTGCGGCTGATACGGGAGGGTATCCCCACGGGGCAGGCCCTGAAGCTGGGTATCATCAACAAGGCCTTCGAGCCCTTTGAACGGCAGCTGGCGGCGGATACGGTGTGGGCCCGCATCCCCCAGGACGCCGGACGCAGCCAGCTGTTCGGAGTCTGATATGGACCGGCAGGAATTGCAGAGCCGCCGCGCCGCCAACCAGATCTGGAACGGTGCGGGCCGCTACGACGTGCCGCCGGAGCAGGCCGCCTTCGACGCCGACGGCGACCCCCGCCTGTATATGAACACCATCATCGGCCTTGCCAGCCGTGACTACGACTTCACCCGTTTCCAGCCCATGCTCCACACCTTTGAGCAGCAGCCGCAGGGCGGCGTGTACGCCGATGTGTTCTGGATGGGGCTGGAAAACGCGCTGTACGAAAAGGAAGCGCCCCGACGTCCCGTGCTGACGGCCCTGCGGCAGGAGTACGCCCGCGCCCTGCTGGCGGAGGGCGGCGAGGGCGGGCCTCCCCTATCGCCGGAGGCGGTGCGCCGCGGCTGGGCCCAGCGGGTGCTGGGTCTGCCCCAGGACGGAGACGCGTCGCTTCGTGCCCTGCTGGACGGGCTGGCCTTCTCCCCCGACTGGGATGAGCAGGCCGTGACCCGCCGGACGGAGGAGCTGCTGTACCAATACTTCCATCGGGCGCGGCGCAGCGTCACCGACCGCCAGTGGGCGGCATTTGCAGGCCGCTCCCTGACCAAGGGCGGCGGCATCCGGTTCGTGAAGCCCAACGCCCTGCGGGCCCTGTCCCATACCGAGGGCGGCGGCACAGGCGGCGTCCAGACGCCCCGCATCCTGTCGTTTCTGCAGGGCCGCACGCCGGAGCCTATCCTGCGGCGCTACGTGGAGGACTGCTTCGGCGTGTCCATGCTGACGCCATCGGAGCTGGCGGAGGCGGAGCGCCTATTGTGTACCGGCCCCCATCGGAACTGCCGCCTGCACTTCACCCGGGGCACGCCGCCGGGCCATCCCCCCAGCCCCGCCGCCGCGTGGGACGCGGAGCACTTCCGGCAGCAGCGGGCCAAAAACCGCGCCTACTATCAGGCCCATCTGGCTCAGAATCAGATGACGCTGCACCAGCTGACTCAGAAGCTCCAGAACGTCCTGCTGCTGCGGCAGGACGAGGATGGCGCAGCAGCCCGCAGCGGCCGCCTGCGGCCGGAGCTGACGTGGCGGGCCGCGGCGCTGGACGATGAGCAGGTGTTCCTGCGCCGCCAGCCGGACCAGCCGGACGAGCTGTCAGTGGACATCCTGCTGGACGCCTCCGCGTCCCAGAATCTCCAGCAGGAGAAGCTGGCCACCCAGGCATACCTCATCGCGGAGAGCCTGACGCGATGCCATATCCCCGTGCGGGTCAGCTTTTTCTGCTCCGTCAGCGGCTGCACCGTGCTGCGTATCCTGCGGGACTTCGGGCATCCCGAGGAGAACGACGCCTGCTTCGACTACACCGCCGCCGGATGGAACCGCGACGGACTGGCTCTGCGGGCCATGGGACGGCTCATGCGGCGCAGCACCGTGGAAAACCGGCTGCTTCTGCTGCTGTCCGATGCCAGCCCCAACGATGACCAGCGCATCCCCATGGGCGCCCTGCCGCTGGGCGGGTACAGTTACAGCGGCAAGCGGGGTGTGGAGGACACCGCCGGCGAGGCGGCGGTGCTGCGGCGGCAGGGTATCCGCCCTGTCTGCATCTTCACCGGCTCCGATCAGGAGCTGGACAGTGCCCGCCGGATCTACGGCGCGGCGGTGGAGCGCATTCCCACCGCCGGATGGCTGGCCGACGCTGTCAGCCGCCTGCTGTGCGCCCAGCTGACACGCACGTAAAAACAGGACCTCCGGCAGTGCCGGAGGTCCTGTTTCTCGCTCTTTTCAGTTTTCCCAGCGCACCTGCATCTCCGTCACCAGCGGATAGCTCACCGGTGCGTCGCCGTCCAGATCGGCGCGGTGCATGTCCACGGCGGTGATCTGCCCGTTGTCGTAGGTGGTGTAGTAGTACACGCCGCGGTCGGCGTTGCAGCAGCCGGTGTACAGCGTCAGCTCGCAGGCCCCATCGCTCAGGCGGCAGCAGCCCCGCTGCTGCTCCACGGAGCCCAGGATGTGGAACAGCTGGCTCAGGCTCTCCGCCTCACCGTCGCCGGACACGGAATTGGCCCGCACGAAGGCAGCCCGCACAAAACGGGACTGGGATGACAGGTCCCCGGGCAGGCCCATGGCCCCCATGCCGCGGCTGTATGTCTCCAGCGGCAGCTCCGGCGCGAAGCGGTTCACCGGCGGCTCCGGCGACAGCTGTGCGTAGTTGTTCAGGGCAAACAGCTGCATGGGAAACGGCGGGTTGTTGGTCAGCACCCCCGCCGGATCGTCGTAGACACGGACGCCGTCGGCCACCGACTCCACCACGAGACAGCCGGTCCGGTCCGCCACCATCCAGTGGAGCTGGGCGGCAGGCAGTCCGGTGCAGAAGGGCGTGTCGGTGATGTTCACCTGCTCCAGCAGCTGCCGTGCCTCCGTCAGCGTGGCGCAGCGCCCCAGCAGCCACGGGATCAGCTCGAACTGGGCCACATTCTCCCGCTCCGCCACAGGCGGATGGTATACCGCGTTGCCCACGAAGTTCAGTCCCGCGATGCACAGACCCTTCTCGTTCACCGCATCGTAGTACAGCGGGAAGCCATCCTGCATGTGGGCCATGCCGATCATGGCGTAGTGGGTCTCCATGACCGCGCCGCGGCGCAGCGCCAGTGGCCAGTTCCGGGGCGTGATGACCACACTCTCCCCGTAGGATCGCTCATAGTCCAGGTTCCGCCCGAAGTAAAAATTCCTTGTCTGATATGTTGCCGCCGTACACATGGCGCCGCCTCCTTTGTTTTTTTACAGTATGCCCCGCGGCGAGGGAAAAACTCGCCGTTGGGCTTTTTCCTCACATTCGTTTGTCCTTGTCCAGCACGGCCTGCACCGCCCCGTGGACTGCGGGCTCGAAGCCGCCCTGCTGGAGCGCCAGTAACCCCTCCACCGTGGTGCCGCCCGGAGACGTGACCTGATCGATCAGCGCCCACGGGTGCTGGCCGGACAGGCGCACCATGCGGCCGCTGCCCTCCGCCATGGCCGCGGCGATCTCCACTGCCATGCCCTTGGGCATACCGGCCTGCACCGCCGCCTCCGCCAGCGCGTTGATGTAGAGATATGTATAGGCCGGTGCGGCGCCGCCGATGGCGCCCACGATGCCCATAAACTTCTCCGGCACCTCCACCGCCGTGCCGAAGGTACTCAGCAGCCGCGCCGCCAGCGCCTTCTGCTCCTCTGTCACCTGTTCGCCGGCACACCAGCCGGTGACGGACGCGCCCACCACGGCGTTGATGTTGGGCATGGCGCGGACAATGCACCCGTGGCCCAGCCGGGCCGACAGCCATGCCAGCTCCTTTCCCGCCGCCACGGACAGGAACAGCTTCCCCGCCGCCAGCGGCGCGATCTCCTCCAGCACCCCCTCCAATATCTGGGGCTTCACCGCCAGCACCACCATGTCGCTGCGCTCCAGCACCTCCCGGTTGGACGCGCACAGCCGCAGGCCGCAGCTCTCCGCCAGCGCCTTCGCCTTTTCGGGATGGGGGTTGTGGCCGCAGAGGGCCACACCCCCCAGCTGTGCCGCCGCGATGCCCCGCACCATGGCGGAGGCCATGCTGCCAAGGCCGATAAATCCGATGACCATATGCGTTCCCTCCTTACTGCGGCATGACCTGCACGATGCCCCGTGCGCAGTCCACGGACACCTGCACGCCATCGCTGAGACGGCGGGTGGCATGTACCGCGCCGATGATCACCGGCTTGTGCAGCAGCAGGCCCACCGTGGCCGTGTGGCCCTCGGGACTGATCTCCTCGCTGATGACGGCCGCCGCCTCCTTCATATAGGGCAGCAGGTCGTTGTTGGTATAGGGCACCACCAGCACGTCACCGGCGCGGAACTTGTGGGGCACCTCCTCCGGTGTGCGGCAGACGCACAGGGGGCCGGACACCGTACCGTCGCCGATACCGGTGCCGTTGACCAGCGCACCGCCCACCTGCTCGATACGGATCATATTGGTGGTGCCGGACACACCCACCGGCACACCGGCGGTGATGACCACCAGATCGCCGTGCTTCACAAGACCGGCCCGCTGCGCCGTCTCCACGGCGGAGTGTACCAGCTCATCGCTGTTCTCGGCCCGCTTCATCATGATAGGCACCAGGCCCCAGTACAACGCCATCTGACGCTGGATCTGGGGGTCCAGCAGCAGGGCCACCACCGTGGCCTCCGGCCGGAAGCGGCTGACCATCTGGGCCGTGATGCCCCCCTGGCTGACGGTGAGGATGGCATCGGCGCCGATGTCCTCCGCCGTGGTACAGGCGGCATGGGCCGTGGCCGCCGTCACAGACAGGTGGGTATGGGCGGGCAGCACCGCCACGCGGGAACAGTCGATGCTGCTCTCGGTCTTGCAGGCGATGGCATCCATGGTCTTGACGGCCTCCACCGGATACCTGCCCGCCGCCGTCTCGCCGGAGAGCATGATAGCGCTGGTGCCGTCATAGATGGCGTTGGCCACGTCGGTGATCTCGGCACGGGTGGGACGGGGATTTTCGATCATGGAGTCCAGCATCTGGGTGGCGGTGATGACCGGCTTGCCGCAGGCCACGCACTGGGCGATCATGTCCTTCTGGATGGCGGGGATCTCCGTAAAGTCGATCTCCACGCCCATGTCGCCGCGGGCCACCATGACGCCGTCCGCCTCCGCCAGGATCTCCCGCAGGTTGCTGACGCCCTCTTGATTCTCGATCTTGGCGATGATGCGGATGTGAGAGTGTACGCTGTCCAGCACCCGCCGGATCTCGCGGATGTCCGCGGCGCAGCGGACGAAGCTGGCGGCGATGAAGTCGAAGCCCTGCTCCACGCCGAACAGGATGTCGTCCCTGTCCTGCTGGCTCATGTAGGGCATGGACAGCGACACACCGGGCACGTTGACGCCCTTGTGGTTCTTCATGGTGCCGCCGTTCTCCACGCGGCAGCGGATGGTCTTACCGGTGGTCTCCAGCACCGTCAGCCGCACCAGTCCGTCGTCCAGCAGGATGGTGTCGCCTACGGTGACATCCTGGGGCAGCGCGGCGTAGCTGATGGCGCAGCGGGTCTCGTCGCCCTCCACGTCCTCATCGGTGGTCAGGGTGAACTCCTGCCCCGCCGTCAGCTCCACGGAGCCGTTTTTGAAGTTGCGCAGCCGCACCTCCGGCCCCTTGGTGTCCAGCATGGCCGCCACCGGCAGGTCCAGCTCCTCCCGCAGGGCCTTGACGGCGTCCAGCCGCACCTTGTGCTCGGGGTGGGTGCCGTGGGAGAAGTTGAAGCGGGCCACGTTCATACCGGCCAGCATCATCTCCCGCAGTACGCCCTCCCTGTCCGTGGCCGGGCCCAGCGTACATACGATCTTGGTCTTTCTCATGTTTTATGTGCTCCTTTCCAACGCGGGAAAGCGTTTGGTCATGTGATCGTTCCCGTTCTCTTTTTCTGCTGCCTATTTTAACAGTATCTGCCGCTGTGGGCAAGAGGATTCCTGACAGACAAAAGGCGACATTTGTCCGCCCCCAGCGTCTGCTCCACCGTCCGGCGGAACATCTCACGGCGGTCATCCGGCACGAAGGCCAGCGCCGTACCGGCGAAGCCGCCGCCGTGTACACGGACGGCGCCCTGTCCGCCCAGGGCACGGCGGCACACGGCCAGCGTCACCGCCAGCGCCTGCTGCCGCGGGTCCCCCGATGTCACGTTCTGGAGATACTGCCATGACGACGCGCCGGAGGCGTTGACCAGCGCCAGAAACGCCGGGAGATCCCCTTTTCGCAGTGCCTCCGCCTCTGCGGCGGCGCGGCGGTTCTCGTCAAATACGTGGATGGCACGCAGCGCCGCCCGGTCTCCCGCGGCGGCCCGCACCGCCGGCAGGCGGCGGTAAAATTCCGTCTCGTCTCCCTGCCGCAGCACCTCCGCGCCAAAAACGCGGCACACCTGCTCCAGCTCCGCGGGAATGGCGGCGTAGTCCGCCGTCAGGTCCGCGTGGTCTGCGCCGCTGTCCACGATGAACAGGCCGTATCCGCTGGCGCCGAGATCGCAGTCGATACGCTCCACCGCCGGATGGACAGGGTCCGCAAAGTCCATATACACCAGCCCGCCCACGCTGGAGGCCATCTGATCCATGAGGCCGCAGGGCTTGCCGAAATAGTCTCTCTCCGCCGTCTGGCCCATGCGGGCGATGTCCTCCGGTGATACGCTCCCGCCGCAGCACAGGCCGCTGAACACCCTGCCCAGCAGCACCTCGAAGGCGGCGGAGCTGGAGAGCCCCGATCCCACCGGTACCTGAGACGTGACGCGCATGTCCAGCCCCGTCAGGGCCGCGCCCCGCCGGATGAACTGGGCCGCCATGCCCCGCACCAGCGCCGCCGTGGTGTTCCGCTCCTCCGGCCGGGGCGTCCAGTCCCCCAGCGCCACCTCCACCGGTGCAAAGCCTTGGGAAAAGACGCGGATCACACCGTCATGGTTGGGCGTCACCGCCGCCCGCATCTCCAGATCCACGGCGGCGGCCAGCACGCAGCCGTGCTGGTGGTCGGTATGGTTGCCGCCCAGCTCCACCCGTCCGGGTGCGAAAAAATACTGCTCCATCTCGGTCCCTCCCATCTCGTTCTCCCTGCATCATAGCCCGCCGTTCCGCCGCTGTCAACCGCTCTTGCATTTCCTACCATATCGGTATATAATGGGGATATCTTATGACAAGGGGGCGTTCCCATGATCTCCACCAAGGGCCGCTACTCCGTCCGCATCCTGCTGGATCTGGCGGAGCACCACAACGGCGGCTATATTCCCATGAAGGAGGTGGCCGCGCGGCAGGACATCTCCCTGAAATACATTGAGCGCCTGATGCCCGCTCTGAAATCGGCAGGGCTCATCGACAGCGTCCACGGCGCAGGCGGCGGCTACCGCCTGACCCGCCCGCCGGAGGAGTACAGCCTCTGGGAAATTCTGACGCTGGCGGAGGGCGACCTGGCGCCGGTGTCCTGTCTCCAGCGGAACGCCGCACCCTGCCGGCAGGCGGCGGAGTGCCGCACCCTGCCGGTGTGGCGGGGATACTACGACATGACGCGGCAGTACTTCTCCGACATCACGCTGGCGGACCTGATGAACACGCCGCAGGGCGACAACTACGTCATCTGAAAAAACCTCCCACGGCATCGCCGTGGGAGGTTTTTTTGCGTGGGAAAAAGCGGAGTGCCGAAGCACTCCGCCTTTCTATATCGCTGCGTTATCAGTCCGCGAACAGCGGCGTGGACAGGTAGCGGTCGCCGGTATCCGGCAGCAGGGCCACGATGGTCTTACCCTCGTTCTCGGGGCGCTTGGCCAGCTCGATGGCCGCCCACAGCGCCGCGCCGGAGGAGATACCCACCAGCACGCCCTCGCTGTGGCCTACCTCCTTACCCAGCTTGAAGGCGTCGTCGTTGTCCACAGGGATGATCTCGTCATACACCTTGGTATCCAGCACGTCGGGCACGAAGCCGGCGCCGATGCCCTGGATCTTGTGGGAACCGGCCACGCCGGTGGACAGCACGGCGGAGGACTTGGGCTCCACCGCCACCACCTTCACGGCGGGATTCCGGGACTTCAGATACTGCCCCACACCGGTGACGGTGCCGCCGGTGCCGACGCCGGCCACGAAGTAGTCCACCTTGCCGTCGGTATCGGCCCAGATCTCGGGGCCGGTGGTCTCAAAATGGGCCTTGGGGTTGGCGGGGTTCACGAACTGGCCGGGCACGAAGCTGTTGGGGATCTCCTTGGCCAGCTCGTCGGCCTTGGCGATGGCGCCCTTCATGCCCTTGGCGCCCTCGGTCAGCACCAGCTCCGCGCCGTAGGCCTTCATCAGCTGGCGGCGCTCCACGCTCATGGTCTCCGGCATCACGATGATGATCCGGTAGCCCCGGGCGGCGGCCACGGAGGCCAGACCGATGCCGGTGTTGCCGGAGGTGGGCTCAATGATGACGCTGCCCTCCTTCAGCAGGCCCTTGGCCTCGGCGTCGTCGATCATGGCCTTGGCGATACGGTCCTTGACGCTGCCGGCGGGGTTAAAGTACTCCAGCTTGGCCAGCACCTTGGCCTTCAGGCCGAACTTCTTCTCGATATGGGTCAGCTCCAGCAGGGGGGTCTTACCGATCAGCTGGTCAGCGGAAGTGTAAATGTTAGACATAACGATTCTCCTTTTCTATATCACATATATGTTGTTTATTTCAGATGGTCTGCGGTGCGCTCCGGCGCGGAAAACAGCTGCCGCCGCAACATCGGAGATACGTATGCCCTTTCCGGCGTCTCATGGCCCGCCCTCCCTTTTGCTTCGTAATTACTACCTATCCGGTAGGTTGGTTACGTTATACCACGCCTGCCGGTATTTGTCAATAGGGAATTTGCATTTCGCGGAAAATCTTTTCACCCGCCGCAGCGCAGGGCATAGAATGAGAACGGAGAGGCTCTCTCCGTATTTTTTGTGACAGGAGGTCACAGGTTTTATGAGCATACATCTCCGTCATGCTGCCGCCTGCTATCAGGCTCCCGACGGGGAGGTGGAGGCGGTACGCGACGTATCCTTTGATGTGGCGCAGGGGGAGTTCGTCAGTCTGGTGGGGCCCTCCGGCTGCGGCAAGTCCACGCTGCTGAGCGCCATCGCCGGGCTGGAGCCTCTGACCGGCGGCACCGTCAACGTGGCGGGCCAGCCGGTGACGGGTCCCTCCCGCCGCGTGGGGTTCATGCCCCAGCGGGATCAGCTGTTTGAGTGGAAGAGCATCTGGGACAACGTAACGCTGGGTCTGGCGGTGCAGCGCGAGAGAGGGAGCGCCGCCTATGACCACGTGCGGGAGCTGCTGGACCGCTACGAGCTGTCGGGCTTTGCGGGAAAGCGGCCCTGCCAGCTGTCCGGCGGCATGCGGCAGCGCTGTGCGCTGATCCGGACACTGGCCTCGGATCCGGAGATCCTGCTGCTGGATGAACCGTTTTCCGCGCTGGACTATCAGACGCGCCTTGCGGTATCGGCGGACATCTGGCGTATCATCCGCCAGGAGGGCAAGACGGCTCTGCTGGTGACTCACGACATCGCGGAGGCGGTGAGCATGTCCGACCGCGTGGTGGTGCTGTCCGCCCGCCCCGCCGTGGTGAAAACCGTACTGGACATGGGCGCGCTGCGTGGCCTGCCGCCGCTGGAGCGGCGAAGCACAGCGGAGTTCCACCGCTATTTCGACTTGATATGGAAGGAGCTGGACGTTCATGGCTGACACTTCCCTGTCGCCCCGCCGTCTGGCGTATCTGGCCGGTGTACGGCGGCAGAAGCGGCGGGTCCGCATCTGGCAGCTCGCGCTGCTCATCGGCCTGTTCGGCTTTTGGGAGCTGAGCTGCCGCACCGGCCTGTCCGATGGCTTTCTGGTCAGCTGCCCCAGCCGCATGGCCGCCACGTTCTGGTCGCTGTGCCGCTCCGGCCAGCTGCTGCACCACATCGGCGTGTCGTGTCTGGAGACGGTGCTGGGCTTCACCGCCGGCACCCTGCTGGGCACGGCGGCAGCCATCCTCATGTGGTGGTCGGACACGGCGGCCCGCATTTTAGACCCGTATCTGGTGGTGCTGAACGCCCTGCCCAAGACGGCACTGGGCCCCATCTTCATCGTCTGGATGGGCGCCGGGGCGGGGGCCATCGTCACCATGACGCTGGCCATCTCGCTGATCGTGACGATCCTGAACATGTATACCGGCTTTCGGGCCACCGATCCGGAAAAGGTGCGCCTGATGCGCACGCTGGGAGCCACACGGCGTCAGATCCTGTGGATGCTGGTGTTTCCCGCCAACTGCCCCACCCTGTTCTCCACGCTGAAGGTCAACGTGGGCCTGTCGTGGGTGGGCGTCATCATGGGTGAGTTTCTGGTCTCGCGGGCCGGTCTGGGCTATCTCATCGTCTACGGCTCTCAGGTATTCAACATGGATCTGGTGATGACCAGCGTGCTGATCCTGGCGGCTGCGGCGGTGCTGATGTACCTGCTGGTGCTGCGTGCGGAAAATATCCTGAATCACTATTGGGGGGTACGATCATGAAGAAACTGTTGACATTTTTCTGCGTCGCCGCCCTGCTGCTTCCGGTGCTGCTCACCGGCTGCGGCAGCGGCGGCGCCACCACGGTGCGGCTCAACGAGGTGACACACTCCGTGTTCTACGCGCCGCAGTACGTGGCCATGAGCCTGGGCTTCTTCGCCGACGAGGGGCTGAACGTGGAGCTGACCAACGGCGGCGGGGCGGATAAGGTCATGACCGCCGTGGTGTCCGGCAGCGCCGACATCGGTCTGGCGGGGCCGGAGAGCTGCATCTATATCTACAATCAGGGCAAGGACGACCACCCCGTGATCTTTGCCCAGCTCACCAAGCGGGACGGCTCGTTCCTGGTGGGCCGCACCGGCGGCAGCTTCTCCTGGGAGGACCTGCGGGGCGCCACGGTCATCGGCGGCCGCAAGGGCGGTGTGCCGGAGATGACGCTGGAGTACGTCATGAAGCAGAACGGCGTGGTGCCGCAGGTGGACGCGGTGGTGGACACCTCCGTGCAGTTCAACATGATGGCCGGCGCCTTCACCGGCGGTCAGGGGGACTATGTGACGCTGTTTGAGCCCACCGCCACCGAGGTGGAGCGGGCCGGTCACGGCTACGTCCTGTGCTCCATTGGCGAAGCCTCCGGCGAGATCCCCTACACTGCCTATTTCGCCAGTCAGAGCTATATGGCCGCGCATCCCGACGTGGTGCAGGGCTTCACCAACGCCATTGCCCGGGCCCAGCGCTGGATCGCGGAGCACACGGACCGCGAGGTGGCGGAGGCCATCTGCGATCAGTTCCCCGACACCAGCCTTGACGTGCTGGAGGCCGTCACGGCCCGCCACCGGCAGATCGACGCCTGGAACGAGGTACCCCGCATGGAGCAGTCCGCGCTGGAGCGTCTGGAGACGGTGATGACCGAGGCCGGTGAGCTGCAGAAGGAGGACTGGGTGGACTTCACCCAGCTGGTAGACAACAGCTACGCGGATAAAGCCGCCGCGCAGCTGGGATGACCCGTCTGCGTCAGGCGTAACACATCATGAAAAAAGAGGGAGAACGCTCCGCGTTCTCCCTCTTTTTTTATTTACGCATCGTCCGCCTCCTTCGCAGGCCGCGCCGCCTGCGGCCAGAGCGGTGCTTCTTCCCCGCTGGTGGCCACATACAGGTCCTCGCATCTCTGCTGGGCCGCTGTCAGTGTCTCGATGGCCCGCTCCATGGCATCCATGGCCGCCAGATACATCGCCTTGTAGTCCGCCATTTTTGTCCTCCCTTTCCTATTTGATATCTTTTTGATATCATTTTGAATTCTTATTATACAGCATCGGAATGATATCATCAAGCCATCAATTTGAAGTGGGTGATGTCATGGCAAACTACTATACGCCGTTTTCGCTGCGGGTCTCCGAGGAACTGCTGGACAAGGTGAAGCAGCTCGCGGCCGCGCACAAGCGCTCCGCCAACAAGGAGATAGAGTTCGCGCTGGAGCAATACGTGGCCGCCTATGAACAGGAGCACGGGAGCATCCGCCTGCCGCCGCAGGCGTAACACATCATGAAAAAGAGGGAGAACGCTCCGCGTTCTCCCTCTTTTTTCAGCTCAGTGCGCTGATGATGCTCTGGTACTTGTTGATGTCCGAGCCGCCGTTCCACGTCATAAAGCCGCCGCTGCAGCCGGTGTCCCGCAGAGCTCGGACCTCCGCCGCCACCTCCTCCGCGCCGTAGGTGTTGTACGGCTCGCGGATGGCGTTGTAGGCCTGTATCCATGTGCGCACCGCCGCCGGAGAGGCTGTCTCCGCCTGCCGCGCTGCCGCGGCCGCGCCGAACATGTGTACCGTGTCGTAGGGGTGTTCCCAGGGCTTGTAGTCCCCCTGGGCGCTGTAATGGTCGGGATAGGGCATGCCGGAGATGGCGTCCACCGCCGCGCTGATGGCCGGCCAGTACTGGCCGCAGGCGGTGACGTAGGGATTGGCGCACTCGCCGAACACGTCGCCGGACAGATAGTACCCCGCGCTGTGGAGCCGCTCCGCCGCGTACAGCAGGAACCTCTGCACCGCTTGGGCCTTGCTCTCGCCGTAGGCGTTGCGGTAGTCGATGGTCCCCGCCTTCTCGTAGCTATACGCCCCATCGGGGAAGCGGATATAGTCGAACTGGATCTCGTTGAAGCCCAGAGCCGCCGCCTCCAGCGCCAGATCCACCTTGTACTGCCACACCGTCCGGTCGTAGGCGCTGGGCCAGTACATGGAGCTGATCTTCAGAGGCGTACCCTCCAGGTCGCAGATGACCTGCTCCGGATGGTCCGCCGCCAGATGGGCGTCGTTGAACACGGTGATGCGTCCGATGAGGTAGTATCCCGCAGCCTTCAGCTTCTGAATGTTGGTCTGGAAGTTTTCTCTGGTGTCCATGGCCGCCGCGTAGGCGGACGGGCTGTACTGCTGCATCACCGGTGAGGCGTAGGACACGGCGGTACCGTCTACGATGTCCACCACGAAGGCGTTGACGCCGCTGCCCTCCGCCACGCGCAGGTAGCTGTCGGCGTACTGGACGGCGGAGCCGTTGAGGTACAGGGCCCGCACCTCATCGGGCATGACGTTGCCCTCGATGGCCCCCTTCTCCACAGGGTAGTAGTCCAGCCCCGCTGCATCGCCGCCGCCCCAGCTGTCGCCGCGGGAGGCGTGGAGCTGATACAGCTCCGCATCGTACTGGGCCAGGGCCTCGTCCTCTGTCATGCGGACGTTGGCAGCGGCGATATAGCCCTCGCCCCGCTGGCAGGACACCTGCCAGCGCAGCACCTCGCCGTTTTCGTCCAGCCCGTCGAAGCCGGTGACGGCGAGGGCCATGCCCTTTTCCACGGCGCAGCCCGGGACAGCCCCGGTCTCATCCAGCAGGCTCATGCCCCGCAGGGCGTACACCGTCTCCACCTGTACCGTCCGGCTGAGATCATCGGCCAGATGGGACACGTCCAGCAGGACGTACCCCTCGCCGTTGACCACGCGGACGCGGCCGTCCTCACGGGGCGTCTCCACGTCCGCGGCCACGTAGGCCACCTGACTGCCCCGCACCAGTACGCCCAGCTCCGCGCCGCTGTCGGCGTCGTACACCGGCGCGGACGCCGTCTCCGACGCCACGTAGCCGATGGCCGTCTCCGGCGCCTTCGGCGGCTGCAGCTGCCGGTAGATATACACGCCCAGAACGGCCACCGCCGCCAGCGCCAGCAGGATAAAGAGGATCCCCGCGGTGCGGCCGGCGCTGCCGGTTTTCTCTTTTGTTGACATAGGCAAATTCTCCTTGTGCTCGTTGGTGTTACAGCGGACATTATACGATATTCTCCGCCATATTTCCACCCTGTTCTTCCTGCGGCGGCAAAATTTCCCCCCTTTTTCCGTTTTTCCCCACATTTCCGGTAGACAACAGCGGGAACGAATGGTATACTGTCAGTGATTATTATGTAAATCAGCGGCGTTCTCCGCCGCTTTGACGACTACTGAAAAGGCAGGGTGTATGCGATGAAAAGGATGAAGCGGAGCACCGCCATGGTGCTGGCCGCCGCCGTGGTGCTGAGCCTGCTGGCCACGGCGCTGCTGGCCGCCAGCAAGAACTGGCAGGACGCGGGACTGGGCGACCTGAGCCAGTACTACGAGACGGGCAACAGCGCCGACCCCGGCTACGTCTCCACCGTCCGCGGCGACAGCGGCGGCACGTCCTACGGCATCTATATGTTCGCCAGCAACGCCGGCACGCCCCTGAGCTTCGTCCAGTGGCTGCAGGAGTTCAAGTCCGGCTCCATCTACCGCGACATGGGCGACACGCTGTATAACGCCTACGCCTACGACCGCAACGGCAAGTACTCCCCCGGCTACGGCAGTAATTTCAACGCCACCTGGCGCAGCGTGGCTGACGACTACCCCAACGAGTTCATGCAGTCCCAGAAGGACTATTGGGAGACCCACGCCTATGCGGACCTGCTGAAGAACATCAAGTCCGCCGTCCCCTCCTTCGATCTGGATGACTACTCCGTGGCTCTGCGCAATGTGTTCTGGAGCCGCAGCGTCCACCACGGCGCAGGTGTGATCCGCGGCGCCAGCAGCAGCGATGGGCGCAGCGGCGCCACCGGCGTCATCCTCCGTGCCTTCGACTCTCTGGGCGGCTTCAAGAACCAGAGCGAGGCCCAGCTGATCCAGGCCATCTACGCCGAGTGCAGCCGTCTGGACAAGACCCCCGAGCCCAAGCGCATGACCGGCGACACCGCCAGCAAATACGGCGTATCCGGCCAATCCATGGCTTATTTCAGCGCCAACTCCGGCGACGTGCAGCTCAGCGTGTACAGCCGCCTGCACGTCAATGAGCCGGCGGACGCGCTGGTAATGCTCTACGCCAACTCCGATGCCCCGCTGGCCGACGGTGCCTACCGCCTGTCGCCCCGCGGCACTACGGACCGCGGCATGGCCGCCGCCCTGTCGGGTCTTACCAATATCTCCTCTGCCGCCTCCGTGCAGCTGACGTACTTCGCCAGCGGCTACTACACCCTGACGGTGAGCGATAAACGCCTCAGCGATAACGGCGGCAAGGTCACGCTGGCCTCCGCCACTGCCGGCAACGAGCAGATGTGGGCCCTCACCGGCGACAGCCCCTACTATCTCCAGAACCGCGCCACCGGCCGCTATCTGGCGCTCGCGGACAACAGCGTGTCCACTGTGAAGGACACCGCCGGCGCCACCAAGCTCCAGCTTACCGCCGATGGCAGTGTCTGGGGCGCCGAGGGTCTGTTCTACCCCGGCAGCGAGGGCAATGAAACCCAACTGCTGGCCAATAAATCCTCTTACCCCGTCCGCGGCGTCATCACCAGCAGCCTGCCCATCACCAGCGTCACCGTGAAGGCGGTGTCCTCCAGCGGCAGCACCGGCTTTACCGCCACCAGCAGCATCAAGGGCACCGTCTACTCCTACGACCTGTGGAAGCTGGACAGCGCCTGCGCCTTCAGCCGCCTCAGCGTCGGCGAGTACACCCTGACCATCACCGCGACAAACAGCGCAGGCACCGTGACTCTGGCGGAGTCCCAGTTCAAGGTCAACGCCAACAGTTCCTTCAGCCCCGGCGACCTCTCCGACGAGGAGTACGCCGTGTCCTTCCAGATAGGCGACGTGGTAGTTGAAAGCCGCATGTACCGCCTTACCGACACCTATGGCGAGCTGCCCACGGTGGACGAGGCCGGCTTCCAGGGCTGGTACCGCGAGGACGGCACGGAGATCTCCCCCAACTCGCCGGTGGCCGCCTCTAACCACACGCTTTACGCCCGCTTCGGCGACCTCTACACCGTCACCTTCCAGGTGGACGGCGAGACGGTCCGCACCTTCAAGCTGGCCCAGGGCGATCTCATCACCGCCCCTGCCAACCCCGTGAAGGCGGCGGACAGCAAGTACACGTACAGCTTCAAGAACTGGGTGGATCAGAACGGCGACGTTTTTGCCGCCAAGGCCACCTACATGGGCACCAAGGACATCACCTACACCGCCCAGTTCACCAAGACCGCCAAACCCGACCACGGCAGCGGCGATCCCACGGAGCCCTCCGGCGCGTTCCTCACCGGTATCGCGCCCCAGACCTCCGTCAAGACGCTGAACGACTCCGGCTACACCGTGTATGACGGCAAGAAGGAGATCACCTCCGGCTACGTGGGCACGGGCATGACCGCCGTCGGCGGCAGCTCCAGCCTGACCATCGTCGTCACCGGCGATGTCACCGGCGACGGCCGCATCACCATCACCGATGTGGTCAAGCTCCAGAACTACGCCGCCGGCGCAGGCGACCTGAACGAGGCCGCGCTGAAGGCCGCCGACATCAACGGCGACGGCCGTGTCACCATCACCGATGTGGTCCAGGCGGCCCAGGTCACCGTGGGCCAGCGCACCATCTGAGCAGGAGGTACTCTATGAAAAACAAACTGCTTCGCACCGCCCTTTCCCTGGTCACAGCGTGCCTGCTGGTGCTGGCCATCCTGCCCCAGCGGGCGGAGGCCGCCGGCGCGTCCCTCTCCGGCAGCAGCAGCGTCCAGGCCGGCAATTCCGTGACGCTGACCCTGTCCGTGGACAGTAAGATCCTCGGCCTGACGGCGGACCTGAACTGCGGCGACGGCCTGACCTTCACCAACTACTCCTGCTCCGTCAGCGGCTGGAGCATTCTTGTGAACCAGAACCATTTCAGCGTCTATGGCACCAACAGCGCCAGCGGCGGCATCATCACCGTGACGCTGAAGGTGTCCTCCAGCGTTCAGGGCGGCGCGGCCCTCAGCGCCAGCTTCAGCAATATCGTGGCCTCCGACGGCGAAACCGACATCGACGTGGGCACCGCCAGCTGGACCGGCAGCGTGGCCGCCGCGCCCAGCGGTGACTGCACCCTGTCCGCCATCATGTGCGGCAACGCCACCCTGTCCCCCGCCTTCTCCTCCAGCACCACGTACTACACCGCCAAGGTCCCTTACAGCGTATCCAAGCTGAGTCTGGATTATAACCGCAACGACAAGGGCCAGACCGTCAACATCAGCGGCAATGACCTGGCCGTAGGCGTCAATACCGTCACCCTGAAGGTCACGGCGGCCAACGGCACCACCAAGTCCTACGTCATTGAGGTCACCCGCGAGCAGGACCCCAACTACAAGGCCTCCACCGATGCCGCTTTGTCGGCGCTGGGCATTGAGGGTGCGACCCTCAGTCCCGCCTTCAGCAGCACCGTCCACGACTATGTGGCCTATGTGCCCTTTGAGACAAAAACGGTGAAGGTCAACGCCTCCGCCAACGACAGCAAGTCCAGCGGCATCACCGGCACCGGCGACATCACGCTGGACAAGGAGGGTGACAACCCTATCTCCGTGGTATGCACCGCCGAGGACAAGACCACCAAACTGGAGTACACCGTCCATGTGGTCCGTATGCCGGAGTACACCGGCACCCTGCCCGTGATCTCCGCGGCGGAGCCGGAACCGGAGCCTGAACCGGAGCCCGAGCCCGAGCCGGAGACTCCCATGCTCCAGATCCCCGTGAGCATCAAGCTGCCCCTGCTGGGCGAGGTCCGCACCGTGGTCGCCCTGATCGGCGGCGTGGTGCTGGTGGCCGCCCTGCTGTTCCTGCTTGGCCTGTTCATCGGCCGCGGCACCGGCGGCGGTCCCGATGATGACGGCAGCGGCCCCGATGACCGCGATGACCGCCCCGACCGCGGCGGCAGAGACCACCGCGAGGAGCGCGAGGAGCGCCGCGAGCGCCGTCACCCTGCGCCGGAGCGTTCCCGCCCCGCGCCCCGCATCGTGCCCCGTCAGGCGGAGCCGGTACAGCAGCCCGCTCCCAAGGCCCGTGACTGGAAGGACTTCGACATCCCGCTGGACGATGAGCCCACCGTCAGGCCCGCGCCTCAGCCCGCCGCTCCCGACAAGGACCTGCTGGCGGACACGGTGGATCAGGTACTGGCGGACGAGCCCACTCCCAAGGATGAGGAGGACGTGCGCACCATGTCTCTGGAGGACCTGCTGAAGGATATTCGCAGCATGTAACAAAAAAGAGTACGGACGCTTTCGCGTCCGTACTCTTTTTTTCTCACAGCGCCCCCTTGGGGCAGCTCTTCACACACTCCATGCACAGGATGCACTCCGTGCCGTTGGCCCGCCGGCGGGAGTTGTCCGTCATGTCCACCTCCATGGGGCACACCCTTCTGCACCGCCCGCAGGACACGCATTTGCTCTTGTCGCAGGTGATACGGACCAGGGAAAAATAGCTCATGGGCTTTAAGAACACCGTCACAGGGCACAGGTACTTGCAGAAGGCGCGGTTGTCCCGAAACGCAAAGGCCAGCAGGATACCTGCCCCGTAGTACAGTGCGTTGCCGATGACAAAGGCCCAGAACATGATGCGCTCCAGATGCCCCACATTGGCCAGAAACAGCGCCGCCACAAAGGCCAGCGACAGTGTGAACGTCACGTACCGCAGCCAGCCGATGGGCTTCCGCGGCGTCTGCGGCACCTTGTAGGGCAGGAAGTCCAGCACCATGGCCGTCCAGCAGGCGTACCCGCACCAGCCTCGCCCGAACAGCAGCGGCCCGAAGATCTTGGCCACGGCGTAGTGGATGGTGGCCGCCTCGAACACGCCGGTGAACAGGTAGTACCAGAATCCCTCGATCTGCATATTCTCCCCGCAGATCAGGCCCAGATACACCAGCATATACGATCCCACCAGCAGCTGCGTCACCCGTCGGGCGTGCTTGTATTTTCCCACGAACAGCGCCGTCCCCAGGGCAATGGAGCCGCCGATATAGCTAAAATTAAAGAGGTAGAACAGGTTGTCCTTGGTGAGCCACAGCACCACGGCCACCGTCTCGAACACCGCCAGCAGCGCCAGCGAGGGCAGATACTTCTTCATACCCTTACTGCCCTCTGCGGAGCATGGACGCCGCCTCGCGGGCCGCCGAAGCCGCGTCCTCGGTGTAGGCATCCGCGCCGATCTCATCGCAGAAGCTCTGGCTGATAGGCGCGCCGCCCACCAGGATCTTCACCCTTCCGCGGATGCCCATCTCCTCCGCCAGACGCACCACGTCCCGCATCTCCTGCATGGTGGTGGTCAGCAGGGAGGAACAGGCGATGATGCCGCAGTTCTGGTGCAGCGCGGCCTCCACGAATTTCTCCGGTGCCACGTCCACGCCCAGGTCCACCACCTCAATGCCGCTGCCCTCCATCATGATCTTCACCAGATTCTTGCCGATGTCGTGCATATCGCCCCGCACCGTACCGATGCAGGCGCGGCCCAGCCTCTCTGTGCCGCTGCCGGCCATGCGGGGCCGCAGCAGCTCCAGAGCTGCCTGCATACACCGCGCCGCCATCAGCATCTCCGGCACGAAGGCGATACCGGCGGAAAAGTCCACGCCCAGCCGGTCCATGCCCCGCATCAGCCCGCCGGACAGAATGTCCGCCGCCGCAATGCCCTGATCCAGCGCCTCCCGGCACAGGGCCAGCACCTTTTTCTGCTGTCCCCGCTGCAAGGCCGCCGCCACGCGGTCCAGTGCGTTGTCGCCGCTCTCCGCAGTCCGGACGGCATCGCCGCTCTCCTTCTGCGCCAGCACCCGCCGCGGCACCGGCGGCAGATCGAACTTCGGCAGGTGTACCTGCCGGTTATACCCGTCGATGGCCTCGTCGATATACCGGTCCACGTGGGGATACACCGTCCCCGCCAGTCCGTAGGTGATGGATGGGATGAAGTGCCCCAGCGGCCCGCAGGACGCCAGCACGTTCTTTGCGTAGTCCCGTATCTCCTCCGGCGACGCGTCGGCGCGGTCGATGGCGGCGCCCATGCCGCCCATCAGCACCAGTCTCCCCCTCAGCTGCCGCTGTAAGGCGGGGATATCGTTCTCCGGCAGCACGCCCTGCCACACCTGGATGCCGAGCTCCGCCATGTCCTCCACAATAGGCGCCAGATAGGAATCGGCGTGGTGGACGGCGATGCAGCCCCGGGACCGGATGTACCCATAGAACCGGCGGTACGGCTCCTTGAAAAACTCCCGCCACATCTCCGGCTGCATGAACAGGGCGTTCTTGGTGCCCCAGTCGTCGTGGGAGAAGATGACGTCCGGCTGCAGGTTGTCGATGAGCAGCTTCACATATCCCAGCCGGTACTCCGTGATATACTCAATGAGCTCGTGCATCTCCTGAGGGTGCTCGTACAGCGCCGTCAGCGTGTCCTCAAAGCCCATCAGGAAATGGCACTGTTCAAAAATACCGGTGCCCATGAACCCTGCCAGCAGCTTCTCCTGCCCGCATGCCTCCCGCGCCTGCTGCCGGACGGCCTCCCAGCCCTCCGTGCAGTTAGCCGCCAGATCCGGCGCATGCACCGTCTCCCGCCACCGCGTCACGTCGGGACACACCGCAAGGCCATCGTGGGTGACGGGCATGGGCCCCGGCGCGTCCTCCGGAAAGCTGATGGTGGTGCCCCACCGGTCCACGCTGACGGTGCCCCGCTTCCGGTTGCCCCGCAGGTAGGTGTTGATGGGATCGCCCAGGCACATGTGCAGCGCCTCGTACTGCCGCAGCAGCCGGTCCGGCTGTCCGTCCGGCTTCAGAAGCTCCAGAAAGATCTCTTTCGCTGTCATCATCGCGCTCACCTCACAAAGACTCTTGACAAAGCAGCCCCGCACTGCTTAAAGTAGTGGTATCATTATAGAAATCTGGTTCCCCCCTGTCAAGTACGGCGCGGCCCTTTCATCCCATCACGGAGGTATTCACATATGGAACTGCGTTTTCCCCTTATTCTGGACGGTGCCACCGGTACGGAGCTGCAAAAGCGCGGCTACACCGGCGACGTCAGCGCGGAGCAGTGGGTGCTGGCCCATCCGGACAGCATCCTGTCCATCCAGCGCGATTACGTGGCCGCCGGCAGCCAGGTGCTCTACACCCCCACCTTCGGCGGCAATGCCGTGAAGCTGGCGGAGCACGGCGTAACGGAGGACACCGCCGCCTATAACCGCCGTCTGGCGGACCTGTCCCGTCAGGCCGCGGACGGCAAGGCCCTGCTGGCCGGCGACCTGTCTCCCACCGGCCTGTTTCTGGCCCCTCTGGGCAGCGCCTCCTTCGACCAGCTGGTGGACGCCTACGCCCAACAGGCAGCCGGACTGGAAGCCGCCGGTGTGGACCTGTACGTCATTGAGACCATGATGACCCTGTCCGACGCCCGTGCCGCCGTGCTGGCCGTGCGCAGCGTCTCCGCCAAGCCCATCTTCGTCACCTTTACCTGCGACCAGAATGGCCGCAGCATCTCCGGCACCGACATCACCGCCGCCCTGCTGGTATTGCAGGGCATGGGCATCGACGCCTTCGGTCTCAACTGCTCGGCGGGACCGGGCCAGATGCTGCCCCAGCTCCGCCGCCTGCGGGAGTACGCCCGCATCCCCCTGATCGCCAAGCCCAACGCCGGCATGCCCACCATCGTGAACGGCAAGGCGGTGTACGACTGCACGCCGGAGCAGTTCACCGCGCTGGTGCCGGACATGCTGGCCTCCGGCGTCATGATCTTCGGCGGCTGCTGCGGCACCACGCCGGAGCATATCGCAGCCCTGCGCGGTGCGCTGGACGGCGCGGCCATCACGCCTCCCGCCCCGCTGCACACAGATCTGCTGCCCGCCGCCACAGAGAAGCTCCCCGCCCTGCTGCCCGCCGACGCTGCCCACGGGCCGGTACTGGACGTGACCCCCGGTCTGGAGGATGCCCTGTCCGACGCGCTGGAGCGGGACGACCCCATGGTGGCCCTCCGCGTTGCCTCTATGGCGGACGTAAACGCGCTGGCGGCCTGCCAGTACCTGCTGACAAAGCCCCTGTGCCTGGTCTGCGGCGATGCCGCCGTGCTGGAGCAGGCCCTGCGGGTCTATCAGGGCCGCGCCCTGTACGAGGGCGGCCTGCCGGAGTCCGTTCTCCGGCCCCTGTCCGACAAATACGGCCTGCTGTTCTGAATCACATAAAAAGAGGGACGCCTCCCCAGGGGAAGCGTCCCTCTTTTTCTCATTTTTCGGCCTTCATGCGGAAGGTATAAATGCCATCGGCGCACACGGTGCCGCCGTCGTCCTCCACCCACGCCCGCATCACCACGATGCTGTGACCCATCCGCACCGTCTCCGCGTGGGAGGTCAGCGTACCGCCTACCGCGCCCGCCGCCAGGAACCGCACGTCGCAGGTGACGGTGCGGCACAGCGCGCCGCGGCTGCACGCCGCCGTCCCCGCCACCTGATCCATCATGGTGCAGTACACGCCGCCGTGTACGATACCCATGGGGTTGCCGTGCCGCACCTCGGTGTGCAGCTCCCCACGGGCCCAGCCCTCGCCCATGGCCACGATGCGCATGCCGTTCTCCACGCCGAAGGTGTCCTTCTGGTTGGCCCGCTTCATCACGTCCGCATACAAGACTTCCTTTTCCTGCTCTGTCATTTGCTCCTTATCCTTCCGCTATCAGCGTCATCTCGCCCAGCACCACATACCGGTAGTTGTCCGCCTCGTAGGAGCAGGTACACAGCCCCACGATGCGTCCCGTGGGGATGCCCCGTCCCGCGTAGAACGTGGACTGGCTGATGAACCGCTCCAGATCCACAGTCTGGAACGATGTGTTGAATACCTCATGCTCTCCGGGCACGATGAGGCCCGCGAACAGATCCACCCGATACGTCCCCGCGTTGGTATAGACGTAGAGACACGGGTGCGCGTCGTAATACCACTGCTCCTTGTAGCCGTCGATGGACGCGAACATGGTGCGGTCCTTCATGTGGTGGCCGTACAGCATATTGCACTGCGCGCTGAAATCCCGCGGCGCCCGGGCGTCCAGAAAGATGGTGCCGTACTCGCTGTAATTGCCGTCCAGATCGTGATGCAGGTAGTATTCGTTGTTGCCATCGTAGGCAATAGGATAGCTGATGGGCGTCCCCGGACAGTACACGTAGCCGATGATGTCGGGATAGCGGGCCTGCCACCAGCTCAGGTCGATGTCCGCCGGCGGGCCGCTGTGCAGCGCCTTTTCCACCGTCTCGTCCACACTGTCCCGCAGCTGCTGCACCGCCGCATCCAGCGGCTCTGCGGCGGACAGCGCCGCCTCCATCGTCGTACCGGCCCGCACCGCGGCTGACGCCAGCACCGGTACGGCATCCTCCCCGGCCGCGGGCGCCGCCGCCCCCGCCAACTGCACCGCCAGCCATGACGGCACGCCTACCACGGCCAGCGCCAGCAAAAATGCCGCCCAACGTCTCCTCATACTCCACGCGCCCCCACACAAAATATGCTCCATTATACGCGGCACGGCGGCGCACCGTCAAGCACCGCGCGGAAAAATCTCCATTTTCCCGCCCTATGCCGCCGCGTCCTCGCCGCAGAAAGCCGCCGCATCCCCGCACGGCCACCGCCGCCCGTCCTCAACAGCCGCTCGCCGCGCTCCCAACACAAACGCTCCCGTTTCTCCGTAAAAGCTCCCCTCGTCTCCACAGCAAAAAAGGACCGCCGCGCGTAAGCGCGGCGGTCCTTGGCGGTCCTTTTTTATCGCATGTCCGTGAAGGGGTACGACTTATTTGTCGTACATCTCCACCAGCTTCTGCAGGTGCTCGAAGCGGGCCTTGGCCTCGTCCTCGTTGCGCTGGAACAGCACGTCCGCGCGCTCGGGGAACTCGCGGGTCAGACGGGAGTAGCGGGCCTCGTTCATCAGGAACTCCTGATAGCCGCCGGCGGGAGCCTTGGAATCCAGCGTGAACTTCTTCTCGCCCTCGGGGTTGTAGCGGAACAGGTTCCAATAGCCGCACTCCACAGCCTTCTTCATTTCCTTCTGGCAGTTCATCATGCCGCCCTTGATGCTGTGCATCTCGCAGGGGCTGTAACCGATGATCAGGGACGGGCCGTGATAGGCCTCGGCCTCGGTGATGGCCTTGATGGTCTGCGCGGGGTTGGCGCCCATGGCCACCTGGGCCACGTACACATAGCCGTACTGCATGGCGATCTCAGACAGGCTCTTCTTCTTGATCTCCTTACCGGCTGCGGCGAACTGCGCCACCTGACCGATGTTGGAGGCCTTGGATGCCTGTCCGCCGGTGTTGGAGTACACCTCGGTGTCGAACACGAAGATGTTCACGTCCTGCTTGGAGGCGATGACGTGGTCCAGACCGCCGTAGCCGATGTCGTAGGCCCAGCCGTCGCCGCCGAAGATCCACATGGACTTCTTGGCCAGATATTCCTTCTTGCTGAGGATGTCAGCCGCCAGCGTGCAGGCAGCGCAGTCGCACAGCAGAGCGCCCTTGTCCTTCAGCTCAGCGGCGTGCGCAGCGAACTGAGGCACAGCGGCCAGCTCTTCCACGGTGCAGACGCTCTCCTCCAGAGCCTTGACATAGGCCTTGGCGGGCTCAGCGTTGGCGGTACCGTCGTCCATGGTGTCCAGCCACGCCTGAGCGGCGGCCTTCAGCTCCGGACGGGCCCACTCCACAGCGATGAGCTCGCGGGTCTTGTCGGCCAGATCCTGACGGATCTTGTTCTGGCCCACGAATATACCCAGACCGTGCTCCGCGTTATCCTCGAACAGGGAGTTGCACCATGCGGGGCCATGGCCCTCCTTGTTGGTGCAGTAGGGAGAGGTAGCCGCGGGACCGCCCCAGATGGAGGAGCAGCCGGTGGCGTTGGAAACGTACATATGGTCGCCGAACAGCTGGGTGACGAGACGGGCATAGCTGGTCTCGGCGCAGCCGGCGCAGGAGCCGGAGAACTCCAGCATGGGCTGCTTGAACTGGCTGCCCTTGACGGTGTTGTCCTGCATGTCCTTCTTCTCGGACACCTCGGCCACGCAGTAGTCGAACACATCCTGCTGCGCAAGCTCGCCCTCCTGAGCCACCATGGTCAGCGCGTTGACGGGGCATGCACCCACGCAGACGCCGCAGCCCATGCAGTCCAGCGGGCTGATGGCCATGGTGAACTGATAGGTGCCCTTGCCCTTACCGGCCTTCACGTCCACGATCTTGGCGGCCCCGGGAGCCTTGGCGGCCTCATCGGCGGTCAGCGCGAAGGGACGGATGGTGGCATGGGGGCAGACATAGGCGCACTGGTTGCACTGGATGCACTTGGTGCTGTCCCAGGTGGGGACGGACACGGCCACGCCGCGCTTCTCATAGGCGGCAGCGCCCAGCTCGAACTGGCCGTCCACGTGATCGACGAAGGCGGAAACAGGCAGGCTGTCGCCGTCCATCTTGCCCACGGGGTTCAGGATGTCCTTGACCATCTTCACCAGCTCGGGCTTGCCCTTGAGCTGCTTGGGCTCCTTGGTATCCACGGCGTTGGCCCAGTCGGCGGGCACATCGATCTTCTTGTAGGCGGTGGCGCCCAGGTCGATGGCCTTGTAGTTCATATCCACCACGTCCTGGCCCTTCTTCAGGTAGGATGCCTTGGCCTTCTCCTTCATGTAGGTGATGGCCTCTTCCTCGGGCATGACCTTGGCCAGGGAGAAGAACGCGGACTGGAGGATGGTGTTGTTGCGCTTGCCCATACCGATCTCGATAGCCAGGTCGATGGCGTTGATGGTATAGAGCTGGATGTTGTTCTGCGCGATATAGCGCTTGGAAGCGGCATCCATGTGGTGGTTCAGCTCATCGAAGTCCCACTGGCAGTTGATCATATACACGCCGCCGGGCTTGACATCCTGCACCATCTTGAAGCCCTTGGTCACATAGCTGGGGTTGTGGCAGGCCACGAAGTCGGCCTTGTTGATATAGTACGGAGAACGGATGGGCTTGTCGCCAAAGCGCAGATGGCTGATGGTGACGCCGCCGGTCTTCTTGGAGTCGTACTGGAAGTAGGCCTGCACGTACTTGTCGGTATGGTCGCCGATGATCTTGATGGAGTTCTTGTTGGCGCCCACGGTACCGTCGCCGCCCAGGCCCCAGAACTTGCACTCGATGGTGCCGGCCGCAGCGGTATTGGGACAGTTCTCATCCTCGGGCAGGGACATGTTGGTCACATCGTCCACGATGCCGATGGTGAACTGGCGCTTCATCTCATCCTTCTTCAGCTCGCTGTAAACGGCAAACACGGAGGCGGGAGGCGTATCCTTGCTGCCCAGACCGTAACGGCCGCCGATGACCTTCACATCGCTCATGCCGGCGTTGGCCAGTGCGGTGACAACATCCTGATACAGGGGCTCGCCCTGGGAACCGGGCTCCTTGGTGCGGTCCAGAACGGCGATCTTCTTGGCGGTGGCGGGAATGGCCTCGATCAGCTTCTCGGGCGCGAAGGGGCGGAACAGACGGACCTTCACCAGACCGACCTTCTCGCCGTGGGCGTTCAGATAGTCGATGACCTCCTCGGCCACATCGCAGATGGAGCCCATGGCCACGATGACGCGGTCAGCGTCGGCAGCGCCGTAGTAGTTGAACAGCTTATAGTCGGTGCCCAGCTTGGCGTTGATCTTGTCCATGTACTTTTCCACCACGGCGGGCAGGGCCTCGTAGTACTTGTTGCAGGCCTCGCGGTGCTGGAAGAAGATATCGCCGTTCTCGTGGGAGCCGCGCATATGGGGATGCTCGGGGTTCAAGGCGTGGCGGCGGAACTCGGCCACGGCGTCCATGTCGCACATGTCCTTCAGATCCTCGTAGTCCCACACGGCGATCTTCTGGATCTCATGGCTGGTACGGAAGCCGTCGAAGAAGTTGATGAAGGGCACCTTGCCGGTCAGGGCGGCCAGATGTGCCACGGGGCTCAGGTCCATGACCTCCTGCACGTTGCCCTCGCACAGCATGGCAAAGCCGGTCTGGCGGCAGGCCATAACATCGGAGTGATCGCCGAAGATGTTCAGGGCGTGGGTGGACACGGTACGGGCGGAAACGTGGAACACGCAGGGCAGCTGCTCCGCCGCGATCTTGTACATGTTGGGGATCATCAGCAGCAGGCCCTGAGACGCGGTGTAGGTGGTGGTCAGCGCACCAGCGCCCAGAGAGCCGTGAACGGCGCCGGCAGCGCCGGCCTCAGACTGCATCTCCACCACCTTGACCTTGGTGCCGAAGATGTTCTTCAGGCCGTTTGCGCTCCACTGGTCGACAAAGTCGGCCATGGGGCTGGACGGCGTGATGGGGTAGATGGCAGCAACCTCAGAAAACGCATAGGAAACATGCGCTGCGGCGTTATTGCCATCCATGGATTTCATTTTTCTTACCATAACGTGCCTCCTTAAATAAATGTCGGTGTGACCGCTCCCGCCTGCGCTGCATGCAGGCAAAAGCGCTCCCTCTCCGTCCTCCTCATCTGTCCGGAGAGAAAGCTGATCCGATCGAAGCCCCCTAAAAGGCCCCTATCCGTTGGTATTGTTGATAGTATCACAAACTTTTCGCCATGTAAACCTGCTTTTTGTTATTTTTACTATTTTGAAACTTTTTTAGCACCATGCACAAATTTTCTCACTCCCATCCCGCCGGAAAGCGTCGTTCCGCGCAAAAGCCGGAAGGCTTTTTTGAAAAAATCGCTGTTCACCGTCCCGATTTTATGATAAGATAGGTGCTGAACGACCATTTGGAAGGGGGAAACGACCCATGGTGGTCACTGTGCGTTCTCTGGGTCTCACCGGCATCCGCGGCTACGAGGTGACGGTGGAGTGCTTTCTCTCCGGCGGTCTGCCCGCCTTTGACATGGTGGGCCTGCCGGACGCGGCGGTCAAGGAGTCCCGCGAACGGGTGCGGGCCGCCGTGAAAAACTGCGGGGCAAAATTCCCCGTCAGCCGCATCACCGTGAATCTGGCCCCTGCCCGGGTCCGGAAGGAGGGCACGCTGTACGATCTGCCCATCCTGTTGGGTATTCTGGCCGCAGCGGAGGAGCTGAAGCCCCTGCCGGAGGACGCCGCCTTTCTGGGCGAGCTGAGCCTTACCGGCGCGCTGCGCCCCGTCACCGGTGTGCTGCCCATGGCGCTGTGCGCCGCCCGTCTGGGCGTCAGGACTCTGTATGTCCCTGCCCAGAACGCCGCGGAAGCCACGCTGGCCGACGGCCTGACGGTCTACGGGGTAGAGAGCGTCTCCCAGCTCATCGCCCACCTCAACGGCGACGCACCTATGACCCCCGCGCCGCGCTGGCAGCCGAAGCCGTCTGATCGCCCCCTGCCGGACTTTGCCGATGTCATGGGGCAGGAGAACGTGAAGCGGGCGCTGGAGATCGCCGCCGCAGGCGGCCACAACATCCTGCTCATCGGCTCTCCCGGCGCGGGCAAGTCCATGCTGGCCCGCCGTCTGCCCTCTATTCTGCCGGATATGACCCGCGCCGAGTCCCTCCAGACCACGGAGATCTACTCCGTGGCGGGCATGACGGATCCCGCCCACCCGCTGGTGGACACCCGCCCCTTCCGCAGTCCCCACCACACGGCCTCCACCGTGTCCCTGGCCGGCGGCGGCGGAACGCCCCGCCCGGGTGAAATATCCCTGGCCCACAACGGCGTCCTGTTTCTGGACGAGCTGCCGGAGTTCGACAAGTCGGCGCTGGAGACGCTGCGCCAGCCGCTGGAGGATGGCTTTGTCACCATCACCCGCGCCGCGGGGACGCTGACGCTGCCCAGCCGCTTTATGCTGGTGTGCGCCATGAACCCCTGCAAGTGCGGCTGGTACGGCCACCCCTCCGGCCGCTGCACCTGCTCGGAAAATCAGGTGGACCAGTACATGCGCCGCATCTCCGGTCCCCTGCTGGACCGCATCGACATGTATATCGAGGTCCCCTCCGTGGAGTACGAGGCCATGCGCCGCAAAGAGAAGCCGGAGTCCTCCGCCGTCATCCGTGAACGTGTCAACGCCGCCCGGGAGGTGCAGAAGCAGCGCTTTTCCGGCACGGAGGTATCCTGCAATGCCTATATGCCCCCCGCCATGATCGGGCAGTTCTGCGCGCTGGACGCTGCCGGCGAAAGGCTGATGCAAAGCGCCTTTGACCGTCTGGGCCTCACCGGCCGCAGCCATGACCGCATCCTGCGCATGGCCCGCACCATTGCCGATCTGGAGGGCGCCGCCTGCATCGAAGCACCGCACCTGGCCGAAGCCATCCAATACCGCAGCAGTATACTAAAATAAGGAGAAACCGCACCATGCACGAGATCATCCTCTGCAAGCTGGGCGAGGTGGTCCTGAAGGGCCTGAACCGCCGCAGCTTTGAAATGAAGCTCATGAGCAACATCCGCCGCCGCACCCAGCGGTTCGGCAAGTTCAGAATTTACTCCCGCCAGTCCACCATCTACGTGGAGCCGGCGGAGGAGACCTGCGACATCGCCGGGGCCTACGCCGCCTGCAAGCAGGTGTTCGGCATCATCGCCATCACCCGCGCCCTCCCCTGCGAAAAGTCCAAGGAGGCCATCTTCGACACTGCCAAGACGTATCTCGCCGGCGCCCTCACCGCCGCCGGGAGCTTCAAGGTGGAGAGCAAGCGGGCCGACAAGACCTTCCCCATGGGCAGCATCCAGCTGAGCCAGTGGGTGGGCGGCGCGCTGCACGACGCTTTTCCCCACCTGACGGTGGATGTCCACCATCCGGAGCTGACGGTGTACGTGGAGGTCCGCGAGGACGCGGCCTACGTCCACGGTCCGGCGGAGGCCGCCGCCGGCGGCCTGCCTCTGGGCATGGGCGGCCACGCGGTGAGCCTGCTGTCCGGCGGCATCGACAGCCCCGTGTCCAGCTACATGATCGCCAAGCGCGGTGTCCAGCTGGAGATGATCCACTTCGCCTCCCCTCCCTACACCAGCGAGCTGGCCCGGGAAAAGGTGCTGAAGCTGGCCCAGGAGCTGACGCCCTGGTGCGGCCGTCTGGCGGTGTTCATCATCCCCTTCACCGAGATTCAGGAGGAGATCCGCCGCAAGTGCCCCGAGGATCACTTCACCCTCATCATGCGCCGGTTCATGATGCGCCTTGCCGATATGCTGGCCCGCGAGCTGCGCTGCCGCGCCCTCGTCACCGGTGAGAATCTGGGTCAGGTGGCCAGCCAGACCATGCAGGCGCTGGCCGTCAGCGAGGACGTCGCCACCATGCCGGTGCTGCGCCCCCTCATCGGCCTTGACAAGGAGGAGATCGTGAAGATCGCCCGTAAGATCGGCACCTTCGACACCTCCATCCTGCCCTATGAGGACTGCTGCACCGTGTTCACCCCCCGCCACCCCAAGACAAAGCCCAGCGTGGAGGAGACGCGGGAGTACGAGGCCGCGCTGGACGTGGAGGGCCTGTGCCAGCGGGCCATGGCCAACCGGGAGATGATCCGCGTCAAGCCCCAGTATTAAGGAGGCGCATCCCATGCCCCGTACTGCGGAGATCATCGTTGTCGGCAGCGAGCTGCTGACCGGCGGCGTCACCAATACCAACGCCCGGTTCCTGTCGGAGCTGCTGACCGCCGCCGGTGTGGACGTGCTGTACCACACCGCCGTGGGCGACGACGAGGGCCGTCTGGAGGCCGCCGTCACCGCCGCGCGGCAGCGGGCGGAGCTGCTGGTATTCACCGGCGGCCTGGGCCCCACCTACGACGATATGACGAAAACGGCGGTGTGCGCCGCGCTGGACACGCCGCTGGTGTTCCATCCGGACATCGTACCGGACATCCGCCGCTATTTCGACACCGTGTTCCACCGGGAGATGCCCGCCTGCAATTTGCAGCAGGCCTATCTGCCCCAGGACTGCACCGTGTTCCGCAACCCCGTGGGTACCGCCCCCGGCTGCGCCTTTACCGCCGGCGGCGTCACCGCCGTGCTGCTGCCCGGCGTCCCCTCGGAGTGCCGCTATCTGGCGGAGCACTGCCTGCTGCCCTATCTGGAGCGGCTCCACGGCCAGGTGATCCGCTCCCACGACCTGCGCATCTTCGGCCTGACGGAGCCGCAGGTGCAGGAGCTTCTGAACGACCTGCTCCATCAGGAGAAGGAACTGACGCTGGCCCCCTACGCCGGTACCGGCGAGGTGTCGCTGCACCTGTCCGCCCGCGCCGCCGATGATGCCGCCTGCGAAGCCCGCATGGCCCCGCTGCTGGCGGAGGTCCGCCGCCGTCTTGGCAGCTATCTCTACGGCACGGACGTGTCGGGGCTGGAGGAAACGGCGCTGCGCCTCTGTCAGGCCCGGGGCCTGACCCTCTCCGCCGCCGAGAGCTGCACCGGCGGTCTCATCGCCAAGCGCCTGACGGACATCCCCGGCGCGTCCCAGACGTTTCTGGGCGGCGTGGTCAGCTACACCAACACCGTGAAGCAGCACGTGCTGGGCGTCCCCGCCTCCCTGCTGGAGACGTATGGCGCCGTGTCCGCCCCCGTGGCCCGCGCCATGGCCATGGGTGTCCGCGTCCTTACCGGCTCGGATCTGGCCCTGTCCGTCACCGGACTGGCCGGCCCCGCAGGCGACGACCGCGGCAACCCCGTGGGCACCGTGTTCACAGCCCTTTCCACGCCTCAGGGCGTTTTCGTGCGGCAGCTGGCGCTGGGCGGCGATCGGGAGCGCATCCGCACCCTCTCCGCCCACCACGCGCTGGACCTGCTGCGCCGCTATCTCACGGATCAAATGACAGGAGGAGAATGACCCATGTCCAAAAACAGTTACCGGCCCGGCGTCAACCAGTACGCCAATCAGGAGGAAGCCCGCCGCAAGGCCCGGGGCAACCCCAACAAAAACGTACACCGGAAGAAGAAAAACAGCAATTACGCCGGCTACGCCGGCAATCCCGTGACCCAGAAGATCATCGAAAAGGCCAACCAGCAGGAGCGGGTGAAGCTCCCTACCTGGCTGAACATCTGGCTGGCGGTGCTGTTCGCCGCCATTATCGTGGTGCTGATCCTGCGTCTGGCGGTGTATAAGGACAGCATCCTGCTGAGCTCCCTGTCCTCCCTGCTGCTGGGCATCGCCTGCCTGTCCCTGTTCTATATCCGCCGCTTCAAGCACACGAAAAAGGAGAGCCCCGTCTACAAGATCATCACCGTGGTGCTCACCGTCTGCGGCGTCATCTACACGTTTATGGGCGCGGTGGGCCTGCTTTCGCTGGCCGGTATCCTGTAAAAAATCGGTTTTTTCGGCAAAATAGCCATTGACAAGGGCTAATTTTGTGAGTATAGTAGCGTTATCTTAAGGAAACACCGTACAACTGCGATGAAGGAGACGCGCCCCGCCTCCCTGCCGCGCGAAGAGAGCCGCCGTTTGGTGCAAGGCGGACGGGCAGCCGGTCTGGGGTATCACTCCCGAGCATCCGCCTGATGGCCTCTGGCCGGTAAGCGCGGACGGCAGCGGGCCGTTATCACCCCGTACCCACGGCTGGTGGGACTGAGTGGCCGCTTTCCGCGGCAGCAAGAGTGGTACCGCAGAGGATGCTTTCACGCGCCTTTGTCTCTTAACGAGACAAAGGCGCTTTTTATTTTGTTTCAACAAAAAATTTCGGATAAAAAGGAGACACAACATGGAATACAAAAAGACACTGAACATGCCCAAGAGCGGCTTTCCCATGCGTGCCGGCCTGCCCAAGCGCGAGCCGGACATGCTGAAGCACTGGGAGGAGATCGACCTCTACAACGAGCTGCTGAAGAAGAACGAGGGCAAGCCCCTGTTCTCCCTGCACGACGGCCCTCCGTTCTCCAACGGCGCGCTGCATATGGGCCACGCCCTGAACAAGTCCCTGAAGGACTTCATCACCCGTATGTACGCCATGCGCGGCTACTACACCCCCTATATTCCCGGCTGGGATAACCATGGCATGCCCATCGAGTCCGCCATCATCAAGCAGAACAAGCTGAACCACAAGGCCATGAGCGTGGCGGACTTCCGCACCGCCTGCCATGAGTTCGCCGACCATTACATCGACATCCAGCGCGACGGCTTCAAGCGCATGGGCGTGGTGGGCGACTGGGAGCATCCCTACAAGACCATGGACCCCGGCTTTGAGGCGCAGGAGGTCCGGGTGTTCGGCAAAATGTACCGGAACGGCCACATCTACAAGGGCCTCAAGCCCGTGTACTGGTGCCCTCACGACGAGACGGCGCTGGCCGAGGCGGAGATCGAGTACAAGGACGATCCCTGCACCACTGTCTACGTCAAGTTCCCCATGCACGATGATCTGGGCAGGCTGCCCCATCTGGACCACAGCAAGCTGTACTTTGTGATCTGGACCACCACCGTCTGGACCCTGCCCGGCAACCTGGCCATCGCTCTGCACCCTGACGAGAGCTACGCGGTGGTGAAGGCCCCCAACGGCGAGCTGTACATCATAGCCGAGGCCCTGACCGACAAGGTCATGAAGATCGGCGGCTTCGACAGCTATGAGATCGTGGAGACCCACCCCGGCTCCTTCTTCGAGAACATGCTGGCCTTCCATCCCTTCCTGCCCAAGACCTCCCGTCTGGTGCTGGCGGACTACGTCACCATGGATTCCGGTACCGGCTGCGTCCACACGGCGCCCGGCTTCGGCGCCGACGACTATGTGACCTGCAAGCGCTACGGTATGGACATGGTGGTGCCTGTGGACGATCAGGGCAAGCACACCGCCTACGCCGGCAAGTACGAGGGCATGACCACCGATGAGTCCAACCCCGTGATCCTTCAGGATATGAAGGACAACGGCTCCCTGTTCGCCAGTGAGAACATCGTCCACAGCTATCCCCACTGCTGGCGCTGCAAGCAGCCCATCATCTTCCGCGCCACCCCCCAGTGGTTCTGCTCCGTGGACTCCTTCAAGGATGAGGCCATCGCCGCCTGCGAGGACGTACGCTGGGTGCCCTCCTGGGGCAGAGACCGCATGCGCTCCATGATCCTGGAGCGCACCGACTGGTGCATCAGCCGCCAGCGCCGCTGGGGCCTGCCCATCCCCGTGTTCTACTGCAAGGACTGCGGCAAGCCCGTCTGCACCGAGGAGAGCATCGAGGCCGTGGCCAGCCTGTTTGAGGAGAAGGGCTCCAATGCCTGGTTCGATATGGACGCCGCCGACATCCTGCCCAAGGGCTTCACCTGCCCCCACTGCGGCAAGTCCGCCGGCTTTGAGAAGGAGACCGATACCCTGGACGGTTGGTTCGACTCCGGCTCCACCCATTTTGCCGCCATGGAGCGCGATCAGCACTTCTGGCCCGCCACCATGTATATCGAGGGCCTTGACCAGTATCGCGGCTGGTTCCAGTCCTCCCTGCTGGTGGCCGTGGGCGCGTTGGGCCGCGGCGCTCCGTTCAAGGAGTGCGTCACCCACGGCTGGACCGTGGACGGCGAGGGCAAGGCCATGCACAAGTCTCTGGGCAACGGCATGGACCCCGCCGAGATCTTCGACAAGTACGGCGCGGATCTGCTGCGTCTGTGGGCCGGCTCCGCCGACTACCACGTGGATGTCCGCTGCTCCGACGAGATCTTCAAGCAGCTGAGCCAGAACTATCTGAAGTTCCGCAACACCTGCAAGTTCTGCCTGGATAACCTGGTGAGCTTCGATCCCGACCATCTGGTGCAGCCCGATGAGATGCTGCCTCTGGACAAGTGGGCCGTCACCCGCCTGAACGCCCTGATCGAAAAGGTGTTCGCCGCCTACGACAACTACGAGTTCCATGTGGTGTCCCACATGATCAACGACTTCTGCGTGGTGGATCTCAGCTCCTTCTACTTCGATATCATCAAGGATCGCCTGTACTGCGGCGAGGCCAGCGGGCTGGAGCGCCGCAGCGCCCAGACGGCTGTCTGGCTGATCCTGGACGCCATGACCCGCATGTTCGCTCCCATTCTGGCCTTCACCTGCGATGAGGTCTGGCTGGCCATGCCTCACCGCTCCGCCGACGATGCCCGCAACGTCCTGTTCAACGAGATGGTGCAGCCCTACCGCGGCTACGCCCTCAGCGAGGAGGAAATGGGCAAGTGGGCGCGCCTCGCCGCCCTCCGTACCGCCGTCAACGGCGCGCTGGAGCAGGCCCGCGCCGACAAGACCATCGGCAAGAGTCTGGAGGCCGAGGTGGACCTGACCGTTACCGCCGAGGACGCCTTCCTGGCCGATATGGACGCCGCCGACCTGGCCGATACTCTCATCGTCTCTCAGGTCCGCGTGGACGTGGGCGCGGAGCAGGCCGTGGCCGTCCGCCCCGCCGCCGGCGCCAAATGCCTGCGCTGCTGGAAGGTCCTGCCCACCGTGGGCAGCGATGCGGAGCACCCCGAGCTGTGCCCCCGCTGCGCCGCCGTGGTGAAGGATCTCCCCGTCATCGAGTGATTTCCCTGCATGCAAAAAGGGAGGACACGCTTTGCGTGTCCTCCCTTTTTTGTTTACACTCTTTTTTCCAGCTTCCGCAGCTGCTCCTGAAACTCCTGCGGCAGCGGGCAGTGCAGTTCCACCGCCTGGCCGGTACGCGGGTGGATAAATCGCAGCCCCACCGCGTGGAGACACTGCCCCGTCAGACCCGCCACCGGCTTTTTCGCGCCATACACCGTGTCCCCCAGGATGGGATGCCCGATGTAGGCCATGTGTACCCGGATCTGGTGTGTCCGCCCCGTCTCCAGACGGCAGCGCACATGGGTCACGCCCGCATACCGCGCGATGACCTCCCAGTGGGTCACGGCGGGCCGCCCGCCGGCTACCACCGCCATCTTCTTCCGGTCCGACGGATGCCGTCCGATGGGCGCATCCACGGTGCCGCTGTCCTCCTTCAGGTTGCCCACCACCAGACACTCGTACGTCCGGGCCAGCGTATGGTCGCTGAGCTGCCGGCTCAGCCCCAGATGGGCCGCATCGTTCTTGGCGGCGATGATGAGCCCGCTGGTGTCCCGGTCGATGCGATGGACGATGCCGGGCCGCTTCTCCCCGCCGATACCGGACAGCGACGACCCGCAGTGGTGCAGCAGCGCATTGACCAGCGTCCCGTCGGGATGCCCCGGCGCCGGATGCACCACCAGTCCCGACGGCTTGTTCACCACGATAACGTCCTCGTCCTCGTACACCACGTCCAGCGGGATATCCTGCGGCTCCAGCGCCGTCTCCCGCACCTCCGGCACGTCCACCGTCACCGTCTCGCCGCCGCCGATGCGGCAGCTCTTGGACGCAGGCTTCCCGTCCACCGCCACACGCCCCTCGTCGATGTACCGCGCCGCCTGCGAGCGGGTCAGTCCGTTGGCGCGGGAGGCCACAAAGGCGTCCAGCCGCGTCCCGGCGTCCTCCGTCTCAGCTTTCAGATGCAGCGTCATCCTTCGGCTCCTTCTTGTCGTATTTGTCGTAGACCCACAGGTAGTACACAGCGCCCAGAATGACGCCCACCACCACAAAGCAGTCCGCCAGATTGAAGATAGGATAGCTGATGAACTGCAGGTCGAACATATCCACCACATAGCCGCGGCACACCCGGTCGATGACGTTGCCGATACCGCCGCCCAGGATCAGCACCCCCGCCGTCACGCCCAGCGGATGGCGCACGATCTTCTTCACCAGCAGCCACGCCACCGCCAGCATCAGCACGATGGTGACGATGGCCAGCAGCCCGGTCTTGCCGGAAAAGCTGCTCCACGCCGCGCCGGTATTGTGCAGCCGCGTCAGCTGCACCACGCCCGGCAGCAGCGGCGCGGACTGCCCCATCTCCAGATGGGCCGTCACCCACCACTTCAACAGCTGGTCGCCTGCCACGCAGGCCGCCAGCAGCAATACATACCACATAGGGCATCCTCCCTGCCTGTTTGAGATTCCTCCCCATCATATCCCATTTGCCCGCGGTTTGCAACTTTTATTCCGCGGCTTTCTTGTATTGCGCATCGCCGCGTGGTATAATATCGTATTCAAATATCGCCCCGTATCCACATCGGGGCAGGGAGGCCCGACTTGGACAGAAAACAGGTATTGATCCCGGAGGAGCAGACGCTCCGTCAGCGGGATTTCGAACGGAAAATAAGAGAGCTGCACGCCCAGCGCGGAAAGAACGTCCGCGCTCTGGTAGACACCTTCGGCTGCCAGCAGAATGTGGCGGACAGCCAGCATATCATGGGCATGCTGGAGGCCATGGGCTGCACCTTCGTCACCGCGCCGGAGGAGGCGGACATCGTGGTGCTGAACACCTGCGCCATCCGTGACCACGCGGAAAAGCGGGTCTACGGCACGCTGGGCGCGCTGACCCACACAAAAAAAGCCAACCCGGAGCAGATCATCTGCCTGTGCGGCTGCATGGCACAGCGCCCCGAGGTGGCGGAGAAGGTACGCCAGTCCTATCGCCATGTGGATCTGGTATTCGGCCCCCAGGCGCTGTGGAAATTCCCCGAGCTTCTGTATCAGGTCTATACCCGCCGGGGCCGCGTGTTCTCCGTGGAGGACGAGCACGGCTCCATTGCCGAGGATATGCCGGTGGTGCGGGAGGGCCGCACCCGTGCGTGGGTGTCCATCATGTACGGCTGCAACAACTTCTGCTCCTACTGCATCGTCCCCTACGTCCGCGGCCGGGAGCGCAGCCGCGAGCCGGACCGCATCCTCGCCGAGGTCCGCCAGCTGGCCGCTGAAGGCTACAAGGAGATCACCCTGCTGGGGCAGAACGTCAACTCCTACGGCAAGGATCTGGATACGCCGTGGGACTTTGCCGACCTTTTGAGCGCACTGGACAAGATCGAGGGGGACTATCTCCTCCGCTTCATGTCCTCCCAGCCCAAGGACGCCAGCTATAAGCTGTTCGACACCATGGCCCGCTGCAAGCATGTGGCCAGGCAGCTGCCCCTGCCGGTGCAGTCCGGCTGCGACCGTGTGCTCCGTGCCATGAACCGTCCCTACGACCGGGCCAAATATCTGGATCTCATCACCTACGCCCGGAAGGTCATGCCCGATCTGGTGCTGACCAGCGACGTCATCATCGGCTTCCCCGGCGAGACGGAGGCCGAGGCCATGGAGACGGTGGCGCTGGTGGAGCAGGTGCGCTTCGACGCCCTGTTCACCTTCATCTTCTCCCCCCGTCCCGGTACCCCCGCCGCCAAAATGGACGACCCCGTGCCCCGCAGCGAGAAGCAGAAGTGGTTCGACCGCCTCTGCGACGCCCAGAACAGGATCTCCGAGGAGATCCACGCCGGGTATGTGGGCGACACCCTGCGCTGCCTCATCGACGGTGAGAGCGACGACAGCCGCTGGCCTCTGACGGCCCGCACCGCCGGGGGACGGCTGGTGCATCTGGTGGGCAGTCCCGACGCCGTGGGTACATACCGCGACGTGAAGATCACCGACAGCAATACATGGGCGCTGTTCGGCCAACTGATTTGATTTTTCCCAAGGAGGTATCCCCCATGGCAGAGCTCACCCCCATGATGCGCCAGTATATGGAGATCAAGGAGCAGAATCCCGACTCCATCCTGTTTTTCCGTCTGGGCGACTTCTATGAGATGTTCGGCCCCGACGCCCGCACGGCGTCCCGTGAGCTGGATCTTGCCCTCACCACCCGCGACAAGGACAAGACCAAGTCCTTCGACGACAAGATCCCCATGTGCGGCATCCCCTACCACGCCTCCGACGCCTACATCGCCCGCCTCATTGCCAAGGGCTACAAGGTGGCCATCTGCGAGCAGACGGAGGACCCCGCCGCCGCCAAGGGGCTGGTGAAGCGGGACATCATCCGCGTCGTCACCCCCGGCACGGTCATCGACGAGTCCTGCCTCAGCGCCGAGCGCAGCAACTACCTGTGCGGCGTGTATCTGGACGATACCGGCGCGGGTCTGTGCGCCTGCGACATCTCCACCGGCAAGGCCCAGGCCACGGTGTTCACCGGCCCCGACCGGGTCCGCGCCCTGCTCAACGAGCTGGGGCGGTTCTCCCCTGCCGAGGCGGTGATGAACGAGGCCGCCTATTTTGATGAGACGCTGCACCAGACCTTACAGGACCGTTTTTCCTGCCACATGGAGAAGCTGTCCGACGCCCGGTTCACCCCGGAGGACGCGGAGAAAAAGGTCCGCGCCCAGTTCGGTCAGGACGCGCTGGAGCGGCTGCCCCGGGACAACATGACGCCGCTGCTGGCGCTGGGCGGTCTGCTGGGCTATCTCTACGACACGCAAAAGACCGATCTGGGTCACCTCGACCAGCTGACGTGGTACCGCACCGGTCAGTATATGGAGCTGGACCTCACCGCCCGCCGCAATCTGGAGCTGACAGAGACGCTGCGGGGCAAGGAAAAGCGGGGCAGCCTGCTGTGGGTGCTGGACAAGACCAAGACCGCCATGGGCGCCCGCAACCTGCGGGCGTGGCTCCAGCAGCCGCTGGTGGACGTGGCCGCCATCGACCGGCGGCTCAGCGCCGTGGCGGCGCTGGCAGAGCACACCGTGGCCCGGGAGGAGCTGACGCTGGCCCTCAGCGGCATCGCCGATATGGAGCGCCTCATCGGCCGGGTGGTCTACGGCTCTGCCGGCGGACGGGATCTGGTGTCCCTGCGTGCCTCCATGGAGCGTATTCCCGCCGTCAAGGCGCAGCTGGCCGCCTTCCCCTCCGGTGCGCTGCACCAACTGGACCGGCAGCTGGAGGATCTCAACGATCTGGCCGCCCTCATTGGCGAGACGTTGGTGGACGAGCCGCCGTTCTCCGTCCGTGAGGGCGAGATGATCCGGGACGGCTTCGACCCGGAGGTGGACCGCCTGCGGGGCATCCTCCACGGCGGCAAGAGCTTCCTGGCCCAGATGGAGGCGGAGGAGAAGGAAAAGACCGGCATCCGCACCCTGAAGATCGGCTATAACAAGGTATTCGGCTATTATATCGAGGTATCCAACTCCTTCCGGGATCAGGTGCCCGACCACTATATCCGCAAGCAGACGCTGGTCAACGGCGAGCGCTATATCACTCAGGAGCTGAAGGATCTGGAGCACGACGTGCTCACCGCCAAGGACCGCGACGCCGCGCTGGAGTACGAGCTGTTCTCCTCCCTGCGCGCCAGGCTGGCGGCGTCCGTCACCCGCGTCCAGCTGGCCGCGTCCCTCATCGCCCAGCTGGATACGCTTTGCTCCTTTGCCGCCGTGGCGGTGAAAAACAACTACTGCCGTCCCTCGGTGGACGAGTCCGGCGTTATTGAAATTCAGGGCGGCCGCCATCCGGTGGTGGAGAAAATGCGCTCCGACGCCCTGTTCGTCCCCAACGACACCATCATGGGTGCGAAGGAGGACCGCGTCAGCATCATCACCGGCCCCAACATGGCCGGCAAGTCCACCTACATGCGTCAGGTGGCGCTGATCGTCCTGATGGCGCAGGTGGGCAGCTTCGTTCCCGCCCACGATGCCCACATCGGCGTGGTGGACCGCATCTTTACCCGTATCGGCGCCAGCGACGACCTGTCCGCCGGCCAGTCCACCTTCATGGTGGAGATGACGGAGGTATCCGACATCCTCCGCACCGCCACGAAAAACAGTCTCCTCATTCTGGATGAGATCGGCCGCGGCACCTCCACCTTTGACGGCATGTCCATCGCCCGGGCAGTGCTGGAATACTGCGCCCAGAAGCTGAAGGCCAAGACGCTGTTCGCCACCCACTACCACGAGCTGACAGCGCTGGACCAGACGCTGCCCAACGTCCGCAACTACAACATCGCCGTCCGCGCCCGGGGCGAGGACATCATCTTCCTGCGCAAGATCGTCCCCGGCGGGGCCGACCGCAGCTACGGCATCGAGGTGGCCAAGCTGGCCGGCCTGCCCGACAGCGTCCTCAAGCGGGCCCGCGCCATTTTAGAGGAGCTGGAGAGCCAGTCCGGCCGTCCCGCTCCCGCCGCCCCACCGGAGGATCAGCTGTCGCTGGCCGCCATGGCCGAGAGCGAGGCGGCGGACACCATCCGCCGGACGCAGGTGGACTCCCTCAGCCCGCTGGAGGCTCTGAATCTTCTGTATGAGCTGAAGCGCCGCCTCAGCTGACCCCCCGTTTTGCCGCGCTGCGGCCTCAGGATCATACTTTCTTCATCATGAAGTGTAAAACCGGAAAAAACGGGGGTAAACCGGAAATAAAATGCGTCGTTTTTTGTGGCCCTTCCGGCCCGCAGGACCCTTGAAAGGAGGCCCCATCCCATGCCCCAGATCCAACAGCTGCCGCCCCATCTGGCGGACCTGATCGCCGCCGGCGAGGTGGTGGAACGCCCCGCCTCCGTGTGCAAGGAGCTTCTGGAAAACGCTCTTGACGCCGGCGCCTCCGCCATTTCCACCGAGCTGGAAAAGGGCGGCCTGACCTACATCCGCATTACGGACAACGGCTGCGGCATCGCGCCGGAGCAGCTGCCAACCGCCTTCCTGCGCCACGCCACCAGCAAGCTCCGCCGCCCCGAGGACCTTGCCGCCATCGGCACTCTGGGCTTCCGCGGCGAAGCGCTGGCCGCCATCGCCGCCGTGTCGCGGGTGGATATTTTTTCCAGGCAGACCGGTGCGGACTGCGGCGCCGCGCTGCACCTGGAGGGCGGCGTGCCCGCCGGTGTCGCCGAGGCCGGCTGCCCCGACGGCACCACCGTCTGCGTGCGGGACCTGTTCTACAACACCCCCGCCCGCATGAAGTTTATGAAGAAGGATTCCGCCGAGGGCGCCGCCGCCGCAGGCGTTGTGACCCATCTGGCGCTGAGCCATCCCGATGTGTCCTTCAAGCTGCTGCGGGACGGGCAGGAGATCCTCCACACCCCCGGCGACGGCCAGCTGCTGTCCGCCATCTACGCCGCGCTGGGCCGCGACTTTGCGGCCAGCCTGCTGCCCGTCAGCGGCAGCGGCGGCGATGTGCGGGTGGAAGGCTTTGTCACCAGGCCGCTGGCTGGTCACGGCACCCGCGGACGCCAGCTGTTCTTTGTCAACGGCCGGTTCGTCAAGAGCCAACTGCTGGCTGCCGCCGTGGAGGAGGCCTACCGCAACCGGCTGCTGAAGGGCAAGTTCCCCGGGTGCGTCCTGCATATCACGCTGCCGGTCAATGAGGTGGATGTCAACGTACATCCCGCCAAGACCGTGGTGAAATTCCTGTCCGACAAGACCGTCTTCGATGCGGTACACTATACCGTAAAGGACGCGCTGGACCGTGAGGGACAGCCCTCCGCGCCGGAGAAAAAGCCGTTCTATCAGGCCATGAGCGCGGAGGAATTCCGCGAGAAAGCCCCCGCGTCCCAAGGCGTCCGGCTGCCCCTTGTCAGCGGCAGGCCCGTGGGCTCCGCCGGAGCTGACCGTCCCACCGTCAACCGTTTTGCGCCCGCCGCGCCGACGGTGCAGACGCCGCGCGAGACGGTACGACCCGCCGCAGCGCCGCAGGGCGAGGTATGGCAGGTGCGGGACGCCGCGCCGGAGGCCGGCAGATCCTTCATTGTCCCCAGCGGACGGGAGGGCGTCGTCTACCGCATCACGCCGCCGGATGCGGCGGATGCGATGCCCGGCACGACGGGCGCCGCTCCTGATACGGTGGGTACGTCATCCAACGGGCCGGAAAGCGCCGTAGTGGGCGGCATGGCCGCTCCGCAGGCGGAGGGCGTGCGCGCTCCCGCGCAGGCGGACACTTATGCGGAGATAGACGCGGCCGCCGTGGCGGCGGAGCACGTCCAGCAGAAGCTGGCCATGCCGGAGGAGGAAGCCATCGGCGAGACGCCGTGGCGCATCGCCGGAGAGGTGCTGAAAACCTATATTATCTGCGAGGACGGGGAGCAGAACGTGTGGCTCATCGACAAGCACGCCGCCCACGAGCGTATCCGCTTCGATGCGCTGAAGGCGGACCCCGTGCCGCCCATGGCCCAGCAGCTGATGACCCCCGCCGCCGTGACGCTGACCGCTGAGGAGTACGGCGCGGTGCTGGAGCAGCTGGATGTGCTGGCAGGCTACGGCTTTTTGTGCGAGGACTTCGGGGACGGCACCGTGCTGGTGCGGGAGATCCCCGACTACATACGGGCGGAGGACGCTGCCGCCACGCTGGAGGAGTTGGCCCGCAAGCTGCTTTTGCAGCGGGCGGACCCTGACGGAGCGAGAGACGAGCTGCTGCACACCATGGCGTGTAAGTCCGCCATCAAGGCGGGCATGACCACCGACACCGCCGAGCTGGCGGCACTGGTGCGGCAGGTACAGTCCGGCGCCGTCCGGTACTGCCCCCACGGCAGGCCCGTGGCGGTGAAGCTGCGGAAATACGAGGTCGAGAAAATGTTCAAGCGGGCGTGACCCCTTGACGCACAGGAGGTGAAGCGATGGCACAGCGGGTGATCTGCGTGGTAGGCCCTACCGCGTCGGGCAAGACGAAAATGGGCGTGGCACTGGCCAAGCGCTTCAACGGCGAGGTGGTGTCCGTGGACTCCATGCAGATCTACCGGGGTATGGCCATCGGCACCGCCGCCCCCACGCCGGCGGAGATGGAGGGCGTGCCCCACCACATGATCGGCGTGGCCGACCCGGCGGAGAGCTGGTCCGTGTCCCGCTTCACGGAGGCGGCGGACCGGTGCGTACAGGACATCCTGTCACGCGGGAAGCTGCCCGTGCTGGTGGGCGGCACCGGATTATATCTGGACGCGCTGGTGCGGGGCAATACGTTTGCCGCCGGACAGCAGGGCGGCGCGGTGCGGCAGGAGCTGCAGGAGCGGCTGGCCCGAGAGGGGGCGGCGGCGCTGCTGGCAGAGCTGGCGGCGGTCGACCCTGAGACGGCGGCGCGGCTCCACCTGCGGGATGAAAAGCGCATTCTGCGGGCGCTGGAGGTATACCGCGAGACCGGCGAGACCATCAGCGAGCATGACCGGAAAAGCCGGGAAACACCCGACCGCTACGACGCCCTGTACATTGGACTGAGCTTCCGTGACCGGCAGGATCTGCGCGACCGCATTGACCGGCGGGTGGACGCCATGGTGGCGCAGGGCCTTTTAGACGAGGTGCGGCGGCTGCTGGGCAGTGGGCTGCCCCGAGACGCCACGGCCTTACAGGCCATCGGGTTCAAGCAGTTTTTAGCGGTGGCCGACGGGACAGCCACCGAGGCGGAGGCCGTGGAGGAGGTCAAGCTCCGGTCAAGGCAGTACGCCAAGCGGCAGCTGACATGGCTGCGGCGGAATCCGGATATCCACTGGATACTATGGGAAAAAGAGCCTGATTTTCCGTGGGCTCTCCAAAATGCGACAGATTTCCTCACCGCCGCCGGCGTATGCTGAGAGCGGCGGACGGAGGACATGCCTATCGTCCGCACACAGACATAAAGGAGCAGACGATATGCAAAAGACAAACAATCTTCAGGAGATCTTTCTCACCCGCGCCCGCAAGCAGAACATCCCCGTGACCATGTTCCTGGTCAACGGGTTCCAGCTGCGGGGCATCATCACCGGCTTCGACTGCTTCGTGGTCATTCTGGACTCCGAGGGCAGGCAGCAGGTCATCTACAAGCACGCCATCTCCACCATCGCGCCGATGCGGCCCGTGGAGCTGCGGGAGGACGAGGCGGCGGAGGCATAGTGTCCGGCGCGGGGAGCAACATACGAGACAGAGGAAAGCACCATGAAAAAAACATCGCCCCTCATGAAAATACTGCCCATCGCCGTGCTGGCGGCGGTGCTCATCTATTTTGCCGTGCAGCTGTACAACTACCTGTCCGACCCTGTCACCACCACGCTGGTGACGGAGGGGCAGGCGGAGGACACCATCCCGCTGAACGGCTGGATGGTGCGGGACGAGGAGCCGCTGGCCGCCCAGAACGGCACGATCAGCCGTGTGCGGCAGGAGGGCGAGCACGTAGGCGTGGGCCAGGTGCTGGCCCGTGTCTACGCCAACGACGGGGCCTTGCAGACCGTGAGCCAGATCGAGACACTGCAGCTGCAATTGCAGCAGCTGCAATTCGCGCTGACCTCCTATCTGGACCCCGATGCGGCGCTGAAGCTGGACACCTCCATCACCGGCGACATCCTGACGCTGCGGCAGTCCCTCACCGGCGGCGACTACACCGCCGCGGAGAGCGACATCGCCCAGCTGAAGGCCGCTGTGCTGAAACGGGACCATCCCTACACCTCCCAGGAGGAGATCCAGACGGAGATCAAGTCGGTGGAAGGGCAGATCCAGTCGCTGGAGAACTCGCTGTCCGGCGCCGCCACCGTCACCGCCAAGTCGTCGGGGACGTACTCCGCTGTGTGCGACGGATATGAGACGGTGCTGACCACGGAGTTTCTGGAGGATGTGACGCCCGCCAAGCTGGCGAAGCTCCAGCCCTCCGGCGAGGACAGCAACATCGGCAAGCTCATCTACGGCGACACATGGTACTATGTGGTGACGCTGGCGGAGGAGCAGGCCAATGTGATCAGGGGGCGGGGCAGCGTGACGCTGCGGTTCGCCAAGGGCTTCGACCAGAATCTGCAGATGCGGGTGGTGTCCGTGTCCGCGGCGGAGAACGGGCAGGCGGCGGTGACGCTGTCCTGCCGGAAGTATCTGGCCCAGACCACGCTGCTGCGCCATCAGGCGGCGGACATCATCCTGCGGACCTACACGGGGCTGCGGGTGCCGTCCAACGCGCTGCGGGTCAGCAGCGACGGCGTCACCGGCGTATACTGCGTGGACGGCGTCACTGCGGCGTTCCGGCCGGTGACGGTGCTGTATCAGGGGCAGGGCTATGCGCTGGTGCAGCCCGCCGACGGCGTGGACGATACCCAGACGCTGCGGACGGGGGACGAGGTCATCGCCACCGCCGGTGAGCTCCACGAGGGCAAGGTCATTCGATAACGGACAGACATCCGATCAGAAATACGCAAGGAGGAAGGCTTCTATGTCTATCAGAGAAAATATTGCGGAGATCCGCCGCCGGATCGATGAGGCGGCCCGCGAGACAGGGCGCACCGGCGCGGACATTACACTGGTGGGCGCCAGCAAGATGAATGACGCCGCTGCCTGCCAGGAGGCTATCGCCGCCGGTATCGACGTGCTGGGCGAGAACCGCGTGCAGGAGATGGTGGCCAAGCTGGCGGAGAACGCCTATGACGGCGCGCCGCTGCACTTTATCGGGCATCTGCAGCGCAACAAGGTGAAGCAGGTGGTGGGCAAGGCCGCGCTTATCCAGTCCGCAGGCTCCGTGGAGCTGCTGGATGAGATCGAGAAGCAGGCGGAAAAGCTGGGCATCGTGCAGGACATCCTGCTGGAGGTGAACATCGGCGACGAGGCGGCCAAGAGCGGCTTCGCGCCGGAGGCCGTGGAGGCTGCGGCGGCCCATGCGAAAGAGCTGGCCCACGTGCGGGTACGGGGATTGATGACCATCCCCCCTGCCGGTGTGGCGCGGGATGAAAATATGGTATATTTTGAAAAAGTCCATGCCCTATATGTTGACATAAATCGAAAAATGTATAATAATGGGTTAGACTATCTTTCCATGGGCATGAGCGGCGATTTCGCCGACGCCATCCGTGCGGGCAGCAACATGGTCCGCGTGGGTACGGCTATTTTCGGCGCCAGAGATTACACAAAATAACGCGGGAGGTACATTGCAATGGGCTTCATGGACGAGCTGAAGAAGATCATTCATCCCTACGATGATGAGGATTACGATTACGAGGACGATTTCGAGGAGTCTGCCAGGGAGTCCCGTTCCCCGTTTGAGGACCGCAAGGAGGAGCGGCGCGGCGAGGATCGCCGCACCGAGGATCGCAGGTCCGAGGACCGCCACAACAAGGTGGTGAACATCCACGCCACCACCCAGCTGAAGGTGGTGCTGGTGAAGCCGGAGCGATTCGAGAACGCCTCCGAGATCGCAGACCACCTGAAGGAAAAGCGGACGGTGGTGCTGAACCTGGAATCCACCAACAAGGACGTGGCGCGCCGGCTCATCGACTTCCTGTCCGGCGTGGCCTATGCCGGGGAGGGCAAGATCAAGAAGGTGGCGGCCAACACCTATATCATCACGCCGTACTCCGTGGACATCATGGGTGACCTGATCGACGAGCTGGAGAACAACGGCCTGTATCTGTAAGACTAAGGATCGGAGGGATCATTCATGTTTACACCGCAGGAGGTTTCGGAAAAGGTATTCCCCAAGGCATCGTTCGGCAGCGGCGGATACAGCATGAGCTCCGTGGACGAGTTCCTGGACGCGCTGACGGAGGATTACAGCACCCTGTTCAAGGAGAATGTGACGCTGAAGGCCAAGCTGAAGGTGCTGGCGGAGAAGGTAGAGGAATACCGCTCCACTGAGGACGCCATGCGGCAGACGCTGCTGACCGCCCAAAAGATGGCGGCCAAGCTGGTGCAGGAGGCGCAGGCCGAGAAGGACCGGATGCTATCCGGCGCCAAGGCCGAGGCGGCCCAGGAGATCCAGCGTCTGGAAAGCGAGAAGCAGGCCGCCCAGCAGAAGCTGGCGATGGCCCAGGAGAAGCTGGCGGAGTTCATCCGCCGGTCTGATGAGCTGTGTCAGGCCCAGTCCGCGTTTCTGCAGACGCTGCCGGAGCTGGAGCTGGTACCTGCGGCGGCGGAGACGACGGAGAAGCCCGATGCCGTGGTAGGCGCCATCGAGCAGGACATCCTGACCCAGTACGATGCGGCACCGGAGGAAAAGGCGGAGGAAACGAAGCCCGCCGTCACCGACGAGCCCACCATCCAGTTCCCACCGGTGAACGACAACGCCGTTCCCACCGACTTCAAGCTCAGTCTGGACGAGCTGAAGTTCGGGCGGAACTACAACGGCGGTAAATAAGACGCACAATCAAAAAAGGCGGCCTGTGGCCGCCTTTTTTCAGAATGGACGCCTGCGGGAAATACCGGTAAGGGACCGCAGAAAACAACCGGCCGCGCCGAAATGTGCGGCGGGGCGCAGCGGAGACGCCGGTGGGCCGCGCCGAAATGTGCGGCGGGGCGCCTGCAGCGGGCGGCTGCGGTGAGAGACAGCCGCAGCTCCAACGGTCCGGTGCGGCGCTGGCGAAGGCGGGCAGCCACGATTCCGGCGGGCAGAGGACTATGGCCCCGGCAACGAAGAATGGCGGCTCCGGCGGGGCCGCGCGGACAAACAAGGAGGAGAGCAGATGACGGACAAGCCTATCATCGCGCTGCTGTACGATTTCGACAAGACGCTGTGTACCACCGATATGGAGGACTACGCCTTTATCCCCGCGCTGGGGTACACCCCCGCCCAGTTCTGGGACAAGGCCAACACCTTCGGACGGGACAACCGGATGGACGGTCTCCTGGCTTATATGTACACCATGATCGCGGAGTGCCGCGCCCAGGGGAAACGGCTGGACCGCGATTTTCTGGTGCAGTGCGGCCACAGCATGGAGCTGTTTCCCGGCGTGCGGGAATGGTTTGGGCGCATCAATGCCTTCGGCGAGGAACAGGGCGTCACCATTGAGCACTATGTCATCTCATCCGGCCTGCGGGAGATCATCGAGGGCAGCGGCATCGCCCATGAATTCCGCGAGATCTACGCCTGCGAGTTCTTCTACAACGCGGAGGGGCTGGCGGCATGGCCCAAGCTGGATGTCAACTTTACCAACAAGACCCAGTTCGTCTACCGCATCAACAAGGGCGTTCTGGATGTGTCCGACGACAAGACGCTGAACGACTCCATGCCCGACGACAGCAAGCGCATCCCCTTCACTAACATGATCTACGTGGGCGACGGATTGTCCGACGTGCCGTGCATGAAGATGATGCGGGCCTACGGCGGGCAGGCTATCGCCGTGTATCAAGCCGGCAACCGCGTCGGTGTAGAGGACCTGCTGAGCAAGGGGCGGGTGGACTTCATCTTCCCCGCCGACTATCGGGAGGGCACGGGACTGGACAGCACCGTGAAGAACATCATTCGGAAGATGGCCATCAGCGACGCCCTCACCGCCGAGAACGTCCAGCAGCTCCAGGCCATCGGGCGGGGCGACCTGCCGGAGCAGGTGGGACTGTTCGAGTGAGAAAAAACTGCGAAAAAAGCGTCTGTACGCGGTGCGTGCAGACGCTTTTTTGTGCTTGGAGGGGTGCGGGCGTGGCTCACTGCATGACCTGACGGATCACGCGGATGAAGCGGGCGCGGTCGTAGATCACCGGCACGGGGTACGTGGGGTTGGCCTCCGCCGCGGCCCAGGCCGCCATCCGGGGCAGGTCCTGCTCCCGTATGCAGGTGAAACCGGCGGGAATGCCCAAGCGGCGTTCCATGGCGGAGATGGCGTCGATAAAGGCGTTGGCTCTGTCCGCCTCGCTGTCGCCGGTGAGGCCCACCAACTCCGCCAGGCGGGCCAGCTTCCGGTGGGCCGCCGGACCGTAATCCCGCAGGACCACCGGCAGCAGTACCGCGTTGGCAAGGCCGTGGCCCACGCCGTACAGGCCGCCCAGAGTGTGGGCGATGGCGTGGACGTTGCCCACACCGGCGCGGGTAAAGGCGAAGCCCGCCTGATAGGAGGCGGTGAGCAGAGCCTGTCGGGCGGCCACATCATCGCCGTGGGCGCAGGCGTGCTCCAACGTTTGAAAAATGGTGACAACGGCCTGTTCCGCCAGCCGGTTGGTCTCACGGGTGGGGTAAAAACGGCCCAGATATGCCTCCACCGCGTGGGTCAGGGCATCCATGCCCGTCTCGGCGGTGGTGTGGGGCGGCAGGGATACGGTGAGCAGCGGGTCCAGCACGGCGCAGCAGGGGATCAGGCACAGGTCGCTGACGGCGTACTTGTGGTGATCCGCGCCGGTGACTACGGCGGCAATGGTGGTCTCGGAGCCGGTGCCGGCGGTGGTGGGCACGGCAATGAGGGGCGGAATGGGGCGGCGCACCTTCAGAATCCCCGCCATCTGGGCCAGCGTCCTGTGGGGACGGGCCAGCAGGGCCGCGGCAGCCTTGGCCGCGTCCATGGGACTGCCGCCGCCCACGGCCACGAAGCTGTCGCACTGTTGTGCGCGGTACAGGGCGGCGATGGCCTCCGCCTCGGCCACCGGCGGGTTCGGCGTCACGCCGGTATAGAGGGCATAGCCCTCCAGCCGGTCCAGCACCTGCCGGAAGACAGGGGCGGCGCACTGGCGGCGGCTGGCCACCACCAGAGGGCGGCGGGCGCCGTACTTTTGCAGCAAGTCCGGCAGGCGGCGGAAGCTGCCGGCGCCGGTGACGGCCTCCGGCCTGCGCCAGGGCAGCAGGCGGGCGCCCAGCCCGAAGGCCAGCTGGTAGGTACGATACCAGAGATGCAGTAAGGTCAGGTCGGACACGTCCTTTCGTTTTTTGTCCCATTATGGCAGATGGGGGCGGGTTTTGCAAGGAGAGGGCGCAAAAAAGGGGGCGGCATACGCCGCCCCCTTGGGAGATGGTCTATCACTCCACCGTCTCGATCAGGCCGTAGCCGCCGTTGTTGCGGTGGTACACCACGCAGATGGCGTTGTCGTCAATGCGGCGGAACACATAGAAGGAGTGATCCAGCAGGTTCATCTGCAGGATGGCCTCGTCCGTGGTCATGGGCTTGACGGCAAAGCGCTTGGTGCGGATGACATCGAAGTCGTTGTCCTCCACCACGTCGAACTCAGCCGGAACGGAGGATACCAGCGCATCGGCCCGCAGGTTCTTCGCCAGGCGGGTCTTGTTCTTGCGGATGCGGCGGTCGATGAAGCTGACAGCCTCGTCAATGGCGCCGCGCATATCGCCGTCGGGGTCCTCCGTCTGGGCGCGGAACAACGTGCCGTTGGCGCTGCGAATGGTCAGCTCCACCACGCAGCGGTTCTTCTTCTCCACGGCAAAGGTCACAAAGGCGTCTGCCTCCTCCGGAAAATACTTATCCAGCTTACTGATCTTCTTTTCCGCGTATTCCTTGATGGAGTCGTTGAGGGAGATCTTCTTGCAGGCGAATGTGAACTTCATAATTCTTGCTCCTTTCGTCAGTGCGGTAAACACAGGTCAGGGTCGGGGAGCCGGTTCCCTTTATCCTTGTCCGTATTATAGCAAGTCGCATGACGTTTGAAAAGCCGTTTTCTGTGAATTTGTGAAAACTTCACAAATCGTTTGCAATTCAGACACATTCGACACCGACCCCGAAAAGTCGTACCCGTCCGACAAAAGCTCCTATTTACAAGGGGACGGGCTTGCGCTACTATAATAGAGGAAGCTTTCCAATATCCCACCCGCTTGGGCCGCTCTGCTTGCAGGGCGGCTCCTTTTTTGTGAAAAAAAGAGAGAGACGGCATGCGCCGTCTCTCCTGCTCAGGCATCCAGTTTCTCCAAAAGGGTCTCGTCCAGCTTTACCGCGCCGTACAGATTCTTGGCGGAGCAGCCGGCACGTCCGCCGCCGGCACAGGCGCAGGCACACGCACAGGCGCAGCTGCTGGCGCAGGCGCAGTGGCTTCCGCCGCCGAAGCCACCCCCGCCGAAGCCGCCGCCCCTGCTGCCGCCGCCGAAGCCGCTGCCGCCGCTGCGGGGCGGGCGGGGACGCTGCTTGGTGCCAACGCTGCCCGGGCGGGGGCGTCCGTCGGGTCCCGCGGGATACCAGAGGTGGTTGACGAACACATACCGCGTGCCGAAGCCGCCGGCGTAGCCGCCCACCAGCCCCCGAATGATCCGCAGCACCAACCAAACGATGAAAATGGTGATGATCAGCGTCAGGAACATGCCGGCCATGCTTGTGTCCTCATCCTCGTCTCCGTCGTACCAGCCGTCATTCGGCGCGTTAACGGCGCTGTTGTCCGAGGACAGGACGGTGGGCCAGTCGGTGTAGACGGCGTGGACGCCCATGGTCTCGCCGTAGCCCAGGTCGGAGGCGGTGATAGTCATCATGCCGGTCTGGGGCGCGGCGGTGCCGCCGGCGTCCGCGGCAGCGGTGAGATCGCCGATAAGGCCCGCGGGGTCGATCCACTTCAGGGTCATCTCCCCCACCCTGGCCTCGTCGAACCAGCCCGGGGTATAGTCAAAAGTCACGGTATTGCCGCTGAGGGTATACATGTACTCCTGCACCCAGCGGTAGGAGAACGTAAACGTCTCTCCCTGCCTGTAGGCGCGGTCCAGGTAGACGTACATGTAGCTGTTGTCGAAGGACAGGCGCTCGATGTTGTCGGTGAGGGCTTCCTCGTCCCGCACGGAGCCGTTGGGCACGCCGATCTTCAGCTCCTGCCCGTAGGGCAGCTCCTCCAGCGCCGTCCAGGTCAGATCGACGGTGATGGTCAGGCTGCCGTCATCGGCGTTAGGGGCGGCGGTCACGTCGTAGCGGTCGATGTAGTCGTAGTCCGCCCAGGCGGTGACGGTGCAGCACAGGGCCGCCAGCAGGGCCAGCAGCAGGATGCGCAGTTTCTTCAGCATGTGGCCGCCTCCTCCCTGTTGCCGGTGTGCAGCTGACAGATGTGATCCATTCTGGCACTCTCCGCGCGGATGGCGGCGCAGCGGTCGCTGTTCCAGACGGCGGACCAGTCGTCGGTGAGCATATTGCCCAGCGGCGCGGCGCTGAGCCAGCTCTGGCAGGGGATGATGCTGCCGTCCGGCGCGATGGCCATGTTGCTCAGGCAGGCGCCGCAGCTGGGAATCAGGTGCAGGCCCAGAGCGCGCAGCGTCTCCTCCGGCAGCCAGCCCGGGCTGGTGAAGTCCAGCTCCATGCTCAGCTCCTCCAGCACGGAGACGGCGCCTTGCAGCACGGCGGTGAGCTCCTGCTCCGTCAGGCGGGTAGCGCGGCTCTCCGCGCCCTCGGCGCTGCCGGAGGGGATCAGGCCGGAGCAGGTGGCGTAGCGCACGCCCAGAGACGCGGCAAAGCGCAGCGTGGCGGCATAGTCCGTGTTCAGGCTGCACAGCGGCGTGTTCACGGAGACGATCAGCCCCGCGGCCACGGCGTTCCGGATGCCCTGCACGGTCTTGTCGAAGCCGTCGACCCCCACCAGTGCGTTGTGGACGGTAGGGTCGGCGCTGTAAAGCGTGACCTGTACGCTGTCCAGACTGGCATCGTACAGCTTGGCGCACAGCTCCGGCGTCAGCAGCTGACCGTTGGTGTTCAGGCGGGTGACGAACCACTGGGCCGCGTCCACCAGCTCCGGCAGGTCGGCGCGGAGGGTGGGTTCGCCGCCGGTGAACGTCACCTGAGGAATGTTGGCCTCCCGCAGGCGGCGGAGGATGTCCAGCCACTGCTGGGTGGACATCTCCGGCGCGTCCGCCAGGGACTGGCCGGCGGCATAGCAGTGCAGGCACTTCTGGTTGCAGTGCCACGCGCCGTCCCTGCGGCGCATGGCGCTGAGCATCAGGTCCATGCGATGAGGCGCGGTCATCTCCGCGGCATAATCCCCCAGCGACAGGGCCCCCACCTCCACGGCGGGCTCCTGCCCACGGGCGATGGCCACCAGCGAGGTGAGCATCAGCTCCAGGTCGCCGGCCAGTCGGGTCTTTGAGGTGAAGGGATAGGTCTTACGGGTCTCGGCCACAGCGGACGCGGCCATGGCGCGCCAGTCGGACTCACTGATCTCCAGACCGGCAAAGGGCTCCAGCCGATCCATGAAGTTGGCCAGCAGAATGGCCCAGGATAAGTTCAGCGGCACCAGCTTATCGCCGTTGAGCAGCAGCAGGAACGGCGCGTCGGCGGCGTCCTGCCGCGGCGGGATCATATGGATGCGCACCACGCCGTGGCCCTTGGGGTCCAGCGTGATGTGCCGCACGCAGTTCAGGTGCTTGCGGCGGTAGCGCTCCTCCAGAAAAGCAGGCATCGGTCCTCACTCCTTTCGTTGGCCACAGTATAGCACGGGGGCCGGAAAATGGCAACAGAAACGCCCCGCCTTCCGGCGGGGCGTCAGCTTGTCAAAAAAGTCCGAACGGACTTTTTTGACAAGCTGCCAGCAAAATCGCAAAATAAAAAAACAGTATTTTGCGATTTTGGCCGCTGCGGCGGGTGATCGAACGCGAAAGGGAACCCTAACGGTTCCCTTTCACACTATCCTTCCCTCCGATACTTGTGGCCAGGCAGGGTTTTGGACAGACTAACGCCCCGCCTTCCGGCGGGGCGCTTCGTATACAGATGAGCCGTCAGTCGTTGACATCGTAGAAGATGCGCTCGCCCTCCTCGGCCAGACCCAGCAGGTCGCGGGCCAGCGCTTTGATGAACTCCTGATCGTCCTTTTTATCCAGGTCCGACTGGAGGGCCTGGTTCTCCTGGGTCTTTTCCTGCAGCTGCTGGGTGAGGGCCGCCTCCTGGGCCCGTACCTCCTTCAGGCGGCCGTAGACGTTGATGATCTCCACGCCCACTACCAGGATCAACACGGCCAGTACCATGACCAGCACGGTATTGTTCCGCTTTTTGCGTGGTTTCTTCTTCTGCGCCATGGTCTCCTTCCCCTTTCTGACGGCGGCAGAGCCGTCCCTTTCTCTTTATTGTAGCGCAGGCGCGGTGAAAAGGAAAGGTTTTTTTCAGGAAAGCGGCGGCTTTTTTCACCCAGCACACCAGTATCGCCGCAGGGCGGCACAGCAGGCGGCAGCACTGCACCGCCGCGTCCAGCCAGAAATCCCACAGAGGGCGCAGCATCGGCGGCAGCGTCAGGCCGTACAGCAAAGCCCCCAGAGCCATGCCCGTAAGCATGTAGAGCCGCAGCTCTCCCTGTCCGATGCGCAGGGCGAACCACAGCAGAAGCAAGCCCTGCCCGGCGATATACACCGCGTCCAGCGCACCGGTAAGGCGGCGGTTCCTGCGGCGGCGAAGCCGCACTGTGCGCAGCAGGTCGTAGCACATGGCGGAGGCGGCACCCAGCGCCGCGGCGGTCAGGTAGGCGGACAGCTGCTGGGAGACGTGGTTTTCCATGTCAGCCGAACAGGCGGGACAGGAACGACCCCTGCCGCACCTCCGTATCCTCGTAGGTCACGGCGTCGATGCGGCCATCCACCTGCATCTCGCCGCCGTCCAGCGACAGCTTGCCGATGTGCAGCTCCTCGCCGGTGATGATGAGCGTGCCGGCGCTGGTGGTGGTAACGATGCAGTTCTCGTCGAACCGCACCACGTCCTCCACGCCGGAAACGCTCAGCTTCTCCCGTCCCTCCAGCTGGAGACGGTGATAGGCGGCCACGCCGCCGTCGGTCATATCGTAAGACATTGAAAAAGCGCTCCCTCCCACACAGTTTTCACTGTATCGTATGAGGGAACGCCCTGCATTATGACAGTTTGTCCGGCTGAGCCGCCGCTTCGCGGTACATGGCGGCAGCCGCGTCCTTGCCCACGTTTTCCGCCACGCTGAGCACCTCCACCGTCAGGGTCTTCTGGCCGAAGCGGATGGAGATAACGTCGCCCACCTTCACATCGTAGGACGCACGCTGCACCCGCCCGTTGACGGTGACGCGCTCGTTGTCGCAGGCCTCGTTGGCCACAGTGCGGCGCTTGATGAGGCGGGATACCTTCAGATATTTATCCAGACGCATATGGTCCTCCTTTGCGATGAAAAAGGAGCCGGCGCGTCACGCCGGCTCCTGTGAAACCAAACTTACTCGGCCACGGCGTCCTTCAGGGCCTTGCCGGCCTTGAAAGCGGGGACCTTGGAAGCGGGGATCTCCACCGTCTCCTTGGTGCGGGGGTTCAGGCCGGTACGGGCGGCGCGCTTCTTGGTCTCAAAGGAGCCAAAGCCCACCAGCTGTACCTTCTCCTCGGCCTTCAGGGTCTCGGTGATGGTCAGCAGGGTAGCGTTGACGGCGGCCTCGGTGTCCTTCTTGGACAGACCGGTCTTTTCCGCCACAGCGGCGATCAGTTCAGTCTTATTCATGATAGTTCCTCCCAAAATTTTTCATTTGTTGACACCGTCCCGGCGGGCGGTGTATCTCAAAACGATCAAGATCGCATTAAGAACGTTTGGCTTCGTCCCACAGGGCGGTCATCTCCTCCAGCGACAGCTGGGAGACCTCCCTCCCCCGGACCGCCGCGCCCTCTTCCACGGCGCGGAAACGATGGATGAATTTTTCGCAGGTGCCGTTGACTGCGTCCTCGGGGTCGCATCCGCAGAAGCGGCCCACCTTCACGGCGGCGAACAGTACGTCGCCCAGCTCGTCCGGCACATCGCCGCCATTCTCCACGGCGCGGCGCAGCTCGGCCACTTCCTCCTCCAGCTTGTCCAGCGCACCCTGCACATCCGGCCACTCAAAGCCGGCGGCGGCCGCCTTCTTCTGCAGCTTTTCAGCCCGCCACAGGGACGGCAGGCTGCGGGCCACGCTGTCCATACTGTCGGACACGGTCTTCTGACCCTTTTCCCGGCGCTTCAGCTGCTCCCAGCTGACCAGCACGGACTCCGGCGAGTCCTCATGCCCGTCCCCGAACACATGGGGATGACGGAACAGCAGCTTTTTCACCACGCCGTCGCACACGTCGTCCATGGTGAAGCGGCCCGCATCGGACTCGATGTCCGCGTGGAACACCACCTGCATCAGCACGTCGCCCAGCTCCTCCTTGAGAAGCACGGGGTCGTCGTTGTCGATGGCCTCGGCGGCTTCATACGCCTCCTCCAGGAGGCCGCGGCGGATGGACTTGTGCGTCTGCGCCTTGTCCCAGGGGCAGCCATCCTCCGAGCGGAGGAGCCGGATGATCTCCAGCAGATCCGCATAGTCATAGTGCGGTTTCCTTGTAAAATTTATCATATTTGCGCTCCTATTGCAAGAGGTTTTCGTGGTGATGCGCCGAAAAGTTCAGTGTAAGTGCAGCATTCGGGCAATTTTTTCACCTTTCGGCAGGTCCAGCACGTCCTTCCGCGTCACGGCGCCCAGCGCCAGCACCAGCACGCCGTAGACCACCACCGCCACGGCAATGGCGGGCAATACGGCCCAGCGCTCCGGCAGGCTGCGGGCCAGCAGGCCGTAGGACGAGCGGGCGGCCAGTGCCATCACCGCCGTGATGAGAACGGGTCTGGCAAACAGGCGGAGGTAGGAGGGCCGCTCCGGCACGCAGCGGGCGATGGCGATGAGGTTCAGCACCACGATGAGCCCGTAGCAGTAGAGAGTGCTCACCGGTGCGCCGCGGACGTTGGTGGCGGGGTCGCCCACCATCAGGTAGTTGGTGATGATCTTCAGGATACCGCCGCACAGCAGGGTGACGACGGGGATGTACTCTTTGCCGTAGGCCTGGAGGACGCCGTTGGTGGCCACCATCAGGCACACGAAAATGCAGGCGATGCCCAAAATGGTCAGGTGATAGGCGGCGGCTGCGGCGGTGTCGGGCACCGCAGGGTACAGCAGGCGCAGGATGGGCCCCGCCAGCACGGACAGGCCCGCGCCGGTAGGCAGGGCGATGAGGGTGGTGAGCTTCAGGGCCGCGGCGGCGCTGCGCCCCGCAGCGGGGCGGTCGCCCCGGGCCAGTGCGGCGGAGATGTCCGGCACCAGACTGACGGTGACGGGATAGATGAAGGACGGCGGCAGGGCGAACAGCGTCATGCCGAAGGTGTACTCGCCGTACAGCGCAGTGGCGGCGGCTTCCGTATAGCCCAGAGTATTCTGCAGGGTGGACATCACCAGCGCCTGATCCAGCAGGGTAATGAGGCTCATGCCCGCCGCGCCCAGTGTGATGGGGATGCCGGCAGTCAGCAGTTCACGGAGCACGGCGCTCCGCGCAGGCGGTACGTCCACGGCGGCGCGGTCACGGCGGCGCAGCAGGAACACGGTCAGCACCGTCAGAGACAGCAGGGACCCTGCGGTGACGCCGGCGATGGCGCCGGCGGCGCACAGGGACGAGTCCGCCCCCCGGTGCAGCAGCATCAGGCACAGGGCGAGGCCGATGACCAGCTTGCCGGCGGACTCCGTCATCTGGCTGACGGCGGTGGGCGTCATGTCGCCCAAGCCCTGCGTATACCCCCGGATGGCGGAGGTCAGGCAGACGAACAGCACGGCCGGGCCCAGTGTGCGGATGGCCGGCGCGGCCAGTGAGTCGTGGAGCAGGCCGCTGAGCACCTGCGGAAACAGGCACATGACGGCGCTGCACACAAGGCCGATGACGGCCAGCAGCGCCAGCGCCGTCCGGAAAATACGGCGCTGGGCGTTGCGTCTGCCCTGCGCCGCTGCACGGGATACCAGCCGGGACAGCGCCAGCGGCAGTCCCGCCGTGGACAGCACCAGCAGCAGGTTGTAAATGTTATAAGCCGCATAGAAATGGGCCATGCCCTCCTTGTCCAGCAGGTTGCCCAGCGGGATCTTGTAGAGGGCGCCCAGCACCTTGGTAACGGCCACGGCAAGGGCCAGCACGGCGGCGCCGCTGATGAAGTTGTGCCGTCGCTGGGCCATAGGCGCCTCCCGTCTGCTATTTCATGGCCTCGTGGAACCGGCGGAACGTCTCCAGATCCTGCCGGATCTTCTCGGGGCGGGCGATGTACTCCGTGGGAAACTTGGGGTGAAAGACCCGCTCGATACGGTCGTGTACGGGGTCCACCATCTTCGTGGAGCCGCCGGCGCCCAGAGACAGGATGCTGTGCAGCTCCTCCATGATGTAGATATTATACAGTCCCTCCGCGCCGGATATGCACCAGCCTACGTTCTCGAAGCTGCCGGACATATACTTCTGGCGATAGAGGTAGTAGGGGGTGAAATCGGCGGCGCGCAGGGCTTCGTTGGCGTAGTCCAGCATGGTGGACACGTCCTGCGCCGATGGGATGGGCAGGCCCTCCAGCAGAATACGGCTGCCCTTTTTCAGGCTGAGGGTATGGACGGTGATGTTGTCCGCGCCGAAGGTCAGGCACTTGTCCAGCGTGCGGCGGAAGCCCTCCGGCGTGTCGGCGGGCAGGCCGGCGATGAGGTCCATGTTCACATGGGGGAACCCCATGGAGGCAGCAAGCGCCATGGTCGCCTCGATGTCCGCCGCCGTGTGCTTGCGGCCGATGGCCTGGAGCACCGCGTCCTCCATGGACTGGGGGTTGACGCTGATGCGGTCCGCGCCGTGGTCCAGCAGGACCTGCAGCTTCTCCCGTGTGATGGTGTCGGGGCGGCCCGCCTCGATGCAGTACTCCGCGCAGTCGGTGAGGTCAAAGCTGCGGTTCAGATGGGTCAGCAGGTGATCCATCTGCCGGGCCGACAGGGTGGTGGGCGTGCCGCCGCCCATATAGAAGGACTTGATGCGCAGGCCCGTCTCCGCCACCATGCGGGCAGCGTCGGTGATCTCCTGCTCCAGCGATGCCAGATAGGGCTCCATCAGGCCGAAGGACTTCTCCACCGATGCGGACACGAAGCTGCAGTAGGCGCAGCGGGTGGGGCAGAACGGGATGCCCACGTACAGGGAGATCTCATCGGGGCGCAGGTCGCGTTTGGCCTTCAGGCCGGCCCGGGCCGTCTCGATGGCCAGGCGGCGGCGCTCCGGTGAGACGAAGTAGGTGTCACGCAGGACGCGGCCCGTTTCGCGCTCCGTTTTTCCCTGCTCCAGCATAGCGCGGGCCAGCTTGCCCGGGCGGATGCCGGTGAGGGCGCCCCAGCTGGGGGTAACGCCGGTGATGTCACGCGCCGCCTTGAAGAACGACAGCTTCAGGGCGCGCTGACGCAGACGCTCCCGCTCGTACTCGTCAGGGGCATCCGTAAGAACAGCGCGGGAGACGCCCCGCGCCGTTTTGCCATGATAATGAATGCTGGTGACGCCGGTGGCATAGCGCTTGCCCTCCGTCAGGGAGACGTAAGCGCAGTCGTCCTCCCCCGCCTCCGCTGTCTCGTAGACGGGGCGCTCCTCGGGGAAGAAGGCCAGCAGGCTCTGCTCAATGGCATAGCGGTCGTCATGGCCGCGGAAGATCAGCTTCATCGCGCCGACCCCTGCCGCATGTAGGGGTTGACGCGGCGCTCGTAGTCCAACGTAGTCTCCATGTCGTGACCCGGAAGCACCCGCAGGTTCCCCTCCAGTGCCGCCAGGCGGCCCAGAGAGGCCAGCATCTTCCGGTAGTCGCCGCCGGGGAAATCGCACCGGCCGCAGGAGCAGCGGAACAGCGTATCGCCGGCAAACAGCACGCCCTGCCCCTCCACCAGCAGGCAGACGGAGCCCTCGGAGTGGCCCGGGGTCTCCAGCACGCGGAGAGTCAGCCCGCCCAGCGGCAGGGTGTCGCCCTCCTTATAGTAGCGCTGGTTCTCCGGCCCCACCTTGCGGAACAGCAGCTCGCCGCGCTCCGTATCCACGGCGTCCTTTTCGTGGATATATACCGGCACGTCCGGGTACTGCTCCAGCAGAGGGCGGACAGCGGAGGTGTGGTCAAAGTGGCCGTGGGTCAGAAGGATATATTGCAGGGTGCAGCCGCTCTGCTCTACCAGACGGGCCACCCGGGCGGCGTCGTCGCCGGGGTCGATGAGGGCGCAGACGCCGGCTGTCTCATCGCACAGCAGGTAGCAGTTGGTCATGATGGGGCCGACCTGAATGGATGTGATCTTCATGGCGCTTCCTTTCTTACAGCTGATCGGTGTCCACCACCAGCGTCACCGGCCCGTCGTTGAGGCTCTCCACCTGCATATAGGCGCCGAACTCGCCGGTCTCGGTGTGGAAGCCCTTGTCCCGGCAGAGCTGGACGAACTTCTCGTACAGGGGGATGGCCACCTCCGGCCGTGCGGCGGACAGGAACTCGGGACGGCGGCCCTTTTTGCAGCTGCCGTACAGCGTGAACTGGGAGACGATGAGCAGCTGGCCCTTCACGTCCTCCAGACTGCGGTTCATCTTACCGTTTTCGTCCTCAAAAATGCGAAGCCCGGTGAGCTTGTCCGCCAGCTTGACGGCCTGGGCCTCGGTGTCCTCATGGGTCACGCCCAGCAGGATGAGGAAGCCCTCCCCGATCTGGCCGTGTACCTTGCCGTCGATGGTGACGGATGCGTGCTTCACGCGGGTCAATACTGCTCTCATGGCATATCGCTCCTTTTTCTGGTTTAACCGGCGGGGCGGGTGACCCGCATGACGCCGGAGATCTGCTCGATCCTCCGCATGACCGTTTGCAGCTGCTGGCTGTCGGACACGTCCGTGTCCAGCGTGATGAGGGCAAAGCCGTCCGGCGTGCTGCGGGCGTTCATGGAGGAGACGTGGGTCTTGGTGCTGGACAGCACCGTGGAGATGTCCACGATCAGGTTCAGGCGGTCCTTGGCCACCACCTCCAGCGTGGTACGGTAGCTCTCCCGGGTGTTGCCGCCCCAGGAGACTTTGATCCAGCGGCCGGCCTCCTCCGGCTTGCGGCGGGCGGGGTCGGCGTTGGGGCAGTCCGCCCGATGGACGGAGATGCCATAGCCGCGGGTAATGAAGCCCACGATGTCGTCCCCGGGCACGGGGGTGCAGCATTTGGAGAACTTCACCAGACAGTTGGTAAGGCCCTCCACCACGATGCCCTGCTCTCCCTTGGCGCGCTGAGGCACAGCGGGGCGTGTCTGCTGGGGCTGATCCGCCACGGGCACCTCGGCCTGACGCTCTGTCTGGTGCTGGTGGAGGATACGCTGGATATCCTCCCGCAGGCGGCCCATGACCTTCAGGGCGGAGACGCCGCCGTAGCCGATGGCGGCGTACATATCGTCCAGGCTGTTGTAGCTCAGTTTTTTCAGGACATTGGACAGGTTTTCCTCGTTGGTCAGCTCCTTCAGCGTCACACCGGTGCGCTTCAGCTCCGACTCGAAGCTCTGGCGGCCGTTGACGATGTTCTCATCCCGCTTCTCCCGCTTGAACCACTGGCGTATCTTGCTGCGGGCGTTGCTGGAGCGGGCGATCTTCACCCAGTCGCGGCTGGGACCGTGGGCGGATTTGCTGGTCATGACCTCCACCACATCGCCGTTGCGCAGGTGGTAATCGAACTGGACGATGCGGCCGTTGACCTTGGCGCCGGTCATGTGGTTGCCCACGGCGGAGTGGATGGTGTAGGCAAAGTCGATGGGCGTGGCGCCGGCGGGCAGGTTGATGACATCGCCGTTGGGGGTGAACACGAACACCTCATCGGCGAACATGTCCACCTTCAGGGAGTGGATAAAGTCCTCGGCATCGGTGCCCTCCTGATTCTCCAGCAGGCGGCGCACCCACTCGTAGCTGCGCTCGTCACCGGCGCCCTGACCGTTCTGCTTGTACTTCCAGTGGGCGGCCACGCCGTACTCGGCCACCTCATGCATCTCCTTGGTGCGGATCTGTACCTCGAAGGGGATGCCGCTCTCGCCCACCACCGTGGTGTGCAGGCTCTGGTACATGTTGGGCTTGGGGGTTCCGATATAGTCCTTGAAACGGCCCAGAATGGGCTTATACAGGTCGTGTATCAGGCCCAGAACATTATAGCAGTCCGCCACAGTGTCCACGATGACGCGGAAAGCGAACAGGTCGAACACGTCGTCCAGCGACTTGTTCTGGGTGTACATCTTGCGGTAGATGGAGTAGGGGTGCTTCATGCGGGCCTGCACCGTGGCGTCGATGCCGGCCTCCCGCAGGCGGGTGGTGATCTGGTCGTGGATGGCGGACATGAAGCCGTCGTACTCCGCCGCCTTCTCGTCCAGCGCCTCGATGATCTCCCGGTAGCCCACGGGGTCCAGATATTTCAGGGACAGATCCTCCAGCTCCCACTTCATGCGCTGCATACCCAGACGGTGGGCGATGGGGGCGTAAATTTCCATGGTCTCGAAGGATTTCTGCTTCTGCTTCTCCGGCGTCTGATACTCCATGGTGCGCATATTGTGGAGCCGGTCGGAGATCTTGATGAGGATCACGCGGATGTCCTTGGCCATGGCCATCAGCATCTTGCGGAGGTTCTCCATCTGCTCCTCCTCTTTGGAGGTGTAGTGGACGCGGGTCAGCTTGCTGACGCCCTCCACCAGATCCGCCACCGTGGGAGAGAACAGCTTGCTGATCTCCTCGTGGGTGGCGTCGGTGTCCTCGATGGTGTCGTGGAGCAGGGCCGCCACGATGGACTCCGTGTCCAGGTGCAGCTCCTCCGCCACGATCTGGGCCACGGCCAGCGGGTGGGTGATGAACGGCGAACCGTCCTTCCGATTCTGTCCGGCGTGGTGGGCGGCGGCGTACTCATAGGCGGCGCGGATCTGGTCGAAGCCGGCGGACGGGTTATATGATTTCACTGTTTCGATCAGGCGATCGTACATCTCCTGGGGTGTCATGGTCATTGTACAGTGCCTCCCTTCTCCGTCATCTGGCGGAGCCACAGCAGATGAGGTGACTCCGACAGCACCACTTTCTTCCCGCGGTGCAGGCGGATGGTCACGTCATCGTCCTGACGCTCCATGGTCAAAAGTCCCCGCTCGGCAAATACTTCCAGGCACAGGGACGCCCGGGGGAACGGCTCGGTTTTGCCCAGCTCCGCCGCCACCGCCCGCAGCAGCGGGAGATAGCCGGTGGTGAGGCCGGGCTCCGGTACCGTGTGCTCCAGAAAGCGCCATGCGGCGGCGAACTGATCCCGCGTAGGCAGCAGGCGGCGGGCGTCCCGTACCGTCAGGGACTGATGGGCCGTGCAGCGGTCCGCAAGGGCAAGTCCCTCCTGCTCCCGTCCGCTGGGGTACAGGGACGGCCGCAGGTCCACCATCTGGAGCTGCACCGTCCGGCTGCCGCGGAACTCGTTGATCTGCAAATAGAAGGCGGCATCCACGCGGTCACCGGCGCGGCAGCCGCAGTCCTCGGCCACGGTGGAGAAAAAGATGCCGTCAAACTGGGCGCTGCCCTTGCCGAGGCGCAGCTTCAGGTGGCGGTTCTGGCCCACGTTCTGGGTGCGCAGCAGCGTGGCGCCCAGCAGGCAGAATACGGGGCGGGCATTGCCGCTGCCGTAGGGCTCCAGCGCGGACAGAGCCTCCAGCTCCTCCAGCGTCACCGCGGAGGGGTGGGTGATGGCCACATCCACGTCCAGCTCGGACACGGGAGCCTGCCCGCCGCGGAAGCTGCGGGCATAGTCGTTCATGCGCTGGCGGAAGGCGGGGATATTCTCCTCCTGGATGGTGAAGCCCGCGGCCAGCTCGTGGCCGCCGAAGCCCAGCAGCAGGTCCTTGCAGCTCTCCAGCGCAGCAAACAGGTTGAAGCCGCCCCAGCTGCGGCAGGAGCCCTTGCCGGTGGCGCCGTTCAGGTGGATCATAAAGCTGGGGCGGGAATACTTCTCGGAAAGGCGGCTGGCCACGATGCCCACCACGCCCTGATGCCAGCGGCTGCTCTCCAGCACCAGCGCGCTGCGGTCGCGGTCGGGCAGGTGGGCGATCATCTCCTCCGCCTGGGAGTAGATGGTCTGCTCCACGTTCTGGCGCTCGCGGTTCAGAGCGCACAGCTCACGGGCCATGCGCTCCGCCTCCGCCGGATCGGTACACAGCAGCAGCTCCGCCGCCTTGTCGGCGGCGCCCATGCGGCCCGCCGCGTTGATGCGGGGCGCCAGCACGAAGCCGATCTGCACGGAGGTGATCTCCCGGCCGGCCAGGCCGGCCTCCTTCAAAAGGGCGTGGAGCCCGATAAAATAGGAGTGGTCGATGGCGGCAAGGCCCCGGGACACGATGGTACGGTTCTCGCCGGACATCTGCATCACGTCGGCCACGGTGCCGATGGCGGCCAGCGTGCAGTAGCGGGAAAACAGGGCCTCCTCCCTGTCCGGCCCGCCCAGAGCCAGCACCAGCTTCAGCGCCACGCCGCAGCCGGCCAGATGCTTGAAGGGATAGCCGCAGTCGGGCCGGTGGGGGTCCACCACCGCGGCGGCATGGGGCAGCGTCTCCTTGCACTCGTGGTGGTCGGTGATGATCACATCCATGCCCAGAGAGTTGGCGAAGTCCACCTCCTCCACGCCGGTGATGCCGCAGTCCACGGTGATCAGCAGGCGGGCGCCCTGGCGGTACAGGTTCTCGATGGCGTCACGGCTCAGTCCGTAGCCATCCTCGATGCGGCGGGGGATATAGTGCAGCACGTCGGCGCCGCGGCTCTGGAGATAGTCCACCAGGATGCAGGTGGCGGTGATGCCGTCCACGTCGTAGTCGCCGAACACGGCCATTCGCTCTCCCGCGGCCAGCGCCTGCTGCAGCCGCGCCACGGCCTTATCCATGTCGGCCATCAGGAACGGGCTGTACATCAGACGCTGCTCATGCTCCAGAAACGCAGCGGCCTGCTCCGCCGTCTCAATGCCGCGGGAGGCCAGCACCTCTGACACCAGACAGGGATAGCCTGCCGCTTTCAGGCGCTCCGCCGCCTGAGGATGTGCGTCGGCAATATGCCACTTCTGAAATTTCACGGCGGATCACCTCCTTCTTCCGGCGGCAGGGGCTATGCCGCCAATTTAACTTAATAATACTTTATTATATCAAATGTAATGGAAAAGGTAAAGGGCAAAATATCCCGCTGCGCAATTGGGTTGCAATCGGCGGCGATATGGTCTACAATGATTCTAATTCAGACAGAATCGAGGACCTGCCCATGCGCCCTGACGGAACGAGAGTCAAAGACCTGCCGCCCATCGTGGCGGCGGTGCCCTACATCATGCCCAAGCGATACGATGCTTGGAACTCCATTACCGAGTACATCGACGAGGAGGCCATTAAATCCTACATCCGTGAAAAGCGCCGCAGCGGCGTGCGCATCAACCACATGGCCGTCATCATCGCCGCGTACTACAAGGCGATACAGACCAACCCCAAGCTGAACTACTTCGTGGTGAACAGCCACATCTACCGGCGCAACCACTTCAGCGTATCCTTTGTCATCCTGAAGAAGCTGGCGGACGGCTCGCCGGACGAGACGACGCTGAAGATCTATCTCGAGCCCGGCGACACCGTGTTCACCATCCAGCAGAAGATCACCGATGCCATCGAGGCCAACCGACACACGGAGCAGAAAAACAGCACCGACAAGTTCGCACGGATGATGTTCTCCGTGCCCGGGCTGCCCAAATTCGTGGTGTGGCTGGCGTACCATCTGGACAGGCACGGGCTGCTGCCCCGCAAGATCATCGACCTGAGCCCGTTCCACACCAGCCTGTTCATCACCAATCTGGCGTCTATCAAGACCAGCCACATCTACCACCACTGCTATGAATTCGGCACCACCAGCGTGTTCGTCTGCATGGGAAAGCCGGTGCCCAACTATATGAGCGGAGACCTCAGCAAGAAGATGATGCCGCTGGGCATCGTCATGGATGAGCGCATCGCCACCGGCTATGAGTACGCCTCCTTCTACAACGATTTCCGGAAGCACATCCGGAGGCCGGAGCTGCTGGAGACCCCCTTTGACGGCAGCGCCGCGCCGGAGACGGCGAAAGCGGACACAGAGGAGCCCGCAGCGGTGTGATACATCCATACACCATCGGCGGACAAGGACAACAATCGCCGGAAAGGCACGGCGACAGGCGTGCCCGCCCTTTCGGCCGATGGCAATATACGCAGAAACACAGGGACGGCGCCGACGCGCCGTCCCTGTGTGCGGGTATAGGGGATATGTGAGGGGGTGTCACACTTAGAAGAACAATGCCCAGCCCAGGAAACCCAGGCAGGCCACCGCGCCGGTGAACAGCAGGATCACCACCAGATAGCCCATGATGTCGCGGGCGGACAGCTTTGCGATGCCCAGCGCAGGCAGTGCCCAGAACGGCTGGATCATATTGGTCCACTGGTCGCCCCAGGCGATGGCCATGGCGGTGCGGCCGGCCGCGATGTTCATCTCCGCACCGGCAGGCATCATGATGGGACCCTGGACGGCCCACTGGCCGCCGCCGGAGGGGACGAAGAAGTTGACGATGCCGGCGGCCAGGAAGGACAGCATGGGAAACGTCACATTGTTGGAGATGTCCACGAAGAACTGGGAGATGACGCCGGCCAGCGACACGCCCTGATCGTTGGCGGCCACCATCATGCCCATGATGCCTGCATAGAACGGGAATTGCAGCAGAATACCGGCGGCACCGGCGGCAGCATCGCCGATGGCGTCCACATAGCGGCGCAGGTCGCCGTGGAGCAGCAGGCCCAGGAACAGGAAGATCATGTTCACGATATTCAGGCCCAGGGTAAAGCCGTTCTGCACGAAGTAATAGACGATGTACACGAAGCCGAACACCACGGTGATGGCCCACAGGATCTTGGAGTGCTCCAGCTTTTCAGCAGGAGTATCCATAGCGTACACGCGCTCCTCCTCGTCCACCAGCAGGGCGGGGTTCACGGTGATGGTATGCTCCTTGTCGGGGTGCATGGCGTAGTTGATGAAGGGCATCAGCACCAGGATGACGCCGCACATGATGAGGTTCACGGGGTGGAATACCGTCTCGGTGATGGGAGCCTGGTACATCACGCCGCCGAAGTCCTTGCCGGCCACCAGATCCAGCGGGATAGAGCCGGACAGGCCGGCGTGCCAGATGACGAAGCCGGAATAGGCAGAGGCGATCAGCAGGGGGTAATCCACGGTGGGCACACGGCGCACCACCTCTTTGGCCAGCAGAGCGCCGATGACCAGACCGAAGCCCCAGTTCAGCCAGCAGCAGATGGTGGACACGAACGTGGTCACCAGAATGGCCTGCTTGTCATTATGGCAGAGAGCGGCCACGGCGCGCAGCGCCTTCTTGCAGGGGCGGGCGGAGGCCATAGCGGAGCCGAACACCAGCACCAGCGCCATCTGCATGGAGAAAGCCAGCAGATTCCAGAAGCCGCCCTTGGCATCGCCCCACTTGGCGATGACCTCGACGGGGCCCATGCCGGTGGCGCACATGGCGGCCACGAATACGATCAGGGTCAGGATAATGGCGAACAGAAACGCATCCGGCAGCCACCGGTTTACGACGCGCACACATCCATTGGTGAATTTTTTGAACACAACGTCACTCTCCTTCACTACACACAAATTGGCAGGATACCGGCACAGCATCTTCCCTTTTGGTCCGTGACCGGCAAGACCAGTCTACTACGTTAAGGTTTTAACATCAAGTGTAAATGTGTCGTTTGTTAAATTTTTAATAAAGATTACCCGCGTGAGAAGTCCAGGTTATGGCATTTTCTGTTACATCTGCACAAAAAGAAACACCGGAACAACCCATTTGTTGTTCCGGTGTTTTTCGTCAAAAGACATTACCACCCCGTATTGTCCGTATGGTCAGGGCCGTCGTAGGGTCGGAATTCGCCGCTGCCGCCGCGGTCCGGCGACCAGCCGATGCCCTTGGCCGCCTTGATCTGCTGGAAGAAGCCGACATCGGTCTGGACGATGTAGGGGTTCAGCCAGATGGCCAGGATGTTCAGCGTCAGGCCGCTGAGTATGCGCCAGCCGATGAAGCTCAGGTCCAGCACGAACAGCTGCCACTTGAAGCCGGCAGTCTGGGCCTTGCTCATGTTGATAGCCTCCATCACGCCCATGTCGGGGTTTTCGCACAGGTTATACACAGCGAAGCGGTAGCGGTAGGCCGCGATGAAGCCCGGGATGATGAACAGCAGCGTCCACAGGAAGATGAAGATGTACTGCACCAGCGCCAGCAGGATCAGCTTCCCGGCGAAGGAGAAGCCGTCGAACAGCCCCAGATACGGCACCTCCTCGCCGCGGCGTACCGCCAGATGGTACCGGTAGTAGCCCGCGTTCAGCAGCACGCCCAGCAGCGACACCAGAATGGACACGAACGTCACCAGCGCCGCAGGGAACGCCCGATGCAGTACCAGAAACGACAGATCCACACCGGTACTATAATAAATATTGTGGACCATGTCCTCATCAAAGGACACAAAGTCTGATACGGCGGTGAGCACCAGCGAGATGCCCATGAACAGCAGCGTGAACAGGTACGGGGAGACGCGGGCGCCGCGGAGGATGCCCTTCGCCTCGTTTTTCAGGGATACACGGTCAAGAAGCATGATGTCCCATCCTTTCTGCGCGGGGACCGAATGTATTTCTCCCGCGATGCGCTAATATTCTAACACAGCGGCGGCGGAAACACAAGAGCCGCCGCAGGGCGGCCGGAACGGCGGATTTTTTGGCGTTCGCCGGGAAATGTGGGAATATTTCACGAGAAACGCCGTCAAGCCCGCGATAAAAACGGCAAAAAACCACAGGAATTGCGCCGTAGGGCTGGACAAGAGAAAAGTTTTGTTGTAATATCTGAATAGTATGCGGTGGCAAAGGGCCACCCGGTAGTAAGATGAGGTGAAGACAATGGCACAAGCTTTCTTTGGCGGCGTTCATCCTAACGACATGAAGGCCGCGACCAATGAAAAGGCCATCGAACAGCTGGCAGCGCCGGCTGAGGTGGTCATTCCCATGTCTATGCACATCGGTGCGCCTTGCAAGCCTATCGTTGCGGTGGGCGACAAGGTAAAAATTGGACAGAGGATCGGCGAACCCGGCGGATTTGTTTCCGCACCCATCCACGCCAGCATCTCCGGCACGGTGAAAGCCGTGGAGCCCCGCCCCTTCAACATGGGCGGCAAGATGATGTCCGTGGTCATCGAGAACGACTTCCAGAACGAAGTGTCCGAGGAAGTCAAACCTGTGGCAGACCCCGACAGTCTGACCCCCGAGCAGCTGGTGGAGATCGTCAAGAACGCCGGCATCGTGGGCCAGGGCGGCGCGACCTTCCCCACCCACGTCAAGATTAGCTCCGGTCTGGGCAAGGTGGACTACGTGATCATCAACGCCGCAGAGTGCGAGCCGTACATCACCGGCGACCACCGCACCTGTCTGGAGCGTCCGGAGCAGGTCATCAAGGGCGCGACCCTGCTGGCCAAGTGCTTCGGCGTGGACAAGGTGTACATCGGCATCGAGGCCAACAAGCAGAACGCGGCCGATGTGCTGAACAAGACCATCGCCGAGCTGAACGCTCCCGTGGTGGTGGAGGTCCTGCACACCCGCTATCCCCAGGGCGCTGAGAAGCAGCTGGTCCAGGCCGTGTCCGGCCGTCAGGTCCCCAGCGGTAAGCTGCCCGCCGATGCAGGCTGCTGCATCTTCAACCTGAACACCACCTGCGCCATCTATCGCGCGGTGTACACCGGCATGCCCGTGGTGAACAAGATCGTCACCGTGTCCGGCTCCGGCGTTATCGACCCCAAGAACATCGAATGTCCCATCGGCACCCCCATCACCAAGCTGTTCGACGCCTGCGGCGGTCTGAAGGATGAGACCTACAAGCTCATCATGGGCGGCCCGATGATGGGTCTTGCCCAGTACGACGTGGATGTCACCGTGGGCAAGGGCACCGGCGCCATGCTGGCCTTCGCCGACAAGGAGGAGCAGTACGTCGAGGATCCCCAGTGCATCCGCTGCGGCAAGTGCGTGGGTGTGTGCCCCATCCGTCTGGAGCCCGTGTTCATGTACAAGTACCTGATGAAGGGCGACGTGGACACCTGGCAGAACGTGCTGCACGGTATGGACTGCATCGAGTGCGGCGCCTGCACCTACACCTGTCCCGCCCGCCTGCCCCTGACCCATGCGTTCCGTCTGGGCAAGCAGGAGGTCAACAACGCAAGAATGGCCGCCAAGGCCAAGGCGGAGGCCGAGGCAAAGGCCGCTGCCGAAAAGAAGGAGGCGTAAATCCATGACTGATTACAAGAATCTGAAGCTGATCGCGTCCTCCTCCCCCCATATCCGTTCCAACGAGGATACCCGCTCCATCATGCTGGACGTGATCATCGCGCTGCTGCCGGCCCTGGCCTGGAGCGTCTATGCCTTCGGCTGGAAGGCCCTGCTGCTCACCGCGGTGTCCGTGGTGTCCTGCGTGTTCTGGGAGTGGGCGTACCGCAAGCTCATGAAGAAGTCCAGCATGATCGGCGACCTGTCCGCAGTCGTCACCGGTATCCTGCTGAGCTTCGTGTGCCCCGTTGATCTGCCCTGGTGGGCCGTTATCATCGGCGCGTTCTTCTCCATCGTTGTGGTCAAGCAGCTCTACGGCGGCATCGGCTGCAACTTCCTGAACCCCGCGCTGGCGGGCCGTGCGTTCCTGCTGGCCAGCTATGCCACCGCCATGACCTCCTGGGCCATCCCCCAGATCCGTCCTGACGTCACCTCCGCCGCCACCCCCCTGCAGATCATGAAGGAGGGCACTGCCGAGGCCTTCAACACCCTGATGCAGAACTACTCCATCAGCGATATGTTCCTGGGCAAGATCGGCGGCTCCCTGGGTGAGGTCTCCTCCCTGTGCCTGCTGGTGGGCGGCGTGTTCCTGCTGATCCGCAAGGTCATCTCCTGGCACACCCCCGTGGCGTACATCGGCACCGTGGCCATCCTGTCCCTGATCGCGGCTCCTGCCGGCATCGGTGCTGTGGACTACATGCTCTACAATGTGTTCGGCGGCGGCCTGATGCTGGGCGCCATCTTCATGGCCACCGACTATGCCACCTCCCCCGTCACCAAGCCCGGCCAGCTGATCTTCGGCGTGGGCTGCGGTCTGCTGACCTGCTTCATCCGCCGCTTCGGCTCCTATCCCGAGGGCGTTTGCTATTCCATCCTGATCATGAACTGCACCACGTGGCTGCTGGATAAGTATGTCCGTCCCACCATCTACGGTGCTGCGAAGAAAGCGAAGAAGGAGGCGACTAAGTAATGAAGATCTCCGGTAAGTTTATTCTCAAGGTCGCCGGTACCCTGACCGTCATCTCTCTGGTCGTGGCCGCCCTGCTGGGTCTGGTCGACAACGTCACCGCTGACAAGATCGCGGCCATCGATGCCGAGAACACCCGCATCGCCATGAGCGCCGTTGTCCCCGAGGGCAGCGAGTTCACCGACAAGCTGGATATCCCCGAGGCCGTGGCCGCTGCCGCGTCCGCCCAGGGCGGTACGCTGTCCGAGCTGTACGGCGTCACCAACGGCGGCGCTGAGGCCGGCTACGTTATGAAGATCTCCGCCTCCGGCTCCCAGGGCACCATCGTGATGATGGTGGGCGTGGACGCCAACAAGGCCGTTACCGGCGTCTCCGTGGTCAGCCACTCCGAGACCTCCGGCATCGGCACCAAGGTGGTGGGCAACGAGCCCAACGCCGCCGGTGTCCCCGTGCTGGATCAGTTCATCGGCATGAGCGGCGCAGGCTCTCTGGTAGTCGGCAAGAACATCACCGCCGTCTCCGGCGCCACCGTTTCCACCAAGGGCATCAACATGGGCGTCAATGCCGCCCTGGCCGCCGTGGAAGCTCTGGGCTAAGAAAGGAGGAGCTGCATTATGAATTTCGGTAAGCAATTGAAAGAGGGTCTCATCACGCAGAACCCCGTGCTGGTCCAGGTCCTGGGCATGTGCTCCACCATGGCCATCACCACGTCGTTCTTCAACGGCCTGGGCATGGGCGTCAGTGTGCTGATTATCCTGACCCTGTCCAACATCTTTATCTCCCTGCTGCGCAAGATCATCCCCAATGAAGTGCGTATCGCCTGCTACATCGTGGTCATCGCCGGCTTCGTGACCTGCGTCGACCTGTTGCTGAAGGCCTTCGTTCCCGCCCTGTCCAGCTCTCTGGGCGTATTTATCCCCCTGATCGTGGTGAACTGCATCATCCTGGGCCGTGCCGAGGGCTTTGCCTCCAAGAACGGCGTGGGCGCCTCCGCGGTGGACGGCATCTGCCAGGGCATCGGCTACACGCTGGTGCTGGTGGTAATGTGCGTGGTCCGCGAGTTCCTGGGCTCCGGTAAGTTCGGCGGCGGCCTGCTGGGCGGCGGCGTGCTGGGCAAGGCACCCGGTATCGCCATTTTCCCCGAGGAGTTCGGCATCAAGGTCCTGACCCTGCCCGTGGGCGGCTTCCTGACCCTGGGCTGCCTCATCGCCCTGATGCAGTGGGCTCTGGCCAAGAGTGCTAAGAAAAAGGAGGCCAAGTAAGTTATGAGTGTGACTACGCTGCTCGCCATTTCTCTTGGCGCGATTCTGACCAATAACTTTATCTTCTCCCAGTTCCTGGGCATCTGCCCCTTCCTGGGCGTGTCCAAGAAGATCGACACCGCTGTGGGCATGGGCGCCGCCGTGACCTTCGTTATGGGTCTGGCCTCCGCGTTCTGCTATCTGGTGAACCTGGTGCTGGCGGCCCTGGGTCTGGAGTTCATGCAGACCGTGGCCTACATCCTGGTCATCGCCGGTCTGGTGCAGTTCGTGGAAATGTTCCTGAAGAAGAACATCCCCACCCTGTACACCGCCCTTGGCGTGTACCTGCCCCTGATCACCACCAACTGCGCCGTGCTGGGCGTTGCTCTGCTGAACACCCAGAACAATTACAACTTCATCGCGTCCGTGGTCTACGGCATCACCGGCGGTCTGGGCTTCCTGCTGGCCATCTTCCTGTTCGCGGCTGTCCGTGAGCAGCTGGAGGTCTCCAGTGAAAATCCCAAGGCCTTTGATGGCTTCCCCATCGCGCTGGTCACCGCCGGCCTGATGGCGCTGGCCTTCATGGGCTTCAGCGGCCTGAAGGTCTGGTAAGGAGGTAGCAACTATGACTATTGTATATGCGGTCGCCGTTCTGGGCGTACTCGCCATCGTTTTCGGCCTGATCCTCGCCGTCGCCGCCAAGGTGTTCGAGGTGGAGGTCGACCCCCGTCTGCCTGAGATCCAGGCATGTCTGGCCGGCGCCAACTGCGGCGGCTGCGGCTACCCTGGCTGCGGCGGCTGCGCCGAGGCCATCCTGGCCGGTAAGGCCCCCGTCACCGCCTGCGCACCTGCCGGTGCGGAGGGCGCTGCCAAGATCGCTGCCATCATGGGCATGGAGGCTCCCTCCGGCGACAAGATGGTGGCCCACGTGCTGTGCAACGGCGGCTGCAACGCCAAGGACAACTTCGAGTACCGCGGTGTGAAGGACTGTCTGGCAGCCACCAAGGTCTGCGGCGGCGACGCCAAGGCCTGCCGCTACGGCTGCTTCGGCTTCGGCTCCTGCGCCGCTGCCTGTAAGTTCGACGCCATCCACGTCGTCAACGGCGTGGCTGTGGTGGACAAGGAGAAGTGCACCAACTGCGGCGCCTGCCGCGCCGCCTGCCCGCACCACCTGATCGTGGAGGTGCCCTACAAGCAGAAGGTGTTCGTCAACTGCTCCAACAAGGACAAGGGCCCTGCCGTCACCAAGGTGTGCGCCTCCAGCTGCATCGCCTGCGGTATGTGCGAGCGCACCTGTAAGTTCGATGCCATCCACGTGGAGAACAACGTGGCCGTCATCGATTACAGCAAGTGCAAGAACTGCACCATGTGCGCCAAGGCCTGCCCCCGCAACGCCATCGAGCCTATCCCCACTCCCGAGGAGAAGGAGAAGTTCAAGGCTGCGCAGAAGGCTGCTGCTGAGAAGAAGGCTGCTGCCGCCAAGGCCGCCGCTGAGGCTGCTGCCGCCAAGGAAGCTCCCAAGGCGGAGTAATCGCTCCAAAAAAACAAGAGACATGCCGTCAGGCATGTCTCTTGTTTTTTGATGTGGTGCCTCTCTCCGTCCTGCGGCAGATCTAAAAAAGGAAAGGGCGGGGATACCCCGCCCTTTCCTTTTGACGTCCGCCGTGGTATACTGGAAAAAACGACCGCAAGGAGGCTCCCCGCCATGTCCGACACCATCGCTGCCATCGCCACGCCCCAACTGCCCGGCGCCATCGGCATTCTGCGCCTGTCCGGCCCCGGCACACTGGCGGCGCTGGACCGCGTGTTCCGCGCCAGAAACGGCCGCACCGCCGGTGCGCAGCAGCCTCGCAGCATGGTGTATGGCGACCTGCTGGACCGGAGCGGCAGCGTCATCGACCATGTGCTGTGCGTCCGGTTCGCGGGGCCCAACAGCTACACCGGTGAGGACTGCGCGGAGGTACACTGCCACGGCTCGCCGGTGGTGCTGAACGCGGGTCTGGCCGCGCTGTTGGCCGCGGGGTGCCGTCAGGCCAGAGGCGGCGAGTTCACGCAGCGGGCCTTCCTCAACGGACGCATGGACCTGATCCAGGCGGAGTCCGTGGCGGACCTCATCGACGCGGAGACGGCGGAGGCGGCGAAAAACGCGGTGTGCCAGCTGGACGGTGTGCTGAGCCGCACCATCGCCGGTATCTACGACGGTCTGATGGCCATGGCGGCACGGTTCTATGCCGTGGTGGACTACCCCGACGAGGACATCGGGGACGTACAGCGCCAGGAGATGCTGGACACTTTGGGTCGTGCCCAGCGGGAGCTGGAGCGGCTGCTGGCCACCTTCTCCCGCGGACAGCTTCTGAAGCAGGGCGTCCCCGCCGTGATCTTAGGACGGCCCAACGCGGGGAAATCCTCCCTGCTCAACGCCCTGCTGGGCTACGACCGCGCCATCGTCACCGACATCGCCGGCACCACCCGTGACACCGTGGAGGAAAAGGTGCTGGTGGGCGGCGTACTGCTGCGGCTGACGGATACCGCCGGTATCCGAAACAGCGCTGACCGCATCGAGGCTATGGGTGTGGAACGCAGCCGTCAGGCGGCGCAGCGGGCGGCGCTGGCCCTGCTGGTGCTGGACGGCTCCCAGACTCTGACAGACGAGGACGAACAGGCCATGGCGGCGGCAGAGCAGACGCCCCGCCTGCTGGTGCTGGTGAACAAGAGCGATCTGCCCCAAAAGCTGGACGCGGCGGCCTTGGCTGAGCGGTTCCCCCGCGTGCTGCATATCTCCGCCCAAACCGGCGCGGGGCTGGACGCGCTGGCGGAGACTGTGGCGGCGCTGTACCCTGCGGGGGAGACGCCTGCGGGCGAGCTGCTGACCAACGCGCGGCAGGCTGATGCCGTGGAACGCGCCCTGTCCGCCGTAGCGGAGGCCCGCGGCGCACTGGACATGGGCATGACGCCGGATGTGGTGCTGACGGACTGCGAAGCGGCGCTGGAGGCACTGGGCGAGCTGAACGGCAAGCGCATCCGCGAGGATCTGGTGGATACCATCTTCTCCCGCTTCTGCGTGGGAAAATGATCGTATTTTTGTAAGAGGTGCGCAAATTTTCGGGTTTCCCCTTTTCAACTGGCGCGTTTCGTGTTACCATAGAGTATCGTGAACATCCATTCGACAAAAGGAGGCTTTTGCTATGCGTGACTATATCATCATGACCGACAGCTGCTGCGATCTGAACGCCCACATGGCCCAGGAGCTGGAGCTGAACGTGGTGCCCCTGACCGTCCACATGAACGGCAAGGACTACGCCAACATGCTGGACGGCAGTGAGATCAGCTTCGAGGAGTTTTATAAGAACATCCGCAGCGGTATCCTCAGCACCACCTCCGCCGCCAATGTAGGACAGTTCGAGGACGCCATGCGCGCCGTGCTGGCCCAGGGCAAGGACATCGTGTGCATCAACTTCTCCAGCGCTCTGTCCGCCACGTACCAGAATGCCTGCATCGCCGCCAAGACTATGGCGGACGAGTTCCCCGAGAGCCATGTCTACGTGGTGGACTCCCTGTCCGCCTCGCTGGGGCAGGGGCTGCTGCTGTATCTGGCGGTGCAGAAAAAGCGGGAGGGTCTGTCCGCTGAGGAGCTGGTGCAGTGGGTAGAGGAAAACAAGCTTCACATTGACCACTGGTTCACCGTGGACGACCTGAACTTCCTGAAGATGGGCGGCCGCGTGTCCGCCACCACCGCGTTTCTGGGTACCATGCTGTCCATCAAGCCGGTGATGCACACCTCCGATGAGGGAAAGCTGGTGCCCGTCAGCAAGGCCCGCGGCCGCAAGGCCAGCCTGCAGGCCCTCATTGACAAGGTGGCGGAGCTGGGCATCGAGCCCAGTGAGCAGGTGATGTTCATCTGCCACGCGGACTGCGAGAAGGAGTCCCGCGCCGTGGCCGAGGAGCTGAAAGCCCGCTACGGTGTGAAGGAGGTCTACATCAACTACATCGGGCCTGTCATCGGCAGCCACACCGGCCCCAACACCATGGGCCTGTTCTTCGTGGGCACCAAGCGCTGACACATGATTTCACATTCGGAGGGAACGCACATGGAATGGCTGGAGCTGAAAATCGACACCTCGCCGTCGGGGCTGGACGCGGTGACAGCACTGCTGGAGCAGCAGGGCATCACCGGCGTCATCATCGACGATGAAGCGGATTTCAAGGATTTTCTGGAGCATAACCGGCAGTATTGGGACTATGTGGATGAGGACCTGCTGCGGGAAAAGGCCGGCGTCAGCCGCGTCACCTTCTATCTGGAGCGGAACGAGGATGCCCTGAACATCGTGGCGCAGGTGCGCATCGCCATGTCCGCCCTGAAAAAGGAGCATCCGGAGTACGGCCCGATGCTGCTGACCATCGACAACGTGGCCGATGCGGACTGGGAAAACAACTGGAAAAAGTTCTACAAGCCCATGGAGATCGGAGAGCGGCTGCTGGTGGTACCCCAGTGGGAGGAGACCAGGGCCAGAGGGCGGATGAAGCTGGTGCTGAACCCGGGCCTCACCTTCGGCACCGGCAGCCACGCCACCACCCGGCTGTGCCTGCAATCGCTGGACAAGTACATCCATGGCGGCGAAAGAGTGCTGGATCTGGGCTGCGGCAGCGGTATCCTGTCCATCGCGGCGCTGGTGCTGGGGGCCAGAGAGGCTTTTGCCTGCGACATCGACGAGAAGTGCGTGGACGTGGCCTACGAGAACGCCGCCCTCAATGGCATCGGCAAGGACCGCTACACCGTGCGCTGGGGCGACGTGCTGACAGACAAGGCATTGCAGGCGGAATTCGGCGGCGACTACGACATGGTGGTGGCCAACATTGTGGCGGACGTCATCATGGGCCTTTCCGGCAAGGTGCGGCCCTTCCTGAAGGAGGGTGGTCTGTTCCTGTGCTCCGGCATCATCGACGACCGCGCGGAAGAGGTTTCCGCCAAGCTGCGCGCCGAGGGCTGGACCATCGTGGAGCAGCACGACTCCGAGGGCTGGTACAGCTTCCTGTGCCGGTAAAAAAATCGCATAAAAGGAGCCGGACTCATGAAGTCCGGCTCCTTTTTTCGTCCTTATCGGTATTCCCGCGGCACGGCGCTGTCCACGTATTTGGGCCGCACCTCCAGACGCACCGTGTCCCCAACGGCACAGGGCACGTCCGTCACGTCCAGCGCCAGCTGGGTGGCGCCTACCACGCCCCGCACGGGGCAGCGCCGGCCGTTGACCAGTCCCGTCAGACCGTTGCTGCGCAGCAGCGCCCGTCCGGTGCGGAGCAGCCGGTACACCCTGTCCCGCAGGCGCAGGGCGTTGGATTCCTCCGTTACCCCCACGCCGCTGGTATAGCCCGCCGGCAGCAGGGCCAGACGTGTGGGCCGCCTGGTGCGGTACGCGCCGGCGTAGCCCACCTGCCAGCCAGACGGCAAGTCCTTCAGCTCCATGACCTGCGTCTCCAGCCAGCCGATCTTCTCCAGCCCCAGCGGGTCCGGCACCGACAGCCGTCCCAGCAGCGCCGAGCCCAGACGCACCGCGTCCAGCTGCATCTCCGGATACCGCAGAAACGCGGAGGAGGCGCAGACGTGGCGCAGACCCGTCTCGATACCGGCCCGCTCCAGCAGGGCCGCTCCCTCCTGAAACCGCTGGTACTGCCGGCGGGTCAAGGCTTCGTCGGCGGCGTTGGCGAAGTGGGTGAACACCCCCTCCACCCGCAGCGATGGCAGGCTTTTCAGCAGGGCGGCGGCCTCCGTCACGTCCTGCGGCAGGAAGCCGAAGCGGCCCATGCCGGTATCCAGCTTCACATGGACGCGGGCAGTGACGCCCTTTTCCACGGCCACGGCGGACACTGTCTCCGCCGCAGCGCAGGAACCCACCGTCAGGATGGCGCCGCAGTCCAGCAGGACGGCCACATCCCGGGGTACTGCGGTGGAGGACAGCATCAGCACCTCCGCCGCGATCCCCGCCTGACGCAGAGCCGCAGCCTCCTCCGCCGTGGACACAGCCAGCATATCCACGCCGTGCTCCGTCAGAAAGCGGGCGTAGTCCGTCAGGCCCAGCCCGTAGCCGTTCCCCTTCACCACGCCGATGATACGGGCCGACGCGGCTCGCCGCAGCCTGTCCAGGTTCCGCGCCAGCGCCGCGGCGTCAATGACCAGTGTGCGCACAGTATTTCCCTCCCTCCGGTGATGTCTGTGTTTCGATTATACCCCTTCTGCGGCGGTACGCAAGTGAGTCGCTGCCGATTTAAGGTGTTCGGCGGAAACATTTAATAAAATCGCAAGATTCGACAGCCTCCGCCTGCAAAAAGGGGCATATCGCGGATATGCCCCTTTTCGTTATTCGCTGTCGCCCGGCAGATACCCGGGCGCCACCAGAATGATCTTGTTGCCCACGTCATAGTGGCTGTCGGCCTCCACGCGGCTGGACAGCAGGTTGCCGTCGCCATCGTAGATGTTGCGCCACGTCCGGACGTAGTAGCCGGTATGGCCATACTGGTCGATGACCTCCTCGCCCGGGGCCACGTCCGGCGACTCCTGATACACCGTCTGATAGTCCGTGACGCCCAGCACGGCGTTGGTCATCACCACGTAGTGGTCATCCACCTTGGTGCCCAGAATGGTACACGTCACCTCGTTGGTATTGTCGTTGTAGGACGTGACGATCTTGATAGGATAGTCGCGGCTGTTGCGGAAGGCGAAGTCCGGCCCGCCCCAGCTCACCGTGGCGTCGCAGCCCATGGGCATATAGCCCGGGTTAAACATGTGGCAGTAGCGCAGCACGATATCCAGATCGCTGAGCAGTACCGCGTAGTACAGCGTGGAGGACACCTGGCAGATGCCGCCGCCGATACCGGTGGTGGTGCGCCCGCCCTCGTAGACGCCGGCCTCCTGATAGCCGCGGGCCGCCGTGCGCTGGCCCACCGTGGAGTTATACCAGAACTCCTCGCCGGGGTTATAGATCCTTCCGTTGATAGCCGCCGCCGCCAGCTTGATGTTCTGGTGGCGGCCCCAGGGTCCCGCACACTTGGTGGTGTAGGTACCCAGCACATCGCGGAACATGCACTCCTCCAGCTCCTCAGTGGACACGGTGGGGAACTCCACCTCCGCATCGGCCAGGAATTCCGTACCCGCCGGTGCGGCGTCCAGCTGAGCCTGCACCGCCGCCACATCGAAGGAAAGGCCCACGCGGGACTCGGTGGGCTTCCCCGTCTCCTTGTCGCAGACGGCCTCCACCTTCTCTCCCGCCAGCTGGTCGTGTATCGCCTGCACATCCACGGTCTGGGCCTTCTTCTCCTCATAGACGCAGGCCACCGGCGTCAGCTCCCCGCTTTGCAGCATGGCGGCAAGGTCGCTCTCCAGCTGCGGCGCGTCCAGCATGCGGCCGTCAGCGGGCTTGGTGATATACAGGCCCTCGCCCTTTTCCAGACGGTAGCCGCCGTCCACCACCGTGCAGTTCAGCGATGCCGCCAACTTCTCGCAGGCGGCATCCAGCGCCGACTGATCCACGTCCAGCGCCGGTACGGCGGAGGTCTGGGCAAACCAGCTGCGGATCAGCTCATACCCGCCGCGGAGCCATGCCAGCGCCCCGCCGCCCCAGCTTTCGTACCGCTGGGACGCACCGGCGGCCACAGCCGCCGCCTGGGGCGTCACGGTGACGCCCAGCTCCTCCAGCGTGACGGCGCCGATGCTCTCACCGCTCTCCGTCAGGGTCACGGCGGTGTCATGGAGGACCCGCTCGCCCTGCTGCTCCCACAGCGCTTCGATCTGCTGGGCAGCCTGTCCCGACACGTCCACCCCCAGCACATCCGTGTGGGGCAGCGCGGTGTCGTTATACAGGAACTGCACCACCGCGCAGGCGGCTATGTAGGCCAGTGCCAGCACGCCCACAACGATGCCGACGATCAAGCCCGCCTTTCTGCCGCCGGAGACCGGCGGCTTCTCCGGCGCAATCTGTTCCAGCCGTGCGCCGTCGGCTGCTTCTGTCGTTTTCACAGAGGACACGATGTTTTCTTCCATAGATGTCCCCCTCCTTCCCTTTCGCCACAGGGGTACCCTGTGCCAGCCCATGATACCATACCCCTGTGGGAAATGGGTTACGAATCCGTAACAACCCCTGCGGGGCGGCGCTTGGGAATGTGGATGGTCAAGAGGATCTCCTCGTCCGTGTCGCAGCGGCCTACCTCCGCGCCTACGCCCGCCGACTGCATCAGCCGCACGCCCCGCTCCACGCTGTTCAGGAACAGCCGCACGTCCTTGATGATGTACGTGGGACGCCGCCGCAGCGGCTCCGTCCGGTTCCGGGCGGCCAGGGCATCTATGTATTGCTCCGCCTGAGCCACGTTGAGACCCCGCTGTCCCATGTGCCGTGCCGCCGCCAGCTGCTGCTCCGGATCGGTGAGCCGCAGCAGCGCCCGGGCATGGCGCTCCGTCAGGCCGTACTGCCGCAGGCAGTCCGTCACCGGCGGCCCCAGCCGCAGCAGCCGCAGCTTGTTGGCGATGGCGGGCTGGGACTTGCCCAGCTTCTCCGCCGCCTGCTGCTGGGACAGGCCGTACCGCCCGATGAGGCGGGAGATGGCCGCCGCCTCCTCCAGATAGTCCAGGTCCCGCCGCTGCAAATTCTCGATGAGGGCCAGCAGCGCCGCGTCCTCCTCCCCCACCGCCGCGATGAGACACGGCACCTCCCGCAGGCCCGCCATGCGGGCGGCCCGCAGCCGCCGCTCTCCCGCCACCAACTCGTAATAGCCGCCCTTGTCCCGCACCGTCAGCGGCTGTAAAATCCCGTAGGCGCGGATGCTGTCCGCCAGCTCCCGCAGCGCCGTCTCGTCAAAACTGCGGCGGGGCTGCTGCGGATTGGGCCGCACGGCGCCAATGGCGATGTAGCGGACGCGGCTGGACAGAAACTCCCCCTTCTGGTTTTTCCTCATGGTCTCCCCCTCCTTTCCCTCCATTTTACGGCGTATTTGCCGCGAAATCAGGCAGAAACCGTCGGGAAATCCGAAAAATCTGTCCCTGCGCGCAAAAAAAGACGCCCGCAGGCGTCTTTTTTATGTCCTATTCATATCATTGCCTCATTGCCGCTCCCGCTTCAGCCGCCGGATGTCCTCGCCGAAGAAGGGCAGGATCTCGTACTCCCCCTCCAGACGGGACAGCACGGACCGGCCGTAGCGGCTGCCGATCTCCTCCGGCGCCAGATTGGTGCTGATGATGGTAGAGCGCTTTTCCATCAGCCGCCCGTTGACGATCTGGTACAGGGCGCTCTGGACGAAGGAGGTGGTCATCTCTGTACCCAGATCGTCCAAAATCAGCAGGTCGCAGCGCATGCAGCGGTCCGCGTCCTCGCCGCCGTCCTCGTCCCGCCGGAATTTGGCGTCCTCGAACCGTGCGAACACGCTGGCCGCCGTGTCGTACACCACGGAGAAGCCGTTTTCGCTGACCACCCGCGCGATGCAGGCGGAGAGAAACGTCTTGCCCAGTCCCGTACCGCCGGACAGCAGCAGGCTGCCGCCGCCCTTGGCGAACTGGTAGGCGTAGTCGCGGCAGACGTCGAAGTTCCGCTCCATATTGGCCCGAGGCGACACGCCGAAGGCCGGCTGCACCGCGCTGTCATACCAGTCGAAGCTGAACGTCTCGAAGCTGTCCTCCCCCAGGGGCAGCAGGCGGGACAGCTCCGCCAGCTGCTCGCGGGCGTAGTAGGCCCGCAGGCAGCCGCACACGCGGCCGTTGGCATAGCCGGTGTCGCCGCACAGGCGGCAGGCAGGCTTCTCCTCCAGATAGTCCGCAGGATAGCCCATGGCTGCCAGCAGCTGCGTCCGCTCCTGCTGTAAGGCAAGGTTCTCGTCCCGCAGCACCCGAATGGCGGGCAGCGGGTCCGTCCCCCGGGCCAGTGCGGAGGAGATGATACGGCTCATGGTGCCCCGCAGCTCCGTCTCGATCTCCGCCAGCCGCGGCTCACGGGCGTAGAGCGCCCGCCGCCGCTGATCCAGCTGGGCGGATCGGCGCTGCTTGTCCTCGTCGAAGCGGGTCAGCGCCCGCTGCATGATCCTGCCGTCGTATGCCATGTCGTCACCTCTTGATGTACCGGCGCATCCACGCGTTCTGCTCCGCGCCTCCCTGCTGGCCGCTCTGGCCGCCGCTCTGGGCCGGTGCGCCCTTGCGCTCCTCGCCCTTTTCCACCTGCTGCGGCGTGTGCCAGCCGTTTTCGTGCCAGCGGCGCAGGATGCCGTTGAGATAGCGCCAGTTCATATCCTTCTTATAAAACACCGTCCGCTCATAGGCCATGGCCACCGTCTCCGGCGGGAAGCCCATGTCCATCCATTCTGTGATATAGCGGCTCTCCGCTTCCACCGGCGGGCGGTCCGGCAGCTGCATCGCCTTCATATACGCCCCCATCTTCTGGCGGCGGCGGCTCCACGTCCGCAGGTAGGCGGCGGCGCTGTCCTGATCGAACAGGCCCAGCTGGGCCCAGTGATAGCCCTCCTTCTCCACCTGCCGCATGGTGGGGCGGCGTCCTTCGCCCCACTGGGCTCTGGCCCTGTCCACACAGTGGCACAGCAGCAGATAGATCACGTCCGCCGGCAGGCCCAGATCATCGTACAGCCCTGCCAGTATCTGCAAGTCTGCGGTGCGCAGCTTTTTGCCCAGCTGCTGCTCTGCCTGGGGGATCAGCAGGCGGAAGCCCTCGTTGTCCGTCAGCAGGGCGGTGATGTCCTCTGCGGAGTAAACGGGCTTTTCCGCCGCCGGTTCGGGGCCGGGCGTCTGGGGCCGCGGCAGGAGTCCCAGCTCCTGCAATACCCGCTCCGCTGCGTCCAGCCGCAGGCGGCTCATGGTGGGCAGCACCTTTTCCAGCTCCTCCGGCGTTACGCCGCGGCCGAACCGCTGCAGCGCCAGATACAGCAGGGCGGCATCGCCCTCCCCGCGGCGCAGCAGGCTCTCCACTGCGGCGGCGGGCAGCGTGATATTCTCTTGTCCGCCCCGCAGGATATAACCGCTCATGGCTCCGGCCTCCCTTTTCTCAGTGCTCCCTATTTTACATGAAAAGTCCGTCGGCGTAAAGCAGGGACGGTCACATTTTTACAAATTTCCGCTTTTCGTCAAAATAGGCTTTCCACAGCGGGAAATTGTGCTATAATGGATGCTGTATTGATATCTTTACCGATAGAGACAACATAATTTTTGCGAAGATACAGAGGAGGTTGACCTATGGCGAATCGGGTAACAATGACCATCTGTGGCACGGAGTACACGCTGGTGGCAGAGGAGGACGCGGCCTATATGGAGAAGGTAGGCGCCATGGTGGACGGCGAGATGCGCCAGCTGATGGACGGCGCTCACATGAGCCGCGACAACGCCGCCGTACTGGCCGCCGTGAACCTGGCGGATGAGCTGTGCAAGGCCCAGGAAAACGCCGACAATCTGCGCCGCCAGCTGAAAACCTATCTGGACGAGGCCAGCCGCGCCAAGAATGAGGCCGCCGAGCTGCGCCGCAAGCTGCAGTCCCAGCAGAACCGCAAGGGATGATGGAGCTCCTCTCCCCCGCCGGCGGCCTCGACTCCCTCATTGCCGCCGTCCAGACCGGCGCGGACGCGGTATATATGGGCTTCGGCGCCTTTAACGCGCGGCGCAGTGCCAAAAACTTCACCGATGAGGAATTCGCTTCGGCAGTGGCGTACTGCCATCTGCGAGGCGTGCGGGTCTTTCTGACGCTGAACACCCTGCTGACGGACCGTGAGCTGGAGCAGGCGGCAGAGTCGCTGCGCAAAGCCAGTGATATGGGCGTGGACGCCGTACTGGTGCAGGACTGGGGGCTGCTGACCCTGGCCCGTGAGATCGTGCCGGACGTACCGCTCCACGCCAGCACCCAGATGAGCCTGTTCACCCTGGGCGGAGCCAACGAGGCCGCCGCGCTGGGACTGGAGCGGGTGGTGCTGGCCCGCGAGCTGGCCCGCGATGAGATACGTGAGATCTGCGCCGGCTGTCCCGCCGAGATCGAGGTTTTTGCCCACGGCGCACTGTGCATGTGCTACTCCGGTCAGTGCGAGATGAGTGCCGTGGTGGGCGAGCGCAGCGGCAACCGCGGCGCCTGCGCCCAGCCCTGCCGCCTGCCCTACGGGGTCAACGGGCCCTGCCGCGGCGGCCATCCCCTGAGCCTGAAGGACGCCAACCTGTCGGCGTATCTGGCGGAGATGGAGGCCATGGGCGTGGCCTGTCTCAAGCTGGAGGGTCGGATGAAGCGGCCGGAGTATGTGGCGGTGGTCACCGGCATCTACCGGCGGCTTTTGGACGAAAAGCGGCAGCCCACGGCAGAAGAATCCCGCCGGCTGGAGCAGGCGTTTTCCCGCAGCGGGTTCACCGACGGCTACTGGCTGGGCAAAAAGGGTCCCCAGATGTTCGGCACCCGTCCGGAGAACGCGCCGGAGCCGAAGGAGCTGTTTGCAAAGGCCCGTGAAATGTATGAAAACGGGCGGGAAAACAGGAAAATACCGGTAAATCTCCGTCTGTCAGTACGGCGAGGCGAACCTGTGCGGCTGAGCGGCGCCTGCGCCGTCCACGGCGGCGCGGCCTTCGCCGTGGACGGCGCTGTACCGGAGGAAGCCCGGAACCGCGCGGTAACAGCGGAGGAGCTGCGGCAGCGGCTGAGCAAGACCGGCGGCACCGTATTTACAGCAGACCGTATCGAGATCGAGCTGGATGAGGGACTGACGATACCCGCCAGCGCCGTCAACGGTCTGCGCCGGGAGCTGCTGGAGGAGCTGGCAAAGCGGCGGATGGACATCCCACCCCGCCGGAAGCTGCCTGCCCTTCCCCTGCCGGATGCGCCGGAGGGCGGGCAGGCTATGCGCTTCACCTGTTCCGTGCAGAAGGCAGAGCAGGTGACAGCGGCACTGCTGGCAGAAAAGCCTGCGGCGGTGTATGTTCCTGTGGAAGAACTGGAGCGGCTGGCCCCCGAACTGGACTGGGGCGAGACGGAGCTGTGCGCCGTGCTGCCCCGCATTTTCCGGACGGCGGACGAGACGCCCCTTCGGCAGCTGCTGGAGCAGCACCCCGAGGCGTCGGCGGTGGCCATCGGCAATCTGGGCCATCTCCCCATCGCCCGGGGACTGAACCGGACGCTGCGGGGCGACTTCGGACTGAACATTTTCAACTCCCGCGCCCTGCTGTTCTGGCAGGGGCAGGAGTTGGCCAGCGCGACAGTCTCCTTCGAGCTAAGGTGGCAGCAGGTGCGGGATCTCCGGAAGTACCTGCCCTGCGAGGCCATCATTTACGGGCGGCTGCCGCTGATGGTGACGGAGAACTGCGTCACCATCAGCAGCGTGGGCTGCACCCACGGGGCAGGCAGCGTCCTCACCGACCGTACCGGCGCACGATTCCCTGTGCTCTGCGGCTACGGCTGCCGGTGCGAGATCCAGAACAGCAAGACGCTGTTCCTCGCCGACAAGCCGGAAATGCGGCGCTGCGGCCTGACCTATGGGCGGCTGCGGTTCACTACGGAGACACCGGAGCAGTGCGTGCAGGTGCTGCAGCGGTATCAGAACGGCGGCAGCTGGACGCCGGAGGACCTGACCCGCGGCCTGTTTTACCGCGGCGTTGAGTAAACTCATAGTATAATTGCGATAGTATATTACAGATAGTTTTCAATATTTGAGGAAAATTTGCCTATGGAACTGAAGATCAAAGCTCTGTCCCCCAAAATCGGGACGGACATCCCCCTGCCCCGCTTCGCCACGGCGGGCGCAGCGTGCATGGACCTGTACGCCTGCATCGACCAGCCGGTGACGCTGGCCGCCGGTGAGCGGCGGCTCATCCCTACCGGCATCGCCATTGCCCTGCCCTCGGCGGACTATGTGGCGCTGGTGTTCGCCCGCAGCGGGCTGGGCATCAAGCAGGGTGTGTGCCTGTCCAACGGCGTGGGCGTCATTGACAGCGACTACCGCGGCGAGATCGGAGTGGGTCTGGTGAATCTGGGCGGCGAAGCCTACACCGTCCAGCCCGCCGACCGCATCGCCCAGCTGATGGTGACGCCGGTGGTGCAGCCCACGGTGGTGCCGGCGGACACGCTGGACGAGACGGATCGCGGCACGGGTGGCTTCGGCTCCACGGGGCGGTGAGCGGTATGGCGAGGATCATACTGGCCTCCGGCTCCCCGCGGAGGCAGGAGCTTTTGCAGCGGATCGGCATCCGTGACTTCACCGTCCGCGTGCCCCAGGTGGAGGAGTGGTATCCCGACGGATTGACGCCGGAGGAGATCGTGCGCTACATCTCCCGCGAGAAGTCTCAGGCTGTGGCGTCCACGGAGAATGAGATCGTCATTACCGCTGACACCATGGTGTTTCTGGACGACAAGAAGCTGGGTAAGCCCGCTGACGAGGCTCAGGCGCTGGCCATGCTGACGGCGCTGCAGGGGCGGCGCCACACGGTGTGTACCGGCGTCACGGTGCGGCAGGGGCAGCGGGCGCTGACCCGCGCCCTGTCCACGGATGTCTATTTCCGCGCCGCATCGGAGGCGGAGCTGCGGGCCTACATCGCCGGCGGCGAACCCATGGACAAGGCGGGGGCCTACGGCGTGCAGGGTCAGGGCGCGCTGCTGGTAGAGCGCATCGACGGCGACTTTTTCAACGTGATGGGGCTGCCGGTGCTGCTGTTGAGCCGGATGCTGGCGGAGTTCGGCATCACCCTGCTGGGCTGAAAGGAAACGGTCAATGAAGCGATTTTTTACCAAAACAGGTATCTGGCTGCTGGGCGGCGCGGCGGTGATCGCCGTGGTGCTGTGCATCATCTCGGCCATGGGCTCCGGCACCAGCTTTCTCCACAACGCGCTGGGTGTCATTGCCTCTCCCTTCCGCGCAGCCGGATCGGCTGTGGTGAACTGGGTGGACGGCATCAGCGACCACTTTGCCAGCGTGGAGGAATTGCAGGCGGAGAACGAGGCCCTGCGGCAGGAGAATGCCCAGCTGCGGCAGGAGCTGCAGAGCGCCCAGCCCGCAGCGCAGGAGAACCAGCGGCTGCGGAAGCTTCTGGGCCTGCGGGAGCAGCGATCCGACCTGAAGTTTGAGGCGGCCCGCGTCACCCAGCGGGACGTGTCCAACTGGGCCAGCACACTGGTGCTGAACCGCGGCAGCCAGCACGGCGTGGCGGAAAACGACTGCGCCGTGGACTGCTACGGCAATCTGGTGGGTGTGGTGACGGAGGTGGGCCTGAACTGGTGCCGCCTGACCACCATCCTGGACACCGGCTCCCAGCTGGGCGCTATGGTGTTCCGCACGGAAGAGACGGCCATCGCCGCCGGAGATCTGGCGCTGATGAGCCAGGGCAAGCTGAAGCTCACCTATCTGCCGGACTCCTCCACCCTTATCACGGGGGATCTCATCGTCACCTCCGGTCTGGGCGGGTACTATCCCTACGGGCTGACCATTGGCTCCGTGGAGGATGTGCGCACAGACGACGGCGGGCTGGCCCGCTACGCGGTGCTGGTGCCCCGCTGCGACCCGGAGGGGCTGACGGACCTGTATATCATCACCGACTTCGACGTGGTGGAGTGACCGCGGGAAAGGAGACGCCATGACTCGGCGCGCCATCGTGCAAAAATGGATACTCTACTGCCTGTGTGCGCTGGTGCTGCTGGCGGTGCAGGACCTGATCCTGGTACGCATCCGCATCGGCGGCGTCCACCCCTTCCTGCTGCCGGCGCTGGCGGTCATTCCCGTAACGCTGGAGCGCAGCGGGCAGTCGCTGCTGTACGCCCTGTTCTTCGGGCTGGCCTGTGACCTGCTGATGCCCACCGGCGTGTTCGTGTGCTTCTACTGCCTGGTCTTTCTGGCGGCGGCGGTCATCGCGCAGCTGCTGTCCGGTCAGGTCATCGTGGCGGGATTTTTCTGCTCGCTGGCAGCGAACGCCGTGGGCCTGCTGCTGTGCGGACTTTTGCAGATCCTGCTGCGGACGTACCAGCAGAGCATCTCCACCGGTCCGGCGCTGATGCTGATGGGCAAGGAGCTGCTGCTGTCGCTGGCGGCCACGCCGCTGGCACATATCTCGTTTTACAAGGTGTTCCGCCTGACGCGGAGCGCATGACCAAAAGGAGTTTCCCATGATGCAGAACCCACATCCGGCCAAGCGGAGGGTCATCGCCCTGCTGGCGTTTTTCGGCGCGTTCCTGCTGCTGTTCGCGGTGGTGCTGTACGACGCCCAGATCCTCCACGGCGGCGAAAACCGCGCCAAATCCATCTCCAGTAATGCCGCCAGCGAGACGGTGACGGCCTCCCGCGGCATCATCACCGACCGCAACGGCAAGGTGCTGGTGTCTAATCGGCTGGCCTATACGCTGGTGTTCGACCGCAGCGGCTTTGACGATGATGCGGCACTGAACGCCGCCATCCTGCGGCTGGTGCAGCTGTGCGAGGAGACGGGGACCGGCTGGAACGACACCCTGCCCATTGGGCGGGTGGGCAACTTCCTGCGGTACTCCAACGCGCGGTCGGAGACCTTTGACAAGTTTATCGAAAAAAACGATCTGACCTCCGGCGCCAGCGGGCGGCAGCTCCTCTCGGAGCTGCGGGAGCTGTACCACGTGGACGAAAGCCTGTCGGAGCGGGAGGCGCGGCTCATCGTAGGCGTGCGGTATGAGCTGCACAGCCGCGACAGCTACACCTTCGCCGAGGATGTGTCCACGGAGGTGCTGAGTCTCATCACCGATGGACGGTACGAGGGTGTCACCATCCGCACCGCTTCAGCGCGCGTATACAACACTGCGCTGGCGGCCCACATTCTGGGCACTATCGGCCCCATCTGGCAGGAGGAGTGGAGCAGCAACGAGGACACCGGCTATGTGGGGTACGCCGACAAGGGGTACTCCATGAACAATCTGGTGGGTAAGGACGGCGTGGAGAAGGCATTTGAGTCCTACCTGCGGGGCACGGACGGGCGGCGGCTCATCACCACCGACGAGACCGGCAAGATCACCGGTGAGCTTTACACCCGTGAGCCGCAGCCGGGCGGCACGGTGGAGCTGACGCTGGATATCGATCTCCAGGCCGATGTGGAGGCGGCGCTGGCGGAGACCATCTCCGGCATGATCGACAAGGACAGCAACGAACGCGGCGGTGCGGCCGCCGTGGTGAGTGTAGGCACCGGCGAGGTGCTGGCGCTGGCCAGCTACCCCACCTACGACCTGTCCACGTTCAACGAGGACTACGATGAGCTGGTGAACGACCAGCGGCTGCCCATGTTCAACCGCGCTACCCAGGGCATCTATGCCCCAGGCTCCACATTCAAGATGGTGACGGCGGTGGCGGCACTGGAGAGCGGCATCATCACGCCGTCCTCCATCATCCAGGACCGCGGTATCTACACCTATTACAAGGATCCGCAGCCCATGTGCTGGATCTACAGTCAGACCGGCTCCACCCACGGACGCATCAATGTGTCTCAGGCCATCACCGACTCCTGCAACTACTTTTTCTATGAGGTGGGACGGCTCACCGGTATCCGGACACTGGACAGCTACGCCTCTCAATTCGGGCTGGGGCAGTCCACCGGCATTGAGATCGGCGACTCCAGCGGCGTGCTGGCCTCCCCCGAGTGGGCGGAAAGCCACGATCAGGAGTGGACCGACGGCCAGACCATTACCGCCGCCATCGGCCAGTCCTACAACCTGTTCACGCCGCTGCAGCTGGCCAACTACGTGGCCACGCTGGTGGGCGGCGGCGATCACTATCAGGCTCATCTGCTGAAGAACGTCAAGGCCTACGACAACTCGCGGCTGCTGTACATGTACGACGATAATCCGATAAATGCAGTCGAAATGTCCGATACTACGTTGAGTGCTGTGACCAGGGGCATGCACGAGCTGACGGTGTCCGGCTCCGTGGCCTACGCCTTCGAAAACTGCGTGGTATCCGCCGGCGCAAAAACCGGTTCGGCTCAGGTGGGTACCGACATCGCCAACGGCGTGTTCGTGGCCTATGCGCCCTACGAAAATCCCGAGATCGCCGTGGCCATCGTCATCGAGAAGGGCGGCAGCGGCGCGGCGCTGGCCAACACGGCGGTGGAGATCATCAACTCCTGGTTCAGCCGCGCCCAGGACGGCACTGCCATAGGCGAAAATACCCTTTTAAAGTAAGTGTGAGGTCTTTCTATGTTTCCTGTTTTTGATCCGCGGGACGCCGCCTGCAAGTCCCCCTTCGGCGCGGTAGCCTGCGGCGCTGAGGTGTCCTTTACCCTGCGGGACGGTGACTACTACGCCTGTGAGCTGCTGGTACACCGCGAATTCGCGGGGGTGGACGAGGTATGCCCCCTCCCCCCTGCCGAGGGCGGCTTCTCCGGCATATACACTGCGCCGCAGGAGCCGGACCTGTGCTGGTACGCCTTTCGGTTCACCCGTGCGGACGGCAGCACCGTGTGCTACGGCCGCAGCGGCTGGTGCGGGCAGGACGCGCTGGCGCGGTGGCAGCTGACGGTGTATGAGGACACGCCCACCCCCGCATGGTTCGGACAAGGCGTGACGTATCAGATCTTTCCGGACCGGTTCCGGCGCACCTCTGTGCCGGATGTCGGCGGTATGGTGGGCCGGCGGTGGGTCCACGACAACTGGAGCGACCAGCCTGTGTTCCTGCCGGATGAGCAGGGACAGATCACCAACCGCGATTTCTTCGGCGGATCGCTGGCGGGCATCACGGAGAAGCTGGACTATCTTAAGAGCCTGTCGGTGTCCACCATCTATCTCAACCCCATATTTGAAGCGGACAGCAACCACCGCTACAACACGGCAGATTACCACGCCATCGACCCCATGCTTGGCTCCGAGGAGGACTTCCGCACGTTGTGCCGCGAGGCTCACGCACGAGGCATCCACATTATTCTGGACGGTGTGTTCAACCACACCGGCTCCAACAGCCGGTATTTCAACGCGGAGGGATTCTATCCCGAGCCGGGCGCGGCCCAGAGCACGGAATCTCCGTATTTCAGCTGGTACAGCTTTCACCCGTGGCCCACGGACTACGATGCCTGGTGGGGCGTACACACCCTGCCGGCGGTGAACGAGGAGCAGCCGGACTACCGGCGGTTCATCATCTCGGACAAGAATTCCGTGGTGCGGCACTGGCTCCGCGACGGAGCCGACGGCTGGCGGCTGGACGTGGCCGACGAGCTGCCGGATGACTTTATTGCCGCCATCCGCGACGCCATCCAGGCGGAGAAGCCCAACGGCTATCTGCTGGGTGAGGTGTGGGAGGACGGCAGCAACAAGATCGCCTACTCCCGACGCAGGCGCTATCTTCTGGGGCAGGAGACCCACGGGCTGATGAACTATCCCTTCCGGACGGCGCTGTTGGCGTGGCTGGGCGGCGGGGACGCCGCTGCCTTCCGCGACGAAATGGAGACCATACGGGAGAACTATCCCCCCGCGGCGTTTTACGGCGCCATGAACTTTCTGGGGACCCACGACACGCCCCGTATCCTGACCCTGCTGGGTGTGGAACGGACGCCGGAGGACAAGGGACAGCGGGCGGCATACCGCCTCTCCCCCGCCGAGCTGGCGCGGGGACAGAAGAAGCTGCGTCTGGCGGCTATGCTCCTGTACAGCTTCCCAGGCTCCCCCACCCTGTACTATGGCGATGAGGCGGGAATGCAGGGGTTCGAGGACCCGCTGAACCGCGGCACCTATCCCTGGGGCGGTGAGGATGGATCGCTGCTGGCCTTCTTCCGGCGGCTGGGACAGCTGCGGGCGGAACGGATATCCATGCAGTGCGGCATCATTCGCTATCTCCACGCCCAGGGCGGCGGACTGGTGGTAGAGCGGCTCCACGGGACGGAGCGCACCGTGACGGCACTGAACGCCGGTGATACGCCGCTGGAGCTGACGCTGCCGTGGGACGGACGGCTGTGCATCGACGCCGTGACGGGTCAGCAGTTCCTATCGCAGAACGGCACGGTACACTTGACGCTGCCGCCGCTGGATGGCGTGATACTGGTGTGAGTAGATAAGCAGATACGGAAGGAGGGTGTTTCACGTGAAACACCCTCCCCCTTTTTCTGAGGCGGCATGTTTCACGTGAAACATGCGTCAGGGCGCGCAGTTCGACGTTTCACGTGAAACAGTTTCTGTTTTTTGCAAATTCTCTATTGAATCCACAGGCGCACCTGTTATATAATACTCCCAAGGCGGCGCTGTCCGCTGCCTTTGCCGCGCCCCCACACGGGGCGAGACCGCTGTTTACGGCGGCGTCGGGCGGGATACTATATAGAAAGAGGAATTTGCTGTGTCCAAGATCATCGCCATCGTCAACCAAAAAGGCGGCGTGGGTAAGACCACCACCTGTGTCAATCTGGCCGCCGCTGTGAAGGCCAAGGGTAAGCGGGTGCTGCTGTGTGATTTCGACCCGCAGGCCAACGCCACCAGCGGCATGGGTGTGGACAAATCCGTGTCCAACGGTGTGTATGACGTGCTCATCAACGGCACGGAGACGGCAAAGGCCATCGTCTCCACTCCCTACGGTGATGTGCTGCCCAGCAGCAAGGCGCTGGCCGGTGCGGGTGTGGAAATGATCGAGATGGAGAACCGCCAGTTTCTGCTGAAGGCCGCGCTGCGGCAGGTGGTGGAGCAGTACGACTTCATCTTTATCGACTGTCCCCCGTCGCTGGAGCTGCTGACGCTGAACGCGCTGTGCGCCGCCAACAGTCTGCTGGTGCCGGTGCAGGGCGAGTATTACGCGCTGGAGGGTCTCAGTGACCTGATGAACACAGTGCGCATCGTGCGCCGCAGCATGAATCCGTCCCTGGACATTGAGGGCGTGCTGCTGACCATGTTTGACGGGCGCACCAATCTGTCCATCCAGGTGGCGCAGGAGGTCAAGCGCTTCTTTGGTGTCAAGGTGTACAGCACCGTCATCCCCCGCAACGTCCGGCTCAGCGAGGCGCCCAGCCACGGACGGCCCATCACCGCTTACGACCGCAACTGCCGCGGAGCTGACGCCTACATCGCGCTGGCGGAGGAATTTTTGAAACGAAACGCCTGAAAGGAGACGCAGTATGGCAAACATATCCAAGGGCCTCGGAAAGGGTCTCGGCGCTCTTATGGGCGACGATATGATGGCCCTCCACGAGGAAAAAACCAGTCTGATGCTGCCCATCAGTCAGGTAGAGTCCTGCGCGGCCCAGCCGCGCAAGCTGTTTGACCCCGATGCACTGGCCGACCTGGCCGACTCCATCCGGCAGCACGGCATCATCCAGCCGCTGACGGTGCGGAAGCTCCAGTCCGGCTATTACCAGATCATTGCCGGCGAGCGCCGATGGCGCGCCGCCCGCCTGGCGGGGCTGACTCAGGTGCCCGCCGTGGTCATCGAGGCCGACGACCGCAAGGCCATGGAACTGGCCATGATCGAGAACCTACAGCGTGAGGATTTGAACCCCATCGAAGAGGCCGAGGGGTACAAGGTGCTGATGGAGCAGTACAACATGACCCAGGAGGAAACGGCCAAACGTGTAGGTAAGTCCCGTCCCGCCGTGGCCAACGCTCTGCGGCTGCTGAACCTGTGCGAGCCGGTGCGGGCCATGGTGGAGGACGGCAGGCTGTCCGGCGGGCACGCCCGTGCGCTGCTCCCCCTCCCTGCCAAGCAGCAGGAAACGGCGGCGGCAGCCGTGCTGAAAAGCGAGCTGTCCGTGCGGCAGACGGAGCTGTTGGCTAAGAAGCTGATGGCGGAGACGCCGGAAAAGCCGGCCAAGGACCCCTTGTCCGTCAACTACGCCGAGGAGGCCGCCCGAGAACTGGGCGAGCGGCTGGGCCGCGGCTGCCGCATCGTCAGCGGCCGCAAAAAGGGACGCATTGAGCTGGAGTACTACGGCACCGACGATCTCAACGATCTGCTGGACGCGCTCCACGCCATCAAAAAGAAATAACTGGGCTGTTTCACGTGAAACAGCCGGAAATCGAGGTTCACAATGCTTGATATCAAATTTGTACGGGAAAATCCCGAGGCGGTAAAGGAGAACATCCGCAAAAAGTTCCAGAACGCCAAGCTGCCTCTGGTAGATGAGGCCATCGCCCTGGACGCCGAGCGCCGCCAGGCCATCGCCGATGGCGAGGCGCTGAAGGCGGAGCGCAACAAGCTGTCCAAGGCCAACGGTCCCCTGTTCGGACGGCTGAAAAAGTGTACCGATGAGGCGGAAAAGGCCGCCATCCAAGCGGAGATCGATGCCAACAACGCCGCCGTCAAGGCGGACGCGGAGCGTATGGCCCAGCTGGAGGCCAAGAAGGAGCACGCCGAGTCCGCGCTGAACAAGATCATGCTGGTCATTCCCCAGATGATCGATCCCTCCGTGCCCATCGGGCCGGACGATAGCTGCAACGTGGAGGTGCAGCGGTTCGGCGAGCCAAAGACGCCGGACTTTGAGGTGCCCTACCACACCGACATCATGGAGCGCTTTGACGGCATCGACATGGACGCCGCGGCCCGCGTGTCCGGCAGCGGCTTCTACTACCTGCTGGGCGATGTCGCGCGGCTGCACGAAGCAGTGCTGGCTTACGCCCGCGACTTCATGATCGGCAAGGGCTTTACCTACTGCATCCCGCCGTTTATGATCCACGGCAACGTGGTGGAGGGCGTCATGAGCCAGACGGACATGGACGCCATGATGTATAAGATCGAGGGTGAGGACCTGTATCTCATCGGCACCAGCGAGCACTCCATGATCGGCAAGTTCATTGACCAGATCCTGCCGGAGGACAAGCTGCCCCAGACGCTGACCTCCTACTCCCCCTGCTTCCGCAAGGAGAAGGGCGCCCATGGCATCGAGGAGCGCGGCGTCTACCGCATCCATCAGTTCGAAAAGCAGGAGATGATCGTGGTCTGCAAGCCCGAGGACTCCAAAAAGTGGTACGAGCAGATGTGGCAGTACAGTGTGGAGCTGTTCCGGTCCCTGGACATCCCCGTGCGGCAGTTGGAGTGCTGCTCCGGCGATCTGGCAGACCTGAAGTGCAAGTCCTGCGACATCGAGGCCTGGTCCCCCCGCCAGCAGAAGTATTTCGAGGTTTGCTCCTGCTCCAATCTGGGCGATGCGCAGGCCCGCCGCCTGAAGATCCGCTACAAGGACGCTGACGGCAAGATGCAGCTGTGCCATACGCTGAACAACACCGTGGTGGCTCCCCCCCGCATGCTCATCGCACTGCTGGAGAACAACCTGCAGGCGGACGGCTCCGTGCTGGTGCCCAAGGTGCTGCAGCCCTACATGGGAGGCAAGGATCGTCTGGTGCCCCGCCACTGAACGATTTTCGATAACATCTCGGAATATTTATCACGCATTATACAACCCGTATAGGAGAGTTGACCTGTGAAGAAGTTTTTCAGCGAATTTAAGACCTTCGCCATGCGCGGCAACGTAATGGATATGGCCATCGGCGTTGTCATCGGCGCCGCCTTCGGCAAGATCACCACGTCCATCGTCAACGATATCATTATGCCCCTCATCGGGCTGCTCACCGGCGGCATCGATCTGGCAAAGTGGAACATCCTGCTCAACAGCGCCGCCGTGGAGGCGGGCGCCGACCCCGTCACGCTGGGCATTGGCAATCTGCTTGCCGTTATCCTGGACTTCATCATCGTGGCGTTTGCCATGTTCCTGCTGGTGAAGGGCATGAATAAGCTGGCCAGCCTGAAGAAGAAAGAGGAGGAGTCCGCCCCCGAGGAGGAGCCCAAGCCCACCTCCGAGGATCTGCTCACCGAGATCCGCGACCTGCTGAAAGAGCAGCAGAAATGAGAGAGTCCCTGACACGGGGACTGACCCAGCTGGGACTGTCCCCCGATGCCGTACCCCAGCTGGAGGCCTACGCGGCAGCGCTGCTGGAAAAGAACAGGGTGATGAACCTGACGGCCATCACTGCGCCGCAGGATGTGGCCACACTGCACCTGCTGGACTGCGCGGCACTGCTGACTATGGCGGACCTGCGGGGCAAGCGGGTCATCGACGTGGGCACCGGCGCCGGCTTCCCCGGCATGGTGCTGCGCATCCTGGAGCCGGACTTTGATCTGACGCTGCTGGACAGCCTGGGCAAGCGCATCGACTTTCTGAAGGAGGTGTGCAGCCAGCTGGGACTGGCACGGGTGGACTGCGTCCACGCCCGAGCCGAGGAGTACGCCGCCGGACACCGGCAGCAGTACGACATCGCCGCGTCCCGGGCCGTGGCCAACCTCAACGTATTGTGCGAGCTGGCGCTGCCGCTGGTAAAGGTAGGCGGCCAATTCCTGGCCATGAAGTCCGTGTCCTCCGATGATGAGATCGCCGGAGCGCGGGGCGCCATCGGACAGTTGGGCGGCCGCATCGCGGACATCCGCGACTACACTGTACCGGAGACGGAGGTGCGCCACCGGCTGGTCATCGTTGAGAAGGTCAAGGACACCCCCGCAATCTATCCGCGGAGCTTTGCCCGCATCAAGAAAGCGCCGCTGAAATAGCGGCAGCACTCAGAAGGGAGGGTCACATGGGAAAGATCATCGCCGTTGTCTCCGGCAAGGGAGGCACCGGTAAGACATCCTTCACCGCCAATACCGGTCTGGCTCTGGCATCGCTGGACCAGCGCGTGTTGTGCATGGACTGCGACATCACGCTGCGGAACCTGGATCTGGCGTTGGGGCTCAGCGATCGGGCGCTGATGGATTTCTCCGACGTACTGGCGGAGCGCTGCACGCTGGAGCAGGCCGTGGTGACCCACGAGAAATACCGGTCGCTGGACCTGCTGGCCGCACCCATGGCTGACAGGCCGCTGGCCCTGACGGTACGGCAGCTGGCAGCTCTGGCCCGCGAGATACGGGAGAAGTACGACTGGTGCCTGATGGATGCTCCCGCCGGACTGGGCCAGGGGTTCAAGATGGCGGCCTGCATGGCCGATCAGGTCATCGTCGTCACCACCACCGATATCTCCGCCATGCGGGACGCCCAGCGCACCGCCATGGAGCTGTCCGCCTTCCCCGCCAACGCGGTGCATCTGGTGGTGGGCCGCGTGTCCCGTAAGACGCTCCGGGCCCTGCACACCACCATCGACGACGCCATCGACACCGCCGGTCTGCCCCTGCTGGGGGTAATACCGGAGGACGAGGACGTCCCCTACTGCCTGAATCGCGGTCTGGTCCTGCGGGATCGGAATTTCTACGCCGCCCGCGCCTATGAAAACATCGCCAAACGCATCATGGGCCGAAAAATGCCCCTGATGAAGATATAACAGAGAAAGGAGCGCCCCTCTATGAATATTGCTTTGATGGCGCATGACAACAAAAAAGAGCTGATGGTGCAGTTCTGCACGGCTTACTGCGGTATCCTGGCCAAGCACACCCTGTGCGCCACCGCCAGCACCGGCCAGCAGATCGCAGATGCCACCGGCCTGACCATCCATCGGTTCCTGTCCTTCACCCACGGCGGCGGCCAGCAGATCGCGGCCCGCATCGCCTACAACGAGATCGACATGGTCCTGTGCTTTGACGACCCCAACCAGAAGACAACAGATGAGGACGTGACCTATATCTCTCACCTGTGCGACCAGAACAATATCCCCTTTGCCAGCAATCTGGCTACTGCGGAGATGCTGGTGCTGGGCCTGAATCAGGGTTATCTGGACTGGCGCGACATCGTGAATCCCAAGAGCAAGCCCTTTACCGCCTGAACCGCCTTGACAACCGGCAAAAAATCGCCTATTATAAAGAGTGACCGCGTTGACTTTGCAGGAGTAACCCGCGCAACGCCGCCAGCAGAGAGGTGCGCCGCCGGCTGAAAGCGCACCGCGGCAGGACGGGCCAAGACAGCAGACGAGCGGGGATGGAAACATCCACGGCACGCTCCCCGTAACAGGAGCAGAAAGGGCCGCACGGCGGCTGAAATTGGGTGGCACCACGAAGTGTTTGAACGCTCTCGTCCCAACGCAGGGGACGGGAGCGTTTTTTCACGCCGCCCGTGAAAAAAAGGAGGCGGCTATGCAGACTGTCATACGCTTTATCCACGAACACTACTACGACATCTTCATCCCGGTGACGGCGCTGGCTCTGCTGCGGCTGGCCATGTGCTTCGCCCAGCTGAAGCGCACCGCCGCTATCCGCCGGAAGAAGGGCGTCTACCATAGCGTGCGGGATGCCTACGCCGAGATCGGCGCATGGCTGGGCATGCTGCCCTTCCTGGCGCTGGCGCTGGCCGTACCGGCGTTCTGGCCGGTATGGGCTGCGCTCATCGTGGCCGGCGGCATCGTGGTGGGCAAGTTAGGCCGGAAAAAGGGTCTGGAGACAGACGACATCTACCGCGAGGTGGCCCGGGAGCTGAAGCATGAGGCGGAGGCCGAAGCCGCGCGGGAGGCGGCGTCCCACACGCTGGACAGCGGTACGGACGCCATCGGCGACGGCGCAGAGACACATTACGAAACGGAAAACACCGAAGATAAAGGAGAACATGACAATGGCTAAAATGACACCCCGCACCCTATCGGGCTTCATGGAGCTGCTGCCCCAGCCGCAGCAGCAGATGGAACGGATGATGGATATCCTCCGCCGGACGTACAGCCTGTACGGCTTTACGCCGCTGGACACGCCGGTGATCGAGGCCAGCGAGGTACTGCTGGCCAAGGGCGGCGGCGAGACGGAAAAGCAGATCTACCGCTTCCAGAAGGGCGACGCTGACCTGGCGCTGCGCTTTGATTTGACGGTGCCGCTGGCCAAGTATGTGGCCCTGCACTACAACGACCTGTCCTTCCCCTTCCGCCGCTATCAGATCGGCAAGGTATACCGCGGCGAGCGGGCTCAGCGCGGCCGGTTCCGCGAGTTCTATCAGGCGGACATCGACGTCATCGGCGACGGCAAGCTGGACATCACCAATGAGGCGGAGATTCCCGCCATCATCTACCAGACGTTCACCTCCCTGGGCCTGAAGCGGTTCCAGATCCGTGTGAACAACCGCAAAATTCTCAATGGCTTCTACGCCATGCTGGGTCTGACGGAGCAGTCCGGCGACATCATGCGCACCGTGGACAAGCTGGACAAGATCGGCGCCGAGAAGGTCCGGACCCTGCTGATGGACGAGTGCGGCGTGGATGCGGAGAAGGCGGATGAAATTCTGGCCTTCATCGCCATCAGCGGCGGCAACGAGCAGGTGCTCTCCGCGCTGGAGGGCTACCGCGGCCGGAACGAGGTGTTCGACGAGGGTCTGGATCAGCTGAACACCGTGGTGAAGTACCTGTCCGCCTTCGGCGTACCGGCGGAAAACTTCGCCGTGGACCTCACCATCGCCCGGGGACTGGACTACTACACCGGCACGGTGTACGAGACCACGCTGCTGGATCACCCTGAGATCGGCTCCGTCTGCTCCGGCGGACGGTACGACAACCTGGCGGAGTACTACACCGACAAACAGCTGCCCGGCGTGGGCATCTCCATCGGTCTGACCCGCCTGTTCTACGTGCTGGGTGAGCAGGGTATGCTGAACCCCGCGCTGCCCACCGCCCCTGCCGACGTGCTGATCCTGCCCATGACCGCCGATCTGGCCCCCGCTGTGACGCTGGCCACCCGCCTGCGCGCTGCCGGTGTCCGCACCCAGCTCTACACCGAGCAGAAGAAGTTCAAGGCCAAAATGAACTATGCCGATAAGATCGGCGTGCCCTATGTGCTGTTCCTGGGCGACGACGAGATCGCCGGAAACGTGGTGGGCTGCAAGGATATGGCCTCCGGCGAACAGACCACCCTGCCCTTCGACGAGACGCTGGCCATCATCCAGAAGGGTCTCGCCCAGCGCAGTGAGGGCAAGGTCATCGTGGAATAAACCGGCCATTTTTAAAACAAATCGTAATATCCGTTTCATTTTATACAAATTATTATCAAAATAGGAGGACAAAACAATGATGCAGATGCGCACACATACCTGCAACGAGCTGCGGCTGGAGCACGTGGGCCAGTCCGTGAAGCTGGTGGGCTGGATGGAGAACGTCCGCGCCGTGGGCCAGAATTTCGCCTTCGTGGTGCTCCGCGACTTCTACGGCACCACCCAGATCGTGGTGGAGACCGAGGACATGATGGCCATCATTCGCGACCTGAACAAGGAGTCCACCATCAGCGTGGAGGGCGTCGTCCGCGAGCGCGCCAGCAAGAACCCCAAGCAGGCCACCGGTGATATTGAGGTGGTTCCCAGCAAGATCGAGGTGCTGGGCCGCTGCCGCTACAACTCCCTGCCCTTTGAGATCAACCGCAGCCGCGAGGCCGACGAGCAGCAGCGTCTGAAGTACCGCTATCTGGACCTGCGGAACCCCGCGGTGAAGCAGAACATCATCCTGCGCTGCCAAGTGGTGGCCGCCCTGCGCGCTGCCATGACCGAGCACGGCTTTCTGGAGATCACCACCCCCATCCTGACGGCCTCCTCCCCCGAGGGCGCCCGTGACTATCTGGTGCCCGCCCGCAAGCACCCCGGCAAGTTCTACGCCCTGCCCCAGGCCCCCCAGCAGTTCAAGCAGCTGCTGATGACCTCCGGCTTCGACCGCTACTTCCAGATCGCCCCCTGCTTCCGGGACGAGGACGCCCGCGGCGACCGCTCCCCCGGCGAGTTCTATCAGTTGGATATGGAGATGGCCTTCGCCACTCAGGACGACGTATTCGCCGTGCTGGAGGATGTGCTGCCCCCCATCTTCGCCAAATACGGCACCTACAACGTAGCATCCGCGGCGCCGTTCCGCCGTATCGCCTACAACGACGCCATGGAGACCTACGGCTCCGATAAGCCCGACCTGCGTATCGACCTGACCCTCACCGACATCTCCGATGAGGTGAAGGGCTGCGGCTTTGAGCAGATCGACGGCAAGGTGGTCAAAGCTATCGCCGTCAGTGACTGCACCCTGACCCGCAAGGCCATCGATCAGCTCTGCACCGACGTGGAGGTGCAGTCCGGCAGCAAGCCCTACTGGTTCAAGGTGGATGAGAACGGTCAGCTGGCCGGCGGCATCGCCAAGTTCATGAACGGCTGCCATGAGGCGCTCACCGCCAAGCTGGGTCTGAAGCCCAATATGCTGGTGGGCGTGGCTGCCGGCGACAAGGGCGCGGCCATCAAGACCGCCGGCGTCCTGCGCGGCAAGCTGGGCGCCGCCTGCGAGGGCCACATGGACAAGGAGCGCTACGAGTTCTGCTGGATCGTGGACTTCCCCATGTACGAGATCGGCGACGAGTCCGGCGAGCTGGAGTTCTGCCACAACCCGTTCTCCATGCCCAGCGGTGGGCTGGAGGTGCTGCTGAAGGCGGAGCGGGGCGAGATCGATCCCCTGACCATCACCGCCGACCAGTACGATCTGGTGTGCAACGGCGTGGAGCTCAGCTCCGGCGCGGTGCGTAACCACGATCCCGAGATCATGATCAAGGCCTTCGAGCTGGTGCGTCTGGGCGAGGAGGACGTGAAGAAGAAGTTCCCCGCCATGTACAACGCCTTCTGCTACGGTGCGCCTCCCCATGCCGGTATCGCCCCGGGCGTGGACCGCATGGTCATGCTGCTGGCGGGTGAAAGCTCCATCCGCGAGATCATCCCCTTCCCCATGAACAAGAACGCCCAGGATGTCATGATGGGCGCCCCCTCCGTGGTGGAGCAGAAGCAGCTGGATGAGCTGCACATCGCCATCGTGGGCGACGTGGAGAAGGACGACTGATGGCCACCCGCAAGCTCTACTATGAAAACGCCTTCGCGCAGGACTTCACCGCCGTGGTGGAGTCCTGTGAGGCGGTGAAGGGCGGCTTTGCCGTCACACTCGACCGTACCGCCTTCTACCCCGAGGGCGGCGGTCAGCCCGCCGATCACGGCACGCTGGGTGAGTCCCGCGTGCTGGATGTACACGAGAAGGACGGTGTCGTCACCCACCTGTGCGACCGGGCGCTGTCCGTAGGCGCGGAGGTCGGCGGCCACATCGACTGGGCGCGGCGCTTCGACCATATGCAGCAGCACTCCGGCGAGCATATCATCTCCGGCCTGCTGTGCAGCACATTCCACTGCGACAACGTGGGCTTCCACATGGGCGCGGACGTGGTCACTATCGACTATAACGCCCCCATCACATGGGAGCAGGCGCTGGAGGTGGAGCACCGCGCCAACGCCTATATCTGGGCCGACCACCCCATCCGCATCTGGTATCCCTCGCCGGAGGAGCTGGCTACCCTGCCCTACCGCAGCAAAAAGGCTCTGGAGGGCCCTGTGCGTATCACGGAGTTCCCCGGCGCGGACATGTGCGCCTGCTGCGGCACCCACGTGGCCCGCAGCGGTCAGGTAGGTCTTTTGAAGCTGCTGAGCTGTCAGAAATTCCGGGACGGCGTGCGGCTGGAGCTGCTGTGCGGCCAGCGTGCGCTGGACTATCTTTCCGCCAGCTGGGAGCAGGCCCGCCAGATCGGGCAGGCCCTGTCCGTCAAGCCCCAGAGCGCCGCAGCCGCCGTAGGCCGTATGCAGGAGGAGCTGCTGGCTCTGAAGGAAAAGGCTGCCCATCTGGAGGAGGCCGACTTCGCCCACACGGCAGAGCGGTACCGTGATGCCGGAAACGTCCTGCACATCACGGGAAAGCTGGACGGTGACGGCGCCCGCCGCCTGTGCGATGCCATTGCCAGGGCCGCAGGCGGACGCTGTGCCGTGTTCGCCGGCAGCGACGGCGCCTATCAGTACGCCGTCATTGAGAGCGGCGGCGACCTGCGCCCCCTCGTCAAGGACATGAACGCCGCCCTCCATGGCCGCGGCGGTGGACGGGATGGCTTCGCCCAGGGGAGCGCCGCCTGCACGGCGGAGGATATCCGCAGCTTCTTCCAAAACCGGTAAATACTTCGCATCACGAAAAGTTTTTTCGCATTTTTGCCAAAATCTGTGTCCCGAAAGTGCGCATTTCCCGCACTTTCGGGGCTTTCCTTTTGGTGCGGAACATGCTACAATAATAAGCTGAGAGTATATAAGCCAAAAGGAGCCGCTATGCAGAATGAAAACAAGCTGGGCGTTATGCCCATTTCCAAGCTGATCTGGAACATGTCCCTGCCCATCATCGCGTCCATGCTGGTGCAGGCGCTTTATAACATCGTGGACAGCGTATTCGTCAGCCGCGTCAGCGAACAGGCGCTGACCGCCGTATCCCTGGCCTTCCCCGCCCAGAACCTGATGATCGGTCTTGCCACCGGTACCGCCGTGGGTGTCAACGCCCTGATGGGCCGGGCTCTGGGCGCACAGATGCGGGAACGGGCCGACCGCGTGGCCAACAACGGCGTCTTCCTGGCCGTGGTGGGCTTCCTCATCTCCGCCGTGCTGGGCCTGACCTGCGCGGATCTGTTCTTCCGCTCCCAGACCCAGGTGGAGAACATCATCCAGATGGGCAGCGAGTACCTGCGCATCGTCACCATCGGCTCGCTGGGCATGTTCTGCCAGATCATGTACGAGCGGCTGCTTCAGGGCACAGGCCGCTCCCTGCTGAGTATGTACACCCAGGGTCTGGGCGCTATCGTCAACATCGTGCTGGACCCCGTGTTTATCTTCGTGCTGGACATGGGCGTGGCAGGCGCCGCCGTGGCTACCATCATCGGCCAGTTCTGCGGCTGTGCGCTGGCCATATACTTCAACCATAAGAAGAACACTGACATCACCCTGTCCATCAAGGGCTTCCGCCCCGACTGGTCCCTGATCGGCGAGATCTACGCCATCGGCCTGCCCAGCGTCATCATGGTGGGCATCGGCTCGGTGATGACCTTCCTGATGAACAAGATCCTCATCACCTACCACTCCGCCCATGAGACGGCGGCCACCGCCTTCGGCGTGTACTTTAAGCTGAACTCCTTCATCTTCATGCCGGTCTTTGGCATGAACAACGGCATCATCCCTATCGTGGCGTATAACTACGGCGCCCAGAACCGCCGCCGCATGATGGAGACCATCAAACGCGGCACACTGTACGCCTCCTGCATCATGGTGGCGGGCACCATCCTGTTTCAGGCCATCCCCGGCCCTCTGCTGAGCATCTTCGACGCCACCGACACCATGATGGCCGTGGGCATCCCCGCCCTGCGCATCATCTCCCTGAGCTTCTGCATGGCCGGTGCGTGCATTGCGCTGGGCAGCTCGTTCCAGGCACTGGGCAAGTCACTGTACTCCATGGTCACGTCCATAGTGCGGCAGCTGGTGTTTCTGGTGCCCATCGCCTACGTGCTGGCCCGCTACGGCACGTCCGTGGGCAACGACGATCTGGTGTGGTGGTGCTACCCCATCGCCGAGATCGCGTCCCTGCTGCTGACACTGTGCTTCTTCCGGCATGTGTACAAGACCATGATCGCCCAGATCCCCGAGGGGCGGGCGTAACAAAAAGAGACGGACGCTGCCGCGTCCGTCTCTTTCTTTCACACTTGCTCAGTACGCCAGCTTCTCCGCCAGATACGCCTTCAGCTCGCTGATGGGCACACGCACCCTGCGCCCCGCCCAACGTCGTTGCGCGGGGGCCCCGGTCTGACTTCCTGTTGGGGCGAAATGAATTCGCCCCAACGTAAGATTTTGGCTGCGCCAAAATGCTTACACGCCGCTTCCGCGGCGGAGGGAGCAGGTGCGCCGTCTACCCTGCCCTGCCGTTTTTAGTACGCCAGCTTCTCCGCCAGATACGCCTTCAGCTCGCTGATGGGCACGCGCACCTGCTCCATGGTGTCGCGCTCGCGGACGGTGACACAGTTGTCGCCAGCCTTCTCCGCATCGCCCACGGTGTCGAAGTCCACCGTGATGCAGTACGGGGTACCCACCTCGTCCTCGCGGCGATAGCGCTTGCCGATGGAACCGGTCTCATCGAAGTCGATCATCCATTCCCTGCTCAGCTCGGCGTAGACCTCCCGGGCCTTGTCGCTGAGCTTCTTGCTCAGGGGCAGCACCGCCGCCTTGTAGGGTGCCAGCGCCGGATGCAGGTGCAGCACCACGCGGACATCGTTCTTCTCCGCGTCCACGACCTCCTCGTCATAGGCGTCCACCAGCACGGCCAGCACGCTGCGCTCCACGCCAAGGGACGGCTCCACCACGTAGGGGATGTAGCGCTCGTTGGTCTCGGGGTCGAAGTAGGTCAGGTCCTTGCCGGACACGTTCTGGTGCTGGGTCAGGTCGTAGTCGGTGCGATCCGCCACGCCCCACAGCTCGCCCCAGCCGAAGGGGAACAGGAACTCGAAGTCCGTGGTTGCCTTGGAGTAGAAGCACAGCTCCTCGGGGTCGTGGTCACGCAGCCGCAGGTTCTCGTCCTTCAGGCCGATGCCCAGCAGCCAGTTGTGGCAGAAGGTGCGCCAGTAGTTGAACCACTCCAGATCGGTGCCGGGCTTGCAGAAGAACTCCAGCTCCATCTGCTCGAACTCGCGGACGCGGAAGATGAAGTTGCCCGGGGTGATCTCGTTGCGGAAGGACTTGCCGATCTGGCACACGCCGAAGGGCAGCTTGCGGCGGGTGGTGCGCTGGGTGTTGACGAAGTTGGTGAAGATGCCCTGCGCCGTCTCAGGCCGCAGATACACGGTGTTCTTGGCATCCTCGGTGACGCCCTGGAACGTCTTGAACATCAGGTTGAACTGCCGGATGTCGGTGAAGTTGTGCTTACCGCAGGTGGGGCAGGGGATGTTCTTGTCCTCGATGAAGTCCTTCATCTCCTGCTGGGAGAAGGCGTCGATGGGCTTGGGCAGCTCCACGCCGTTGGTCTGGCACCAGTCCTCGATGAGCTTGTCGGCGCGGAAGCGCTCCTTGCACTCCTTGCAGTCCATCAGGGGATCGGAGAAGCCGGCCAGATGTCCGCTGGCCACCCACGTCTGGGGGTTCATGAGGATGGCTGCGTCCTGTCCCACGTTGTAGGGGTTCTCCTGCACGAACTTTTTCCACCAGGCCTTCTTGATGTTGTTCTTCAGCTCCACGCCCAGGGGACCGTAGTCCCAGGTGTTGGCCAGGCCGCCGTAGATCTCGGAGCCTGCGAAGATGATGCCGCGGTTTTTGCACAACGCCACGATCTTATCCATGGTCTTTTCGGTGTTTTTCATGTGAACGTCTCCTTTATGTGAATATTTTTGGTCTCTATGGTCAAGCCGCCTCCGGCGGCGTTACCTGCACAGTCACGACTCCCGCATTCCAATCCGTCTGGTCTGTGGACACACCGTACCACCACATGGTCCCGCCGTCCGGCAGGTGGTACAGGATCGCATAGAATTCTCTTGGGTGCAGCGCCATGGGATAGTTGCTCTCCGGCAGCTGATCTCCCGTGGTCTGCCACGCGGAAAAGGCGTCGTATCCGCCCTCCACGCGCCAGAACTCGCGGCTGGCGTAGTCGCTCCAGTCGGAGATGTCCTGCTCCCCGAAGTAGGCGGCTTCGTATGCTTCACCGGCGATGGTCAGTGTGTCCGTGCGGAGCGGCTCCAGCTCCGGCTTTTCCTCCCGCGCCAGATTGGCACAGGTCACCGTCACCTTGCTGCCGTAGTGCGCCGCGATCTGAGCCGCCATGGAAGGCACGGTGCCGGTCTGGTGATCCATCCCGTTGGGGTCAGCGTGGGCGCTGCCGCAGAAGGCTACCACGCTGACGCCGTCCAGCGCGTCAAAGGCGTCACAGAAGTTGGACGCCATGGTGTACTCCCGCTGCACGTCGGCCGCATCGTCTGCGCCGCGCCGATAGTACATGGCGCCCTGCTTGATGCTCCGATCCACCGTGCGATATTCGTCGGTATCGGTCTTTCCCTCGTCCTCCAGAAGCCGGCGCGCTTTTTCGCCGGAGGCGGCGTACTGATGCTCTATGTCAAAGCCGTGGAACACCGTGTCCGGACACGTCTCCTTGATCTGATGGTAAAAATCCGCCACCACCTCCGCATGGAACAGCGTTCCCTCGCAGGCGCCATACACCATGTCCCAGTAGGCGTCATCCTCTGCCGCCATCCAGCGGTTCAGCAGCAGCGTGGAGCCGGCGCCCATTTCTATGAACAGGTGGCGCATTCCCTGACCGTAGCAGGTCTGCCACAATGCCAGCTCCTTATCCAGACAGGCAGCGTTGGCGTGCTCCTCGCCGTAAATGAAAATCTCTCCCGTGGGCGCACCCGTTTCTGCCGGTGCGCCGCAGGCTGTCAGCCCCAGCAGCGCCGCCAGCAGCAGCGCCGCGATCCTCTTTTTCATAGACAGCTCTCCTTTATTGCAGCAAAAAACGCCCTGATGCCATTGCTGACATCAGGGCGAACTAAGTTTTAGTCCGTGGTTCCACCTGAATTTGGATGATTCCACACTCTTACTGCCGGTAACGGGGCGTCCGGCGGGCATTTCCTCCCGCAGCTCCGGGCAGCCACGCCCTTCATCGCCTGTAACAGGGAAAGAATAGCATCTTTTCTCCCGCCCGTCAAGCCTATTTTTCGCTGTCCGGCGAGTCGGCGTCCTCGGGGCAGGGCGCAGCATCCGTGACAGTGCCGCCGCCATACACGTACCGCACGTCGTCGGTCTGGCCCATGGCGCCCTTTGAGAACGTCACCGCCCAGCAGCCGGTCTTCACATCGTACCAGCCGTAGGCCATGTCGTACTCCCCATCGTACTGTGCCCGGGCCAGCTCGATAGCTTCCTCCTCCGTGGGGATGCCCCGCCCGATCCGGGCAGTGCCCAGGATAGCCAGCACCTCATCGCGGCAGCCGTCCCACACGGCCCTGTCCATCGCGCCGTCGTCATCGGGCATACATACATAGCTGCCTGGTGTACCCCGGAACACGACGTTCACCCACACGTTGTCGTTGACGCCCTCGGTGTACTGCCACACCCTCTGGCCTCCGGACAGTGTCAGCTCTTGCTCCGTCACGCCGGTGCCGCAGATGCCGTAGCCGTCCAGCCAGCAGGTGAGCCGGAAGTCCACGGCATCGTCGTCCGTCTTCCAGAACCGCAGCCCCGCCTGCCCATCCTCCTCCAGCGTCTCAAAGGCCCAGCCATCGGGGATAGTCAGCGCCATGTCCACGTGGTCTCTGGTATACTCCGCCAGCTGGCCCGTGATCTCGGACGGGTCCGGTGCGGGACTGACCTGTGGCTCATCCCCCTCCAGCGGCAGCGGAACAGCCGACCACTCGCAGGCCATCAGCACCGCGGCGCAGCCCAGCGCCAATACGCACAGCAGCAGCTTTTTCATACTCTCGCCCTCCTTTTGTCCATATGACGAAGCAGGGAGAGGAAATGTTCCCCTCCCTGCCAGTGCTCAGATGTCCAGCAGCTCCAGCTCGCTGTCGTCCACCTTTCGCAGCTCCTTCTTATTCATCATATCGTACATGCACGGCACCACGAACAGCGTCATCAGCGTGGCGTACAGCAGTCCGCCGATACACACCAGTGCGATGGGCTGGATCAGGGCCGTACCGGCGTTCTTGGCCAGCGCCGTCACCACAAGGCCCAGGATGGTGGTGAGGCTGGTCATCAGAATGGGCCGCAGACGGGTGACGCCCGCGTCGATGATGGCCTCCCGCCGCGCCATACCGTCCTGCCGCTGCTGGTTGATGTAGTCCACCAGCACAATGCCGTTGTTGACGATGACGCCCACCAGCATCACGAAGCCGATAAGACTGACGACCGACACCTCGATACCGGAGACCAGCAGTGCCAGGAAGCCGCCGGTGAAGGCCAGCGGAATGGTAAACATCACGATAAATGGGGACTTCAGGGATTGGAACTGGGCCACCATGATGAGGTACACCAGCACCACGCCCAGCAGCAGCATCAGCATCAGCTGGCTCATGGCATCCATGATCTGTTCGTTCTCGCCGTTGAACTCCACGGTGACGCCCTCCGGCAGCTCCAGCGGCGCCACGGCCTGCTGTACCGCCGATGTCACCTTGGTAACGTTGTAGCCATCGGCCAGTGTGGCGGTCACGGTGATACACCGCCGCTGCTGGTCGCGCTGGATGCTGTTGAGGGACACGGTCTCGCGGACCTCCGCCACCTCGCCCAGCTTGAAGGAGCCATCGTCGTCCTCCTCCGTCTCCTCGCCGGTGAGCTGGCTCAGGCCGGAGGTATCGCTGCTGCCGCTCATGGCGGCGGACATGGAGCTGTCCGGTGTGATGGTCAGATCCAGCAGCTTCTCGCGGGTCAGCTTGCTGTCCGCCGCCGCGTCCACCATCAGCTCCATACTCTCGCCGTCCAGCGTCACATCCGCCACCGTGGTGGTATCCTGCAGCGCCGCCGCCACCTGCATGTAGATCTGGGCCACGGTGACACCGCGGGTCATGGCCGCGTTGCGGTCCACCACCACCTGTAAGGCAGGCGCCGCGTCCTCCAGACCGTCGGACACATCCTTGACGCCCTCCACCTGTCCGATGCGCTGGCCCAGCGCACGGGCGGCGGTCTGCAGGCCCTCCATATCGTCGCCGTAGACCTGCAAAGAGATGCCGCTGCCGGTCATATAGCTCATCATACCGCTCATGACGCCGGAGGCCTTCACCGTGCAGGGCAGGTCGGCGCACAGCGCCTCGATCTCCCGCCCCGCGTCGGAGCCGAAGGTGCCCTCCGTCATAGTGAGGTAGCCGGTAACATCATAGTCGCCGTTGTCGCTGCTGGTCATGCTGAGGCCGCCCATGTTGCCGCTGCCCATCATGAAGCCCACGGCTTCCACATTCTCCACGGACATGGCCCGGGCCATCACCTGGTCGGCCGCCTCCACCGCTTCCTCGCGGGTGGTGCCCTCCGGCATGGTGATCTCCAGCGAGAGGTTATTCATGTCGATCTCCGGCATGAACGTAAAGCCGCGGCTCAGTGCGCCCCAGGCCGACGTCACCAGCAGCACCAGCGACAGCAGCAGCACGAAGGCCTTGTGGTCCAGCGACCAGGAGATGGCCTTGCGGTAGGCAGGGTAGAGCTTATCCAGCAGACCGGCCTTGGGTGTGAAGTCCCGCCGCAGCATGCCGGACGCCATGGCCGGCACCAGCGTCAGCGCCACCAGCAGGCTGGCCAGCAGGGAATATGTAATGGTCAGGGCCAGATCGGTGAACAGCTGCTTCGTCAGGCCCTCCACGAACACGATAGGCGCGAACACGCACACCGTGGTGAGAGTGGACGCCGTCACCGCGCCCAGCACCTGTCCCGCGCCGGACACCGCAGCCTGGATGATGGTAGCGCCCTTGGCCCGCAGGCGGTAAATGTTTTCGATGACCACCACCGAGTTGTCCACCAGCATACCCACCGATACGGCCAGGCCGCTGAGGGAGATCATGTTGATGGTGACGCCGGTGAAGTACATCAGCACCACCGCGAAAATGACGCTGACGGGGATGGAGATCAGGGTGATGAGGGTGGGCCGCCAGTCACGCAGGAACAGGAACAGCACCACCACAGAGAACACCGCGCCCCACAGCAGGGACGAGAGGATGGTCTCCACAATGAGATAGATATAGTCGCCCTGATCCATCAGGGCCACGAATTTCAGGCCGTCGTACTGGGCCTCCAGCGTCTCGAACCGGTCGGCGATGTTGTTGGACACCTCCGCCGTGGCGTAGTTGGACTGCTTGGTAAAGGACAGCAGGATGCCGTTGTCGCCGTTGAGCTTGGTGTAGAGCTGGTCGCCGTTGTCCGTCACCACCACCGTGGCCACGTCACCCAGCGTGATGGGCTCCACGCCGTCCAGTCCCAGGTCGAACAGCACCATGTCCTCCAGCTCGCCGCTGCTCTCAAATTTCTGGCCCACCGACACCATATAGCTGATGCCGCTGTTGTCGTCGATGTACCCTGCGGGCATGGAGAAGTTCTGGGCCGTCAGCAGCCCGCTGACGGTGGAGATGGACAGCAGTCCCCCCAGATCAGTCTGTTCGGCCACCTTGTCATAGGCCGCCTGTATCTGCTTCAGTCCGCTTTCGATCTGGGCCTTGGCCTCGCTGAGCTGCAATTCCGCGCCGGTCATCTGGGTCATACCGTCCATCAGCTCCACCAGCAGGTCGGACACGTCGCCCTCCACCTGTGCGCGCAGGTGACCGCTCTTCAGCGCCTTCATCAGCTTCTCCATGCTGCCCTGCAGCGTCTTCAGATCGTCGTTCAGCTTCTTCAGCGTCCCATCCGGGTCGGTAATAAAGCCGCCCACGATGTCATCGATATCCGTGTCCTCCAGCACACCGTAGATATCCTTCAGCTTGTCGTACACCTTATCCACCGCGTCGCCGACAGACTCGGCTACGCCGTCAGCAGCGGCGCGCTTGGCGTCCGCCAGCGCCTGCTGTCCGTCCGTCACCTTCTTCTCCGCGTCGCGGAGCTTGCCCTCCGCCTTCTTCAGCTGGTCCTTCACCGCGTCCTCCAGCGTGGCGGACAGGGCGTCCATCTTCTCCTGATCCAGTATCACGTGGGCCTCGCGGGTCAGCGCGCCGGACACTGTGACGCCGGCCACGCCGCTGACACCCTCCAGCTTGCCGGTGAGCTCATCGGTGACGAAGTCGCTGAGGGCGTAGACATCCTTCCCCTCCTGGGACACCGCCGCCACCATGACAGGGATCATGGAGGGGTTGATCTTCAGCACGTAGGGCGCACCCACCGAGTCGGACCACTGGCCCTGCAAAATCGAAATTTTCTGTTGGATGTCCACGCTGATGGTATCCATATTCACGCCGTCCTCGAACTCCAGCATCACCATGGAAACACTGTTCTGCGTGGTGGAGGTGACGGTCTTGATGCGGTCCAGCGTGGCCATGGATTGCTCCATGGGCCGCGTGATGGTCTCCTCCACGGACTCGGGGCTGGCGCCCGGATCGGTGGTGACGATGACCACGTAGGGGAAATCCATGTTGGGCAGCAGATCCGGTGTCATCCTCAGATACGCCACCACGCCAAGCACAACAATAGCCAGCACCACCACGAAGACGGTCAGCGGCTTCTTTACGCTGAATTTCGCCATACTCCTGCTCCTTTGCGGGCATACGCCCCAAAATACCATAATAGAGAAGTGTATCACGCTGCCGCCGTTTCTGCAAGAGCCGTACCGGAAAATTCACGAAAGTGTTACAATATCCCACAGTTTCCGGCAAAAAAGTTCGCATGCCGAACAAATCAAGAAACCGTAAAGCGATGGGACGAGAGAGTTCCCTCTCCCGTCCCATTTGTCGTGCATTTGTCCTCACACAACGCGGAAATCGCCCTCGGCAGCGGCGGCCAGACGGGCCGCCTTCTGTTGGCCCAGCGCCTCCTGCAGGGCCGCGATGATGCTGTTGGATACCAGGAAGCCCTTGGGCGTCAGCCGCCAGCCTCCCTCCGTCCGGACGGCCAGCCCCGCCCTCTCGTACTGCACGAACAGCTCCTCCATGGGCTCGAACCGCTGGCGGTAGCGGTTTTCGAAGGTGCGGCGGTCGATGCCCGCCGCCGTCCGCAGCGACAGCATCACGTATTCGTAGTCCCGGGCCAGCGTGCTCTCCCCCTCGGACTCCGACAGCACCAGCCGCCCCGCGATGTACCCGTCCAGATCCCGCACGTAGCCGTACCGGACGCCGCCGAAATCAGAGTGCGCCCCGGGGCCGAAACCGGCGTACTCCTCCATACTCCAGTATTTCAGGTTGTGGCGGGACTCCCGCCCGGGCTTTGCGAAGTTGGAGATCTCGTACTGCCGGTAGCCCGCCTCCTCCAGCGCAGCCACAGTGTAGAGATACATATCCGCCTGCGCGTCGTCATCCGGCAGCGTCAGCTGCTGCCGCTGCTGCCACAGGGGCGTGCCCTCCTCCACCTTCAGCCCGTAGCAGGACAGGTGCTCCGGTCCCAGAGCCACGGCATCGGCCAGCGTCCGCTGCCAGTCCTCCATGGTCTGGTCCGGCAAACCGTAGATCAGGTCCAGACTGAGGTTTTCGATCTTCGCCTTCCGCGCCGCCGTCACCGCCTGCTGCACCTGCTCATAGGTGTGTACCCGCCCGATGCGCCGCAGCAGCGCGTCATCGGTGGACTGCACCCCCAGCGACAGCCGGTTGAACCCCGCTCGCCGCAGCTTCCGCAGCTCGCGCCAGTCGCCGGCGCTGTCAGGATTGGCCTCCAGCGTGATCTCCGCGCCCCTGGTCACGTCGTACCGCCGCAGCACCGTCTGCAAAAGGCGTGTTAGCCGGGACACGCCCAGATAGCTGGGGGTGCCGCCGCCGAAATACACCGTGTCCACCTGCATACCGGCGGCGCGGGGCGCCACCTCCTCCAGATGCCGCACCAGCGCCGCGGTGTAGGCGTCCATCTTCTCCTCGCTGTGGGCCAGGGAGTAAAAATCGCAGTAGGCGCACTTGGCCTTGCAGAACGGGATGTGGACATACAGCCCCAGCACGGGCCTTTCTGCGGGCCGCCTCATGGCCGCACCTGGGGCGGCAGCATGGTCACTGCGCCATAAAAACAGTTGACCTTACAGCTGCGGCAGCCGATGCACTGCTCCGCGTCCACGGTATAGATGCCGTCCTCCCGCAGAAGGATACACTTCACCGGACAGAACATGGCGCACCAGCCGCAGCCGGTGCAGCTCACCTCGTCAATGACCGCCAGCTGTATGGCTTTTCGTCCAAAGGGATGTGCAGGGTCTGTCATGGACTCACCCGCCTTTCCTGAATTCGTCACATGTATTATATCCGCATCGGCTATATTTGACAACCCCGCATAGTTTGCCGCGCACCGGCGCACACTACGCGGGAAAGGATGTGACTGCCATGACCCCCGAGGAATATCAGGCGCTGGTAAAGCGCATGGCGCCCCGCTCCCCCATCCTGCGGGACACGGCGCTGGCCTTTCTGGTGGGCGGCGCCATCTGCGTGGTGGGCCAGCTGCTGTCCCACTGGTACGGCACGCTGGGGCTGGACGACTCCGATGCCGGCACCGCCACCTCCGTGACGCTGGTGTTCCTGTCGGCGCTGGCCACGGGGCTGGGCCTTTACCACAAGCTGGCCCGCTGGGCCGGAGCCGGTACGCTGGTGCCCATCACCGGCTTTGCCAACGCCGTGGCATCCCCCGCCGTAGACTTTCAGACGGAGGGCCTCATCACCGGCACCGCCGTGAAGATGTTCACCGTGGCAGGACCGGTCATCGTGTTCGGCACCGCCGCCAGCGTGGTCTACGGTCTGGTGCTGTGGCTGGTGCAGCTGGCGTAAAAAAGAGGGAGACGCGCTGCGTCTCCCTCTTTCGTTGTCTCAGGCTCAGTTGTCCACGCGGTTGCGCCACTCCAGCTCCTGCTCCAGCTCGAACTTCAGCTTCTTGTTCTCCTCCACCAGCGTATCGTAGTGCGTACCCTGCACGTAGTACTTCACGAAGGCGAAGGTGGCCTCGTTGAACTCCTCCTCGGAGTACTCCGGCAGCAGGGAGCCGTTCTTGCGGCGCAGGCCCGTGACCTCCACCACCACCAGACGGCGCTGCTCCTCGCTGAGCTGGAACAGCTTCAGCGTCTCGGGGATATCCAGCTCCAGATCGTACCGCTCGTTGACGATCTCCAGCAGGCGGCGCTGCTCCGGCTTGGCGGAGACGATGACGCCGTGCTCGGCGAACAGGCGCTTGAGGTAGGACACGGAGACCTCCTCGCGGGTAATGGTGCCCTTGCCGATGCCGGTGAGCATGGTGTTGGACAGGTTCAGGCTGACATAGACCTCGTGGCCAGTGGTGGGATAGCTCATGTGGTACCTCCTGCATTTGCTGCGTCAAATTGGTTTTCCGCCGCTCAAAGCGGCCTTTTTTGTTCTGCTGTTAGCATACCACACGTCGCGGCAAATAGCAACACAAAGTTGTACCAAGTACGTTTATTTATACGAAAAAATGTCCTATTTTTTCGAAACTATGGCACTTTCTTCTACCAAATGTACCATACGACCCAAACGGTCCAAAAGCCACCCATGACAGGCCCGTTCCCCTCCCGCCGCAGTGCCGGATGGGCGAAAGAAACACCGCTCCTGAGCGGATGGAGCTTTCGTCAAGACAAGGCGCGTCGACGACGGCATACTGGGTGTACGTCGAGGAGCCGCAACGCCGGATGGGCGAAAGAGGCGCCGCTCCTGAGCGGATGGAGCTTTCGTCAAGACAAGGCGCGGCGACGACGGCATACTGGGTGTATGTCGAGGAGCCGCAGTGCCGTATTGGTGAAAGAGGCGCCGCTCCTGAGCGGATGGAGCTTTCGCCAAGACAAGGCGCGGCGACGACGGCATACTGGGTGTATGTCGAGGAGCCGCAGCGCCGTATTGGCGGAAGAAACGCCGCTCAGACGCCGGTAAGGTCGAATGGCGGCGTATATTCCTCCTTCGCCGCCGTCCGCTCCTGGGTGAATCCGTCCACAATACCGCAGTTGCGCATGTACTCCGCGGCGGCGCGGTACTCGGCGCGGGTGACGCGGCGGGCCAGACGCCCCTGTGCATCGGGCTGGGGGGTATACTGGCTCATCAGCGAGAACAGCACGTCCCCGGGCCGGAACGTCCGGGCCACCCAGTCCATGACGCGGCGGCTGTTGTCCGGATATCCCGGCAGCACCAGATGGCGGATGACCACGCCCCGCCGCAGCAGGCCGTTCTCTATGACATAGGGTCCCGTCTGGCGGAACATCTCCTGAATGGCCGCAGCGGCCACGGGGAAATAGTCCGGTGCGGCGGACAGCTCCGCCGCCAGACCGCCGTCGGCGTACTTCATATCCGGCAGCCAGATGTCCACCAGTCCCTCCAGCCGCCGCAGCGTCTCCACCTTTTCATACCCGCCGCAGTTATACACCAGCGGCACGGGGAGCTTCGGCTCCAGCGCCGGCAGGATCCAGGGCAGGAAGTGGGTGGCGGTGATGAGGTCGATGTTGTGCGCGCCCTGGGCGATCAGCTCCTCAAAGATGGCGCGGAGCCGCCGGGGGGTCACATCCTTGCCGAATCCCTCCGCCGAGATGGCGTGGTTCTGGCAGTAGCAGCACCGCAGGGTGCAGCCGGAGAAAAACACCGCGCCGGAGCCGTTGGTGCCGGAGATGGGCGGCTCCTCCCAGCGGTGCAGGGCGGCCCGGGCCACTCGAATGCCCGCGGGCATGCCGCAGAAGCCGCTGCCCCTCTGCTCGGTGCGCTGCGCCCCGCATTCGCGGGGACAGAGACGGCAGATCATACGGTGTGGATGTCGAAGTCCGGCCCCAGATCACCGGCGATCCAGTGGCGGCGGCACAGGCCGATATACTTGTCGTTGGCGCCCAGCACCACCTGCGCGCCCTCCTTCACCACGCGGCCCGTCTCATCAAAGCGGGCATTGAACGCCGCCTTCTTGCCGCACCAGCAGATGGTCTTGACCTCCTCCAGCTTGTCCGCCAGCACCAGCAGGTGGTAGCTGCCCTCGAACAGCTCGCCCTTGAAGTCCGCCCGCAGGCCGTAGCAGATGACGGGGATGCCGCAGTCGTCCACCAGATGCACCAGATAATAGACCTCGTCCTTGGTGAGGAACTGGGCCTCGTCGATGATGATGCAGGCGTAGCGTTGTAAATCTGCGTCGGCCATGGCCCGCATCTCATCGAAGTAGATGCAGGGGTGCTTCAGGCCGATGCGGGAGTAGACCATGTGGTCGCCGTCGCGGGTGTCCAGCCGCGGCTTGACCAGCAGTGTCTCCTGTCCCCGCTCCTCATAGTTGAAGCGGGCCATCAGGGCGTTGGCCGTCTTGCTGGAGCCCATGGCGCCGTATTTAAAGTAAAGCTGAGCCATTGTTATTTCTCCTTTTTTTATCTCATTCCTCTGCGGTACTGCCGTCCAGCGCCGCCGTAAATACCTGAAAGGCCGAGGGGATGGCCCGCTGCTGCCGCGCCGCTGCATCGGCCCACAGCCAGTCCGGCTCCCCCTCCCCCGCCGCCGTCAGCAGGTAGCCGGTCATGTGCCAGCGGAGATGGGTGAATTCGTGCTTGGCGTGGAGGATCTGCTCCCACCGCAGCGGCGTCACGTGCCACTCCGCCAGCTGCGCGGCGGCGGCCGCCTCGTCCAGCTCCCCCTCCACGTGGGGGAACTCCCACAGCCCCGCCAGCAGTCCCGTGTCCGGCCGCTGCCGCAGGGCTGCGGTGCCGTCCTCTTTCTTCATGATAAACAGGGTCAGACGCACCTCGCGCTTCTCTTTTTTCTTCTCCCGCACCGGCAGAAGCGCCTGTTTTCCGTCCCGCTTCGCGGCGCAGAAGCCTGCGGCGGGACACCGGTCACACAGGGGCTTTCCGTTGGGCAGGCACACCGCCGCCCCCAGGTCCATCAGGGCCTGGTTGAAGTCCCCGGGCCGGTCCTGGGGCATGGTATCGGCCATGGCCTGCCGGAACGCGGCGCGTACTTTGGAATCCAGCACGTTGCGGCTGTCGCCGGTGAGCCGCGCCGCCACCCGCAGCACGTTGCCGTCCACGGCGGGCACGGCCTGTCCGAAGGCGATGGACAGGATGGCCCCCGCCGTGTAGTCCCCGATGCCTGCCAGACGCCGCAGGTCGTCATAACTGTCAGGGAATTCGCCGCCGAAATCCTGCACCACGGTCTGCGCCGCTCTTTTCAGATTGCGGGCGCGGCTGTAATAGCCCAGCCCCTGCCACAGCCGCATCAGCTGCTGCTCCGGCATGGCGGCCAGCGCCGCCACATCCGGCGCGGCGTCCATAAACCGTTGAAAATAGGGCAGTACCGCCTGGACGCGCGTCTGCTGGAGCATGATCTCCGACACCCACGTGCGGTAGGGGGACACCTCCTCCCGCCAGGGCAGCACCCGCCGGTTGGCGTCGTACCACGCCAGCAGCGGGGCCGGTAATTTTTGTAAGCTTATCAGTTCCATTGTTACCTGTTAAAGCGTGCGGCGTAGCCGCAGCGGCGGCACAGCTCCTCGGCGGGGCGGCGGGCATCGAAGCCCTTCTGAATGGCCCGGGCCCGGGGCGATGCCAGTATGTCGTCCATCTCCTGTGACAAAAGGTTCCCCAGTGCCAGCCGTCCCTCGCTGTCCAGACAGCAGGGCACCACTGTCCCGTCACACAGCACGGCGATCTGCTGGCGCAGACCGTAGCAGAACTGGGTATCCTGCGGGGCCTGCCGGGGGTCGGGCCAGTCGAACTTCTCCCCCTCCTCCAGATAGAGATTTTCCTCCAGCCTGCGGTTGCCGCGGCGGTCTCTTGGCAGGGTCTCCGTATTCTTCTTCATCATGCGGTCCAAAACACGAAGTATCCGGAAATTTTCCGCGTCCGCGCCCCCCTGGTTCCACAGGCGCAGGGCGCAGATGACTCCCCCGCCCGCCAATGAAAGACAGCTATCCGCGACGCGCTCCACGTACTCCTCCATCCCATCGCTGCGGCCGTTGCCCTCAAAGGAGTGGAGGGAGACGCTGACCTTGTGGATGGCAGAGCTTTCCAGCAGCAGAGGCAGCTTTTCCGGCAGCAGCGTACCGTTGGTGGTGAGACAGACGCGGAAGCCAAGCTCCTCACAAATGTGCAGAATTTCCGCCAATTGTGGGTGCAGGAGCGGCTCTCCCATGACGTGGAGGTACAGAAAATCGGTGTGAGGCCGGAGCTTTCCCGCCAACAGGGCAAAGGTCTCCGGCGTCATAAAGCGCTTTTCCCGCGCCGTGCCCGGACAGAAAGCACAGGCCAGATTGCACACGTTGGTGATCTCCACATAGGCGCGGCTGAACACGGCGCTTCCCCCCTCTCCGGTGTTTTTGCCTCAGTCTTTGGGACAGTGTACCACAAATAGCCCCGTTTGAAAAGCGAAAATCCTGATGGGCAGGCCGTGGGTGCAAGCAAAAAAACGGCAGTCCGCCGGACTGCCGTTTTTTGGTGCTTATCTGCATTGTTTCCCGTGAAACATGGGAAAAGCGGAACGTTTATTTGCCCTCACGGTCGTAGGCCACCACCACGCGGCGATTGGGCTCCGTGCCGATGGAGTAGGTGGTGACGCCCTTCACATCCTGCAGGGCGGCGTGGATGACATGACGCTCATAGGCGTTCATGGGCTCCAGCGTCACGCTGCGGCGGTACTTGGCCACCTTGGCAGCCACCTTACCGGCCAGACTCTCCAGACTCTGCTCCCGCTTGGCGCGGTAGTTCTCCGCGTCCATCTGGATGCGGATGCGCTTGTCACTGCCGGTGTTGACGGCGTAGTTGGTCAGCTGCTGGATGGCGTCCAGCGTTTCGCCGCGGCGGCCAATGAGCTGACCCAGCTTGTCGCCCTCGAGAATGACCTTATAACGGCCCTTCTCCACCTCGTAGACCTTGACCTGGGCCACGCTGTCCATATGCTCCAGCAGACCGGTGACAAAAGCCACGATGCGCTGGGCGTTCTCGTCCTCGCACAGGGGCAGGTCAATGGTGGGGATATCCTTCTTTTCGGGGCGCTCCGTCTGCTGGGGACGGTCCGTGCGGGGAGGACGGGCAGGCCGGTCATTCCGGTCAGGGCGGTCGTTACGGGGACGGGCGGGGCGGTCCTCCGCCTTGGCAGCGGCAGGCTTTGCGGCAGGCGCCGCGGGCTTTTCCTCGGCGGGCTTCTTCACAACAGGCTTGACAATGGGAGCCGGCTCGGCCACAGGGGCCTCCTCCGGACCGTAGGTCAGGCGGACGCGGGCAGGGCTGCTGCCGATGCCCAGAAAGCCGCTCTTGGCCCGCTCCAGGATCTCCACAGACACGTCGTCGCGGTCCATGCCCAGCTGCTCCAGGCCCTTTCGAATGGCCTCCTCCTCAGTCTTGCCCGTTACATCGATATAACTCATAGACAAAACTCCTTATCAGTTGTCGTTGTAGTGATCCTCGCTGAAGGCGCGGCCCCGTGCGTAGGGGCGCTGGCCCACGCGGCCGGCTTCCGTGGTGCTGCCGCCGTACTCGCCGTCGGAGGACTTTTTCTTCTTCTGGGGCTGGGGCTTCTTTTCGCCCTTGCCCGACACCATCTGCTGGTTATAGTTCTCGCGGGCCGCCTGCATCTTGGCATAGCGCTTCTCCCGCTTCTCCCGCTCCTTGTCGGTCTCCTCACGGTCCAGGATCTTATTGAAGTACTTGTTCAGGAACAGCTCCTGGATGCAGGAGAACGCGGCGTTGCAGATCCAGTACACGCACAGAGCGGCGGGCAGGATGTAGCCCATCCACACGGTCATCAGGGGCATCATGTACATCATGGCCTTGCTGGAGCCGTTCATCTGGGTGTTTCCATTGCTCTTCATGGAGATCATGGTCATCAGGAACTGCAGACCGGCGGAGATCAGCGGCATGACCAGGATGCCGATGACGGGCCAGCCGCCGGAGGGGAACTGGCTGAACAGGTCCTTGCCCACAGCGGACAGATCCATGCCCAGGAAGTTGTAGTTCAGGTCGATGAGGCCGGCAAACTTACCGTCAAAGTCGGCCCAGTGCTCGTGGATGAATTTGGCCAGATAGATCTGCTCGTAGGCAGCGGCCTGACCGTCTGTGGCGGCGGCGTAGCCCAGAGACGTGGCCAGAGTGGTGATCTCGGCGATCACGCTCTGGGACAGGCTCATGAAGTAGCGCAGCGGCGTGCGGATGATATAGTACAGTGCGATCAGAATGGGGAACGGCAGGAAAGACCACAGACAGCCGGACATGGGGTTCACGCCCTCCCGGGCGTAGAGATCCGCCATCTCCTGCTGCTGCTTCTCCCGATTGTTGGCATACCGCGTCTGGATGTCCTTGATCTTGCTCTGCATGCGGTTCATGCGCAGCATGCTCTTCTTGCTCTTGAGCTGGAAGGGCAGCAGCACCAGCTTCACCAGCAGGGTGAACAGGATCAGGGCCACGCCATAGGAACCCGTCCAGGTGTAGAACAGACGGGTCAGCCACGCGAACGGTACGCAGATGTAGTATCCGAGTTGTGCAAACATGGATGATCTCCTTCGTTGTGAAATAAAACGAGGCTTTCAGGATTTTCAGGGCACCGGATCATACCAGCCGCCCTTGTGGAAAGGATGGCACCGCAGAAAGCGCTTCAAGGCCAGCCATCCGCCTCTGGCCGCGCCGTACTTCTCAATGGCTTCCAGCGCGTATTGAGAGCAGGTGGGCACAAAGCGGCAGCTGGGGGGAAACAGAGGTGAGATGGAACGGCGGTAAAACCGGATCAGGGACAGCAGCAGCTTTTTCATGCGTCCTCCCGCAGCAGCTCAAGTTGGGAAAGGCAGTGCAGATACTGCTTTTCCAGCTTGGCATACGGCATGTCCACCGCCCGTACACGGGCCACCACGATCAGGTCGTAGCCCGGGAGCAGCTCCGCCTTATGCAGGCGGTACAGCTCCCGCAGGCGGCGGCGGACGCGGTTGCGCACCACGGCATGGCCCAGCTTGGTGGACACAGTGACCCCCAGGCGGCTCATGCCCTTTCGGTTCTTCAGGCAGTAAACCACCACGCCGCCGGAGACGGCGGAGCGGCCCCTGCGATAGATGCGGCGGAAGTCGCCGTTCTCTTTTACCGTAACTCGCGCGTCCATACGTTCCCTCTTTTTCTTCAGCGCAGTCTTTTGGAGAAAGACCAGTAGGGACGGCAGATATCCACCGTCCCTCAAGGCTTTATCTCACTGTGCGATGCACTTTCCGCGACCTCAATGGGTCAGGCGAGCGCGGCCCTTGGCACGACGGCGAGCCAGCACCTTGCGGCCATTGCGGGTGGCCATTCTCTTGCGGAAGCCGTGCTCCTTGGAGCGCTGGCGCTTCTTGGGCTGATAGGTACGGAACATTGCATGACACCTCCATCTTCAAAAAAATATCCGGCGGCGGAACAGAGCCGCCGCTCTTACTCGACAGCAGAGGACGTTGTTCCCTGCCGCAGTCGACACATCAGACGCCATAAAACGGCGCGGAATACATTATACATAACGAAAACTGTCATGTCAACATAAAATTGCCCACTGCCGCCGCATTTCACACCCTGCCCCGCCGCAGAAAAACTGCTTTATATTTAGAATATGTAGTAGCTTTTTTCCACAGGGTCTGGTATAATGTAGCGGGATATTCTGCGCCCTCACGGGTGCATTTCCGCGCGTACACAGAAAACACATCGCAGGAAAGGAGAGCTTCCTTTGAAATCACTGTCAGATCTGTGGGACAGTATCCTCGCCCGTCTCAGCGGCGAGCTGTCCGACATGACTATCAAGACCTGGTTCGACGAGATCACCGTGGTGACCATGGAGGATTCGGCGCTGGTGCTGCACTGCAGCAATCCGTTCAAGAAGAACACGGTGGAGGCGCGGTTCCTCCCCCACATCAAGGCGGCGCTGAAGGACATCTTCTCCACCGATCTGGAGGTAAAGATCCTCAGCGACGAGCAGCTGGCGGCCTATCACGGCGTGGCGCCGGACCGGCCGGGAAACCTGTTTGATTCCGACGCCTTCACCTTTGAGACCTACGTGGTGGGCCCCCAGAACAAGCTGGCCTACGCCGCGGCCAAGGCGGTGGCGGAAAAGCCGGCGGAGGGCTTCAACCCCCTGTTCATTTACGGCGAGTCGGGACTGGGCAAGACCCACCTGCTCTACGCCATCGCACACCTGATGCGCAGCCGCCGTCCAGAGTCCCGCATCGTCTATATCAAGGGCGATGACTTCACCAACGAGCTGGTCAGCTCCATCCGCGAGAACCGCAACGCCGAGTTCCGCGAGAAGTACCGGCAGGCCGACATCCTGCTGGTGGACGATATTCAGTTCATCGCCGGCAAGATCCAGACCCAGGAGGAATTCTTCCATACGTTCAACACGCTGTATGAATCCGGCAAGCAGATCGTGCTGACCTCCGACCGGCCGCCGCGGGAGATGACACAGCTCAGCGACCGCCTGATGTCCCGCTTCGAGTCCGGCCTGATGGTGGACGTAGCCCCGCCGGACTTTGAGACACGTCTGGCCATCATCCACAACAAGGCGGCGCTGCTGGGTGTGAAGCTGCCCGACGAGGTAATGGACTACATCGCGGAGAACGTCACCACCAACGTCCGGCAGCTGGAGGGCACCCTCAATAAAATACTGGCCTACCGCGATCTGCTGGGAGACCAGGTGGACGAGGAATCCGTGGGCCGCGCCGTCCGCGATATGCTCAAGCGCAGCAACGAGTACGTTCCTTCTCCCAAGGTCATCATCAGCTATATCTGCAGCTACTACAACATCGATGAGGAGACACTGCGGGGACAGAGCCGCAGCCGCGACGTGGTGGCAGCCCGTCAGCTGGCCATGTATCTCATCCGACGGATGCACGCCACGCCGCTGGACGGCATCGGCAAGGAGTTCGGCAACCGCGACCACTCCACCATCCTCCACTCCCTGGACAAGGTGGAAAAGCAGATGCAGACCGATCCCAAGTTCGCCGAGCGGGTCAAGGAGATCACCACCAACATCAGCAGCAAGCGATAAGGCTTTTTCCACAGTGATCGTGGTATCCACGTGGAAGAATGGTGGAAAAAGAGGGAATGGAGGGGAACGGTGGAAAAGCTCCCTTCCTTTTCCAGAGAAGGAGTGGAAAATAAATCTCTGTCCCACAAGGGCTTCGGGGAAATTTCCACAAAAATTCTCCCTACTACTAACGCTACTAAAAATAAATGATTAGTTTATGATTTGTCCGTGAAAAGTATGCCTGCGAAATACGAGAAAGGAACGAGATAGAGATGCTGAAATTTTCCTGCGAAAAAACGCTGCTCCAGCAGGCCGTCAGTACCGTGTCCCGGGCGGTGGCGGCCAAGAGCTCCATCCCCGCGCTGGAGGGTGTGCTGCTGGAGGGCGACACGCAGCTGACGCTGTCCGGCTACAATATGCAGACCGGTATCCGCACCGCCATCTCCGCCGAGATCCATCAGGAGGGCCGCATCGTGCTGAATGCCCGCCTGTTCGGCGAGATGATCCGCCGCCTGCCTGACGATATCGTGGTGTTCTCCGCCGACGAGAAATATGTGGTGAAGCTGGTGTGCGGCGATGCCAGCTTTGAGCTGCCCGGACTGTCCGCCGACGACTATCCGGAGCTGCCCACGGTGGACGATGAGTTCTCCGTGTCCATCCAGCAGAATACCATGAAGGCCATGATCAACCAGACCAGCTTCGCCGTGTCCACCAACGAGGCACGTCCTATCCACACCGGTGCGCTGTTTGAGATCAGCGACACGGGGCTGACCATGGTGGCGGTGGACGGATTCCGTCTGGCTCTGCGGCGGGAGCCGCTGGAGCGCATCGACGGCGGCGCGTTCCGTTTTGTGGCGCCGGGCGCCGCCCTCAACGAGGTGGAGAAGATCTGCGCCGACACCGACGCATTGCTGACGGTGGTGCAGGGTAAGCGCCACCTGATGTTCGAGGCCGAAAATACCCAGCTCATCTGCCGCCGTCTGGAGGGCGAGTTCCTGGACTACCGCAATGCGATCCCGAAGAACAATCCCATCTGCGTGGAGGTGGAGACCAAGGCACTGCTGGAGAGTCTGGACCGCGTTTCCGTTGTCATCAGCGAGAAGCTGAAGAGTCCCGTGCGCTGCCTGTTCGATGCGGATCGGGTGTATCTCTCCGCCCGCACCGGCAATGGCGAGGCTAAGGACATCTGCCCCATCAGCGGCGATGGCCAGCAGCTGGAGATCGGCTTCAACAACCGCTATCTTATGGACGCGCTGCGCTATGCGCCGGCGGACAAGGTGAAGATGCAGCTGAATACCGGCATTTCCCCCTGCATCATCACGCCGGTGGACGGAGGGGACGAGTTCCTCTATATGGTACTGCCCGTAAGATTGAAGGCACAATAAAAGGGGATCTTTTTCGTCCCGCCTGCGGCCGGCGGACGCAGGCTATCGGCGGAACGCAAAATCTCTCCCTGTTCTATCACAGTGGATTCGAACGCGAGGAAAAAATATTATATGGAAAACATCGAGATCACAACGGAATATATCAAATTGCAGGACCTGCTGAAATTCGCGGCGGCCGTGCAGACCGGCGGCGAGGCCAAGATCGTCATCCAGGAGGGTGATGTCACGGTGAACGGCGAGGTGTGTACCATGCGGGGCAGGAAGCTCCGCCCCGGGGACGATGTGTGCTTTCAGGGAAAGCACTACACGGTGACGTATGCGGGTCGATAGACTGACGCTGGACGGCTTCCGCAACTATCGGCGTCAGGCGCTGGAGCTGGATGAGAGCTGCAACGTCATCTACGGCGAGAACGCTCAGGGTAAGACCAACCTGCTGGAGGCGGTGGTATACCTGTCCTGCGGCAGAAGTCCCCGTGCCCACGGGGACAGGGAGCTTATCGGCTTCGAGCGGCAGGACGCCTCCGTCACGGGACATATTTATTCCCGTGAGCGGGAGTTCACCACGGAGATACAGCTTTTTCGGGAAAAACGGCGGAGGATGACGGTGAACGGCGTGCCTGCCAGGACCAACGCGGCGCTGTCCGACGTGCTGCACACTGTGTTCTTCTGCCCGGAGGATCTGTTCCTCATCCGGGCGGGAGCGGCGGAACGGCGGCGGTTCATGGATCAGTCCCTGTGCCAGCTGCGGCCACGCTACGCCGAGGCGCTGGCGGAGTACGGCAGGCTGTACGACCACAAGACCCGCATCCTGCGGGACAGCGAGGAGCACCCCCACTTGCTGGATATGCTGCCGGATTTCAACGAGCGGCTGTGCCGCGTGGGCGCGGTGCTCGTCGGGTATCGGGCGCGGTACTGCGCGGCGCTGGCGGACTATGCCGGTCAGGCCCACGGAGAATGCTCCGGTGAAAAGGAGGAGCTGACGCTGACGTATCAGACCGTCAGGACCGTGACGGACCCCTTCGGGCCGCAGATGGACATCTATCAGGCCCTGCGGCAGCACATGGAGGACCACGCGGCGGCGGAGCGGGCCAGCAGACTGTGTCTCTCCGGCCCCCATAAGGACGATCTGGAGGTACTCATCAATGGCCGCAGTGCCAGGCAGTTTGCTTCCCAGGGACAGGTGCGGACAGCGGCGCTGAGTCTGAAGCTGGCGGAGCGGGAGATCCATAAGAACGCCGTGGGCGAATACCCCGTGATGCTGCTGGACGACGTACTCAGTGAGCTGGATCCCAGGCGGCAGGAGTATGTGCTCAACCGGATACGGGGCGGGCAGGTGTTCATCACCTGCTGCGAGAACGACCGGCTGGATACCATGCTGCGGGGCCGCGTGTTCCATATCCGGAACGGGGAGGTGCTGTGATGGCGTACCTGCATATCGGACAGAACGTGATGCTGGAGGACAAGCGTATCATCGGCATTTTCGATCTGGACAATACGTCTACCTCTAAAATCACACGAGAGTTTCTGAATACGGCGGAGCAGGACAGCGTGGTGCAGACCGCCTGCGAGGACATCCCCAAGTCCTTCGTGGTGTGCGACCACCCCTACCACCGGCAGATCATCTATATATCCCAGCTGAATTCCCAGACGCTGCTCAAGCGGGCTCAGGGGAAAGGAGAATAACATATGGCAGATATGGAAAAGACCGTCGCCGCCAACGAGTATAACGCGGCGGAAATTCAGGTGCTGGAGGGACTGGAGGCCGTCCGCAAGCGGCCGGGCATGTATATCGGCTCCACCAGCGCCAGCGGCCTGCACCATCTGGTGTACGAGATCGTGGACAACTCCATCGACGAGGCGCTGGCGGGCTTCTGCACCGACATCACCGTCACCATCAACGAGGGCAACACCATCACCGTTACCGACAATGGCCGCGGCATCCCCGTGGACATCCAGGCCCAGACGGGGCGGCCCGCGCTGGAGGTGGTGTTCACTGTGCTGCACGCCGGCGGCAAGTTCGGCGGCGGAGGCTATAAGGTATCCGGCGGCCTCCACGGCGTGGGCGCCAGCGTGGTCAACGCCCTGTCGGAGTGGCTGACCGTGCAGGTCCACAAGGACGGCAAGATCTACGAAATGCGGTTCTCCCGGGGACACATCACTCAGGAGATGCAGATCGTGGGCGAGACGGATCACACCGGCACCACCGTCACCTTCAAGCCCGACCCCGAGATGTTCGACACGCTGGACTACGACTACGAGACGCTGCACACCCGCATGCGGGAGCAGGCGTTCCTCAACGCCGGCCTGCGCATCACCATCACCGATGCCCGGACGGGACAGGAGCAGTCCGAGACCATGTGCTACGAGGGCGGCATCCGCGAATTCGTCACCTATATCAACCGCAACAAGACCCCGCTGCACGAGGAGGTCATCTATCTCTCCGGTGCCAAGGGAGACAGCACCGCCGAGGTGGCCATGCAGTACAACGATGGCTACAATGAGACGCTGGTGTCCTTCGCCAACGACATCCACACGCCGGAGGGCGGCATGCACGAGACCGGCTTCAAGGCGGCTCTGACCCGCGTGCTCAATGCCTACGGTCTGAAGTACGGCCTTATCAAGGAGGGCGACAAGGTGTCCGGCGAGGACGTCCGCGAGGGCATCACCGCCGTGATCTCCGTGAAGCTGACGGAGGCCCAGTTCGAGGGGCAGACCAAGGCCAAGCTGGGCAACGCCCATATCCGCACACTGGTGGACGGTATCGTCAACGACCAGCTGGCGGTGTATCTGGAGGAGCACCCCGTGGTGGCCCGTACCATTCTGGATAAGGCCATGACTGCCAATCGTGCCCGTGAGGCGGCCCGCAAGGCCCGGGAGTCCATCCGGCGCAAGACGGTGCTGGGCGGCGCGGCTATGCCGGATAAGCTCCGGGACTGCAACGAGAATAACCCCGAGCTCACCGAGCTCTACATCGTGGAGGGCGACTCCGCAGGCGGCTCCGCCACAGCGGGGCGGGACAGCCGGTTCCAGGCGATCCTCCCCCTGTGGGGCAAGATGCTCAACGTGGAGAAGGCCCGCGTGGACAAGGTGTACGGCAACGACAAGCTCCAGCCCGTTATCATCGCCCTGGGCGCCGGTATCGGCGAGGAGTTCGACGAGAACAAGCTGCGCTATCACAAGGTCATCATCATGGCCGATGCCGATGTGGACGGTGCCCATATCCGTACCCTGCTGCTGACGTTCTTCTTCCGGTATATGCGGCCCCTCATCGAGGAGGGCTACGTCTATTCTGCCGTGCCGCCGCTGTACAAGCTGACCCGCGGCAAGCAGCAGCGGGTGGCCTACTCCGATGAGGAGCGGGACGCCATCTCTGCCGAGATGCGGGGAGGCAACCCCAACGTGACCATCAACATCAGCCGGTTCAAGGGTCTGGGCGAGATGGATGCCCACGAGCTGTGGGAGACCACCATGGATCCCACCACCCGCACCCTGCGGCGCATCACGCTGGACGACGCCGTGAAGGCGGACGCCACGTTCACCGTCCTCATGGGCGAGAAGGTGGAGCCACGCAAGGAATTTATCGAGCGTAAAGCACAGTACGCTGTGAATCTGGACTATTAAGGAGGGCTGGAATCTATGAGCAAAAAGCCCCAATACGACCCTGCGGAGATCCGCTTCCCCGACCAGCACATCGTGGAGTCCCCGCTGGTCCCGGAGATGGAAAAATCCTATATCGAATATGCCATGTCTGTCATCGTGGGCCGCGCCCTGCCCGACGTGCGGGACGGTCTGAAGCCCGTACACCGGCGTATCCTCTACGCCATGTACGAGGACAACCTGACCTCTGACAAGCCCTTTAAGAAGTCCGCCACCTGCGTGGGCGACGTGCTGGGCCGGTATCACCCCCACGGTGACGCCTCCGTGTACGACGCGCTGGTGCGTCTGGCGCAGGACTTCTCCATGCGCTACACGCTGGTGGACGGCCACGGCAACTTCGGCTCCGTGGATGGCGACCCCCCTGCCGCCTACCGTTACACCGAGGCGCGTCTGAGCAAAATTTCCAATGAGATGCTGCGTGACATCGAGAAGGACACGGTGGACTGGGACCCCAACTTCGACGAGAGCCGCAAGGAGCCCCGCGTCCTGCCCTGCCGCTTCCCGAACCTGCTGGTCAACGGCTCCAGCGGCATCGCCGTGGGTATGGCCACCAATATCCCGCCCCACAACCTGCGGGAGGTCATCGGCGCGTGCATCTGCGTGCTGGATGACCCCAACGCCACCCTCAGCGATCTGATGGAGCACGTCAAGGGCCCAGACTTCCCCACGAAGGGTATCATCATGGGCCGCAGCGGCATACGCGCCGCCTACGCCACCGGACGGGGCCGCCTGATGGTCCGCGCCCGTCACGAGTTTGAGGAGTTCGGAAACGGCCGTACCCGTATCATCTTCACGGAGCTGCCGTATCAGGTGAACAAGCGGATGCTCATCAAGGCCATCGCCGATCAGGTGGAGGACAAGCGTATCGAGGGCATCTCCGACATCCGCGACGAGTCCGACCGGAACGGTATGCGCATGGTCATTGAGCTGAAGCGCGACGCCAATCCGCAGGTGGTGCTGAACCGCCTGTTCGCCCAGACCCAGCTCCAGACCACGTTTGCCATCAACATGCTGGCGCTGGTGGAAAACCAGCGGCAGCCGAAGATCCTGTCTCTGCGGCACATCATCGACGAGTACCTGAAGTTCCAGGAGGAGATCATCGTCCGGCGGACACGGTACGACCTGAAAAAGGCGGAGGAGCGGGCCCACCTGCTGGAGGGTCTGCTCATCGCACAGGACAACATCGACGAAGTCATCCATATCATCCGCAGCAGCTACGACAACGCCAAGGAGAATCTGATGACCCGCTTCGGGCTGGACGACGTGCAGGCCCAGGCCATTCTGGATATGCGCCTCAAGGCCTTGCAGGGTCTGGACCGTGAGAAGCTGCAGACGGAGTACAAGGAGCTGGAGGAGAAGATCGCCTACTTCCTGCGTATCCTCAACGACGAGAGCCTGGTGAAGTCCATCCTCAAGGAGGAACTGACATCCATTGCCGACAAGTACGGCGACGACCGCAAGACCGAGATCCAGGACGTGGAGGACGAACTGGACATCGAGGATCTCATTGAGGAGGAGCAGTGCGTCTTTACCCTGACGGAGAACGGCTACATCAAGCGCACACCGGTATCCGAGTACGCCGCCCAGAGCAAGGGCGGCATGGGTAAGAAGGGCATCACCACCCGTGAGGAGGACACCGTGGTGGATGTGTTTACCGCGTCTACCCACGACTATATCCTGTTCTTTACCGACACCGGCAAGGTCTACCGCAAGAAGGGCTATCAGATCCCGGAGAGCGGCAAGACCGCCAAGGGTACCAATATCGTCAATATCCTGCAGGTGGAGACGGGCGAGCGGGTACAGGCCATGCTGCACTTCCGTGAGCAGTCGGAGGACGAGCTGTACCTGTTCATGACCACCCGGAACGGCACCGTGAAGCGCCTGGAGGTCAGCGCCCTGAAGAATCTGCGGAACAACGGCATCCGCGCCCTGACGCTGGATGAGGGCGATGAGCTCATCTCCGTAGTGGAGACCCGCGGCCACGACCGGATGCTCATCGCTACCCACGACGGACAGGCGGTGTGCTTCGACGAGACGGACGTGCGTGCCATGGGCCGCATCGCTGTGGGCGTCCGCGGTATCCGCCTGCGGGACGGCGACTACGTGGTGGGCGCTGCCCGTGCCGACGCGGACAAGACGGTCCTGTCCATCACGGAGCGGGGCTTCGGCAAGCGCACGCCGGTGGAGGAGTACCGCATCACGAACCGCGGCGGTCTGGGCATCCGCAACTACATGGTCACGGAAAAGACCGGTCCTATCGTGGGCATCAAGGTGGTGGACGGCACCGAGGATCTGCTGCTGGTGACGGCGGCGGGCATCCTGATCCGCACGCCGGTGGAGAACATCCGCGTGGCGGGCCGCGCCACGCAGGGCGTTATCGTCATGCGCTTCAAGGAGGAGGGCGACCGCGTCATCTCCATGGCGCTGGCCGATCACGAGGAGAAGGCTGACGCGCCGGAGGAGACGGTATGAGCAGCGCGCCGCGGGAAGCCATGGTGCCCCTGACCCGCTGGCAATACTTTACCAAGACGCTGTACCACAACGCGGCAGCCAAGACACGGTTCGTGTACAACAAGGTGGTGTATGAGAAGGACGAGGCCCTCCAGAAGATCGAGGAGGGCAACGGACGCATCAACATGGGCCTGCTGCTGGTGCTGCTGGCCATGTTTCTGACCGCCAGTACCGTGCAGAATATCTACATTATCGTGGCGGGGATGGTGGTCATCGCCGCCGGTGAGCTGGTACGGCTGCTGCGCCTGCCCAAGGACATTACGGCTCATCTCACCGACACGGGCCTGCGGGAGCGCTGACTATGGCGGACATCACACCGATCGCACACATCGAGACGCCCTTTGCCGAGAAGTTCGGCGTGCCGCGGCAGAGCGGCGTGGCCGACTGCTCCGGACGCATTGTGTTTGCGCCGGCGTACCGCGATCCTGCGGCGCTGCGGGGACTGGAGGAATTCTCCCATATCTGGCTGATCTGGCAGTTTGACCGCGCCCTGCGGCAGGGATGGTCCCCTACCGTCCGGCCGCCGCGGCTGGGAGGCAACGCCCGCATGGGCGTGTTCGCCACCCGCTCTCCCTTCCGGCCCAACGGGCTGGGACTGTCCTCCGTGGTGCTGGAGCGCATCCAGTGGGACACGCCGGAGGGACCGGTGCTCCATGTGCGGGGAGCCGATCTGGTCAGCGGGACGCCGATCTTCGACATCAAGCCCTATCTGGCATATACCGACAGCCATCCGGAGGCCGCAGGTGGCTTCACGGCGGGGCTGGCCGGTGAGAAGCTGCGGGTGGTGTGCCCAGAGCAGCTGCTGGCGGCGGTGCCGCCGGAGCAGCGGCAGGGGCTGCTGTCCGTGCTGGCCAACGACCCGCGGCCGCGGTATCAGGACGATCCCCAGCGGGTCTACGGTATGGCCTACGGCGGGCGCAACATCCGCTTCCGCGTGGAGGGCGATGTGCTGACCGTTCTGGGCGTGGAAGAACGCCTGTGAAATCGGAGAAACGGCGAGGAACAGCCATATGAAAACAGTAACTATCTACACCGACGGCAAAGCTGGCTTCGCCGCTTTGAAAAATGTCCCCACTCGCTCGCCGCTGGCGCGGCAACCGCTCGGGGATGACAAGCAAGCGCCGTCGGATAGATGGGGCAGGAGAATAGCAGGACGGCGAGGAGCAGCCATATGAAAACAGTAACTATCTATACCGACGGCGCTTGCAGCGGCAATCCCGGGCCCGGGGGCTGGGGAGCCATTCTCCGGTACAAGGACACGGAGAAGGAGCTGTCCGGCGGCGCGGCGGATACCACCAACAACCGCATGGAGCTCACCGCCGTCATCGAGGCGCTGGATATCCTGAAGGAGCCCTGCGTGGTGGAGCTGTATTCCGACTCCAAGTATGTCATCGACGGTCTGTCTAAGGGTTGGGCAAAGGGCTGGCAGAAGCGGGGCTGGATCAAGTCCGACAAGAAGCCTGCGCTGAACCCCGACCTGTGGGAGCGGCTGCTGGCCCTGACGGACCGCCACGAGATGCGCTATCACTGGGTCAAGGGTCACGCGGAGAATGAGAAAAACAACCGCTGCGACCAGATGGCCGTGGCGGAGAGCAAAAAATTCGCGTAAAAGCGGGGAAATTCACAAAAAGTTCACGGGTGATTCATGATTCAGCCAATTTTGGCGGGTAATATAGCATCATCCAAAGGAACTTCCCTTCCTTATGTGATTTTCTCTCTCTCCTAACACACAAAACACACAGGAAAAGCCCCGCCGTTCGGCGGGGCTTTTCCTGTGTTGGTTTCATCACGTTTTTTATTTGTAGTAGTCTGTTTCTTCCTCCAGTGCCATGGGAAGCCCATTGTGATACACGGGGATGGTCTGGAACTTGAAGCGGCTGACGCGGTGCCTGTTGTCGATCTGCTCCTTGATGGCGGGATCCACCGTTCCGCGGCGGACGTACTCGTTCACCGCGTGGTAGGTGAAGCCCAGATTGTCCTCGTCAGTGAGACCGGTAAGACCGTCGGAGGGCGGCTTGATGAGGAACTTCTCCGGCAGACCCAGCTGGCGGCCCAGCGCAATGACCTCCTCGGTGGTGTACATACCCAGCGGAGAGAAGGCGCCGGCGCTGTCGCCATAGATGGTGCAGTACCCCACCCAGTCCTCCGACAGGTTGCTGGTGTTGATGACCACGCCGGCGTCCAGCGACTGGGCTACGGCATACAGCGTAGACATGCGGATGCGGCTGGGCAGGTTCACGACGGTCTGGCGGCTGGGCGTCAGGCCCGCCCGCTCCATCTCCGTCAGCACACCCTGCACCGCATCGTGGATATTGATGGTGCAGTGGGGAATCTGCAGATGCTCTACCAGCGCCTGGGAGTAGTCGATGTCCGGCTGGACGCCGTTGGGCATCAGGACACCGTACACATGATCGCGGCCATAGGCGGCGGCGGCCAGCGCCGCCACGGTGGAGCTGTCCTTGCCGCCGGAGATGCCGATGACGGCGGTGCGGCCGTGGCAGGCTTCCATCTGGGTGTGCATCCACTCCAGAAGGCCGACCAATTGCAGCTGGGGGTTAAATTCCATAAGAGGGTCCTCCCTTCCCTTTTTTTCTGGTGCTATTGTAGCGCGGAAGAGAGGCATTTGCAAGAGTTATCCCAGCAGACCGGTGACATCCTCCAGCGTCAGGCCCCGTTGAAGGGCCAGGGTGATGCCGTAGCCCACTATGCGGCCCAGCTCCGTCACCCGCTGGTCGATGTCCTGGGGCGTCACGAACAGATCCGCGCCGCGGCCGGACAGGTCCTGCTGCGGTCGGCCTGCCTCCTCCAGCAGGTCGGCGCACAGGGTGGCCCCGTCGATGACCGTGGGCACGCCTACGGCGATCACCGGCACGCCCAGAGCGGCGCGGTCCACGGCGCGGCGGTGGTTGCCCACGCCGGAGCCGGGGATCAGGCCGGTGTCGCTGAGCTGCACCGTGGCGCATAGCCGCTGGCGGCTGCGGGCGGCCAGGGCGTCGATGGCGATGACGGCGGCGGGCCGGATGTGGGCCGCCGCGCCCTGTATCAGCTCCAGCGTCTCCAGCCCCGTGCGGGCCAGTACGCCGGTGCACAGGGCAGAGACAGGGGTGAAGCCCTGGAACTGGCGGGGCAGTGCGCGGACCATGTGCCGCGTCACCAGCAGGTTCTCCACGGCGATGGGACCAATGGCGTCGGGGGTCATGGCACGGTTGCCCAGCCCCACCACCAGGACCTGAGAGCGGCGCCCCACGTGGGGCAGCAGGGCGCGCAGCTGATAGGCGATACACCAGACGGCGCGGTGAAAAAACGCCTGCTGCCGCTGGAAGCAGGGGGTCAGGTCTACGGTGATATAGCGGCCTGCGGGCTTGCCCAGAGTCCGGGCACCGTCGCCGGTGACACGGATGTCGGTGACGGGATAGCCCTCCTGAAGGCTTTCCAGCCGCTGGATACCCTCCGGCAGAGAAAATTTTTTGGCGCGGGCGGCCAGATCGTCGGCAGCCTCCAGCGCCAGATCGGTACGTGGTACGGTCATTTTTGTGGCGGACGCTCCTTTCTGAACACAAAATGTTGTGGCTTACAGGTAGCATGGCCGCCTGAAATGGATTTATGCGAAAACCTGAGCCAAAATTGTAAAAAAGTCTTGCATTTTCGGACCAATGATGCTAAAATATCATCCTGCGTGGAAGTCTTATTTTTCACGCGAAAAAATCTGATGTCGGGGAGGTGTTTGGTTTGCCGAATATCAAGTCTGCTAAGAAGCGTGTTCTGGTGGCAGAGGCGAGAAATGCTCGCAACAAAGCCAATAAGTCCGCACTGAAGACTGCTATCAAGAAGTTCGAGGCTGCTGCCGTTGAAGGCAATCGCACCGAGGCCGAGGGCACTTACAAAGTCGCAGTCAAGGCGATCGATAAGGCTGCTGCTAAGGGTCTGCTGCACAAGAACAACGCGGCCCACAAGAAGAGCGCGCTGACGCTGAAGCTCAACAAGATCGGTTGATGCACCAAACTCAACGGGTATCCGAAAGGATGCCCGTTTTGCTTTGTCCGGAGGGCCGTGCCTCCTGCCGGAAGCTCGCAACAACACAAAAAGACTCCCGCAGCGCAGCTGCGGGAGTCTTTTATGTTTTGATCACCGTTTTTTCTTTTTTCCCATGATGACCAGCACCACCAGAAGCACCACAGCGATGACCACCATGGCGATCCACAGGCCCATGTTGCTGGTATCACCGGTCAGGGGGCTGGCGTAGGCAACGGACAGGCTCATCATCATGCAGCACAGCAGCGCCAGCAGGCAGGACAGCTTTTTCATCATCTCACCTCATTCCAAGTAGCCGTATCTGCGCCCATTATAGCATATTTTCTTCTTTTTGCAAGGGGCATCACAGATAGTTCAGCGGATTGAGGAACGTACCGTTCAGCTGGATGCGGAAGTCGCAGTGGTTGCCGCTGGACACGCCGGTGGAGCCCATGCGGGCGACCTGCTGGCCCTTGTGGACATGCTCGCCCACGGACACCAGCAGAGAGCTGTTGTGACCGTAATAGGTGACATAGCCGTTGCCGTGGTCGATCTTCACCAGATAGCCGTAGCCGCCCATCCAGCCGGCGTAGATAACGGTGCCGCCGTCAGAGGCGTAGATCGGCGTGCCGTAGCTGTTGGCGATGTCGATGGCCTCGTGATAGGTGCTGGCGCCGCGGATACCGGTGTTGCGCGGGCCGAAGTAGGAGGTGATGACGCCGCTGCAGGGCCAGCCGAAGCTGCCGGTGGGGAACCAGGAGGGACGCTCCTTGGTGCCGCGGATCTGATATTCCGTCACGGGCTGGGACAGCGTGGCGCTGGCCACGATCTGGCGCTCCGTCTCGGTGCCGTTGATATAGGTGACGTTGGCGGTGATGTCGGCCTTGCCGTACACGCCCGGAGATGTGACCTTATACTCGCCCTGATACATGGAGGCATCGTCGGTGTACTCCACGGGGTAGGGCACGTCCTGAACGTAGCGCTGCCGCTCCACGTTCACCACGGTCAGATAGGGTACGGCGTTGCTGATGGTCAGCACATCGCCCACCCGCAGGATCTTGGGATCGTAGCCGGGGTTCAGCTTCATCAGGGCGTCCACCGACAGGCCGTATTCATCGGCGATGCTGTAATAGCTGTCGCCCTTCTTGACGGTGCAGGTGACCTCGCCCTCCTTGGTCTCGTTGAGGATCTCGGCGATGTAGCCCAGGTTCATGACGTAGGAGGAATCCACATACTCCTGCCGTATCTCCACGTCCTCCACGAAGTAGGCGTCCACCGTGTCCTCCGTCTGGTAGCCCAACTTCAGCTGGTTCAGAATGTCGTCCAGCGCGCCGGGGAACGTGGTGGCCACCACCTTTTCCCCGTCCACATACAGGACGTAGGCGTATTCCACCAGCCCCAGCTGGTCGGTGAGCTCGCTGCTGAATTCCTCCTCGCCGATCACGTCCTTGCGGAGGTAGACACCCGTCTCCGTGGTAAGCAGGGACTGGTCCACCGTGTAGCTGCTGTCGTGCAGCGTCTCGCGGGTGATGCTCTCCACCTCCGACACCGCCAGCTCCACGGCGTGCTGGGAGGACACGACACCCAGATCTGTGCCGTCGTAGACGGCGTGGGCGCCCACGGTATAGAGGGACAGCACCGTGGCGGCGGCGGCCAGCCCCATGGCGCTGGCCAGAAAGGCCACCGGATGCAGCTTCAGCTTCTCAAAGTAGCTGCGGCGGCGGTCACCGGCGCGGATCAGCTTTTTGCGGGCGTTGCGGGCCCGCTCGCGGAGGCTGGCTCCCAGGCGGGACAGGCTGTTCCAGAAGAACAGGAACAGCTGGGCCGCGCCGTGCTCCGACTCGGGAAAGCTGCTGTGGCGGTTCTCGTCCACCAGATGGTGGGCGCTGCCCCCCACCTGACGGAACCAGGCGGCGATGTGCCGCACGCCTGCCTGCAGGTTCAGGGTGAACAGGTCGGGATGCTCGTCGCGGTACTGCCGCCAGCTTTTCAGATTGTCCATCCACAGCTGCCACAGAGCGGACAGCGTCATGTGCTCCCTGTTGGGATCGTGGACGGTATTTTCCTGTTTATTCTCTTGTTCCAATTGCTGTTTCATGGGGTATCACCTAAAGGTTACAAAATCGTTACAAAATGTATCATACCGTGTTTCCCTCTGTGCGTCAAGCAAAAAATTGTGAACAATGCCGCAGCCGGGCCGGAAAAAGACAGAAAGGCGGCCCTTTGGGACGCCTTTCTACGAACGTATTGCTCAGTATTTTTCGTCCAGCACCTGAATCAGGGCGGCGATGGCGTTGTCGCGGCAGTCCGGCAGCTTGTACACCTGGGGCAGGGCCAACACCTGGGGCAGCGCGTTGGCGGGGGCGAAGGCCATACCCGCCCAGTTCAGCATGGAGATGTCGTTGGCGTGGTCCCCTACGCAGGCCACATTCTCCTGCCGGATGCCCAGCAGCTCCGCCAGGCGGCGGACCATGCCTCCCTTGTTGGCGCCCTTGGCCGTCAGCTCCACCAGCGAGGAGCTGCTGGCCACGATCTCGTACCGGTCGTACCAGGGCTGGGCGCGGAGGAAGTCCAGCAGCGCCGGCTGATTTTCCGGCTCCGTGGAGAAAAGGGCCTTGCTGATGGGGGACGGCACCTCCGTCATGCTGTCCACGAACACCGTGGGCGAATGGGTGATGTGCAGGTGGCGGCGGGTCACATCGTTGGGCTGCAGGGCGTGGATGTCGTTGTTGTCGTGATACAGCTCCACCGCCGAGAACGGCAGGGCGCCGATGACCTGCTGGATGCAGTCCTTGGCCTCGTCCGGCAGAAACGCCTCACACAGGTATTTTCCGGTGGGGAAGTCGTAGATGGCCGCGCCGTTGAACAGGATGGTGGGGCCGTTCATAGGCACGTCTGCGGCCACCCGCTCGAAAGCAGGCTTGGCCCGTCCCGTGGCTACGGAGAAGATGCCGCCCTCACTCATGAAGTAGCGGATGGCCTCCTGATTGGCGTCGGGCACCGGCGGCATGGGCTGGCACAGCCGCAGCGCTTCCTCGGTGTAGGTCAAAGTGTTGTCATAGTCACTGGCCAGCAGCAGGCCGGTAAATTTTCCCATGGTGATCAAACCTCCGAGCCCGAAGTGGGCTTATTGCCGCCGCTTCCGCCGCGGCGGCGTCCGCCCCGATGACGGGGGCGCTTTTTCTGCTCGCCGCTGCCGTTCTGTCCCTCCGGCTGGAGCTTCCTGGGAGGACGGGGCGCTGCGGGCGGGGTATTCGTAATATCAGCACTGGTATTGGCGCCGGCCGGTGCGCCGCTTCCGCCGCGGCGTCCACGGCGGCGACTGCCGCCCTGACGGGAGGACTGCTTGTCCCCTGCCGCAGGTCTATCGGCCTTTTCTGGCTTATCGGGCTTAGCGGGACGCTCCGCCTTGGCGGGCTTGTCCGGACGGGCAGACTTCTCGGTCCGCTTCTCCGGCGCGGCAGCACCCTCGGACTTTTTGCCGCCGCGTCCGCTGCGGTTCCGGCGGCGGCGCTTCTCACCGCCGTCCTCGTCGCCGCGCTCCGACGGAGGCGTGAAGTCGCTGATGAAGCTGATGGGAGGCATATCGTCCTCCTTCTCCGGTTCCACGTACCGCTCCGGCCGCCGGTCGGGGATAACGATGCCGTCGCGGCTGCCCTTGCCGTTGCGCAGGACGCACACCTCGCAGTTGTGGTAGCAGCGGGAGCCGTCGCTGCGGTCATCCAGCCGGACATTCACCGTCTCCTTCAGCAGGTTCACGTCGCTGACATTGCCCGGGCCGTCCGGCGTCAGCACGAAGGAATCGTTCTTGGGCATGCGCTTCACGGCGTCCTCGTAGGCGTCCTGCTCGTACTTCAGGCAGCACATCAGGCGGCCGCAGGTGCCGGAGATCTTGGTGGGGTTCAGGGACAGGTTCTGGGTCTTGGCCATCTTGATGGACACCGGCAGGAACTCGTCCATGAACTGGGCACAGCAGAAGGGCCTGCCGCAGATGCCCAGTCCGCCCAGCATCTTGGCCTCGTCGCGGACGCCGATCTGCCGCAGCTCGATGCGGGCGCGGAACACGCCGGCCAGATCCTTCACCAGCTCGCGGAAGTCCACGCGGCCGTCGGCGGTGAAGAAGAACAGGATCTTGGAACCGTCGAAGCTGCACTCCACCCGCACCAGCTTCATCTCCAGCTTGTGCTGGGCGATCTTCTTCTGGCAGATCTCGAAGGCCTCCTTTTCCCGCCCGCGGTTGTAAGCGGCGGTGTGGCGGTCGTTATCGGTGGCGATGCGCAGTACCGCCCGCAGCGGCTGCACCACCTGCTGGTCCGGTACCTCATGGTTGCCCTGACTGCACTGGGCGAATTCGGGGCCCTGGGCCGTCTCCACGATGATGTCCTGACCGGTCTCCACCGTCAGCTCCCTGGGGTCAAAGAAATAGGTTTTGCAGCCGCTGCGAAAGCGGACGGAAACCACAGTTGTCATAGAAGTTCCTCCCATTCTACGGCGAGGGCACCAAGAACATGGCCCGCGCCCACATTGTATTCACATTCGCCGCTGTATTTCTCCAGCAGCGCCGTCAGCTGCCGGAGCTGTCGGGCCGTCAGGCCACGGGCCAGCGCCTGGGCCGTCTCGCCGCAGGCGGGGTCCGGCGTCTGCTTGCCCATCTGCAGCAGCAGTGCCTCCGCCGCGGCGCACCACGCGCTCCGCAGCACGTCCCGCAGCTCCTCCCGCTTCATCCGCCGGTTCTCCAGAGCCACCAGATACGTTGTCACCGGCAGCACCTTTCCCCGGGCGAAGGCGCGGCACAGCTGCTCTGCTTCCGGCGGCAGGGCGTCCTCCGACACGGCATCGTACTTCAGCAGCACGCAGCGGGAGCGCACCGTCTCCAGCAGCGCCGAGGGGCTGTCCGTGCAGAAGACAAAGGCGGCGTAGGGCGGCCCCTCCTCCACGATCTTCAGCAGCACGTTCTGGTCCCGCTCGTTGAGCTGATGGCTGTCGGCAATGATGTACACCTTCCGCGCCGCCTCGTTGGGCCGGATGTACACATCCTGCCGCAGGGCGCGTACCGCGTCCACCGTCAGCTCCCGATGCTCCGTGTCCCGCACCACCGTGACGTCGGGGTGGATGCCCTCCAGCACCTTGCGGCAGTGGCGGCATCGGAGACAGGGCTTGCTCTCCTCCTCGCAGACGTGGGACGCAGCGATGAACCGCGCCGCGTCCAGCAGATCGCCGTCGCCGGAGAGCACGATGGCGTGGCTCAGCCGTCCCTGCTCCGCCGCGCGGCGCACCGCCCGGGCCAGTGTGCTGTTTTCTGCCGGAAGCTGGGCCATGGCGCTCTCCTTTCCTCTGCGGGGCCTGACAGCCCTATTATTCTAATGTATCAGTATAACACAGGAAAAGCGGGACAGGCAAGTTTTATTCGCAGGATTGCGGGGAAAATGTTTCCTGTGACCCTCTTTCCCACCATGAATAGAAACCAATTGCAAAAAAACAGAAAAATTTGGGAATAGGCTTGCTTTTGGAGGGAAATATGACTATAATAAGAAACGTTCTCATCGTTTGGTACAACTATATTGATAGATGGAGGGACTACCATGAGCAAGAAGTATTGTTACCTGTTTACCGAAGGCAACGCGAAGATGCGCGAGCTGCTGGGCGGTAAGGGCGCGAACCTGGCTGAGATGACCAACATCGGCCTGCCCGTTCCCCAGGGCTTCACCATCACCACCGAAGCCTGCACCCAGTATTATGAGGATGGCCGCCAGATCAACGCCGAGATCATGGCCGAGATCATGGAGTATATCGAGAAGATGGAGAAGATCACCGGCAAGAAGTTCGGCGATCACGAGAATCCCCTGCTGGTCTCCGTCCGCTCCGGCGCCCGCGCTTCCATGCCCGGTATGATGGATACCATCCTGAACCTGGGCTTGAACGAGGACGTGGTGGATGTCATCGCCAAGAAGTCCAACAACCCCCGCTGGGCCTGGGACTGCTACCGCCGCTTTATCCAGATGTACTCTGACGTGGTCATGGAGGTCGGCAAGAAGTATTTCGAGCAGCTGATCGATGCCATGAAGACCAAGAAGGGCGTGACGCAGGACGTGGAGCTGGACGCCGCTGACCTGAAGGAGCTGGCCATGCAGTTCAAGGCCGAGTACAAGGCCAAGATCGGCGAGGAGTTCCCCACCGATCCCAAGGAGCAGCTGGTGGGCGCCATCAAGGCCGTGTTCCGTTCCTGGGACAACCCCCGCGCCAACGTGTACCGCCGCGACAACGACATCCCCTACTCTTGGGGCACCGCCGTCAACGTCCAGTCCATGGCCTTCGGCAACATGGGCGACGACTGCGGCACCGGCGTTGCGTTTACCCGTGATCCCGCTACCGGCGAGAAGAAGCTGATGGGCGAGTTCCTGACCAATGCCCAGGGCGAGGATGTGGTGGCCGGCGTGCGTACCCCCATGCCTATCGCTGAGATGGCCCAGAAGTTCCCCGAGGCCTATGACGAGTTCGTCAAGGTCTGCAATATCCTGGAGGATCACTACCGCGACATGCAGGACATGGAGTTCACCGTGGAGCACGGCAAGCTGTACATGCTGCAGTGCCGCAACGGTAAGCGGACCGCTCCCGCCGCCCTGAAGATCGCCTGCGACCTGGTGGACGAGGGCATGATCTCCGAGCAGCAGGCTGTCGCCATGATCGATCCCCGCAATCTGGATACCCTGCTGCATCCCCAGTTCGATCCCAAGGCGCTGAAGTCCACCGAGCCTGTTGGTAAGGCTCTGCCCGCCTCCCCCGGCGCTGCCTGCGGCAAGATCGTGTTCAACGCCGAGGACGCCAAGGAATGGGCTGCCCGCGGTGAAAAGGTGGTGCTGGTCCGTCTGGAGACCTCTCCCGAGGACATTGAGGGCATGAAGGCCGCTCAGGGCATCCTGACTGTCCGCGGCGGTATGACCTCTCACGCCGCCGTTGTGGCCCGCGGCATGGGCAAGTGCTGCGTCTCCGGCTGCGGCGAGATCAACATGGACGAGGCCAACAAGCAGTTCACTCTGGCCGGCAAGACCTATCACGAGGGCGACTGGCTGAGCCTGGACGGCTCCACCGGCAGCATCTACGACGGCGCTATGCCCACCGTGGACGCCAGCGTGGGCGGCGACTTCGGCCGCATCATGGCCTGGGCCGACAAGTTCCGCCGTCTGCAGGTCCGCACCAACGCCGATACCCCCCACGACGCCGCCAAGGCCCGTGAACTGGGCGCGCAGGGCATCGGCCTGTGCCGTACCGAGCATATGTTCTTCGAGGGCGACCGTATCGCCGCCATCCGCGAGATGATCTGCTCCGACACCGTGGAGCAGCGCGAGAAGGCTCTGGCCAAGCTGCTGCCCATGCAGCAGGGCGACTTCGAGGGCATCTACGAGGCCATGGAGGGCTGCCCTGTCACCATCCGCTTCCTGGATCCCCCCCTGCACGAGTTCGTTCCCACCGAGGAGCAGGACATCGAGCTGCTGGCCAAGGATATGGGCAAGTCCGTTGCCGACATCAAGGCCATCATCGCCTCCCTGCATGAGTTCAATCCCATGATGGGCCACCGCGGCTGCCGTCTGGCTGTCACCTTCCCGGAGATCGCCGTGATGCAGACCCGTGCCGTCATCCGCGCCGCCATCAACGTGCAGAAGAAGCACCCTGACTGGAACATGGTCCCCGAGATCATGATCCCGCTGGTGGGCGAGGTCAAGGAGCTGAAGTACGTCAAGGACGTGGTCGTCAAGACTGCTGACGAGGAGCTGGCCGCCGCCGGTATGAACATGAAGTACCTGGTGGGCACCATGATCGAGATCCCCCGCGCGGCCCTGACCGCCGACGAGATCGCCAAGGAGGCCGAGTTCTTCTCCTTCGGCACCAACGACCTGACCCAGATGACCTTCGGCTTCAGCCGCGACGACGCCGGTAAGTTCCTGGGCGCCTACTACGACAAGAAGATCTACGAGAGCGATCCGTTCGCCAAGCTGGATCAGATCGGTGTTGGCAAGCTGGTGAAGATGGCTGCCAAGCTGGGCCGCGAGACCCGTCCGGAGCTGCATCTGGGCATCTGCGGCGAGCACGGCGGCGATCCCTCCTCCGTGGAGTTCTGCCACAAGGTGGGTCTGGACTATGTGTCCTGCTCCCCCTTCCGTGTGCCCATCGCCCGTCTGGCCGCCGCACAGGCTGCTATCAAGAACCCCCGCAAGTAAGAGTTCTGTCATTCACCATTGGATTTGATGAAGCGCAAACCTTCTATAAATCCCATGGATACGGCATAAAACCGTCAAAATGGCATGATTTGACCGTGGAGGTTTATATCTAATCGCTAAAACCCCCGTACATTCCCAATTGGGCAATGTGCGGGGTTTTTTTGTTGTTATTTTGGGCTGTTTGTACAAATCTAAACGGGAACGCAAAAATGTATTCTGATTTCAAAAATACATTTTGTCTATGCTCGCTGCTATTTTCACAGTAGCCAGTTCCGTAATTTTGGACGAATTCAGCTTTCAGTAAAGGAGGCCATTATGGGACGAGACGATCAAAGGCAAGCAGTAAAAAACATTCCTTTGGAACAACTGAAGCCATTTAAGAATCATCCCTTTCAGGTACGAGACGATGAGGAATTTCGGCGTCTTGTTGAGAGCATTGGAATTTACGGTGTAATTCATCCAGCGGTGGCTCGCCAGATTGGTGAGAATTGTTATGAACTAATTTCTGGTCATCGACGCAAAGCGGCTTGTGAAGTATTGGGTTACTCTGAGATGCCTGTTTTAGTCCGGTCTATGACGGATGATGAGGCAGTTGTAAACATGGTAGATGCAAACCTTCAGCGTGAGACGATTCTCCCAAGTGAAAGAGCCTTTGCATACAAAATGAAGTTGGTAGCTATGAGCCACCAAGGGCGTAAAGGATTTACTTCCGCCCAACTTGGGCGGAAGTGTGTCGGAAAAGAATCCAGAGAGTTAATTGCTGAACAAGTCGGTCAAAGCCGCAACCAAATTTCTCGCTATATTCGTCTTACTGAATTGATACCAGAAATTCTTGAAATGGTTGATAATCGAAAAATCGCATTGAATCCAGCAGTATCTATTTCCTACTTGGACAAGAAGCAACAGAAGCTATTATATAAGGTGATGGTAGCACTAAAAGCAACCCCATCTATTTCTCAGGCAAAAGCCATCCGAGAAAAGGCCAGTGAATCAGATTTTACAGAAGATTACTTGGTTTGTATCTTATCGGAAAAGAAACCAAACCAGAGAGAGCCGATGATTGTTGAAGAAGAAATCAAGCAGTATTTCCCCTCGCATTACAATAGTGAACAGATGCACAACACGATTTTACTGTTGATTAGAAATTGGAGTAAAAAGCGTGGCTACACACAATAAAAGGTTGTTATACCTTGTCACAACAGGGAGCAGAAAAATTTTCTGCTCCTTTTTTTATTTTTTGCGCAACAAACGGCCTTTGCCGTGGCCTACAAGTGAGAGCTACATCTCATGGACCTTGAAAATTCAGAAGAACATCAGGTACAACCGTCCCTCGGAGAGCCACTCCGGTGATACGCCATGACACCTACGGGTCGAGCGACTTCCCTATCGCCGGTAAAGAGCTTGATAACTTGAGGCCACGATCCAGGGACAGGGGGAAAACTTACACTCAGCCACAGTCCGAGCGTTAAAAGCGTCGCAGGCAATGGGAGTGTCCGGTACAGAACCGTGATAAATGAATCCTAAATCAAAAGGATGCCGAAATGTTCTTGATTTTAAGAAAACCCAAGGGGGTAGTTTACCCTCTTTACATTCCATCTTCTGTTCAAGACACAGGAGGAAACTGAAATGAACACACAAATTATCGCCATCGCCAACCAGAAAGGCGGCGTTGGCAAGACAACCACCTGCGCAAATCTGGGTATCGGACTGGCACAGGCGGGGAAGAAAGTTCTGTTGATCGACGGAGACCCGCAGGGCAGCCTGACCATCAGCCTGGGCCATCCCCAGCCAGACAAGCTGCCCTTTACGCTGTCCGACGCGATGGGCCGTATCCTGATGGACGAGCCATTTCGTCCCGGCGAGGGTATCCTGCACCACCCAGAGAGTGTAGATCTGATGCCTGCCGACATCCAGCTATCTGGTATGGAGGTATCTCTGGTGAACGCCATGAGCCGTGAGACCATCTTGCGGCAATACCTGGACACGCTCAAGGGACAGTATTCCCATATCCTGATTGACTGTCAGCCCTCCTTGGGGATGCTTACGGTCAATGCGTTGGCGGCTGCCAACAGGGTCATAATCCCCGTCCAGGCAGAGTATCTTCCCGCCAAGGGCCTGGAACAGCTGCTCCAGACGGTCAGTAAGGTGAAACGGCAGATCAACCCCAAGCTCCAGATCGACGGTATCCTGCTGACGATGGTGGACAACCGCACCAACTTTGCCAAGGAGATTGCGGCTCTGCTGCGAGAAACCTACGGCAGCAAAATCAAAGTGTTCGGAACTGAGATTCCCCATTCCGTCCGGGCAAAGGAAATCAGTGCCGAGGGGAAAAGTATTTTTGCCCATGACCCCAATGGAAAAGTGGCCGAGGGTTACAAGAATCTGACCCAGGAGGTGATGAAACTTGAAAAGCAGCGCGAAAAAAATAGAGCTGGCCTCAGTAGATGACCTGTTTTCTACTGAAGAAAGTCGGCAAGACGAGCAACTGGAAAAAATCCAGGAAATTCCCCTATCTGAACTGCATCCGTTCAAGGATCACCCCTTCAAGGTCAAGGATGATGATGCAATGATAGAAACCGCAGACAGCATCAAAAAGTATGGCGTGTTGGTTCCTGCGATTGCCAGACCTCTGCCTGATGGCAGTTATGAGCTGGTAGCCGGACACAGACGCCGCAGAGCCAGCGAGTTGGCCGGAAAAGAGACCATGCCTGTCATTGTGCGCGACTTGGATGACGATGCTGCCACAATCATCATGGTTGACAGCAATTTACAGCGAGAAAATCTTCTCCCCAGTGAAAGGGCCTTTGCCTACAAAATGAAGCTGGAAGCCATTAAACATCAAGGAGCAAGAACAGACCTGACTTCTGTTCAAGTTGAACAGAAGTTGAGCGCCAGAGACCAGGTGGCAAAAGAAGCCGGTGAACGAAGCGGTATCCAGGTAATGCGATATGTTCGTTTGACTGAGCTGATTCCAGAGCTTTTGGATATGGTGGATGAAAAGAAAATCGCATTTAATCCAGCCTACGAACTCTCTTTTTTGAAACCGGACGAACAGCAAATGCTGGTGGAAACAATGGACTATGAGCAGGCTACCCCTTCTCTCTCTCAGGCTCAGCGAATGAAAAAGTTCAGCCAGGACGGGAAATTGTCAGAAGATGTGATGCTTGCCATCATGTCAGAGGAAAAAAAGAGTGATCTGGATAAAGTGACCTTGAGCAGCGATACCTTGCGAAAGTATTTTCCCAAAAGCTATACACCGGCCAAAATGCAGGAAACCATTATTAAACTGCTGGAACAATGGCAGAAAAAACGCCAACGAGATCAGGAACGATGAAGGGAGAGCCTATGAAAGATATTGCAGCAAGGGAGCTGAAAGGCCACAACATTCTTGCAGTGGAGCGATTTTGGGACAGCACTTGCTGGATGATTGAGTTTACTGTCTTGCGCCCTACTGCTTATGGAGAACCGGGTGACGAAATGAGGCTTTTTCTCACAGAGGGCGGGTATCAGTCAGCTCTGCAAAGCCAGCAGCGTCGAGAAATCAAAATTAAGAGATATGCTCATGTTATTGAGGGGCATATCCTCGACTTCAAACCTAAAAAACACCGCCGTTCATAACCGATACAACGAAAGGAAAGGAATGAATATGTGTACTGTAAGAGAAATCCGAGAAGCTATTCAAGAAGATTGCCGCTCACAGTGTGATATGGAATCCACCGAGATTGACCGTGTTTTTCAAACCCTACCATTTTCTCAGGAAAGGGATCTGTTTGATAAACCACCAATGCCAAAACGCCCCTACCGACGCAAGAAAAAAGATACAGACAGACCCTAATCGCTGCCACAATTCTCTTATGAATTGCGGCTTTTTTCATACCTGAGAAATGAAAGGAGTGAAGTAAATGGCTGTTTTTCGTGTAGAACGCACTGGCGATTACACGGTTATGAGCAATTTCCATCTAAAGGATAAACGGCTTTCTTTGAAGGCAAAGGGTCTCTTGTCGCAGATGTTATCTCTGCCTGATGACTGGGATTATACGCTGTCAGGACTCAGCTATATCAATCGAGAAAGCAAAGATGCAATCCGCTCTGCTGTCAATGAGCTTGAAACAGCCGGATACATTCGGCGCAGACAGACAACTGATGCTTCTGGTAAATTCGCAGCCAATGAGTATACCATTTTTGAGCGTCCCATCGAGGGAGAACCGATGTTGGATAAGCCGTCGTCGGAAAACCCGATAACGGTAAACCCGTCAGCGGTAAATCCGTTACCGGAAAATCCAACACAATTAAATACTAAGAAATCAAATACCCAAAAACAAAATACTCATGGATCAAATACCGATTCCATTCCCTTCCGGAAAACAGCGGCGGCAATACCGCCGGAACGGAAAGGAAGGGATGCGATGTCTGTCACAGAGATAGAAAATTATCGGGAATTGATTTTGGAGAATATCGAGTATGACTGTCTGAAGCAGCGTTATCCTCTCTACCTGGATGACCTGAATGAGATTGTAGAGCTGTTGGTAGAAACGGTCTGTGCCAAACGAAAGACCACCCGGATCTCTGGTGCGGACTTTCCTCACGAGATTGTACGCTCCCGCTTTTTGAAGCTGGATAGCTCCCATATCGAGTTTGTCATGGACTGTCTGCAAAAGAACACCACTCAGGTACGCAACATCAAGCAGTACCTGCTCGCGGTGCTGTTCAATGCGCCTACCACCATGAACAATCACTTCACTTCATTGGTCAACCACGATATGCACGCAGGCGGCTGGTAATCGGCCGCTTTTGTATTACACCAAAGGAGGCACAGCATGAATCAGATTGAGATTTTCAATAGTCCAGAGTTTGGAAGCATTCGAGTAATCGAGGAAAATGGGAAATACCTGTTTTGCGGCGCTGATGTTGCAAAATCTCTGGGATACAAAGATACAGTAAATGCCCTAAAGACACATTGCAGAGAAGATGGGGTGGCGTTTTACCACCTCACCGATAATTTGGGGCGTAAACAGAAAGCTAAATTCATCAGCGAAGGAAACCTGTATCGCTTGATTGTCCACAGCAAATTGCCATCGGCAGAACGATTTGAAAAATGGGTCTTTGACGAGGTTCTTCCTACCATTCGCAAGCATGGGGCCTATCTCACAAAAGAAAAGCTATGGGAAGTAGCCACTTCACCGGAGGCACTGCTCAAGCTCTGCTCAGATCTCCTGGCTGAACGAGAGGAGAATGTATCTCTGCGCATAGCAAACGCACAGCTGGAGGGTAAAGCCGCTTTCTATGACCTGTTTATTGATTTGGAGCATAGCACCAATCTCAGAACTACTGCCAAAGAGCTTGCTGTCCCGGAACGCCGCTTTGTCCGATTTCTTCTGGAAAAGCGTTTTGTGTACCGCACTGCGTCCGGCAATGTACTGCCCTATGCAAAGCCAGCCAATGAAGGGCTGTTTTGTGTAAAGGACTACTGCAATCACGGTCATACCGGTTCTTATACGCTGATAACTCCGCAAGGCAAGCTGTATTTTGCCCAGCTTCGGGAGATGATCTTGCTGGTCTCATAAGAACGGAAAGGAAGTGAGTTTTATGCAGGAAGGCAAAACAATCGGTCAGCTGATGGAGGAAATGCGCCAGAAGGCCGGGGCGCAGAACTACCACGGCCATAACTACATGGATCTTCAGCGATTTGCGGAGAATACCCGGCACATGGTTATTTTTGATGTGCTGACCGATGACTCCCCGGTGGGCTGGAAAGGAGAACGGACCCGCCTGTTTTTGTCAGATATAGGCTATGAAAAAGCGCTGGACAGTCAGGCAAAGGGGCAGATCAAAATTCTCAGCCATGCAAAGGTCAGAAATGGAGATTTGTTTTATGACCACAAAGAACAGATACGATAGGAGGTATCCGATATGAATGAGGAAAAGAAAGTACCCTTTAAGTGGGAATATGGGGAAGAAACCATATCGCTGCAACTTGGGATGTATGCGAATAATCAGCGGCTTTATATCGGCATGATTACCCATACAGAAGATGGGGCGGAACCGTTTGCAGATATGACGGTGAACCTTCCGGGGTATTCCCTGGACCCCGGAGAGGCGTTTATTTCCGGTGACATCAGCAAGGACCTGCTGCGATTCATCAAAGAGAACAAATTGGGGAAGGTGCTTCCCTACCAGGTGCAGTCCGGTTATGGAAAATATTCTGCCGTTGCCTTTGATCTGGAGAAGTTGAAGGCATTTGACCCCAAAGGTGTGGCAGAGTTTCGGAAAGAGTGGAATCTGCCGGATAAGAAGCCGGTAAAGAAAAAGAGCCGAGGGATGGAGCGATGAAGAAATATCTTCTCCGGCGGCTGGTGGTCCCGCCTTAGAAAGAAATGCACCACCCCTGCACACTTTGTGGAAAGGAGGCGATGAAAATGCAGGAAGAAGTGGAAAACAGGACTTTAACGCTGGTTGTCAGTGGAACAAAGTTCACCGGTCGGCTGCTCAAAGCTGCCATCAGCAAGTACATGGCCCACTGCAAGGAAAAGAAGCTGCAAAAGCAGAGAAGCCGTGACGCTCCTGTGACACCTCACGGCAAACAGACCGTTAAGCAGCTCATTGGTCAGAATCAGGGGATCTCCAATATTGAGATCACAGACCCTTCCATCAAGGAATTTGAGAAGATCGCCCGGAAATATGGTGTGGACTATGCGGTGAAGAAAGACCGCAGCAGCTCCCCACCCAAGTACCTGATCTTTTTCAAGGGCCGTGACGCCGATGCGCTGACCGCTGCATTTACCGAGTACACCAGCAAAAAGGTCAAGAAGGCCGAGAAAACGGAACGCCCGTCTGTGCTGGCAAAACTCAGTCAGTTCAAAGAGATGGTCAAAAATGCCGTGGTGGACCGCACCAAGCGAAAGGAGCTGGAACGATGAAAAAGCAGTTTGACATCAAAAAGCTCGTTTTGCTGAACCTGCCCTATCTCCTGATGGGGCTGTTTGCTACCAACTTCGGGGAGGCATGGCGACTGGCTCAGGGGGCAAATGCTTCAGAGAAATTCCTTTCCCTGTTTGCTGTCCTGCCTGGGGCGCTGCAAAGTTTCTGGCCCAGCCTGCACCCGTTGGATCTGCTGGTGGGGCTGTGCTGCGGTGCTGGCCTGCGTCTGGCGGTGTATCTCAAAAGTAAAAACGCCAAGAAGTACCGTCACGGCATGGAGTATGGTTCTGCCCGTTGGGGAACCCATGAGGATATTGCTCCCTACATCGACCCGGTGTTCCAGAACAATGTCATTCTCACAAAAACCGAAAGCCTGACCATGAACAGCCGCCCCAAGGACCCAAAGACCGCCAGAAACAAAAATGTGCTGGTGATCGGCGGCTCCGGTTCCGGTAAGACCCGCTTCTGGCTCAAACCGAGTGCGCCCGTAAGGGCGGTATAAATCCTACCTTGAGCAAGTAGTAGGTAAAAGTATCAAGCGGCATTGTGCCGCAACCTATCATTCCCCGTCTTACCCCAAAAGGGAAACCGGAGGGCGACCATAGCATGACGGAGGACACGGGGCGCTGAAGCCTCAGAAGCGCCGGCGTGACGGAATGAAAATCCACGTATGAGGATGGAAGCTAGACTGCTTGAATGACAGCCTGAAATCGGGACCAAGAGCGTACCCCTGACGTAGAGAGGTTGTACTCGTCAGTGTTCCTGACAGTCGCATTGTTTGGCTATGCGGCTGCTGATACTCGGAGCAGGTTCAGCCACGGGAAAGTGGAAAAAGGCGAACGTCACATACCGACAACGTGGAACGCTTGTTTATACCGTACTAAACGGGGATTGCCTAAAGTGAAATGCCGAAAGGCTATGAAAACGCTGAAATGCGGGGTTCTGAATATTCACCATGGCAACAGAGTTCCCATAGTAGTCTGCGGACGGGAAAGCCGTCTACATGGCAAAGGGGAACAGTGAATCATTTTCAAAACAGAAAGGATGGTGTGTGAGACACTATGAGAAATCCGATTCATGTCTTGAAAAGCCTTGAAGAAAAGGCAAGTGTAAGTAACAACAAATATGAAAGATTATATCGCAACCTATACAATCCAGAGTTCTATCTCCTTGCATATGCGAACATTGCGAAATCGCAGGGGAGCATGACACAGGGGGTAGACGGGCAGACGCTGGACAACATGAGCCTGCCGAGAATTAACCGGATTATTGAATCCATACGCAACAGGACATATCAGCCAAAGCCTGCAAAAAGAAAGTACATTCCTAAAAAGAACGGGAAACTTCGCCCGTTGGGAATCACTTCTACTGATGATAAGTTAGTGCAGGAAGTGGTCAGAATGATTCTTGAAGCAATCTATGAGCCGACATTCAGCAACAATTCACACGGTTTCAGACCAAAAAGAAGCTGTCACACGGCACTTACGCAAGTGAAGAAAAACTTCACAGGTGTTACATGGATTGTCGAGGGAGACATTAAGGCGTGCTTTGATAACTTCGACCATCATGTGTTGGTTGAATTACTGCGGAAAAGGATTTCAGACGAGGCTTTTATCGGTCTAATCTGGAAGTTCCTGAAAGCCGGATATATGGAACAATGGCAGTACAACTGCACCTACTCCGGTGTTCCGCAGGGCAGCGGTATCAGTCCGATATGTGCAAACATCTACCTCAGCGAACTGGACAACTATATGCAGGAATACAAAGAAAAGTATGATTGCGAGCCAGAACGCAGAAGGACGACCAGAGAATACGAGCGGGCGTCCCGGAGATACAGAAAGGCACGTAAAGCGTTAATGGGCGCAGAAAAATCAACTCCTGAACTGGTAAAAGAATTTAAGGATTCCAGAAGGAAGAAGATGAATCAGCACTATTACAATCCGTTTGAGGAAGGCTTCAAGAAAATCCAGTACAACCGTTACGCCGATGATTTTGTAATTGGCGTTATCGGCTCCAAAAAGGACGCAGAAAAAATCAAGGAAGATGTAAAAATCTTTCTCCAAGAAAAACTGCATTTGGAAATGTCCGAGGAAAAGACGAAAGTCACCCATTCCAGTAAGCCGGTACGCTATCTGGGGTACGATTTCAAAGTAATCCATTCCAAGAACATGAAGCGTTGTAAAAACGGCGACATGAAACGGGTGTGGTATGGAAAAGTATTCCTGTATATGCCGAAAGAAAAATGGATTAAAAAAGCGATGGAACGGGGAGCGATACAGGTGAAACGCAACAATGACACAGGCAAAGAAATGTGGCGTCCTATGCCAAGGAAAGACCTGATGAACCGCAGCGATGCAGAGATTGTGTCTACTTTCAATTCCGAAATTCGAGGGTTATATAACTTCTATCGGATAGCAGAAAACGTAGGCGCATTGCACAAGTATTACTACATGGTGCGGTACAGCATGTTAAAAACTCTGGCAGGAAAGCACAGAACGAATGTCAGTGTTATTAAGAAGCGGCACATGGTAAACGGAGTACTGAGAATCCCATACGATACAACTAAGGGACGTAAATACTGCGAATTTTACCATGATGGATTCAGAAAGCACAGCGACGGCTATGACAATGTGGCAGACGTTATGCCGAGTTATAGGAAATATGACAGCAGGCACACGATAGTAAACCGCATAAAAGCCGGAGTATGCGAGATTTGCGGGGAACATGCAGACTATTTATGTATGCACCACGTAAGAACGCTGAAATCGCTGAAAGGCAGGGATATATTTGAGCAGAAAATGCTGAAAATGAGAAGAAAATCTCTGGCTCTCTGCCCTGACTGCTTTGAACTCTTACACGAAACCAAAGAATCAAGGTGATTCATGGAAAGCCGGATACGCTGAGAGGTGTACGTCCGGTTTGGGAGGCGGCTCCCTGAAACCTACTGATGAAAGTCAGCAAGGCGCAGGGTGCCTACCTCATATTTGATGCAGATGCACAGTTCTTATGTGGTCACAGACCCAAAGGGAACCATTTTGGTGGAGTGCGGAAAAATGCTCCAAAGGGGCGCACCCAAGCTGGGGAAAGACGGAAAGCCCATGAAGGATAAGCACGGCAAGGTCATTTATGAGCCGTACCGCATCAAGGTCCTAAATACCATCAACTTTCGAAAATCAATGCACTATAACCCTTTCGCCTATATCCATAGCGAAAAGGACATCTTGAAGCTGGTCACGACGCTGATCGCCAATACCAAAGGCGAAGGCAAGGCCGGAGACGATTTTTGGGTAAAAGCAGAAACCTTGCTGTACTGCGCACTCATTGGCTATATCCACTATGAGGCCCCGGTAGAGGAGCAGAATTTCTCTACCCTCATCGAGTTCATCAACGCCATGGAAGTCCGTGAGGATGACGAGGAGTTCAAAAACCCCGTAGACCTGATGTTTGATGCACTGGAAGCCGAGAAGCCCAACCACTTCGCCGTCCGTCAGTACAAGAAGTACAAGCTGGCTGCCGGAAAAACAGCCAAGTCGATCCTGATTTCCTGTGGTGCGCGCCTTGCGGTATTCGACATTGCAGAGCTGCGTGAGGTCACGGCCTATGATGAGCTGGAGCTGGACACTCTGGGAGACCGGAAAACTGCCCTGTTCCTCATCATGAGTGATACTGACGATAGCTTCAACTTCCTTATTTCCATGTGTTATACCCAACTTTTCAACCTGCTCTGCGAAAAAGCCGACGATGTGTATGGCGGCAGGCTCCCGGTCCATGTGCGCTGTCTCATTGATGAAGCCGCCAATATCGGGCAGATTCCTCGTCTGGAAAAGCTGGTCGCCACCATCCGAAGCCGTGAGATCTCCGCCTGTCTGGTGTTGCAGGCGCAGAGTCAGCTCAAGGCGATCTATAAGGACAATGCAGATACCATCATCGGCAACATGGATACTTCCATTTTCCTGGGCGGTAAGGAGCCAACCACCCTCAAGGAGCTGGCTGCCGTGCTGGGCAAGGAAACCATCGACACCTACAACACTGGAGAGAGCCGTGGCCGGGAAACTTCCCACTCTCTCAACTATCAAAAATTGGGGAAAGAGCTGATGAGCCAGGATGAGCTTGCGACGATGGACGGAAACAAGTGCATCCTCCAGCTGCGTGGCGTGCGTCCTTTCCTTTCTGATAAGTACGACATTACCAAGCACCCCAATTTCAAGTACACTGCCGACGCGGATGACAAGAACGCTTTTGACATTGAAGCATTCCTGTCCGCAAGGCTGAAACTCAAGCCCAATGAGGTCTGCGATGTATATGAAGTAGACACAAAGGGCGCTTAACTTCGTTCCGCTTTTGAAGGGAGTGATCTTATCTATTCGCCGCACCTGCCCTCTATGGGCCATTGGCGTACAAAGCGGACAATCGCAAGAAAAAATAATGAAAAAGGAGGACAGCCGGAATCATGCCCCCGGAAACCGGGTAGCAGATTGTTCCGGCTTTTGTATGCCTATGAAACATGACAAACCTATTTTTTAATCAGATTCCGGCTAACAAACTATATGGCATTTTTTGAACAGGCAATCACCGTTCTTCAGACCCTCGTTATCGCGCTCGGTGCCGGTCTCGGTATCTGGGGCGTTATCAATCTCTTGGAGGGCTACGGAAATGATAATCCGGGCGCAAAAAGCCAGGGCATGAAGCAGCTCATGGCCGGCGCTGGTGTAGCCGTAGTCGGCATGGTCCTTGTACCTCTGCTCTCAGGGCTTTTCTCTGTCTAAGCGTCCCCGCATGAAATCCTTGCCGCTCCCGCAGTTTTGCGGGGGCGGCGGAAAGGAGGTTGACACCGTATGGATTTCTTACTTGAAGCCCTGACAAATTGGCTGAAAGAAATGCTGGTGGGCGGTATTATGAGCAACCTTTCGGGGATGTTTGACAGCGTAAACCAACAGGTCGCGGATATATCCGTACAGGTAGGCCAGACACCACAGGGATGGAATGGCAGTATTTTCAATATGATTGAGAATCTGTCAAACTCCATCATGGTGCCGATTGCAGGTGTGATCCTGGCTATCGTGATGACCGTAGACCTGATCCAGATGATTGCAGACAAGAACAACCTGCATGATGTGGATACCTGGATGATTTTCAAGTGGGTGTTCAAATCAGCTGCCGCCATCCTCATTGTCACAAACACATGGAATATCGTGATGGGCGTCTTTGATATGGCGCAGAGCGTGGTGGCGCAGGCGGCAGGGATTATCAATTCGGATGCGTCCATTGACATTTCCTCAGTTATGACCGATCTGGAACCGAGGCTGATGGAAATGGATTTGGGACCGCTGTTCGGACTGTGGTTCCAATCCCTCTTTATTGGCATTACCATGTGGGCGTTGTATATCTGTATCTTTATCGTTATTTATGGCCGTATGATCGAGATCTACCTTGTAACTTCGGTGGCTCCCGTTCCAATGGCTGCAATGATGGGCAAAGAATGGGGCGGTATGGGACAGAATTACCTCCGATCCCTGCTGGCACTGGGCTTTCAGGCGTTTCTCATTATCGTCTGCGTGGCAATTTATGCTGTGCTGGTGCAGAATATCGCTCTGGAAGATGACATCATCATGGCAATCTGGAGCTGCGTGGGCTACACCGTACTGCTATGTTTTACGCTGTTCAAAACCGGCAGTCTCGCCAAATCAGTCTTTCAGGCGCACTAAAACGGAAGGAGGTTTCTACATTGGCTTATGTACCCGTACCCAAGGACTTAACAAAAGTCAAAACAAAGGTCATGTTCAATCTGACCAAGCGGCAGCTTATCTGCTTCACGGGCGGAGCGCTTATTGGCGTACCGCTTTTCTTTTTGCTCAGAAAACCTACCGGAAACAGTGTAGCGGCTATGTGTATGATGCTGGTTATGCTGCCCTTTTTTATGCTGGCTATGTACGAAAAGCATGGACAGCCCCTGGAAAAGATCGTGGGCAACATTCTCAAAGTAGCTGTGATCCGTCCAAAGCAGCGACCTTACCAGACCAACAACTTTTATGCCGTATTAAAGCGGCAGGAAATGCTCGATAAGGAGGTGTATGACATTGTTCACCGCAATAAAAAAATGGCTGCATCGGATGTTCGGAAAAACCGAGGAAAAAACTGTGCAGCCGGTAAAGACAAAGAAAAAGCTGTCCCGCGCCGATAAGAAGCAGATCGAAGCGGCCATTGCCCGCGCTAACCGCACGGACAAAAAAGGAAAATCTGCGCAGGACAGTATCCCTTATGAACGGATGTGGCCGGACGGAATCTGCCGCGTATCGGACAGCCACTACACAAAGACCATCCAGTTTCAGGACATCAACTATCAGCTCTCCCAAAACGAAGATAAGACGGCAATCTTTGAGGGGTGGTGTGATTTCCTCAATTATTTTGACAGCTCGATTCATTTCCAGCTGTCTTTTTTGAACCTTGCGGCATCGGAGGAGACCTTTGCTAACTCCATTTCCATCCCGCCCCAGAGGGACGCCTTTGACAGTATCCGCGAGGAATACACCACAATGCTGCAAAATCAGCTGGCCAGAGGTAACAACGGTCTCATCAAGACCAAATACCTGACCTTTGGTATCGACGCGGACAGCATCAAAGCCGCCAAGCCCCGTCTGGAGCGTATTGAGACCGATAT
>CEAB01041096.1_pt1 | contig 194414 bp, 147 predicted proteins | sample 557651 | NCBI WGS metagenome assembly CEAB01 (sample SAMEA3182046, study PRJEB8094) | gut metagenome | biome: human; feature: gut; material: Stool; isolation source: human stools | place: Canada | collected 2011-11-15 | reverse complement strand
GTCCGGCAAGCCGCAAAATACGCTCCATGACCTTGTGGCAATGGTATTTGCTCTGCTCGGTATCTACATAGAGGATTTTCCGTTTGTTCGGTGGCAGGTATGCCGAATACTTCAATACCTCGTCATTCTTCAACGCTGCCGCAACGATAGCGGAAATGTTGAATGTCTTTTTGCTCTTGGCTTTACCCGTGGATGCACTGAAATTACCCAACGTGCCAATGGTAGAGCCGTTCACCCAGAGTATTTCGGGCGGCACTTCGTAAGTGTCCGTCACCTTTAGATGAATGGTTTTCCAAAGGGCTGCGAAATCCTCTTTCTGCATGGTGATGTCCTGCCCGGCTTCTGTCGCTTTTCTATTTTCCATAGCCGTTATTTCTTTAGAGGACGGTTAAGGATATACTTCTGCGCTTCCTGCTCTATCTGCGCCTGCGTCTTGACCGGGTTCTGACGCAACCATGCTTCCAACTCCGCTTTCTCAAAATAAAGCATTTTGCCCTGCGGCTTGTAATGGGGTATCAAGTTACCCGAAGTCAGCTTGTACAGGTAACTTTTAGAAAGGTTCAAGAACTTGCTCGCTTCATCGAAGCTAAGCACGTTCTTTGAAAGGAACAACATCTTTTCGAGTTCGGAAACTCTTAACTCTAAATTTTTTTCCATATTGTTTAGGAATTTAGGTGAAACAATATGAAGGTGCGCACCCTCGTTTTTTTGTTAACGGGGGCAAAGTTAAGAGCTTGAAAATGAAGTCTAATTGACCTTTGTTTGAGCGTTCAATCTATGCTCAACCTTTTTGCAGTTGTTTGATGTATTTGTCTATGATTTCATATCCTTTCGGATAGATGTTTTTCGCTTGGTCTGTCGCACTCGACAGGTCAGTACGTGTAAGCGGTTCACCTTTTATCTTCTTCAATATCAGTTTATTGTTTGCTATGACAGACTGCCATTCATAAACGATGTAATTATAACAGCTAAGTTGCATCATAAGATAGGCTAACAGACGGGTATTATTAACTTTCAATACCCCATTCAGTTTGCAGTTGAAAAAATCGGTAAGTATTTTGGCACTGACGGTAGTAGTAAACATATTCGCTTCATTCACACAGTCGGTCAGAAGTTTGATTTCATTAGCTTTCAACGTGGACTTGAAAGGATTGCTTTTGCCCACAATCTTGGTTGGATTAGTATCTGCACTTTCCTCTTTCTCTTTTGGCAAGGCTTGCTCTTGGATGGCAACCGCATCTGTATGGTAATTGCTTTCCTGTTCTTGCAGATAGCGCAAATATTTGGAAAGCACGACAAGATTAACGATAATGGACAAATAAGGAAGCCGCCCATCATAACAGGACGGTTCATGCAAATATGCATCCATATCAAAATCAGAGCAGCGGAAACCGATATACTTTTTTCTTTCATCAGAATTCAAGTCCTCAAAATAACCACTTTCCCACAAAAAATCGGGAATATCCATGTCCAATACAATGTTACGCACGACACGGTATTTTTGTTGGATGGCTACAATATTTTCAGTCACACGGAAAATTTCTTGTCGCAAATAATCCTTTAGCTGGGCTTGCGTCAAATATTCACGTTTTAAAAATAGTGCATCTACTTTAGTTTTATAGTCATGAGCTATACAACTATCTAATATCTTCTGTATTTCTCTGAAATTGGTTTCTATATGATTTTCCATAATCGTGTGCCTTTAAACGTTCTTACTACAAATATAAGGTAAGAATCTCACTTTTCCCGAAAACATCGGCAATAATAAGGAAGAAAAGATAGGATAAGCGTTAAGAAATTATAAAGATATGGGGAAGAAAACTATTAAAGTACACCTTTTCTTTGTATTCGTCATTCAGTACACATTTAGTACGCCCTATAAAAGCAGAAAACCCTGATAATCAGGTGATTATCAGGGTTTATTCGTACCCAGACCCGCATTTGAAATAATTAAAGTGGGGAAAATGTGGGTAAAAAGAAAAATGCGGAAAAACGCAGCAATTACACTGTATTTTAATATGTTACAATCCTATTAAATTTTAATCCAAGTTAATCGAATTGCAAAATATTTAGCAGATGTGGGGAAAATGTGGGGAAAATATCTATATTTGCAGCAGAGTAAAATTCAACCTGAAAGTCTATGAAAGTAACCTTTATCATTAAAAAAGCAGCCAAGCGATATGATACAGAATCCATGGCTACAATCTATGTCCGTTTTAGAAACGGAAGGCAGTTAGACTCCGTTGCTCCTACTCAGTTAGCCATCAATCCCAATCTATGGGATGATAAAGACGAATGTGTAAAAACGAAAGCTGTCTGCAATGAAGAAATGCGTACCCATATAAATGAAGAGATACGCCAGTTGAAAACCTATATCGAGAAGGTATATCAACAAGAAAAGGAAGCAATAGACAAAGAATGGCTAAAAACAACACTTGATAAATTTTACCATCCTGAAAAATATTTTTTGCCGGAGGAAGTGGTTATCAAGCCTACCATTGGAGAACTATTCGATGAATTTCTAAACAAACACCCTTTGTCGGAAGTACGAAAGAAAAATTTCCGGGTTGTCAAAAGAGCCTTACTGCGTTATGAACTATATGTAAGGGCAACAAAGAGAGGACAAAAGGGCTTTATCCTTGACGTGGATTTGGTAACACCTGACACGCTTCGGGATATGTGGGATTTCTTTCAGAACGAATACCAGTATTATGAACTTTACCCGAGCATTTATGAAGCCATTCCCGAAAAGAGGACACCACAGCCCAGAAGCAAGAACACGCTGATAGACTGTTTTTCAAGAATACGCACATTCTTCCTGTGGTGCTTCGATAACAAACGCACCACAAACAGACCTTTCGACAAGTTTCCGATAGAGGAGTGTACATACGGCACACCTTATTATATAACACTCGAAGAAAGGGACAGGATTTTTAATGCAGACCTTTCTGCCACCCCACAACTGGCAATACAGAGGGATATATTCATATTTCAGACACTGATAGGATGCAGGGTGAGCGACCTGTACCGAATGACCAAACTAAATGTGGTCAATGAAGCCATAGAATATATTCCCAAGAAAACCAAAGAGGGGAATCCGGTTACGGTACGTGTTCCACTTAACGACAAAGCGAAAGAAATCCTTGAACGCTACAAAGAATATGAGGGAAAACTGTTGCCGTTCATATCCGAGCAAAAGTACAATGATGCCATAAAAAAGATATTCAAGTTGGCTGGAGTTGACCGCATCGTAACAATCTTAGACCCGTTGACACACAACGAAATCAAACGACCTATTTATGAAGTGGCAAGCAGCCATCTGGCAAGACGTACGTTTATCGGCAATATCTATAAAAAAGTGAAAGACCCGAACCTTGTTTCCGCACTGTCGGGACACAAGGAGGGAAGCAAAGCTTTCAGACGATACAGGGATATTGACGAAGAAATGAAGAAAGACCTTGTAAAACTATTAGACTGATACTTGTATGGGACAACAGGAATATGACAATTTTAAAAGACTGATAAAGGAATGGCTCGACAGCCATCCGAATGAATATGCTGATTTTGTAGAAGAAATGAACGACAAGAAGTTCAAAGGGTTCTTCAATATTTTCAATACGGCTGTAAGGCTTGTACCGAAATATAAAGAAGCAGCACGCAAGAGAATAGGCGATGATAGAAACCCTGATTTCGAGGAACTGGAAAATGTTCTTTTACAATCAGACCTTGCCGAGAAGATAGTGAATGAGTTTCATACCCAGAACAAGAGAAGCATTGTCCCTGCCATGCTCGCATGGCTCTATTACGGACGAAGCTATGAGTGCATGGTGGAACAGGGTGAGGAACTGACCAAAAGAAAGGATATTCCCACCTTATACAAATGGCTTGTTTCCGGCATGGTCAAATTCATTATCAGAAAAAGCATCGCCAATGGCATGAGAACCAAAGAGGACTGGCAAGTGTTCAGGAAGCAACAGAAAGCCATTGAGGAAAACTCTCTTGTGGAATGGGCAATAGAAGAAGATGAAGACATGGACGAGGAAGAAACAGATATGTTGCAGGAAGAACAGCCAAAGACCGCAGGGCGCAAAGCCGACACACGCACGTTGCCCGAACTTCTGATAGAAAGGCATGACATACTGACTGAAAGAATTGGCACACGATTAAAAACCCATGCTACGGAAACAGATATAGCACGGCTGTTTATCGCACTGGTGGAATACCGCTTCATGCGGAAGTGTCCCATCAAGACTTTCAGAAACGCACTGCACGAGCAATTCAATGAACAAGAAATCGTCCACGAAAGAGGCATTCAAAAAGCATACAGAAATCTCATTTCACCACTTGGAAACAGCAAGAAACTGGTAAAAGACATTGGTGAAGACCATGAAGCCATCGAGGAATTGAAAGCCTATCTATCCAATTGAAACTCGTTTAATTCGCTTTTCGTTTTTACGAATTTAACGAATTGAATATCATTGTTTTACGATTGATTTTCATTATATATTTGCGCCACTATCCTAATCGGGGTAGTGGCTTTTCGTTTATAATACTGCCGAAACGGGAAGTCTTACAACCGGCAGTTTCAAGAAGCCTATGACAGATTTATTGGCAATTATCCAAAACGGGAACGGCAACATCAAGTTGGAAGTAACAGGAGAAGATTTGCTATTATTCTCCAACCAGTTAATCAGCCGTGCGAAACATGAACTTTCTACCGCCATTGCGGAAGCAAGAAAGGAGAAGTATCTAACCAAAGAGGAAGTGAAAAAGATGTGCGGTGTTTGTGATACCACACTCTGGCACTGGTCTAAGAAAAACTATCTGAAGCCTGTAAAGGTTGGAAACAAGGTCAGATACCGACAATCCGACATTCAGAGAATCTTAGGTGAACACAACCCTTTAATCTAAGCCTATGAAGGAGGAAGAATATATGCGCGTAGGAACAACTTTGTACAAGGTAGTCAATCAGCCATGCGCCAATGGCGGTTATGAGAAGAAACGTGTCGTATGGAACAACAGCACATTACGGCAGGACTATGGAAAGAATTATCTTGCCACCGTCCCCAAGTATGACGGCTTTTGCACTGTTCCCAATCATCTGAACTACCAAAAGGAGATTGAGGGGTTTCTGAACCTTTACGAACCGATAGAGCATAAACCGCAACAGGGGGACTTCTCCCACATCCAATCCTTGATGCGGCACATCTTCGGGGAACAATACGAGCTGGGTATGGACTATATGCAACTGCTGTATCTACAGCCGACACAGAAGCTGCCCATTGTCCTACTTGTTTCAGAGGAACGCAACACTGGCAAAAGCACGTTCTTGAACTTTCTGAAAGCCGTGTTTGAGAATAATGTGACTTTCAACACCAACGAGGATTTCCGCAGCCAGTTCAATTCCGACTGGGCAGGAAAGCTGCTAATCGTTGTGGACGAAGTTTTGCTCAACCGCAGGGAAGACAGCGAACGATTGAAAAACCTGAGCACCACTTTCACCTACAAGGTGGAAGCCAAAGGCAAAGACCGAACGGAGATTGCTTTCTTTGCCAAGTTCGTGCTATGTTCCAACAACGAATATCTGCCCATACTCATAGACGCAGGAGAAACACGCTACTGGGTGCGGAAGATAATGCCGTTGCAGAGTGATGATACCAACTTTCTGCAAAAGCTAAAAGCAGAAATACCCGCATTTCTTTATTTCCTGACCCAAAGGGAACTATCCACAACACAGGAAAGCCGTATGTGGTTCAACCCAAGACTGACACATACCGCAGCCTTGCAGAAAATAATCCGAAGCAACCGCAACCGACTGGAAATAGAAATGACCGAGTTGTTGCTTGACATCATGTCGAACATGAACGTGGAAAGCGTATCATTCTGCCTGAACGACCTTGTAACCTTGCTACTCTATTCACAGGTCAAGGTTGAAAAGTATCAAGTGAGGAAAGTTGTGCAGGAAGTATGGAAACTTACTTCCGCACACAATTCGCTATCCTACACCGCTTATGAGTTCGCACCCCATCGTGAGTGCCACTATGAGCCGAAAAGGAAAACTGGTCGGTTTTATACGGTAACGAAAGAACAACTGACCGCTATCTAATTATTTTGATGAAATGATGAATAAGGGAAGTAACATATTGCCTTACAGATAGATATGTATTCATCAAACACTCATCAACAACGATTGCTGATGAAAAAAGAAAACATCATTTTTCTTTTGGCAAGCAATCTGATGAGAAAAAGATGAATCGATATAATCCTGTTTAACAGCGTATTACATTTCAAATTCATCAAATCATCATTTTTTCATTCACCTACAAATCCGTAAGAAAATGACAATAGAAGAAGCTAAAAGCATACGAATAGCCGACTACCTGCACAGCTTGGGTTATTCACCAGTAAAACAACAAGGTATCAACCTTTGGTACAAATCTCCGTTTAGGGAAGAGAGTGAAGCATCGTTCAAAGTGAATACCGAACGTGAACAATGGTATGATTTCGGTTTGGGAAAGGGCGGAAACATCATTGCACTGGCTGCACATCTGTACGCTACCGACCATGTACCTTACATCTTGAAACGGATAGCGGAGCAGACACCGCACGTGCGCCCGATATCTTTCTCTTTTGGCAAGCAAAGCTCTTCCAAGCCGAGCTTCCAACATCTGGAGATTGTTCCGCTGTCATCTCCTGCCCTGCTTGCCTACTTGCAAGGTAGAGGAATAAATACAGAACTGGCGAAAAGAGAATGTAGTGAAGCCCGTTTCACCCACAACGGCAAGCGGTACTTTGCCATCGCCTTTCCCAATGGTTCGGGTGGGTTTGAGGTTCGCAACCGCTATTTTAAGGGTTGCATCGCCCCAAAGGAAATCTCCCACATCAGACAGTCGGGAAAAGTGAGGAATACCTGTTATATATTCGAGGGATTTATGGACTACCTCTCCTTTTTGACATTGAGACAAGAGAGCTGCCCGAATTATCCGGAATTGGACGGGCAGGACTACATTGTATTGAACTCAGTATCGAATGTAAACAAGGCTCTCTATCCGTTGGGCAATTACGAACGCATCCACTGCTTTTTCGACAACGACCATGCAGGCATGGAAGCCCTCCAACAAATCCGCAAGGAATACGGCAGAGACCGATACATCCATGACGCTTCACAGATTTACAGCGGATGCAAGGACTTGAACGAATACTTACAGAAACAGGTTGAAAGAAAAAGGCAAGTCCAATCCGTCAAAGGAGTGAGCAACCAGTCACCGAAAAAGAAAAACGGCTTTCGGTTATAGCCCACTATAACTACACGCTCCGCTTTCGTAGTTGTGGGCTCTCCCGAGGGGATTAGGGCTTTGCCCTAATAACCCACTCAGGGCGTTTCACCCCTGAGAACCCCGAGCAAAGAGTGACCCTCTCTTTGCAATCTCCGCTTATGGGTTACCCCTAAGAACCCCTCTGCGAAAGCGAGCAAAATAATCAATCGTAAACAAAGAAAAGAAGCTATGGCAACAAAATCAAGCATACATATCAAGCCTTGCAACATCGCATCGAGCGAGGCACACAACCGAAGGACTGCCGAGTATATGTGTAATATCGGGGAGTCCAGAATCTATGTCGTTCCCGAACTTTCCACCGATAACGAACAGTGGACAAATCCCGACTTCGGCACTCACGAACTGCGGACGCACTATGACAACATCAAACGGATGGTCAAGGAAAAGACCGGACGTGCCATGCAGGAAAAGGAAAGGGAACGCAAGGGAAAGAATGGAAAGATTATCAAGGTGGCGGGATGTTCACCCATCCGTGAAGGAGTATTGCTCATCAGACCGGATACCACACTGGCTGATGTACGCAAATTCGGTAAAGAGTGTCAAAGACGCTGGGGTATCACTCCACTACAAATTTTCCTGCACAAAGACGAAGGGCATTGGCTGAACGGTCAGCCGAAAACGGAAGACAAAGAGAGCTTTCAAGTCGGGAGCAGATGGTTCAAACCAAACTATCATGCCCATGTCGTTTTCGACTGGATGAACCATGAAACCGGAAAGAGCCGAAAGCTCAATGACGAGGATATGGCAACCATGCAGACCCTTGCTTCCGATATTCTCCTGATGGAACGTGGGCAGGCAAAAGTTGTTACAGGTAAAGAGCATCTGGAACGAAACGACTTCATCATTGAGAAGCAGAAAGCTGAACTGCAACGTATAGAGGAAACCAAGCGACACAAGGAACAACAAGTAAGCCTTGCCGAGCAGGAACTCAAACAGGTAAAAGCAGAGATACGCACGGACAAACTCAAAAGTGCAGCTACCGATGTAGCCACTGCCATAACCAGCAGTGTAGGTTCTCTTTTCGGAAGTGGTAAATTAAAAGATTTGGAACAAACCAATGAAAGTTTACGGCATGAAATTGCCAAACGTGACAAGGGCATTGATGAATTAAGAGCCAAGATGCAACAAATGCAGGAACAGCACGGCAAGCAGATTCGTAACCTGCAAGGAATACATAATCAAGAGCTTGAAACCAAAGACAAGGAAATATCACGATTGAACACCATTCTTGAAAAAGCGTTCAACTGGTTTCCATTACTCAAAGAAATGTTGAGAATGGAAAAACTATGCTATGCCATCGGATTTACCAAAGATATGGTAAACAGCCTTTTGGCAAAAAAAGAAGCTATCAGATGCAATGGAAAAATCTATTCCGAAGAACATAAACGAAGATTTGAAATCAAGAACGATATTTTCAAGATAGAGAAGAGTTCGGTTGATGAAAACAAATTAGTGCTAACTATAAACAGACAGCCGATAGGTGAATGGTTCAAAGAGCAATGGGAAAAATTAAGGCACGGTTTGCGACAATCAGCAGAAGAACCAAGAAAAAGTAGAGGATTCAGAATGTAATCTTGATAGTATTTGATTGTACCTCAATAAAATTGCATATCTTTGTAAGCGGATTGAGGCTACTCTTTCCAAGACATATTAGAATTTAGAAGAAGCGTTATGCTTATTTCTTGCGAATGAAAACCTGAGAAACTTTCAAACGTGTACAAGAATAGCATAGTGGTTCTCACGCTATAGCGTGGGCTGCTATTGTTACATCTGTACACAAAGGTTTTCTCAGGACCTTCATTCAAAGAGGTGGCATTACAGTTCCACGCTTCGTGATATTATAAAGTCCTTGTGGCAGCTGGAGGTGTATAATTAAAACAGTTAGTTGATATGAAACAGAATATATGTGTGGTAATATTTTTATTGCTTTCAACCATATGTAAAGCCCAAACATTCATATACCCCCAAAACGATTCTATCCTGACAGAATATAATGATGGAAAATTTTGGGCTTATTTAAACAAAAATGATTTTGTTGTAGGCCTTTCATGCTTTGAGGAAAAAGATGATTATGGAAAATACTATCACTTGGATATTTTTATCAAGAATTTAAGTGAAACCCCAATTGTATTCCAACCTGATAGCGTACACTCTAATCTACTAACAAAAAAAGATGATACTTTAAAACTTGAAGTATATACAAATGAAGAATATCAAAAAAAAATAAAACGCTCACAAGCATGGGCTATGGCATTATATGGAATCTCTGCCGGCATTAATGCAGGAACAGCAGGATATTCAACATCCTATTCTACGTCTTATTCTTCTAATGGTTATGCTTACACTACCATAACCAATCATTATGACGCTAATGCAGCATACCAAGCAAATGTTGCATCTACCAATCAAATGCTTACATTAGGACAAATGATGGATAATGACCGAACTATACGTGAACAAGGATATTTAAAAACCACAACTATTTATCCCGATGAAGCTATTATTGGCTATATGAATATTAAAAGGAAAAAAGGTAAGATTTTGATTGTAAACATTCCTATCGGAGATTATATTTACACTTTTAAATGGGATGTAAATAGAAAAAAATGAATACAATATTAGCTATACTGTTATACTTAATTTTAATCGCTTAAATAATTTACCTATGAAGAAACTTGTAATTATTTTTTATCTATTCTTGATTCCGTTATGTACCTTTGCACAAAACGAAAGTACCACTCCGCAAGCCAAAACGGCTAATGATTCTACTTTGATAAAAATTCATGCACTTTTGGAAGATATTGATTTTCGTATGCATGGACTTGACAGATATAAACTATATCCAACAGAAAATATGTATAATTTTCTACAACTGGATACTAAAACTGGGAAAATAGACGTTGTACAATGGTCTTTAGATGACGAGGAGGAATTTTCCGTAACACTTAATGGCGAAGATTTATCTTATGATACCGGATGTGGAACATTTGAATTATATCCTACAAAAAATATATATCAATTTCTTTTGTTAGATAAAGTAACAGGAAGAAGATGGCATGTTCAATGGGGATTTGAATCAAGTAAAAGATGGATAAAAAGAATCTATTAAATCAGTAATATGCATATTGTCATCATCGTTATCTTTTTTGCAGTGGCAATCTTTATTAAATTGAAGATGCCAATGTGGAAAGGCAAGTATTCAGAAAAGCTTGTGAATAACAAGATTCAAGAGTTACCAGAAGAGTATGTTGTTTTTAATGATTTACTATTCGAGAGTAGCGGATATTCAACGCAAATTGACCATATTGTAGTTTCACCTTATGGTGTATTTGTAATTGAAACAAAGGGATATAAAGGTTGGATTTTAGGCGGAGAAAACAGTGAATACTGGACGCAAACCATCTATAAAAGTAAACATCAATTTTACAATCCGATAAAACAAAACGCTGGACATGTAAGATTTTTGCATCATTTGCTCAAATGTTCAACGGATATACTTTTTATTCCAATTGTCGTTTTCAATAACAGTGCGGAATTAAAAGTGCATGCTGACAATAACATAGTTGTAAACAGATATAATCTAAAACGTGCTATATTACAATACAGAACTGCTGTTCTTAATCAGGAGACCATAAATTGGATAATACAGACAATTAACCAAAATCGCATAATCGCTGATAAAGAGAAACTAAAACAGCATAAGCATAACGCAAAGGCTCGGCAATACAGAAGTTCACGCCTAATAAATCAAGGTGTTTGTCCTCAATGCGGAGGATATCTCATTTTGAGGAAAGGCAAGTACGGCACTTTCTATGGATGTTCAAACTTTCCCACATGCAAGTTTACCATAAACTCATAAATAGCAATCCTTGTTTTATATAGTATCAGAACATAAAACTAAACCCTTTCTTTCGTGATACATTGAATCGTTCAATTTCTATAGAAAGTGATTTCTTCAACTGCCTTGCCATAAAGTCTAAAAACGGCTGATTAGTTTCTTCATTCTGACATTGGCGCAGGGAAAGAATATATTCTTCTCTATCTTCTTTAAATATTTTGGTCGGAAAAAGGTGATAGCAAAATTGGATGTAGTTCATCAGTAATCGAGCCGTTCTTCCGTTGCCATCCACCCACGGATGAATAGTTACTAAATTAAGGTGGGCATTAAAGCTCAATTTGTATTGTTCTCGAAGTGTTCCCATTTTTTTTTGCTTCTCTTGAAGAATCGCACAAAGTTCATCCACCTTAGCAGGAACTTTCAAATAGTTCATATAAGAATGTCCACCAACACCAGCCGTAACACCACATAGACGGAACTCTCCTTTAGAAGAATCAAAAGAGCCGCCCAACACACTGTGAACGCTGCCAGTAGTACGCATCAACATTGCATTCAACCTTTTCAGAAAAGCAGGAGTTATAGGTACAAGACTGCCTGATTCAGTTTTGGCAAGTTCATACGCTTGCTTCAAATCTTCATTCATCAGATGATGCACAAGCGGTTTCCCTTTCGCTGTTACTCCCTCGTCAAAGAGAAGCTGCGTATCAAGTTCGGTCAACGTTGAGCCTTCTATGGCTGTGGAATGGGTAATGAGAGAATAAAGGTAGTACTTGTCATAGTCCACCGCTTCACTGATACCAAGTTTTTGAAACTTCTGGTACAACAGTTCTATTTCTTGCCAAACACCTTGTTCCATTACTTTTATTTAATAGGCTTTATTTCTTTTCAAAGGTAACTTATTTACTACGTTCAACCAAAAGAAATAATGACTTACTGCTATATTTTTTGCACGTGTGGGGAAAATGTGGGGAAAATTCAAGCAAAAGAAAAAGCTAAGTATTGAATTATCAAATACTTAGCTTTCTTTCTTGTACCCAGACCCGGGATCGAACCGGGATGGGTTGCCCCACTGGTGTTTGAGACCAGCGCGTCTACCTATTCCGCCATCTGGGCGCATCTCTCTCGATTGCGAGTGCAAAGGTAGGCGTTTTTTTTATATTTGCAAAACTTTAGCCGGATTTTTTTCTTATTCCGGCATTATTTTATGAAAATCGTTTGATGGAAGCGGGCAGAGCGGCTTATGCCACTGACGATGTAGATGCCCGGATGGAGTGGAACCCGTAAGGTCTCGTCCTGAAGTAAGGTCTGGTAAATGTAGCCTCCTGAAGGGGCATAGATGGCGAGCCTGCAAGGGGTATCCGAAAGTTTGTCTACCCGGAGTATGTTTCCCGATTCGCAAGTGAGATGGAAAAGGGGCCGGGATGTATCATCGGGAAAGGAAATTCCCGGAACGGCATCCGGGCTTCCGCTGTCCGGTTGGCGCATAAAGAACCATTGACGGTGGCAGGCAGTCGGAGCGGAACCGTATTCCCACAGACCGACTGTTGTGCCGGCCGTATGATGTTCTCCTTCCAAGTCGAAAGCCTTCGACCCGTCTTCTGTCATGATTTTATAGAAGAGCCGGTCGATGGGAGTGAGGGTAAAGGTTTGTCCGCCTTGAGGAGAAGGTTCATATCCTAACGCATAGTCCGGTGAGTGTTCGGTCAGGATATCACCGTTGCCGTTGGTAAAGGTATATCCGTTTCCGTCCGGTTGCAGTTTCCAAGTTTGTTCCGGAGCGTATGACAGAGGTTGCAGAGTCACCTTGCCGCCGGATGCCTGCAGGGCTTGGTCGGCTGCGTTACGGGGGCATATCCAGTAAGGAAGTCCGGGGCGTATGGCATTGTCGGCATCCGCGCTTTCTTCCACGGGGATGACGAACGTGACGATGCTGTAAGCCGGGAGCTTGTAGGTCAGTATGCGGTCTTTGAGTGTGTAATCGGCCGTTGGGGACAAATCCTCGGTCTCCGAGCTGCGGAGTGCCGTCAGTTCGCTGCTTATGGATTCGTAAAAACTTAAATCGGCACGATGCACGACGGGCAAGGCGTTCGGATTGATGGCCACTATGATGAGGCTGTCGCCTTCCGGGCTGCGGGCTGCCAGTGTCTGTCCGTTCAACGACGTGAGGAATGTGTAGCCCGGACGGATGAATTTGCTGAAGTGTTGGCGGATGGAATAGTTCTTCACCTTGTGGTAAGTCTGTTTCGTGAAGTCGCCTTGCACCAGGCACCATTGGTCGTTGCCCTCCTCCACGTATTGCCAGTCCACCCACGCCACAGGCATAATGTAGCGTATGTCGTCCATCAGTTTCTGTGCCAGGTTCAGGTTTCCGGCAATACCGCTTCCGCCGCTGCCTACTTCGCTCATCCATAGACGGATGCCCTGTTCCTTGCAGAGCGCGCTGATTTGGCTGCGTGCCTGCGTGGTGGCCGAGTAGGTGTGCGTGTTCCATTGTCCGACGAGGGGCAGCACTCCGGCGGCTTGGTAGCCTTCAAAGTCCCTGACCGACTGTGCGGCATCGGTTTCTTCCGAGGCCGAGATGACGGTGTTCAGGCCGGAGGCTTCCAGGATAGGGTGCAACACTTTGAGGAAAGCCACTTGTGAGGCAATATCGAAATGGCATCCCTCTTGTCCTCCGTTGGCTCCCCAATAACTCGTCATCGGTTCGTTGAAAGGCGAAAGCGTACGGAACTCTATGCCGTATTCCTCTTTATAATGTCGGCACACGTCTACCAGATAATGGGCGAATGCTTCATAGTATTCCGGTTTCAAGTTGTCGGCAGACGCATCGGTATGGCCTGCACAACATCCGCTGTAAGTCATGTAGTAGGGGCAGGAATTGCTGAAGGCCTCGAATATGGCATCCGGACGCTTTTCTTTGATTTTCAGCATGATTTTCCGTTGTGCGGCATCACGGCTCCAAATGTATTCACCGTCCGGACTGTCTTTGAAGCCTTCCATTTCCGCACGCAGGCCTTTTCCGCTTCCCATGTGGTGCGGCGTGCAGTTCCGGTTTTGCGGGTCGTCTCCTCCGCCGATGTTATAGCGGAAAATACGGTAGTCCAGTCCGTCCGGGCTGACCAGCCAATCCACAAGTTCGTCTATCTTCTCGTCGCTCCACTTCCCGCACATGTTGGCCCACCAACAGAGCGAGATGCCCCATCCCTCGAACTGTTGACGGGTGGCGGCCGGGTTGATGACGTAGACCGAGGTGTCGGCAGGCGGAGCCTGATGCACGTCGGTCGTAAGATACCACAGATGCCGGGTGTCCGTCCCGTCTTTGTCCGAATACACGGCTGACGACGCTGTCGTCCCGTCCGTTCCTAAATATTTGTTGTTGTATTTGCAGCGTAGCTTGACGAAGAACTCTCCGGAGTTCTCTATGGCATACAAGGCTTTTGCCGATGAGGGGTCGGTTGTGAAGGACGTGTTCCATTGTCCGGTCAGTGACAGATAACCTTGCCCGTCGGCCGATTGCAAGGCATAATATCCGTTGCCGTCAGGGATGAATGTAAGTTTTTGGGGCGACGGGGCATCGGCGGCTTCCAATACCGCCCCTCCTTGGGCGTCTTTGGCCACATGGTTTCCACTGGAGTGCATGAGGAAAAGTGCTGTAGGACCGTCGATGGCTTGTGCCAAAAGCAGGGTCGGTAACCACAAGAATATCCAACTGGCCAGATAAGTGTAAAGTCTGTTCTTCATCTGTTTTGAATTTGAAATCAGGTTGATGGGGTAAAAGTACGATGAATCTGCAAGAATAACAAGCAAAGAGGGGATAAAAGTTTATAGCTGAAAGTATTTATGGCTTCTTACCGGAAGATTATGAGGAAAAAGTTGGCTTTGAAGGCGTTTTTTATTAGTTTTGCGAAGACTACTTATTTATTATTTATCAAAAGAAGAAGCGTATGAATACATTGAAGAATTTTGCTTTCGGTATGTGCTTGTGCGGCACATTCGGGTTGGGGCTGACCCTGTTGGGTTCTTGTACATCTTCGGGTGGAAAGACGGAGACGGTCATGTCCGATAGTGTGGATACAGAGCAAGGAAATGCGGTGGTCGAGGCCATAATGTCCCGGCGCAGTATTCGTAAGTACAAAGACCAACCGGTGGAACGCGAGAAACTGGAGACTATTGTGAATTGCGGTATCAATGCGCCCAGCGGGATGAACCGTCAGCCTTGGCAGGTGCGTGTGGTGGACAATGCCGATTATATCAATGGAATCACGGAGGTTTTCAAAAAAGCCAATCCGAAGGCGGCCGAAGAGCCCGGTTTTAAGAATATGTTCCGGAATGCTCCGGCCGTAATATTCATCGCATCCCCGAAGGACGGAAGCGGCCAGTTGGACTGCGGGCTTTTAGGTGAAAACATGGTGTTGGCGGCACAGTCTTTGGGGCTCGGCACTTGTTGTCTTGGCGGTCCGATTGCTTTCATGACAGGTAATCAGGAGGCTGCCTCTTATCTGGAACGTTTGCAACTCCCGGAAGATTATGTTCTGCTGTATGCCATTGCCGTGGGTTATCCTGACGAGTCTCCCGCTGCCAAACCGAGAGACGCGGAGAAGGTTAAGTTTGTGGAATAAACTGTGTATTTAAGTGATTTTAAAATTCCTTTTTCGAGTTTGTTCGTGAAAAGGGTTAACTTAGCGACAGTTTATACCAGCCTTTGAATTATGGAAGCAAAAGACGTGAATTATTGTGTGATATTGGCCGGCGGCATCGGTAGTCGTTTGTGGCCTGTAAGTCGTAAAGAGTTGCCTAAACAGTTTCTCGACTGGTTCGGAACGGGGCGTACTTTATTGCAACAGACCTACGACCGTTTTCGCAAGATTATCGATGCCAAGCATATTTTTATCGTGACCAACGAGCATTATGCGGATTTGGTGAGAGAACAGTTGCCGGAGGTGGCACAAGACAGAATATTGAAAGAACCTATCCGGCGGAATACGCTGCCCAGCGTAGCGTGGGCTACGACATGTATCAGCCACCTTTGTCCGCACGGTAATGTGATAGTCTCTCCCGCCGACCAGTTGATTCTGGAGGAGAATAACTTCGATAATGACGTGCTGAAAGGATTGGACTTCGTGGGGCATTCGGACTGTCTGCTGACCATGGGGGTAAAGCCGACCCGTCCCGATACCGGGTACGGGTATATCCAAGCCCATGAGAATATGGAGGAGGGGGCGTTTGCCCGTGTGAAGTCCTTTACGGAGAAGCCTGCGTTGGATTTTGCCCGTGTATTCATGGAAAGCGGGGAGTTTTACTGGAATACGGGGTTATATCTGTACAATGTGCGTACCATGATGAAGGCGATTCATGACTTGGTGCCGGACTATAGGGACAGCCTGACGGAGGCTATCGATGCCATCGACGAAGATGACTTCTGCCGGGTGCCGGCTCATTTCGATACCTTGCCGAACTTGTCGTTGGATTATAGTATCCTGGAAAAGAGCGAGAATGTCTATGTGCAGGTGTGCGACTTCGGATGGGCGGATTTGGGTTCATGGTGCTCTCTCCACAATGATACGCAGCACGACCGGCAGGATAATGTATTGCTCAATACCGAAGCCTTGCTGTATAACAGTGAGGGGAATGTCATTTGTTTGCCTAAGGGAAGGATAGCGGTAATCGACGGGTTGAAAGGCTTTGTCGTGGCAGAAAAAGGCGATGTGCTGATGATCTGTCCCAAGGATGACAGTGCGGCATTAAGGCGGATGATGACAGATGCCCAGATGAAGTTAGGAGAAGAGTTTATTTAGTCTTCTTATTATATAAGGTATAATAAAAGCGCGGTTTCTTCGGAAAGCCGCGCCTTTATTTTGTCGTGTGTTTTGTGTTATCGAATGTCTGCCGTGCAGTTATCCGAAATAGCTTTGGCAATAGCCTTGAATTCCTCATCCGTGAACGTCAGTTTAGGGTTGCTGAAAAGCATGTCCTTCTCGTTCTGCATGGGAATCAAGTGGATGTGCGCATGGGGTACTTCCAGTCCTAAAACGGCCTGTCCTACTTTGATGCAAGGAAAAGCCTTTTTGATAGCTGCTGCTACGTGCTTGGCAAAAACTTGCATCGCACCGATTTCTTCGTCTGACAGGTCGAAGATGTAATCCACTTCGCGTTTGGGAATGACCAAGGTATGACCTTTCACTAACGGATTGATGTCGAGGAAAGCATAGAAACGGTCGTTCTCCGCACATTTATAGCTCGGAATCTCTCCGGCTACGATTTTACTGAAGATGGTAGCCATGGCGATTATTCAAATGAGATGTTCGTGATTTCCAGTTGTACGGTGCCGTGCGGGATTTTGATTTCTGCCACATCGCCAACCTTTTTACCCAACAACCCCTGTGCAATGGGAGTCTGCACCGAGATTTTACCTTCTTTCAGGTTAGCTTCCGTTTCAGAAACGATGGTGTACGCCATCTTCATGTTGTTTTTTACATTTCTCATCTCCACTTTAGACAGAATCTGTACCGTGTCGGCTTTCAGTTTCGAAGTGTCGATGATTTTGGCATCGCCGATAACAGCCTTCAACTGGTTGATTTTCATTTCCAGCATCGCCTGGTGCTCTTTGGCTGCATCATATTCCGAGTTTTCGCTCAGATCACCTTTGTCACGCGCCTCTGCGATGGCTGCCGAGGCTGCCGGACGTTCTATGGTTTCCATTTCTTTGAGTTGGGCCACCAGTTTGTCGTAGCCCTCTTGTGACATATAAGCCATAATTATTCCTCCTAATTATATTTATGCGTTTTTACTTGAAAAGATAAAAACAAAAGAATTCCGGCTTTAATCAGCCGGAACCCTTTTGCCTTTTCCTTTAATGATTCGATGCAAAGTTAAGCTTTAAATTCTGAATCACAAAGATTTTTGCATTTTTTCTGTTTTCGTGTAGTCTCTTTAGTGGACGGATATGCCTTTTGTTCCTTTTTGCACGATTCATCCTTCTTTTTTGCACGAATTGGCACGTTTTGTTTTTGTTTGAAGTGTTAACTTTGCGAAGTAGAAAACACGTGAATACTTACATTAACTTAATATATCATGAAGAGATTCTTTTTGTATGGATGTTTTTTGGGGCTGTTCCTACCTGTTATGGGTGCGGAGGTTAATGAGCCGACTGAGATGACGGCAAGTATCAAGAATCCGAGTTTTGAAGAAGGATTGAATGGATGGGAAGCCATCGGGTTTCAAAAACAAACCAATAATTCTCCTTCAGACGAAGGGTGGAATAAAGACGGAACGGTTTACGCCGAGAAATGGGTGTCGAGTAGTTGGACTTTGCCTGATGTAAAATTATCCCAAACCGTTACAGGATTGCCGCAAGGGAGTTATACGGTGAAGGTGTATGCCCATGCCGTGAACCAATCGGGGAACCCTGAGATCACGAAGGGGGTTAGTTTTTTTGCAGGATTGAACGAGGTACAAGTAGGTGCCGGTGGTGAATATCGAATCAATGTGATAGTCACAGACGGTCGTCTGGATTTGGGGATGAAGGTCTCTTCCACAGATGCCAATTGGGTTGCATGTGATAATTTCAGATTGTATTATCATGGTCGAGAAGAGGTGGATGCCTATCGTAAGGATTTGAAGGAGAAATTAGCGTTGGCTTCAGTCGCAATGTCGGAAAAGGACTGTCATAATCGGTCTCAATTGGAACAGGCTGTTCATAATGCTGAAAATGTAGAAGGGGATATAGAAAGTCTGTTGACGGCTATTTTGGACTTGGAACAGGCCATTACGGAATACCGGCGGTTGACTGTAGAATATGGAGCGTTTGAACGAGCCTTTCTGAATGCGCGTAAATTGTATTCCGAGACAGACTTTCCCGGAAAAACAGTTTTCGGGGAGGCTATAGACCAGGTGTCTCCTATGCTCGATGTACCTGAGGGGAAAGACTTGATGGGGGCTGTGACTCGTTTGGAGAAGGCCACTCAAGTTTATCTTGATAGTCGCCCCTCCAATTGGATGACTTTGCGTAACGGCGCATTGTGGAAAGATGATAGGGGGGAAGTCGTACAAGCCCATGGAGCCGGTTTCCTTCAGGTAGGAGATACGTGGTATATGATAGGAGAAGACCGGAACAATACGTGGAATCCGGATGTAAATATGTATTCTACAAAAGATTTTGTAAATTGGAAGTTTGAACGTAAAATCATTCGGAACGGGAGTACGCATCCTTCTTTGGGGAATGGTCGTTTTATAGAGCGTCCCAAACTTATGTATTGCCGGAAAACAGGCAAATATGTCGTGTGGTGCCATTGGGAGCAAGGTAATTACGGGGCTTCCGAAGCCGCTGTTTTTTATTGCGATTCGGTGAACGGGGATTATAAGTTCCATTGGGCCGGTCGTCCATTGGGCGTTAAATCGCGTGATTGCAATGTGTTTGTGGACGATGATGGTACAGCTTATTTCATATCTACCATAGAAGAAAATCAGCATTTGGGGCTTTTCCGTTTGTCGGATGATTATTTGAGTGCGGTGGAATATACCGAGTTGTTTAAATGGCAAAGCCGTGAGGCTCCGGCTATCGTACGTGAGGGTGACACTTATTTTATGATGTTTTCGGCTTGTTCCGGATGGGATCCCAATCAAGCTTCGTTTTCTTGGTCGAAATCGTTGACATCCGGTTGGTCTTCTCGTACCAACATAGGAAATTCTGTGGCTTATGATACTCAGGCCGCTTCCATTTTAACGATAAAAGGTTCCGAAGGTACATCTTATGTATATGTCGGTGACCGATGGCAAGATCCCGGTTTGGCTGAGTCCAAAACGATTTTGTTTCCTATATCATTTAAAAACAATACCATAACATTCAATTATGTACCACGGTTTGATATGAACTTACCTACAGGGCAGTGTCGTACAACTGGTATGACGCATTTAGTGTCTAAAGAGGGTTGGAAAGTACGTGCTTGCAGTAGTGAAGAAACAAGTTCGGAAAACGGTGCGTCTTCTAATGCTATAGATGGTAGACCGGACACGAAATGGCATACCCGTTATAGTGGAGGGGGGGCTGAAGCTCCTCATTTTTTAGAGATAGACATGGGAAATGAACAGGAAATCGCTGGTTTCCTGTGTACGCCGCGAAATGACAACTCATCGAACGGACTGATTCGTAAGTATTTGTTTTTGGTAAGCTCAGATGGTATAGAGTGGAAAGCTGTTTCAGGAGGAACCTGGTTACCCTATTGGACAGAGGTATATTTTGAACCCATTGTAGCCCGTTATTTCCGTTTGGTGGCTACAGAAGGTACTTATGCTTCATTGGCCGAGTTGGACGTGCTGTCTTCCGCTCCTTCTTATACACCGGTGAAGGTTACAGGTAGTTGGCAATATGGTACGATGGTCTCTTCTTCGAAAAATCCTAATCTAAGGGAGAATAGTACGGTCAAGTTCATGGCTCGTACGGAGGAGACTAAAGGAACTTGGGCTTTTTATGGTCCTAAAGGACAAATGTTACATACGAATGAATACAATATATCTTCTTTGAAAGCAGAAGATGCAGGTTGGTACTCTTTCATTTTTACAGATTATTATAATCAAAGCGCAAAGGTGGATTTTAAGTTAAGAGTGCGTACGTCTTCTGTAGGAGTTAAGGAGGTTCCAAGTGAGGCGGAGGGTATCGTACGGAGGCAATATTTTACTTTATCTGGGACAGAAGTTCCTATTCCTGTTCATCGGGGTATGTTTGTAGTAAGAACCCTCTATGAAGATGGCAGGGTGGATGTAGCTAAAGTATTCATTGGAGATAGTGACTGTTGAGTATAGAAATAGGTTTTGTTTTAAGATAAAAAGAGGGGAGGAGCTGGAGCCGGTATACGGCTTTAGCTCCTCCTTTCTTTAAGTCTTTGGTAGATTTTATAAGTTAGATATGGAATACAGTAAGATTTGGTCTAAAATCACTCCTTCATCTAATGCTTGGATGTTGATTTTATGCTTCTTTTTAGAGGATATAGGTAGCACTATCTTTTTGATAGCCTGATTGCCCAATACATTTTCTTTCCATTCCTCGCTACGTCCTTTGGTATGATAAGAAACCACTTGTGGAGCACAGTTGTCCAAAGCAATGGAAAAACGTAACCGACTATCGTCAGTAACCGGATGATTGGGTAAAAGCCGGACTTCTATTTCTATGCTGTCCGTAGGGCATGAGCCGAAACGGAATTCCAGTCCGGTACCTTTTCCAATAGCTGCAGCTCTACCTTCATAACCCAAGTTTTCGCAAGCAATCGGAGTCCCTTTGTCTGCATCCATAGCATTCCAGTGGTATAAAGGGGAACATTCTTCCAAAATAGGCTCCAGAACGGAGGAATGTTTTACGGGTTCAAATACCGGAAGCCGACGAGGCTGATGATCCATTATACGGCTCCATTTGCTATTGTTGAAATAACCGGTGTTGTAAATGCGTGTCAATGTCACGATGCTGTCATAGGCAGCCTCGCTTCGACTCCAGTCCATTTCGCCGTGGCGGGCGAACTGGGCATAAAGCATCTTTTTATTCATTTCTGTGGCTGCCTGTACTGGGTATTTAACTAATTGGAAATAAGTGTCTTTTCGATTTTCTGGAATCTGTTGGGTCAGTTTCTCTACACGGTCTGAGATATTGTGATAGTCTTCCAGTCGTTTTTGGATAAATGTACGGCTCCATGGCATATCCGTGACGATACGGTATCGGTTGGTGTGATATTCTTCTTCTCGCGTATGTCCCATGAACTCTGGTTTACGGATATAAGCCAAACGGTAATGTTCTTGCATTATGGGTAAAAGTTCTCTTCCAATTTCTTCTCCAAACTCACGTTGTAGGAAATGACAAAGATGATTGGAAATACCTTCCTTTTCCACCTTGCCGATGTTCCATGCCATGTCCATGAAGAGCTCTGTCTGGTACTCCGCTGGTTTGATATCGCCAACGTTTAATATCCATATTTTCTGGATGCCCCGTTCATAGGCTTCTTTCATTTGTTGGTAAAGCAGGGCTGGACTGAATGTTCCTAGCCACAAATAATCGTGTGGTCGTCCCCAATAGGATATGTGATAGTAAATGCCGTTTCCGCCTTTGCGTGCACGTTCTTCCGAAGTGGGAAAATGTCGAATGTAGCCATAGTTGTCATCACACCACATTAGGGTAACATCTTCCGGTACTTGCAGTCCGACATGGTAAATGTCCAAAACTTCTTTGTAGGGGATGAACACTTGGGGTACAGCCGTTATATCCGGATTGACGTATTTCCGCAGTAGTTCACGTTGGTCTTTCAAAACATGTTCTGTTACCTTTTTCTGTTCTTCTACCGTTTTGGCACCTTGCATTTGTCCGTCATGTACACCACGCATACCTATCGTGTAGAAGATTTCCTGTCCGGCTGTTTCTTTTACACGTTGTTCCCAAAAATGGAGTACTTCTTTGCTGTTGTGTACATAATCATAATCTCCTTTACCCCGTCGTTTCCACTCTACAGGTGTACTGCATGCCATGGGTTCGCAATGGGAAGAACCGATATAAATACCGTATTTTCGAGCGACTTCACGGTTGCCTTGGGTCATGAAAAAAGGCTCTGTGCATTCGTGCATGGCAGGCCAATAAGTGTTAGCTCGCAAACGGAGCAGCAACTCAAAAATTCGTTCGTGTGTGCGAGGACCGATACGTCCGGGTTTGTACCATGGTTCGTGAGTGAGACTACTCCATGGCATCAATCCCCAGTCTTCATCGTTGATAAAGATACCGCGATATTCTACAGATGGAAACTGAATATCAGTATAATCAGTAGGGAGCCGGAATGAGGTTTTCTTTTCAGGTGTTGCGTCGGCCCACCATTCCCAGGGGGAAACTCCGATGAGTCGGGATAGTTCCATCAAGCCGTATGCTGTACCGTGACTGTCGTTTCCTACCACTAACAGACGCCCGTCTTTCAGGACTTTGAGCATGAAACCTTGCTTCTTTTCATATAATGTCGCATTGTCTACCAGGATGTTTTCGAGTAGTCTACTTTTACCTATCGTGCCGACTATAATGTTCCCTTTCAGGCTGTCTGTCAAAACTCTACCTGAAAATACGGCTTGATAATCACGGCTGAAAATCTGGAGTGCCGTTTGGACAACCGGTTCTTCTGTTGAGGTAATGGCGACGTTTAAAGTTTGCCTTGGTTGTAGATAAAACTGTGCATGACTTATTTTCCCTGTTATGATGAGTAATATGATAAGGAATAACTTTTTCATGATGTTTTTGAATGTTGGGTTTAGAACTTTATTTTTCAAAGATACAAAGTTGATTTATACATACTAAGCTTCCTTTACTCCCGTAGATTCTTTTGGTTTTGTCTGTCCATACCGGACTGATACCGGTTACTTCCACACAGAGGGTGTATCGGTCTTTTGGCATACGGGGGGTGATGATACGTACGGCTGTTTCAGGATATTGGCTGTAAAAATCCACCAAGGATGAGTATACCGTATCCTTTTTATGGTTTACTATGCTTATTTTGGCATATCCGCTGTGGGGATTGGCCTCTCCGACGAGTGCTGCATGAGTACCTTTGAACTTGATTTCCATTTTACTTCCCCGTCGGTCGGAGATGATCTGGCCGTTTTTTCTTTTCCAATCAGTCGGAAGCGTGATTTTCTCAGAAGAAAGTATTTTTCCTTCTTTTAAGATATCTACAGGTCGTAAGGTTTGTATGTCCCATGCCTGCCAATATTCAGGAATGGATATTTTCGTCCCTTCCACTTGCAGAGGCATCCACATATAGGTGGCAGCAGATGCTTGGTGGGGATATGACCAACGGTCGCCCATGAACATCGGGATGGTATCGTTCCCACGTTTTAGGGGAAATACGAAAGTGCTTTGTGAATTATAGGTCAGCGTACCTTTGGGGCAGAAAATTCCCTGTTGGGTCCAAGGGCCTTCTATTCGCGGAGCTGTGAAATAAAAATTATCGTTTTTTTCCCAACTGGTCAAGTTGGAATAAAGCATGTAGTATAGTCCGTTTTTTTTAAACATAGCCGGTGACTCCCCCGAATTTTTGACATAGGCCACTTCGGCTTCCACCGAGTGGTAATCGTCGCTCAGACGATAGATGGGACCATGGTGGATTAGCAGGTAGCCTTTTCCGTCGGTATCTTGGAACGTACCCATATCCCAACGTTTGATGGGTTTTCCTTGATAGAGTAACGGACCATGTAATTGGTAGTTTCCATTGATGGTTTTGCAAGTGGCATATCCGATGTAGGGATCTTTATATTCCATATTGTCGGCATGCATGAACATAACATATTCTCCAGTCTTAGGGCATTTCATAACTTTGACTCGTTCTCCTACTCGATTGGGACCGAGGATTCCATTCGGTTGCACTTGCAGTACTACATTCTCGAATTTCCAATTGACTAAATCATCCGATGAATAGCATGAAAATCCTGGGAAGGCGTTACTTTTGTCTGATTTCCATTCTCCGAATAAATAATAACGTCCATTGTCTTCCACAATGCAGGCTCCGTGAGCATTGACGATATTTCCACGGTCATCAAACCAGGGGATACCGTTAACTATGACGGTGTTTTTGTTTTGACCTAAACATGTTGTTCCGGTCAATAGGACAGAAAGGAATAGTAATAAATAGATAGATTTCATAAAACTTAATGGTATGTTTGTGAGTTAAAAATGTTGTTCTGGATAGAGAGAGGGTATATTGTCGGTACAGGGACGGAGATATTTAGCTAATTCAGGTACAGTCTTTGCCAAAGCTTCTGCTGCTATTTTTGCGACGAGTTTACTTCCATATATACTAAGGTGGGTGTTGTCTGTTTTTCCTTGAGGATAGCAGGAGTATTTTCCGGCAGGAATCCAGAGAAATAGTTCTTTCGATTTTTCTGGCCCCATAGCAGTTACCAAATCGTATGTCAATTTGGCCATGTCTATAAAAGGAACGTGCATTTCATGTGCCACATTCCGTGGGGAATGAATGTATTCTCCGTGTGTGTCCACGAGACTGTCCCCCTCTTCTTCATACACATATTGGTGTGGACTGTCTGGGGTTGGGGGGTAATTTCGCCTCACGATGGAGTTAAGCAAGATGGGATTGGCTCCTTTTTCTCGTGCTTCGCGTACAAACTTTCTTAAATTCTCGTCAAACGAACTACCGGGAACAGTATGGAGTGTTATGTCATTTTTTTCATCATTGTGTCCGAACTGTATGATAACGTAATCTCCTTGTTTAAGTTTATTGAGCACTGTTTGCCAGCGGCCTTCACGAATGAAACTTAACGTACTACGTCCGCATGCAGCATGGTTTTCTACTTTGATTCCATCGGTCAAGAAACAAGGTAGCATTTGTCCCCATCCACGTTCTTGGTTTTCGTTATTTGTATTTCTGTCTGCCATGGTGGAATCCCCGATCATAAAGACGGTTGGATTTTGTTGGGTTGGGGTAAAAGCAGAAAAAAGCAACAATATAATAAGTGAGTAGACAAGTTTCAATTGCATATATGATTTTTTTTAAGAATGTGATAATTATGAGGAGTGAGTATTCCCCTGAAAAGTTTATTGAGCCTTTTTCAGGGGAATTGCAGATTGCTAATATTGGTCCTCACCAAGTCCTCCGGGTCCACATATCTCTATAGGGACCAATTCTATATAGTCGAGATGGAAAACTCCTCTTCCGGTAGGGGTGAATACCGAACGTATGCGCATAGTGTGGTATGTATTTGCTTGTATCTGTACATTACAAATCTTACGACGTAGTGTGGCTCGCAGATTATAAAGAATAGTACATTTACTGGCACTATATCGGGGGGCGTCTGTTCCGTCATTACCGGAATACAAACTTTTAGGGCCACTATAATAACCATTGTTTTTCATCGTTCGAGCATTTTCCTCCAGTTCCTCAGATGTATATATCCCATTAGAGTTTTCTTCTGAATTTCTCCATCCATTCCACCCGTTATAAAGTCCTCCGATTATAGGGTCTTCTCCATTGACACGCATGTCTAAAGGAAGTCCCTGAGGCATGTTGTCTACGTACATTTGTACAATGCCGCGATCATCCATAGCTCCATATCCTAAACGTAATTCATAACTGCCCGGAGGTACATTCGGAAGACGAAACGTAAGGTCATACGTACCAAGGATGCTGACACAATCATCAAATGCGGATGTCATGCCTATCTTGGGACGTTGAGCAAAAAATATGGCATTCTCGTTTATTTTGAGGTTTTTTATGTAGTTTGTCGGAAGATAATAATTGTATCCTCCACCTTCGGTGCCATTTTCTGTGTTGTCGTAAGAACCGTACGGTTGTGTCGGATTACCGCATAGTCGTATTTTGTTATTTGTCAGTTCTGGCCATACTGTATAAAAGTCTATTCGTATTCGAGTATTCATGACATTAGAACGCATGGCTTCATCGTATGCAACAATATCGTCAATGTAGAAATAAGATACATTCAAAGAAAAGTTGTCGTTATTAGGTGTGGTCAGATGTGCACCTCGTACGCGTTGTCCGGAGTTGTAAATACTGGCTACGCTATGGTTGATATAGTACTCTGTAGGGTATTCTACAGCCGGATCGACTGCGGAATAGACCTTCTCCAGTTTGATGGTAGAAAAGTCAAGTAGTGTACTAATCCATTCTGTGGGATTGGCATACTTGGTATATACTCCCCAACAATTCACTAATTTGGCTGTGCTTTCAAATAAACGGTCTAGAATGTGGTAAGAGAGTAGCATATTAAGAGGATTACGACTATGAGTCAGTGAGTTTTTATTCCAAAAGAGTTGCTTATAAGTTTTTCCTTCGGCATTATTGGGTACGACCTTATTCAGTCCGAATATGGAAGACGATTGGGTATCACCATATTTTTCTTCAGCCAGTTTATAAAGTGCGTCTATTTTTTCGTCCATTGTCATGTTTTTATTAAAACGGTCGCCATATTTGTCATAAAAGACTTGATCGGGAACAATCAGTAGGGTAAAGCCGCTATATCGGTGATCGGGACGTTTGGCTGTAAAAATGTCTGTGTCATGTCCGCAAACGATATTGGGGCGGAATTTAGGGTAGTTCTCTTTCCATGTTTCATAGTCTTCATCGCGATATCGGGCCAAGGAATCCAATAGGCCTGTACGTCGAAGAGCTTCATAAAAGATCGTGAATTCACTGTGGTTCTCATCTAATAAGGTAGCTCCCAGACTGGTGTTTGGAACCAGCATTTGGTCTACCGGATGTACTACACCGTTTTCTACAGAATCATTTTTTAGCTTGTTGATAATGGCTGCTCTCCGGTTGATGATGCTCAGGGTCATGTGGTCTGCGTCTACCGTATCGCCATCGGTTTGAATGATCAATGGTAGGTCGAGCTGATTGTTCTCTTGTTGTGTTTGTGGTAGATCGTAGGTGTATATGATTCGTTCAACTAAACAGGCTCTTAGTAAGGTATCGCAGTATGAAGCAGGAATATCTTCTACCGAAGCATATCCATGTTCTTTCAGAAATACTTCTACTCCGGAGTTTATAGGTGGAAATAATGTACGAGCGCCTCGGCTACCTAAAAAATCCATTTTCCCGGCACGTTCCACAATACGCCTGAAAAGACTGAAGTCTTCACGTGTCTGTAAGAAGCCGCTCATCATTTCTCCGGTAAAAGTATAATAGCTGTCAGCCGGTAAATCGTCATTACAACTGCTAAACAGATTTGCCCCTGTTGTGAGAAACAAGACGATACAAATTATTTTTAGTGTTTTGGCCCAATACTTATTCATACATGTTATGTATTTAAGGTAAATCTAAATTCCATGGTTAACCAGTAAGTAATATACCAATGCCCAATCTTGGTCGTTGGCATACGGATCGTAGAATTGTGCTTTTATTCCATTGATTTTGTATGGGTACATATAAGCGCATGAGGCGCGTCCGTCCTCAAAGAAAAGACAAAGATTATTTCGCACAACGTTTTGAGCGCGTTCCATGTATGATTTGTCTCCGGTGCAGAGTGCATAATAATAGTATACAGCTCCCGTAATGGAACTCCAATAATGAGGGAATGTGTCGCCGAACATTTCTCGTTTGCCGAACCAATGCCCGTCCCAGTGCCGGATTCCTACTTCATTCAGGTGATAGCTGGGTTGGAATCCGTTGAAAGCTTCTACTACAGGCATCTGGCGTTTTACCTCATCCAAATATTTGTTGTCTTTCGTTGCCAAATAGAGTTGTGCCAGAAACTGAATGGCTGGAGCGACAATACTTTGTTCATAATTGACCTCATGGGCCGGATAATTCAGTCCGTTTTTGATAAAGACATCGCCGGTTTTCACGAAATCACTCAAAAGTTTCTTATATTCTTTCGTCATATCGGCTTTTTTTAGTGATTGTAGTCCTAACTGTACGGGGATTCCGATGGCATAGAAACCGTATCCGAATTGGCGGAACATAGATTGCAAAGTTTGGTAGCCGTGTACGGCATATAGTTTGTTACCTGTAGCCTGATACATTTGGAAATAAAAGTCGGCTACCCATATATAATTGTATCCCCGATTGCGATTGGTTTGGTCTACACTGGAATATGTGACATAGTCCTTCGTCTGTAGTTTCTCACGCAAAAAATGGGCATAATTCAATAAGGAGGTTTTCAGCAGCTTGTCTTTGGTCAGCCGGTATTGTTTGGCTAATAATACTCCCATACCTACTCGTTCGGCTCCTTCGTCCCTGTCTACAGGGTTGCAATTCGGGGTGTTGTTGGGGTAGATACTGTCCCCTTCGTTGTCATATACCATGTAGGCACCGAAACGAGGGTCTTTCGGGTCGGTCATTTGCTGGTGCGTACGGATGAAATCCACTCGCTTGCGTATCAATTCTTTTTCGTTGTCGATGATTAACAAGTCCGCATGGGTTTGTTTTCCATCGTCATAAAAGAAATCTATCCGTACTTTGCCGGCTTGTCCTGCTGGAACCTTCACGATGTAAGAGTCCTTGTTAGGGGTTACAGCAACCGGTACACCGTTCATTTGGGCTGAGTACTTTTTCAGGGGACGCGTGCTATGCACTTCCATTTTGATGGTTTCTCCTTTTTCATATATATACTTAGGGCAAGAGGCGATTACGCTGCCGCGCTCCAATAGTTGGCGACGAAAGTCTTCATTGCCGTTATGGACAAACAGATTCCATTGCAAAGAATAGCTTTCTCCGGGTTTCAGAACTAAATTTATAGGATTCAGTGCGATAATGCCGCGAGTTTGTGAATTCGCTTTTTTCCGTCCTCGTTCCCATATTTCGTAGCTTTTTACGGAACCTTTCGTGAGTGCCATTCCCAAGTGCGGTCCGAAAGCCCCCATTCTGAGAGCATTGACGTAAGCTGCATTCTCGCCCTCCCAGATATGTGCATGTGTACGTTCGTTGATGCACTGTTTGGCATTGGGATAGTTGTCGTTGAAAGGGGTATAGATACCGATGTCGTGAAGAAAGGCTTCCTCTTTTCCTTCGTTGGTGAAAGTATATTGTTCTATCAAATCCTTTTCGGAAAAACGACGTTTTATTTGTATGCGGATATCGGCCTCACGATAGACTACGTCCATTCCGTCACGACTGATTTCTGTCGGAGCATACCATTCCCTTTTCAAACTTTTACGGTCCCTGTCAACGGTGAAATATCCCAATCCCCAGCCATAGTCTTCTTTTATCCATGCGTATTGTGAGCCATCGGTTTTGACTAACCATTCCATGTTTTGCTTGTCTCCTGGTATCTTCAGTCCGGAGATTGCACCGGTATAGGGATTGATTTGAAGTTCGAGAGGTTTCTCCTTACTTTGTATCACAGGAATAAAGAGAAAAATGCAACATAATAATGTATAAACTGTTTTTAAAATTTGTTTTTTCATTTTTATATATATGTATTACCCAAAAGAGTGATTTATTGATTTCCGATTTTAAATGACGAACTGTGAGTATTCCTGTCTTTGTAGAGACGTATCACTTCTGCAAAGGTAGAGGCATTTATCTTGTCTTGACCGTGAAAAATCGGTCTAAAAAGAAAGGTATTTCTGCCAATTTCTAAAAAATAGAGCCTGGTTTTATACCAGACTCCATTTTTTGCAGATATAATTGAGAAGTCCGTTTACGGGACATATCATTCACGTATCATTACCTTGACGGTTTTCCTTGTGCCGTCGCTCATCATATCTTGGCGGATGTAGATGCCTCGCCGTTTCGGTTCTGCCACACGTACGCCATTAATAGTATACCATGTCGAATAAACGATTGTGCCCGTACCGTCGGATACAGTTCCCTCTACAGAGGATATGAAGTCCTCGGGACGGTTGCTGTCTCCGTCGCCGTAATATACGAGCTTAAAGTTATCAAAAATCGTCCAGTCATTAGCCACGAGGCTATCCTTGCGTACACCGATAGTTACGGGCTGTCCGTCTTCGGCTACGTAGAATGCGAAGTCGCCGGCATATAAACCGTCTTGGAATGCTAAATCGGCACTCTTGACATGATTTACGACAATATGATATAATGCGTTCGAGTTCGGGAACAGGCTGTCCGGTAACACCTTGTCATCCGATGTATACTTATATTCACCCATTCCGTCGAAGATAGAAGCCAACGGTTCGTTCCATTTGCCTTCACCGGCTTCCACATACACAGACGCATTTAAAGGCTCTTTACCTTCCCTGCGTGACAAGGCGGCCGGAGTCAGATCACCCGCACGATATAGCCCGTTGTAGGCCAGTCGGTAATATCCTTTGGGTAATCCGTATACCGTTTGGTGGATATCTGCTTCTTTCAGATTGTAGAATTCATAATTGTTGGCACTCATGGCATATTGGTTGCCGTTTGTGATCCATCCTTGTATAGAGCCGATTTCCTTCCCTTCCCCATCTATTTCAGAAAAGCTTGGAGTTTGGAGTACAGACGTCATATCTACTTCTGTGTGAATCGAAGCACCGGTCATGTCAATTACTGCTGCTACCATCCTGTTGTAAGCTGCGGTAATTTCGATTGTAAACTCGTTGATTTGGGCTATGGATTGCAGATTCTCCACTGCCGGTAACATCTTATTGGCAATAAGATCTTCGAAAGCGTTGAATTCATCTGTTCCTATGTACTTTTCGTAACTATAGTCACCTCCTCTTGTGAGTTTGCTGTCATGGTATGTAACCAGTACATCGAATTGTGTGGCCGCGTCCATTGCTTCCCGAGCAGTTTCTATTGACTTGTTGAGTGAAGCCACTTGTTCTGTATAGGATTCTAAAGTCAGACCTGCCTCTACAGCTTGATTGGCTGTTTCTATGGCTTTACGCAAACCTTCTTTTGCCTCAACTGTTGTCAGAGCCTCACGGTTCAGTAATTCCGTAGCGTTCTGTATCAAGGCATTGACGGCCGATGTAGCTCCGCTCAAATCGTCTGCACCGAGATATTCTACCTTGAAATTGTCGAAAAAGACTCTTGAGTCGCTCCAATTGATAACGGAGCCGTCCACTTTCACACCTATACGGAGCTTCCCGTCTTCGCTTACGTAACAAGTTACGGTGTTAAGATAATTGGTTTCGTCGGATTCGAATAAGTCCATGGCTGCCACAGAACTCCAAGCCAGCCATTTGTCTTTGTACTTTGCGTCTTCAGTCCATGTGATTTGGGTGTATCCGTCAGTGCCTAACATTTCACTTTCCTCTAACGGACGATTCATGATGTGTTGGAGTCTTACCGAGGCTGAGTTAGCGACAAGTGAAGCCAGAATATCGTTAGAGGTATCTCCTTCTGCTCCCCAATTCTCTTCCCATCCGTTTGAGTTGGCTATGCTTGGATTATAGTATCCTTGCATGGTAATTTTGTAAGAACCTTCCGGTAATCCTGTTAGTTCCTGATAGACTTCACAATCGGATTCCTTGGCGTTCCAAACTTCAACGATGCGGTTGCTCTTGCTTGAGAATTGGCCGCTTCCCGATTTGGTCCACCCACTGGTGCCATTAGTAAAGCTCATGTTCGTGAACAAACCGGTCGCATCGCGAATGCCATCCGGAGATTTTAGAGATTCTACGACAGCACTTCTCATAATACGGTCGGCACGCGGTTGTATGCTGTCTACCTCGTTCGGATTAAATGTCTTTTGACTATAACTATCTAAAAGTTCGTCCAGATAGTCCTCATAAATGGGCAGGCCGACTTCAGCATAAGGAGATTCGTCGTATGCGGTTTCCAGTTCTTCCGTTTTAGCTTGTAAGGTCTTATAGGCTTCAATATCCAGAGCCAGAGAATCCATACGGAGTTGTACGGAAGTAATAATCTCCATTAGGGTTTCATCGTCCAGTTGGGAGTTGGAGGCAGCTTCTTTGGCAACTTTGATTGTCTCTTCATATTTTTGCTGACCTGCTTTGCTGAATGTTTCATTCGCAGCCATGTATTCTGCGTATTTAGCTTCTGCATTCGAGATGTTTTGCTTCAAGACATCTTGTAAGGTAGAAGCTCCTTCTTTACCTAAGAATTGCAAAGAAAAGTTGTCTACGGCTGTCCATTGAGAGTTGGCTCCTTCTACTCGGAATCCAATAGTGGCTGTTCCACCCACTACGGAGAAGTCCAATGTGAATGGAGTAAAGACTTGGTTTTGGGAGATTTCTGCTTTTTGGCGTGATTCGCCCGTTAATGTACGGGCATATAAATAACGTCCTTCAGCTTGAGTATCTCCTGCATTGATTTGGCAGAATACGTAAGCTTTCAAACGGTATTTTCCATCAGGAAGTTCTGAGAGATCTTGAGTTATGGACCAATCTTTTTGAGGAGAGGATGGATTCCATCGTTCAAAGAAGTTGGAAATCTCTGTGCCGTCTGAGGCAGTTCGGACGGAACCGGTTTTACGTGAAAAATTATCTTGTTCGTTTGTTGTTTCTCTCCATTTGTTCCAACCCTCATCGTTATCTGTAAAAGAAGGGTTAGAAATCAATTCCGTTACATCTATCGGATGGGTTGCTGTGGCCGAATTGTATTTGAAGTTCAGGATGTCTGTTTTTAAATCTTCAGTAGCTTTGTCCAGCTCTTCTACGGTAGCCTTGTCATTCTTATAAAGGTTGGCATAGTTTGCTATGTCTTTGAAATTAGCAGCATCAGCCGCATCCAGTTGGGCTTGTAGCTTTTTCTTAGCCTGATAAATGTCGTAGACATCCGGCTCTACGAACTTCCAGTCGTAACTTGGATTGACTATACCTGCCACACCTTCGATGATTAATGGATTGACTCCTGTGTCGCCTTCGTCTATTCCAACCAAAGTATTGGCATAATCGGATTTCGCACCATAAAGCGGATCCTCGTCAGCTATTTTAATACGATAGGCTCCATTGTCCTGTTTCATGATTTTCCAAAGGATGTGGCCTTGTTTGTCATGGTCTACGCATAACACAAGGCTACTTTGAATATAAAACTCATGAAGCCCCTTACTCGTTTTTCCGTCTTTCATAGACATACGCCAGCCGTATGCATCCATATAAGCAGGATCTATGGCAGGGCGACGGCTTAGTTCATAATCCTGTCCCCAACTGAGTGTGACTTTCTTTCCTTCGTCTGCTACGACAAGTTCAGTTCCCCAGTTGTTTTTCCAATTGCCGTCGCACATGAACTTTTGGGTAGCCACGTGATAGACATAATACACACCACCGCCCGTTTCGTCGGGAGTCAAATTCGGTTCAACAAAGGTCAAGGCCGGGTCGGGCCAGTTTTCTGATGCCCATAAAGGCAGTGTGGATGACGTTGCGCTGCAAAGCGCCATCGCAACAAGTAAATTGTTTCTCATTTCACTAGAAATTAAGTTTGTTCCTTACCGGGATTAAATCAGAGTGCGTTTAATTCAGGCAAAGGATGTTTTTTTATGTTCATTAAATTTGGGAGAAGGTAGACACTCTGATTTTGCTGTTTGTTTCAGCAAATAAACCTTCTGCTTTCCCGGTTTCAAAATTAAGGAGACTGTATTGTTCCGTGCGTGCGGAATCTGTCTAAAAAGAGGGACGTTTCTGCCAAAATATGGCAGACTGAATGCGAGCAACGGTAAATCGGTCAAAAAAAGGGGGTATTCATGCAAAAAGCATGTGAGGTGGATATGTACTGTCGGATTTATCGTATCTTTGTTAGAGCGTAATTTTAAAATTCAGATGCCATGAAACGGAGCATTCGTCTGTTATGTTTTCTATATGTTCTTTGTTGTACGGTTTTTGTGGTAGCACAGCCTTATGCCATACAACATTTAGGAGTGGAGAATGGCCTTTCCAATAATTTTGTGCTTAGTATGGCGCAGGACAAACGCGGCTGCATTTGGGTGGCTACGGAAGTCGGCTTAAATCGCTTTGACGGAAACGGTTTTACAGTCTATAAGCAACATAATTCTGAAATTGCCGGCGATGCCTTGAATACACTTCTCTATGACGAAAAGGAAGATGTGCTGTGGATGGGCGGAAAGTTCGGTGGCCTTTGTGCTTGGGAAGGGAAGAGCGGATGTTTTCGGACTTACCAAGCACGGAATGGCATGAAACTGGAAAATATTGTTCATCTCGCCAAAGCCAATGATGGGGGAATATGGATTACGCCCCGTCATTCCGATCCTATTTATTTTGATTCTCGGTCCCATCGTTTTACTTCTTTATCCGATATGGGGATTCAATTAGACTGCCGTTCGAATTTATGTGCTTTTGCAGATGGAGATTTGCTTTATGTCGGTCATTATCGGGGAGGAATGAGTATTATAGATTTGAAAAAGAAGACTACGTGTCGCATGCTTCACGATCCGGCTGTGCCGCAAAGTCTGCCAGGGCATAGCATATATTCTTTATATAAGGATCGTTTGGGACATCTTTGGGTTGGTACCGAATGGGGGTTGGGATTATTGGATTCATCTACCGGGCGCTTTACTGTGTTTCGGCATGTGCAGGGGCGTACTTCATCTTTGGTGGCTGACCATGTTTATGATATTTGTGAAACGGCAGACGGGAAGCTTTGGATTGCTTGTGATGTCGGTGGTATCAGTATTTTGGATCTGAGTCAGATTACTTTTAAACATCCTGAAGAGGTGTGTTTTGAAAACTTGTTGTCAGCAGTTACAGGGAAGGGCTTGTCATCCAGTAATATTCGTAAGGTGTTGCAAGATTCGTACGGCAATATTTGGATTGGGAATTATAGTTGCGGCCTTGATTTTATCAGTCATCGTCCTCCGGTTTTTCAGATTTGTGGTGATAGGCCCGTATATGGGATGTATAGGGGTGAAGAAGGACAGTTATGGGTCGGAGGAGAAAATGAATTATTGTTGTATAAAAACGATAGCTTGGCCAAACGTTTTGATATATGTTGTGACATGTTATGTTCTTACGGATGGGTCGCAGCTATTATAGATGACGGGCAAGGCTTTTTGTTATTGGGACTATCAGATAATGGTATTTTGAGAACGGAACTTCGGACGGGAAAGACAGAGCGGGTTCCGATGGGTATACGTGACGTACGTGTAATGACTTTTTTTCGTGATACAGATGAAAAAATATGGATTGGTACCGTATTAGGACTGTATAGTTATACAAAAGGTATTGTACGCAAAGAGACGGAGTTGAACAGTAAATTGGAAGAAAAGTCCGTGTACGGTATTCTTCGGGACCGACAAGGCAAGCTTTGGGTAGGAACTTATGGTTGGGGCTTAAAAGTGTTCGATGACAATAACCGAGTGGTAGCTGAATTGAATCCAGATACGGGTTTCCCGGATGGTACGGTAAATAGTTTATTTGAAGATTCTCAGGGGGGAGTGTGGATAGCTACGCGTGCCGGATTGGGATATGTTCCGGACACGCGTTATCCGGAAAGATACAGTTTTTATGGCTATGACCACGGGTTGGAAGATGTATTCATACGCGCTGTGCAAGAAGATGTAAACGGAGAAATATGGATTTCTACCAATAATGGTATTTCGCATTGGGACAAAAAAGAACAAAAGTTTGATAACTATGATTACCGTGACGGAATTCCGATGGGAAACTTTATTGAGGGATCGGCTTGCCGCGGGGTAGACGGTACATTGTATTTCGGTTCATTGAAAGGTATTTGTCATTTTAACCCACAGGAGTTAGATACGTCTTATCGGGTAACTCCCGTACAGATTATGGAGTGTAGGGCAATGGATGGCAGGACCGGAAAAGGAGACCGGTTGATTTTACCGGAAGAAAATGGAAATATAGAACTTCCTTATGACCGGAATTCTTTTCGAATCACTTTCTCCGTACCCGATTACGCACAAAACAAACGGATAGAATATGCTTATAAGATAGAAGGGTTGGAAGACAACTGGGTCAATATCGGAGAGGAGAGTCAGATGGTACTTCGTAACATACCTCCCGGAACTTATATTTTTCGAGTAAAAGCCAGGTTGAGGAATGGGGATTGGGATGAAAGCCATGTGGCAGCCGTACCGTTCTGTATTCATCCTCCGTTGTGGCGGACTTGGTATGCTTATACATTTTATGGTTTGTTGCTTTTGTGTGGTTTATATTTCTGGATGTGTACTTACAAACGCAAGCTGGCTGCCAGAATTGCTTTGGCAGCGGAAGAAAAGAGAATACGTGATGAACAGGAACTGAACAACGAGCGCTTACGTTTCTATACGAATGTCACCCATGAGTTACGTACACCGTTAACCTTAATACTCGGTCCGTTAGAAGACTTAACCGGTGACGGATTGTTGTCAGAACCTTATCGCCGGAAGGTTGGTTTAATCTATAGGAATGCCTTACAATTGCTTGACCTGATTAACCGGTTATTGGATTTCCGTAAAGTTGAAACCCGAAACCGTCGGCTCAAAGTGACAAAAGGGTGGTTGGGTAAGTTGGTAATGGAAGTGGGGCTCCGTTACAAAGAACTGAACCGTAATCCGAAGGTGGATTTCCGAGTAGAAGTCCCTTCGGAAGAAGGCCGTATGTATTTCGATTCGGAGGTCGTGACTACGATTCTGAACAACCTTTTGGGAAATGCGATGAAATACACAGCAGAGGGAAATATCGCTTTGCGGTTGCAGTATGGAGAGGAAGGAGGAAGGCCGTATGCGGAAATTATCGTAGAAGACACCGGATACGGAATCGCTCCGCATGCGTTATCTCATATTTTCGAACGTTATTATCAGGCTGAGGGTAAACATCAGGCTTCAGGTTCGGGGTTGGGGCTCGCTTTGGTGAAATCATTGGCCGATTTGCATGAAGGGATGTTGCGGGTGGAGAGCGAGCTTGGAAGAGGCTCCGTCTTCGTATTCCGTCTTTGGGCGGATTGTACTTATCCGGAAGCCCTTCACATGGAAGGCGCAACGGAAGGCACGGATAAAAAAACGGAAGATGCTGTGGCGGAAATCGACAACCGGCCGCTGCTTTTGGTGGTAGAAGACAATGATGACATCCGCGACTACGTGGCTTCCTCGTTCGATGACGAATATCACGTCGTTACTGCGGTGAACGGCAAGGTCGGTTGGGAGGAGACTCAACGCCTTGTGCCGGACATTATCATCAGTGATATTATGATGCCCGAGATGGATGGTGTAGAACTTTGCCGGAAGGTGAAGGAAGATATGCGTACCAGCCATATTCCGGTTATTCTTCTCACGGCCAAAGATTCTATTCGGGATAAAGAAGAAGGGTATGAAAGTGGAGCCGACTCATATCTGACGAAACCTTTCAGTGCCAAGTTGTTGGACAGTCGGGTGCGTAACTTGTTGGAGATGCGTAAGAGACTGGCCTTACAGATTACGGGTAAGACCAAGGAGTTGACGCACGAGGCTGCACAGACCGGGATTCATTTGAATAAGTTAGACGAAGAGTTTCTCAGGAGGTTTACCGAAGTGGTCACGGAACACATCAACCGCGAAAAACTCGATATTCCTTTCATGGCCGCCGAGATGAATATGAGTGTTTCCACGCTTTACCGGAAGTTGAAAGGGCTGACCGGATTGTCGGGTAATGAATTTATTCGCAAAATAAAATTGAAACACAGTTTACGTCTGTTGACAGAACAAGGATTGAACGTAACGGAAGCTGCCTATGCCAGCGGTTTCAATGATTTGGGACATTTCAGGCGTTGTTTCAAGGAAGAGTATGGTGTGTCGCCCTCTAAATATGCCAAGCAATAAATAGAGGGTGATATCTCCTCTTATTCACATAATAGTCTGATTGTTTTTTCCAGATCGTCTATTTGCTCGTCCCGCGCCACAAGGTCGCCGTGGCGGTTGATGAGGAAATAGGTAGGAAGGCGGCGTACGAGATAAGAACCCAAATAGCCGGAGGCTTCTCCGCGGCTCTCATAGACGCAAGTCCACGGCAGATGTTCGCATGCCGTTTTCCAGTAATGTTCATCAGGGTCGATGGATACCTGGTAAATGTCGAAGCCCAAAGAGGAATACTTGTCATACAATCCCCTCATCTGCATGATACGTTCTTGTGAAGAAGGAAGGGAGTAGGCTGTGAAGTCCAGCAGTACGACCTTGTTTCTGATGTCGGAAAGCTTGCGGTTTTTGCCGTGTATGTCCGGCAATTCTATGTCGATGATACCGGCTGCGGATATCTTTCCCGGGTCGATGTCTTCCAATGATACGGGAGTGGGGCGTTTGGTGTTCTTCATACCTTGTATGGCAATGTTATGCAAGTTTTCCGTGCGGCTGGTGCCCGGATAGTTCGCATCCCATGCCGTGGCCACGGCTCCCACGAACTTGATATCGTCCGGATTGCTTATCGGATTGAAGATGAGGCTTCCGTTTACGGTCTGGAACAGGGCGAAATAGGCTGGAGCAGAGGCCGGATTTTCCATGATATAGTGCATCTTCATCTCATTCTTATAAAGGTTTATTTTTTCATGTACGAGGCGTTCCTGTTCCCCCAACGTCAGGGCTTTGTCGTTCGTGATGTCCTTAATGGATTGTTGTAAGGCGATAAGTTTGTTGTTGATTTCTTTAAGGGTCTGGCAATTCCCGGAACCTTCCACTTCATAGTCGGTGCCCATGTCGGGAAGTTCGGCCTCCACGTGTATGGTCTCCGTAGAGTCTACAGACAAGTTGACGATCTGCCGGTCGATACGCAGGCGGTAAAATTCCGGATTGAACGGACGTGTGCCCTGAAAACAGAATTGGCCGTCTTCGTCCAGACGGGTAGAGTCGAGTGCTTCTATCCCGTTCAAGGTAACGGCTTCGAAGTAGAGCGTCTTGCCGTCGGCCTCGGCAATCCGTCCGTTGATTTCAAACTGCTCTCCCTTGTCCTTACAAGCCGTGGCCAGCATCGTGAGGGCGGCCATGGCACATATCATTTTTTTCATCTCGGCATCATGTATTTACAAACTGTTTACAAAGATAAGGGCTTTCAGCTTTCACCGGAGGAATAAACCATGGTTTTTTCATAAAAAAGACGGATTGTGCGATTTTTTATAGGGTTAAAATCTGATTTATCAATATTTATGCGTACATTTGCCCGATTTATTGATGAAACATTTTAAGAAACCAAATGAACGTAATTAAGAAAACAGTCGAATTGCCTGATGGAAGAACCATCAGCATCGAGACCGGGAAATTGGCCAAACAAGCCGATGGAGCCGTTATGCTCACGATGGGCAACACGATGCTCTTGGCCACTGTCTGTGCCGCCAAAGATGCCGTTCCCGGAACAGATTTTATGCCTTTGCAGGTGGAGTATAGAGAGAAATTCGCCGCTGCCGGCCGTTTCCCCGGAGGTTTTACCAAGCGTGAGGGTAAAGCGTCTGACTATGAGATTCTGACCTGCCGTCTGGTGGACCGCGCGTTGCGCCCCTTGTTCCCCAGCAACTATCACGCAGAAGTTTATGTGAATGTGATTTTGTATTCTGCCGATGGCGTGGACATGCCGGATGCATTGGCCGGTTTTGCCGCATCCGCTGCATTGGCAGTTTCCGATATACCGTTTGAAGGCCCGATTTCCGAGGTGCGCGTAGCCCGTGTGAATGGCGAATATGTGGTCAATCCCACTTTCGCCCAGTTGGAGCAGGCCGACATGGACATCATGGTGGGCGCTACGGAAGAGAACATCATGATGGTGGAAGGCGAGATGAAGGAAGTGACCGAACAGGATTTGCTCAACGCCCTGAAGGTGGCTCATGAGGCCATCAAACCGATGTGCCGTCTCCAGAAAGAGTTGGAGAAAGAAGCCGGTAAGGAAGTGAAGCGGGAGTATTGCCATGAGGTGAACGACGAAGACTTGCGCGAAGAAGTGAAGAAAGCTTGTTACGATGCGGCTTACCGTATCGCTCAGGAAGGCAACCGCGACAAGCATGCCCGTGAGGATGCTTTCATGGAGATCCGCGAAAACTTCAAACTGTCGTATGCTGAAGCACACGCCGATTTGTCGGAAGACGAACTGGCAGAGAAAAATGCGTTGATCGACCGTTACTACCACGATGTGGAGCGCGATGCCATGCGTCGTTGCGTGCTGGACGAAGGCAAGCGTCTCGACGGACGTGCCACTACAGACATCCGTCCCATCTGGTGCGAAGTAAGTCCGCTGCCCGGTCCTCATGGATCGGCCATCTTTACGCGTGGCGAGACCCAGTCGCTCTCTACCTGTACGCTCGGTACGAAGTTGGACGAGAAGATTATCGACGAAGTGCTCGACCAAAGCAAGATGCGTTTCTTGTTGCATTATAACTTCCCGCCGTTCTCCACGGGAGAGGCTAAGGCACAACGCGGCGTGGGCCGTCGTGAAATAGGTCACGGCCATTTGGCATGGCGCGGCCTGAAAGGCCAGATTCCTACAGACTTCCCCTATACGGTGCGCGTCGTTTCCGATATTCTGGAATCCAACGGTTCTTCTTCCATGGCTACGGTTTGTGCCGGAACGTTGGCACTGATGGATGCCGGTGTGCCGATGAAGAAGCCTGTCAGTGGTATTGCCATGGGGCTGATTAAAAACCCGGGTGAAGAGAAATACGCCGTGTTGTCCGACATCTTGGGTGACGAAGACCACTTGGGCGATATGGATTTCAAGACGACCGGTACTATCGACGGTCTGACTGCCACCCAGATGGATATCAAGTGCGACGGTTTGAGTTATGAGATTCTGGAGAAGGCTCTGATGCAGGCGAAAGCCGGACGTGAACACATCTTAGGCAAGCTGACCGAATGTATGCCGGCTCCTCGTGCCGAGTTGAAGCCGCACGTTCCCCGTATCGTTCAGATTACGATACCGAAAGAGTTCATCGGTGCCGTCATCGGCCCGGGCGGAAAGATTATCCAGGGTATTCAAGAGGAAACCGGTGCTGTCATTACCATCGAGGAGACAGACGGCGTAGGTGTCGTACAAGTGAGTGGCGCAAATAAGGACGTGATAGACGCAGCTTTGGGTAAAATCAAGTCTATCGTGGCTGTGCCCGAAGTCGGTGAGGTGTATGACGGTGTGATTCGCAGCGTGATGCCTTACGGTGCATTCGTGGAATTCATGCCGGGTCGCGACGGTTTGCTTCATATTTCCGAAATCGACTGGAAGCGTTTGGAAACGGTGGAAGAAGCCGGTCTGAAAGAAGGTGACCACATTCAGGTGAAACTGGTGGATATCGACCAGAAGACAGGCAAATTCAAGTTGTCTCGTCGCGTGTTGCTCGAAAAGCCGGAAGGCTACGTAGAGCGTCCTGCCCGTCGCGAGCGTCCCGAAAGAGGTGAGCGTCGCGAACGTCGTCCGCGCAATGACGAACAGAGGGGAGAATAAATTGTTTCATCAACGAAAATGATAACGAAAGGCTGTCTGCTATCCTGCGGACAGCTTTTTTTGTTTGTAGTCACTTATACATTTCTTTTCAAATTTATGGGAAAATATTTGGTTATTTATAAGAAATACGTCATATTTGCAAGGTGACATCAAAAAGACATGCCATGAAGGTGAATAGTGTACAAAGTCTTTTAGGAATATGGGTGGCTGTGTTAGGGCTGAGTTCATGTGCCGCAAGTCGGCGAGGAGCGTATGATGTACGTCCGGAGAACCGTGCTGCGTTGTCCCAGGAACGCAAGGCTTCTCCCCATTACAGGATGGACAACGAACATACGTTTCCTGTCTACAAAGACCCTTATACAGTGAAATCACCGGAAGGGTTGATGCTTTTCGATCGGTGGTATTATGAACTTTACCGTGCGAAGGAAGCGACTTATGTCACGGCTACGTACCGTTGCCCTGAGAGTTGGTGGTTTTTCCATGTCAATTCAAGGTGTGCCATTATAGACAACAAGACAGGTGACCGTTACATGTTGCGCGAAGTGGAGTATTATCCTACGGACACATGTTTTTGGATAAAGGACTGTCAGGACAGGTTCGTCCGTTTCGTTATGGTTTTCCCGCCGCTTCCTAAGAAAGTGAAGACTGTGGACTTTTTCATACCCTCCAGTGCGTCGCGCTTTAATTTCGATGGATCGGAAAAGCGTGAGTCCGGCTTGCGGGTGGAAGATTTACGACCTAAACACCGGATACCTCAAGGCGAGGTTATCCGCTGATCCCGGTTCGGCGTGGGATGTGGGGGTGGTTTCCGGTTTCGGGGGCTGCCCCCTAATTTTTACCGTTATTGGGGTTTCCGGTTTACAAACTGTCAAACCGGATGTCTGAAGCGGAAAGCAAATAGCGTGGCGGAAGTCGTTTTTGTTTTATTCTTTTTAACCCTTTGTGGAGCAGTCGGTCGTTTTTTTACTTTCCTTAAGCCAAATGGCGTTTCAATCTCAGCCGAATGATTTTTCGTTTGGAGCAGAAAACATTTTTTTTGTCCGCACGTCGTCCGGACACTCTCCTCGCGTGGGTTGAAAATGTTCCTGAAAACGGTGTGGCGATGCGCTTCCGAGGCTCGTTTTTACTCTATTTGGGTCGTTTCATTGGCCTAAAAAGGATTGGCAGATTGTCCTGTGAATCTTGTTTTATGCTTACATTCCCTCTTTTGTATCTGCGGATACCGTGCCCTTTCGTTGTGTTTTGTGAAAGGCAGAAGTCTTGGACGGTTGACAGATTGTTCATTCTCCAATTAGCGAGAATCGCATATTTCCTTGTGCTTCCGGTTTGAGGAATAAATAAGGGATTCTTGTAGGGGATGATTTGACGTTTTGTCATACTGTTGTGGTGGATAAAAACAAAAAAGGAGACTGTACAGTCTCCTTTTTTTGCGCTTCAGGATGGGCTTGAACCAACGACCCCCTGATTAACAGTCAGGTGCTCTAACCAACTGAGCTACTGAAGCAGTTGCAATTGTGGGGATTGGGCGCTTCAGGATGGGCTTGAACCAACGACCCCCTGATTAACAGTCAGGTGCTCTAACCAACTGAGCTACTGAAGCAGTTTGGGGCGTTCCCCTCAATTGCGATGCAAAAGTAGCGGATATTTTTGAAATATGCAATTTATTGGTGAAAAAAATGACTTTAAAATGAAAAAATCATAAGCCGAAGGAATACTTGTCTCCATATTTTGCCACCGTATGGTTGAAATGATTAAATTTGCGGTATGAAAAAGATATTCTTAGTTGCGGGGCTGTGCTGCATGTCGGCCATTCCCGTGTCCGCCCAGAAGGACAGTAACCATAACTTCGAGATTTCAAAAAATCTGGAAATCTTTAATGACATTTATAAGCAACTGGATATGTTCTACGTCGATTCCTTGTCGGCCGATACGGTGATAGAGTGGGGAATAGATGCCATGTTGCGGCAGGTGGATCCTTTTACCATGTATTATCCGGAAGAAGGAATGGATGAGCTAAAAGAAATGACTACCGGGAAATATGCCGGAATCGGGGCGGTGATCCGGTTCTATAAGAAAGAAGACCGGGTGATGGTTATTGAACCCCAGGAAGACAGCCCGGCCATAGAAGCCGGAGTGAAAGGAGGCGACTTGATTCTGTCCATCGACGGAAAGGACATGAAAGGAAAGAGCACGCAGGAAGTAAGCGAAAACTTGCGGGGCGATGCGGGTACGACTTTTGAACTGACCGTGAAGCGTGCCGGAGTGGAACATCCTTTGTCGTTCAAGATTACACGCCGGAATATCGCGATGCCTCCCGTGCCTTATTACGGAATGGTGGCAGACGGTATCGGTTATATTTATTTCGAACGTTTTGTCGACGGTTGTTCGCGCGATGTCCGCCGGGCCGTGGTCGATTTGAAGGAGCAGGGTGCCAAGGCGTTGGTGATAGACATGCGTGGCAATCCGGGCGGCCCGTTGAGCGAGGCCGTGGAGGTGACGAACCTTTTTGTGCCCCGCGGGCAGAAGGTCGTGTACACGAAAGGCAAGCTGGCTTCGGTCAATTCGGAACACTACACGAAGAAAGAACCCTTGGACGTGGATATTCCGGTGGCTGTGTTGGTGGACGGTTCTACGGCATCCTCGGCCGAAATCGTTTCCGGAGCTTGGCAGGATTGGGACCGTGCCGTGATAGTCGGTGAGCGTACTTACGGTAAGGGGTTGGTACAGATGATTCGTGAAGTGCCTTATCACGGAAGTCTGAAGGTGACGACGAGCCGCTATTATATTCCCAGCGGACGCTGTATTCAGGCGTATGACTACCGTCATTTGAATCCGGACGGCTCTGCGAAGACTTTGCCGGACAGCCTGACGAAAGCGTTCAAGACGGCCGGTGGCCGTGAGGTTCGCGACGGTGGCGGTATTAAGCCGGACGTGGTGATTACGCCGGACAGTCTTCCGTCCATCGTTTATGACATAGCCACTTCCGACGTGTTGCTGGACTACGTCAACCATTATGTGCAGACGCACGCCACCATTGCACCGGCCGGGGATTTTTCCTTGACGGATGCGGACTATGCTGATTTTGTGAAGATGGTGGAGGAGAGTGATTTTACTTATAAGCGTCGTACGGAGGAAATGATGAAATTGTTGGAGCGGACAGCTCGCTTCGAGGGATGCTATGAGGGGGCCAAGCCGGAGTTTGAGGCATTGGCTGCAAAGATGAAGGGCGGCGTGGCTGCCGATTTGGAGCTTCCGAAAAACAAGGAGGAAATCAAGTCGGTATTGGAAAGTGATATCGTAGCCCGTTATTATTTCAGGCGCGGGGTGGTCCAACAGCAATTGAAAGCGGATAAGGATTTGAAAACCGCTTTAGAGATTTTGACGGATACGGAACGCTATGAAAGTTTGCTTAAACCGGTGAAAAAATGAAAAAGAAAAGGGCGAATCCCAACAAGGGCATCATGTTCGGTATCATGGCTATGGCCGTAGTCGTGCTGGCGGTTGTCGTGTTCTTCTGGATGTGGTGTTTCCCCGACGGGACGCATGGAACGGAAGAGGCGCAGACGGAGTATCGGATATCGTTGGATGAAGGTTTCCGGGGTGATAGTGTGCAGCTTCAAATCAATGACAGCGTGGTGTTTAGCCGAAGGGTGGCCGCAGATTCATTGGAAGTCGTTGTGGCGGTACCCGATGAAGAGAATTTATTGATGGTGGTACGTCCGGAGGCAGATGCAGTCAGTTCGTTCGAATTGCCTTCGGAAGGCGGGCGTGTCGTGTTGCGAAACCATGACGAAACGGTGTCTATGGAAGCCTTTTGAACCGGATTTTCCCAAATGATATAAAATAACTGTTTGAAAGCTTGGCGGATTGATGCTTTTTGCCTACTTTTGCAGTTGTATGATGAAGTGAGGGGCTTGAGCGGGCTCCTCACTTTGCATTTAATAGTGTAATCGCATGATAGAAAAGAGCATTGTAAAAGGGTTAGTGGAAGAATGGCTGGAGGGCCGGGATTACTTTCTGGTGGACGTGAGCGTGAGCGCGGACGACCGTATCGTGGTGGAGATAGACCACGCCGAAGGGGTATGGATAGAAGACTGCGTGGAGCTGAGCCGTTTCATCGAGAGCCGCCTGAGCCGTGAGGAAGAGGACTATGAACTTGAAGTGGGCAGTGCCGGCATCGGGCAGCCGTTCAAGGTCCTGCAGCAATACGTGAACCATGTGGGGAGCGAGGTGGACGTGCTCACAGCCGACGGGCGCAAGCTCCACGGGGTGCTGACGGCTGCCGGCCCGGAGAGTTTCGAAGTGACGATGAAGGTAAAGAAGAAGCTGGAGGGGGAGAAGCGTCCCCGCCTGGTGGACGAAGCGGTTACACTGCGGTATACGGAAGTAAAGTACACGAAGTATTCAATAAGTTTTAAATAGAATCATGGCAAAGAAAGCAGAAACCATCAGTTTGATTGATACATTTGCAGAGTTTAAAGAGACGAAGAACATCGACCGCGCCACGTTGGTGAGCGTGTTGGAGGAGAGTTTCCGTAGCGTCATCGCCAAGCTCTTCGGCTCGGACGACAACTACGACGTGATCGTGAATCCGGACAAGGGCGACTTTGAAATCTACCGCAACCGTACGGTCGTGGCCGACGGGGAGGTGAAGGATGACAACCGGGAGATTTCCCTTACGGAGGCACGCCAGATTGACGAGGATTATGAAGTGGGCGAAGAGGTGAGCGAGAATGTGGACTTTGCCAAGTTCGGCCGCCGCGCCATCCTGACCCTGCGCCAGACACTGGCCAGCAAGATTCTGGAGCTGGAGCACGACAGCTTATATAATAAGTATAAGGACCGTGTGGGCGAGATCGTGAGCGCGGAGGTATATCAGATATGGAAAAAAGAGATGCTTTGCGTAGACGACGAGGGCAACGAACTGATATTGCCCAAGACGGAACAGATACCTTCCGACTTTTACCGCAAGGGTGAGGCCGTGCGTGCCGTGGTGGCCCGCGTGGACAATACGAACAACAATCCCAAGATTATCCTGAGCCGTACCTCTCCCGTCTTTCTGCAACGTTTGTTGGAAGCCGAGGTGCCGGAAATACATGACGGCCTGATCACGGTACGCAAGATTGCACGCATGCCGGGAGAACGTGCCAAAATAGCCGTGGAGAGCTATGACGACCGCATCGACCCGGTGGGAGCCTGCGTGGGCGTGAAGGGAAGCCGTGTGCACGGCATCGTGCGTGAGTTGCGCGGCGAGAACATCGACGTGATCAACTACACGCAGAACATCTCGCTGTTCATTACCCGTGCGTTGAGCCCGGCCACGGTGAACAGCGTGCGTATCCACGAAGAGGAGCGCAAGGCGGAAGTCTACCTGAATCCCGACCAGGTTTCGCTGGCCATCGGAAAGAGCGGATTGAACATCAAACTGGCCAGTATGCTGACGGAATATACCATAGACGTGTTCCGTGAAATAGAGGGAGCCGAAGGAGAAGGTGACGACATCTATCTGGACGAGTTCGTGGGCGACATCGACCAGTGGATTATAGACGCGCTGAAAAGTATCGGTATGGAAACGGCAAAGGACGTATTGAATGCGCCGCGTGAAATGTTGGTATCCCGTGCCGATCTGGAGGAAGAGACCGTGGACGAGGTATTGAGAATCTTAGGAGAAGAATTTGAGGAAGAATAAGTAACGTATGAGTATAAGACTAAATAAAGTAACCAAAGAATGTAATGTAGGGCTGCAGACAGCCGTCGAGTTCCTGCAGAAAAAGGGTTTCAGCGACGTGGAAGCCAATCCCAACACCAAAATCTCTGACGAACAGTATCAGATGTTGGTGGCCGAGTTCAAGAAGGACAAGGGGTTGAGGGACGACGCTGCTATCATCAGCCGTAAGCGGCAACACAAAGAAAAGAAAGCGACCATCGCGCTTCCCGAAGAGAAGCCGGTGGAGATCAAGACCGCGACCGAGGCCAAACTCGGAAAGGGGCCGAAAGTCGTAGGACGCATCGACTTGGATAATCTGGGGGCACGCAAACCGGTTGCGGCTCCGGAGAAAACCGCGGGTAAGCGAGCGCAGACGGAGCTTGCTCCGGGTCTGCCGAGCGGGAGCGGTTTATCCAAAAAGGAGACTCCGGCTCCCGCCCGTCCGGCAGAGGTAAAGGCGGAGGCTCCCGTAGCGGAACCGGCTCCGAAACAGGAGGAGAAGCCTCAGGCAGAGACGGAGCCCCCCGTGAGCCAGAAGGAGGTACGCCAGCAGGAGAAGAGCAAAGCCATCGGTACGGAAACGGACGGTGTGTTCCGTCTGAACCATACGGCGCAGGCTGCTCCCCAGCTCAAGGTGAAGGGACATATAGATTTGGCGGCTTTGAACCAGTCTACCCGTCCTAAGAAAAAGACGAAGGAAGAGAAACGCAAGGAGCGCGAAGAAAAGAACCGCCAGGGAGGCGGAGACCGTTCGCGTCAGGGCGGAACGGGGCAGAATGCGTCCGAAAGCAAGAAGAAACGCGTCCGTATCGGCAAGGAACGTGTGGATGTGAATGCCGTAGCGGGCCAGCAGAATGGGAAGAAACGGGATAATGCCCCCGGGGCCAACCAGCAGGGTGGCGGTAAACATAATAAGAACAAGAACCGCCAGCAGCCGGTCATCAAGGCAGAGGTATCTGACGAGGACGTAGCAAAGCAGGTAAAAGAGACGTTGGCCCGTCTGACGAACAAGAACAAAGCCGGAAAGGGCGCCAAATATCGTAAGGAAAAACGGGAGAATGCCCGTGCCTCCATGGAAGAGCAGCTCGAAGAACAGGCAGCAGAAAGCAAGGTGTTGAAACTTACCGAATTCGTTACCGCGAACGAATTGGCCGTGATGATGGATGTGCCGGTCACTCAGGTTATCAGTACGTGTATGAGTATCGGCATCATGGTCTCTATCAACCAACGCCTGGATGCCGAGACCATCAATCTGGTGGCCGAAGAGTTCGGTTTCAAGACGGAGTACGTCAGTGCGGAAGTTTCCGAAGCGGTGAATGAGGAAGAAGACGATGAGGAAGATTTGGTACCGCGCGCGCCGATTGTGACCGTCATGGGGCATGTCGACCATGGTAAGACCTCTTTGCTCGACTATATACGCAAGACGAACGTGATTGCCGGAGAAGCCGGAGGTATCACGCAACATATCGGTGCCTATAACGTGACGCTGGAAAGCGGGCGTCATATCACCTTCTTGGATACTCCGGGACACGAGGCGTTTACGGCCATGCGTGCCCGTGGCGCACAAGTGACGGATATTGCCATTATCATTATTGCGGCGGACGACGACATCATGCCGCAGACGAAGGAGGCTATCAATCATGCCATGGCGGCGGGCGTGCCTATCGTGTTTGCCATCAACAAGGTGGACAAGCCGGCAGCCAATCCCGATAAGATCAAAGAAGGATTGGCGGCCATGAACTTCCTGGTGGAAGACTGGGGCGGCAAATACCAAAGCCAGGACATATCAGCCAAGAAAGGCATCGGTGTGGAAGAGTTGCTGGAGAAGGTATTGCTTGAGGCCGAGATGCTCGACTTGAAAGCCAATCCGAACCGTAAGGCAACCGGTTCCATCATCGAGTCTTCTTTGGATAAGGGACGCGGTTACGTGGCTACGGTATTGGTGTCGAACGGAACGTTGCATGTAGGCGACATCGTGTTGGCTGGTACGAACTACGGTCGTGTGAAGGCCATGTTCAATGAGCGTAACCAGCGTGTGAAAGAAATCGGCCCGGCTCAGGCAGCTACGATTCTGGGTCTGAACGGTGCACCGACAGCCGGTGATACGTTCCATGTGATGGATACGGAACAAGAGGCCCGCGAAATCACGAACAAGCGCGAGCAGTTGCAGCGTGAGCAAGGTCTGCGTACGCAGAAGATTCTGACGCTCGACGAGGTGGGCCGCCGTATCGCTTTGGGTGGTTTCCAAGAGTTGAACGTCATCGTGAAGGGAGACGTGGACGGTTCCATCGAAGCCTTGAGCGATTCTTTGATCAAGTTGTCTACGGAAAAGATAGCCGTGAATGTGATTCACAAAGGCGTGGGACAGATTTCCGAGAGCGACGTGGCTCTGGCTGCGGCTTCAGAGGCCATTATCATCGGTTTCCAGGTGCGTCCTTCGGCTTCGGCTCGCAAAATGGCCGAACAGCAAGGTGTCGACATTCGCCTTTATTCAATCATTTATGACGCGATAGAGGAGGTGAAGTCTGCCATGGAAGGCATGTTGGCTCCCGAAGTAAAAGAAGAAGTGACGGCTACGGTGGAGGTGCGTCAGGTTTACCATATCAGCAAGGTGGGTACGGTAGCCGGTGCATACGTGGTCGACGGCAAAGTGCAGCGTAGCAACAAGGCTCGTGTGATTCGCGACGGTATCGTGGTACACACCGGACAAATCAATGCCTTGAAACGTTTCAAGGATGATGTGAAAGAGGTGGGTACGAACTTCGAGTGTGGTATCAGCCTGGTGAACTACAACGATTTGCGCGAAGGCGATATGATTGAAACCTATCAAGAGGTGGAGGTTAAGGCCAAGCTGTAAAAAGGTGATGAATGCGCTGGATATTCTGATTCTGGCCGTGGTCTTAGTGGGCTTTGTCAAGGGACTGATGTGCGGTTTTTTTCGTCAGGTCGTCTCCATTGTGGGGTTTTTAGCGGGGCTGTGGGTGGCCTTCATGCTTTATTCCGTGTTGGGCGATTGGATAGCTCCCTATATAGGAAGCGACGTATCCGTAGGACGGGCGTTGGCATTTATCCTTTTGTGGATCGGTGTTCCGGTCGGGCTGTCGCTGTTGGCGTATATGCTGACAAAAGCCGTGGAAACCGTGAAATTAGGAGGGTTGAACCGTTTGGGGGGAGCTTTGTTGGGCGGATTGAAATACATGGTGTTTCTGAGTTGTGCGTTGAATGTCGCGTTCAGGATACATCTGATTTCCGACTCGACGGGCGAGCATTCCCGTCTGTATCATCCGGTCCGTGCCATGTCCGATAAGCTGTTCGACGTGTGCAAGACGCATGTGGTCAGGGTTGTGGAAGATGCGGCTTCACCGGCCTGCGGGCAAGACCCGAAAAAGCAGTTAAGGTAGCTATTACCTTATTACATAATACGATGAAGGGCAGGAATGCGGTCATAAGGTGTACTTATGGAGCATTCCTCTCTTTGGCTATAAGTGAGAGATATGAAAGAAATGTATAAAAAAGAAGAAGATAAGAGAAGTGGGGACGTTCCTAAGGACGGACAAGGGCCGAACGAAGGGAAAAACCAGTTTGTCCGTGAGGTGGCGCATAAGAAATATGAGTACGGTTTCAGTACCGACGTGCAGACCGAAATCATAGAGCGTGGCCTGAACGAGGATGTGGTGCGTCTCATTTCGTCCAAAAAGGAAGAGCCGGAATGGTTGCTTGAGTTCCGTTTGCAGGCTTTCCGTTATTGGCAGACGCAGAAACAGCCGTCGTGGGCGCACTTGAAGATGCCGGAGATAGATTACCAGGCCATTTCCTACTATGCCGACCCGACGAAAGGCATGAAGAAGGACGGGCCGAAATCTTTGGATGAGATAGACCCCGAGTTGATGAAAACCTTCGATAAACTCGGAATCCCGTTGGAGGAACGTCTGGCACTGAGCGGTACGGCGGTGGATGCCGTGATGGACTCTGTGTCCGTGAAGACCACCTTTAAGGAAAAACTTTCGGAGCGTGGCATCATATTCTGTTCCATCAGCGAAGCCGTGCGTGAGTACCCGGATTTGGTAAAGCAATATTTAGGTTCGGTAGTCCCTTATCGTGACAACTATTTCGCGGCGTTGAATTCCGCAGTGTTCAGCGATGGGTCCTTTGTCTATATTCCCAAAGGCGTGCGTTGCCCGATGGAACTTTCCACCTATTTCCGAATCAACGCGCGGAATACGGGACAATTCGAACGTACGCTCATCGTGTGCGACGACGGGGGCTATGTGTCCTATCTGGAAGGTTGTACGGCACCGATGCGCGACGAGAACCAGTTGCATGCAGCCATTGTGGAAATCGTGGTGAACGAAAACGCAGAGGTGAAGTACAGTACGGTACAAAACTGGTATCCGGGCGATGCCGAAGGGCGCGGCGGCGTGCTGAACTTAGTGACGAAGCGAGGGCACCTGCGCGGGGCGAACAGCAAACTTTCGTGGACGCAGGTGGAGACCGGTTCTGCCATTACCTGGAAATATCCCAGTTGCATCTTGAGCGGAGACCATTCCCAAGCTGAGTTCTACAGTGTGGCTGTGACCAACAATTACCAACAGGCCGATACGGGCACAAAGATGATTCACTTGGGGCGCGACACGAAGAGTACGATTATCAGTAAAGGAATATCGGCCGGCAAAAGCCAGAATTCCTATCGTGGGTTGGTGCGTGTGGCGCCGAAAGCCGACGGGGCACGCAATTACAGCTCGTGCGACTCTCTGTTGTTAGGCAGCGAGTGCGGCGCGCATACTTTCCCCTATATGGACGTACGTAACGAGACGGCCATCGTGGAGCATGAAGCCACCACGTCGAAGATTTCGGAAGAACAGTTGTTCTATTGCAACCAGCGCGGCATTCCCACCGAGGAGGCCGTGGGACTGATTGTGAACGGTTATGCCAAGGATGTAATCAACAAACTGCCGATGGAGTTTGCCGTAGAGGCGCAGAAACTCCTGAATGTGTCATTGGAAGGCACGGTAGGATAGACAAACTTAAAAGACAGACATTATGTTAGAGATAAAAGATTTGCATGCCAGTATCAATGGCAAAGAGATATTGAAGGGTATCAACCTGACGGTAAATCCGGGGGAGATACATGCCTTGATGGGGCAGAACGGAGCCGGAAAGAGTACGTTGAGCAATGTATTGGTGGGAAATCCCTCATACGAGGTGACGAGTGGCAGCGTGACGTTCAACGGCAAGGACTTGTTGGCCATGAAACCGGAAGAACGGGCGCACGAGGGACTCTTCCTGTCCTTCCAACAGCCGGTGGAGATTCCCGGCGTGTCGATGGTCAACTTCATGCGTGCGGCCATCAATGCCAAGCGCAAGTATCACGGGATGGAACCGATGAGCGCGGGAGATTTCCTGAAGATGATGCGCGAGAAGCGAAAGGTCGTGGAACTGGACAGCAAGCTGGCCAACCGTTCCGTCAACGAAGGGTTCAGCGGCGGGGAGAAGAAGCGTAATGAGATATTCCAGATGGCCATGCTCGAACCCAAGTTGAGCATCCTCGACGAGACGGATTCCGGACTGGATGTGGATGCCTTGCGTATCGTGGCCGAAGGTTTCAACAAATTGCGTACGCCGGAAACTTCGGCTTTGGTCATCACCCATTACCAACGTTTGTTGGACTACCTCAAGCCGGATGTGGTGCACGTGCTGCTCGGCGGACGCATCGTGAAAAGCGGAGGTCCGGAACTGGCCGTGGAGATAGAAAACAAGGGTTTCGATTGGATCAAGGCCGAAACTTCGGCCGTTTAAAAACATGAGAGGCAATGAATAGCGAACAACAATACATAGATATTTTCACCGGATGCCGGGAAATGCTCGACAGCCATAGTGCAGGGGCGATGAACGCCTTGCGCGACAAGGCTTTTGAGGATTTCACCCGCCAGGGTTTCCCTACGCAGAAAGTGGAACGCTATAAATATACGGACGTGCCGGCGGCCTTTGCACCGGACTACGGGCTGAACCTGAACCGGGTAGAGTTTCCCGTCAATCCTTACGAGGCCTTCCGGTGCGACGTGCCGAACCTGAGCACTTCGCTTTATTTTGTGGTGAACGACGCTTTTTACCGGAAGTCGCTGCCGGCCGCCGCGTTGCCCGAAGGCGTGGTGGTATGCTCCCTGAAGCAGGCGGCCGAGGATTATCCCGATCGGGTGTCGGCCTGCTACGGCAAACTGGCCCGTACGGAGAAAGACGCGATTAATGCGCTGAACACGATGTTGGCGCAAGACGGACTCTTCATTTACGTGCCGCGTGGCGTGGTGGTGGAACGTACGTTGCAGGTGGTGAACATCCTGCGTTCCGACGTGGACCTGATGGCCAACCGCCGCGTATTGGTCGTATTGGAAGAAAACGCGCAGGCGCGGTTGCTCTTCTGCGACCATGCGATGGACGACCGCAATTTCCTGACCACCCAGGTGGTGGAAGTCTTTGCGGCAGAAAACGCCCGTCTGGAGTTGTATGAATTGGAGGAGACACACGTGCAGAACCGGCGTTTCAGCAACATGTATGTGCGGCAGCAGCGCGGCAGCGTGGTGAACCTCTACAACATTACCTTGCACAACGGTCAGACGCGCAATCGTACCGATTTGGTGTTGGACGGCGAAGGAGCCGAGTCGAACCTCTACGGTTGCGTGATAGCCGACAAGGAGCAGCGCGTGGACAACAACACCCTGATAGACCACCGTGCCGAGTATTGTGTCAGCAACCAGTTGTATAAATATGTGATGGACGAACGTTCTGTAGGCGCCTTTGCCGGACGGATTCTGGTACGGCAGGGCGCGCAGCATACGATTTCGAACGAACGCAATGCCAACCTCTGTGCCACCAAGGAAGCCCGCATGTACAGCCAACCCATGTTGGAGATTTATGCCGACGACGTGAAGTGCAGCCACGGTTCCACGGTGGGACAGCTTAATGAACAGGCCCTGTTCTACATGCAGCAGCGCGGCATCAGCCGCGAAGAGGCACAGATGTTGCTCAAGTTCGCTTTTGCGGGCGAAGTCATCGACGCCATCTCCTTGGAGGCCTTGCGCGACCGCCTGCACCATTTGGTGGAGAAGCGTTTCCGTGGCGAGCTGAGTCGTTGTTCGGGATGCAAACTATGTAAATAAGAGAAAGATGTACGACATACAAGAGATACGGAAAGACTTCCCCATCCTGGGACGTGAGGTCTACGGTCGCCCGTTGGTCTATCTGGACAACGGGGCCACGACGCAGAAGCCCCGCTGCGTGGTGGAAGCCATGACGGACGAATACTACAACGTGAACGCCAACGTGCACCGGGGCGTGCACTTCCTTTCGCAGCAGGCCACGGAGCTGCACGAGGCGGCCCGCGAGACGGTGCGCCGCTTCCTGAATGCCCGCAGCGCATCGGAGATCGTCTTCACGCGCGGCACGACGGAGAGCATCAACCTCGTGGCTTCCTGCTTCGGCGAGGCTTTCATGCGCAAGGGCGACGAAGTCATCCTTAGCGAGATGGAGCACCACTCCAACATCGTGAGCTGGCAACTCCTGCAGGCACGCAAGGGCATCAAGTTGCGGGTAGTTCCGATAAACGACCGTGGCGAACTGATGCTGGACGAATACGAACGGCTCTTCAACGACCGCACGCGCATCGTCAGCGTGACGCACGTGAGCAACGTGCTGGGCACGGTCAACCCCGTGCGCCGGATGATCGGCATCGCCCATGCCCACGGCGTGCCCGTATTGGTGGACGGTGCGCAGAGCACTCCGCATTTTGCAGTAGACATGCAGTCGCTCGATGCGGATTTCTTTGCCTTCAGCGGACATAAGATTTACGGCCCCACGGGCGTGGGCGTGCTTTATGGCAAAGAGACGTGGCTCGACCGGCTGCCGCCTTATATGGGAGGCGGCGAGATGATCCGGCACGTCACTTTCGAGCATACCACCTTTAACGGACTGCCGTTCAAGTTCGAGGCCGGCACGCCCGACTACGTGGCCACCACGGGGCTGGCGCGCGCCCTCGATTACGTTTCCGCCTTGGGCATGGACAACATCTATGCGCACGAGCAGGAACTGACCCGTTATGCACTGGAGCGCATGCGCCGGGTTCCCGGCATGCGCATATTGGGCGAAGCCGAGGAGCGGGATGCCGTCATCTCCTTCCTGGTGGGCGGCATCCACCACCTGGACATGGGCACGTTGCTCGACCGCCTGGGCATCGCCGTGCGCACGGGGCACCACTGCGCCGAGCCGCTGATGCGCCGCCTGGGCGTGGAGGGCACGGTGCGCGCCTCCTTCGCCCTCTACAACACCCGCTCCGAGGTGGACGCGCTGGCGGAAGGGATAGAGCGGGTGGCCAAGATGTTCTGAGATTCCCTATTTTGTTATACATCCGTGCCCCGAGGACAGGTTGCAATGCCAAGTCTTCGGGGCACGGATGGTTTGATACGCTTTTTAGTTCCACTCCTCCCACGTGTACATTTCCCTTTCTTCGTGCGTCAGGGTGTAGAGTGCTTCGTAAGCTTCTTCTTCGGTTGAACCGTAAGCATAACAAGATGGATTTTGCAGTTGATAAGCTAAAAATCCGTCAGTTGTTTCTTCAATGCCGAATGAAATCTGTGTATCCATAATCTTTATGATTTTTAGTCAGGGCAAAGGTAACCGTTTATTGTTTCAAACTCGTGAAAAAGACGATAAAATCCCTTTTCATTCCGCGTGTTTGAATTTATAACGGACGAGTACGGGATTGGATACGTCCGTCAGCCGTGCGGCCGTTTCTTTCAGTTCTTTTCGGTAGCGCGGTTCGGGGGATATGCGCGGCATGAAATGCTCCACGTGCATGAGGAAGTCGAAAGCCGGGCAGATTTCGTATACGTAGCCGTCTTCCATGGCAAACTCACACAGTTCGATGCGATACGTGTGGTTGACATCCAACGTCCGCCCATGCTTCACCACTTCCTGCCGTTCACGGTCGTAGACTATCCAGTTCCAGTCGTCACCGTAGTGGTATTGCAGGAAAACAAGCTTTCCGTTCCCGAAAATCCTGTTGATGCCCGTCACGTATTGCCGGTAGAGTCCTTTGCGCATGATTTCCAATAGGTTTAGGTGATGGTATTTCTCCGGGAGGGCGTGCCGCCCGAAGTCGATGTGCACGAGTGGCGTGCATCCTTCCGGCGTGACGAGGAACACGGTGTCGTCCGGGGCTTGGCAGAAGAGGAGGCCGCCTTGCCCGTCCGTGTCATATTCCTTGCTTGAGCCGAAACCCCTGTCCGGATTGAAGGGGATGAACTTGTTCCGAAATGCGCCTTCGCGGTCAAACTGGAAAACGTGGAAAGCCCCGGCTTCGGGCGTGCTGCCTTCGTTGACGAGGAACAAGGCTTCGTCTGTGGCAAAAATGCCGTTGGCATAATAGCCGTCTATGTCCCTCTTCCGGATGAACCGCCCCAGTGTGTCACATTCCAGAATCTTTTGCCCGATATGGTCCAACAGGTAAAGGCGTTCGTCCGTGACATGGAAGTCCGAGATCCATAAGTACTCGTTGCCCGCCTTTCCGCGTCGGTCTATGGAGAAGTCGAGTGTCCCGTCCGCGTGGAACACATGCAGGCAATGCGTCTCTTCGTCCAGAATGTATATCTTGCCCCCGTGCGTCTTGAGCCGGGTGGCGTTTGTTATCGGTTTTTCCGTGTCGGCCAAGGGGATGAGGGCGCAACCGGCCGTGCCCAGCCACTCGTCGGCGGCAATGGAGTTTTCTGCTTCGTCCGGGTCGATGCGGACGGAAACCGTATGTCCTTTTTGGGACGCGTGGTGGCAAGACAGGAGGAGCAATACCGCGAAGAAGTAAAATGCATTTTTCATGTGTTGTTGTAACTTTAGTAGGAGGTAAAGGTAAATAAAGATGGACTGGCGGGCAAACTTCTATGGGATTTTTTGTGCCGGCATGCTTTTGCCTCTTTTCTTTTTGTATCTTTGCCACCATGTTATTACCGTATTTAAATCCAGATGTGACAGAGGCCGGTCTCGACGAGGCCGGGCGCGGCTGTCTGGCCGGGGCGGTGTACGCCGCGGCGGTCATCCTGCCGAAAGATTACCGCAATGAGATGCTCAACGACTCCAAACAGTTGAGCGAAAAGAAGCGGTATTTGTTGCGCGAACAGATAGAGCGGGACGCATTGGCATGGGCCGTAGGTGTCGTCACGCCGCAGGAAATCGACGAAATCAATATCCTCAACGCTTCGTTCCTTGCCATGCACCGGGCACTCGACCAGTTGGCCGTTCGTCCGGAGGCTCTTTTGGTGGACGGAAACCGCTTCAAGCCTTACCGGGACTTGCCGCATACCACCGTAGTGAAAGGCGACGGGAAATATATGAGCATTGCCGCCGCTTCCATTTTGGCCAAGACTTACCGTGACGATTACATGCTTCGCTTGCATGAGGAATATCCTGTGTACCGTTGGGATTCCAACAAAGGTTATCCGGCCAAGGCGCACCGTGAAGCCATCCGCCGCCATGGCGTGACGCCCTATCACCGGATGAGTTATAACCTGTTGGGAGACGGACAGATGGAACTCTTTGCTCCCGCCGAGACGAAAGGGCGATGACCGATGGAACTGGGTATTTTTGAACGGCAGTTGAGGCTGATGGTGCTGCTCACGCAAAACCGTGAATATTCCCTGGACGAATTGTGCCGCAAGTTGGACATGAGCCGCCGCACGTTGTATCGTTATCTGGAACTGTTCCGCGACATCGGTTTCGAGGTGGTCAAGCAGGGTAGCGTTTACCGTCTCGACAAGTCGTCGCCTTTCTTTAAGGAAATCACCCAGTTGGTCCATTTCACCGAGGACGAGGCACTCACGTTGCGGCACGTGCTCGACATGGCCTCCGGCACGGATGTACAGGTGCGCCATTTGCGCCATAAACTGGAGCGTATTTATGATTTCGGGATATTGAATGCGGTGGAAGCCGACCCGGGGCAGGCAGAAAAGCTTCAGCAGTTGTACGAAGCCGTGAAACTACACCGTCAGGTGGTGTTGCACGATTACAGTTCCGCCCACAGCAACCGGACGAGCGACCGTGTGGTGGAACCCTATTTGTTTCTGGACCATCACGACGGAATTCGCTGTTACGAACTGCAAAGCGGCGAGAACAAGACGTTCAAGGTGAGCCGTATCGGCAGGGGGGAAGTTTTGGATTTGTTGTGGAGCCACGAAGAACAGCATGCGAGGGTGTACACCGACCTGTTCCGTTTCAGCGGCGAGGAACGCCGCCGGGTCGTGTTGCGGCTCGGCCGTTTGGCGTGCAACCTGTTGAAGGAAGAATGTCCGCAGGCCGTCCGCTCGTTGCAGCCCGACGGGGCGGATCATTGGTTGTTGTCGACGGATGTGTGTAGTTTTCAGGGCGTGGGACGGTTCGTGTTAGGACTGTTTGAGGATGTGGAAGTGCTGGAGTCTCCCGAATTCAAGCTGTTTTTGCAGGAGAAAATCAAAGATTTAACAAAAAAAGTAGGTGTTGTGTCGTAGATTGACACGGCGGCATCGTTTCTTTGCGTCATGAAGTTCAACCTTTAAAACTTTACGATGATGAAGAAAGAAATGATTCTGCCGTCCTCTTCCGTCCGTTCCGGACAGTATGCGGCTTCCCGTCCTTCCGTATTTGCGGCTCTCAAAGGTTATTGTTTGCGCAGCAAGGCGGTGCACTCCCTTTCCGCGTTCTACAGCCGTTTGTTGGAAACTCGCGTCACCCCTTTGCAGACGCTGCATCTTCTTCATGCACAACTGGCTTTTGTCCTGATGGTTTTTCCGCTCCCGTTTTCTCCTTTTGTCCGTTTTTTGTTCTTGGGATGGTTTGCCTTGACGGTGGCGCAGTGCCGTCGTGCGGGATTGAAATAAACGGTACGGTCGGAGGGCTTTGAGGACTGTCTGACCTGAAATGCCGGCAGATTGCAATAGCTTGTTTATAAGTGTATTATGTTCCTCCTTAAATTCGGATTTTTTTCTGCGCCAAACGAAAAATCAATCGGCTGAGATTGATTTTCCATTCTCAGCACGTCGTGGAAACGAATGGCGGGGGCTTGGAAAAGTTTTGTCTTTTTGCCCATCGTACCAGGAGGTATGGGGAGGGCGTAGAGATAAAAGGTGTGAAATTCCTTCGCAGGCGGGAGTATTCTCGAAAACTATTCGTAAATTTGCACGGATAACAAAAAAGGATGATCATTCTAAACAATAAAATTATGGCAAAGAAAGCACTTTTAATGATTCTCGACGGTTGGGGAATGGGTAATCACGGCAAGGGTGATGTAATCTTCAACACTCCGACACCGTATATGGACTATTTGGCCCAGAATTATCCGATGTCGCAGTTGCAGGCTTCGGGTGAGAACGTGGGGCTGCCCGACGGACAGATGGGGAATTCCGAGGTGGGGCACCTCAATATCGGCGCAGGACGTATCGTGTATCAGGATTTGGTGAAAATCAACCGTGCCTGTGCCGACGGCAGCATCTTGAAGAATCCCGAAATAGTTTCTGCCTACGAATATGCCAAGCAGAACGGCAAGAGCGTGCATTTGATGGGATTGACCTCTACCGGTGGTGTGCATTCCTCGTTGGACCATCTGTTCATGTTGTGCGGCATTTCCAAGACTTACGGTATCGAACATACTTACGTGCATTGTTTCATGGACGGCCGCGACACCGACCCGAAAAGCGGTAAGGGTTTCATCGAACAGTTGCAGGCTGAATGCGAAAAGACGGGTTGCGTCATCGCTTCCATCATCGGCCGTTTCTACGCCATGGACCGCGACAAGCGTTGGGAGCGTGTGAAAGAGGCTTACGACCTTTTGGTGAAAGGCGAGGGCAAGCAGGCAACGGATATGGTGGCTGCCATGCAGGAGTCGTACGACGAAGGCGTGACCGACGAATTTGTGAAGGCTATCAACAATTCTACGGTCGACGGAACTATCAAGGAAGGCGACGTGGTGATTTTCTTCAACTACCGCAACGACCGTGCCAAGGAGCTGACCGTGGTGCTCACCCAACAGGACATGCCGGAGCAGGGCATGACGACGATACCGGGCTTGCAGTACTATTGCATGACGCCGTACGATGCCAGTTTCAAGGGCGTGCACATCCTCTTCCCGAAAGAGAACGTGCAGGACACGTTGGGCGAATACCTCAGCAAGAAGGGCTTGAAGCAGTTGCACACGGCTGAGACGGAAAAGTATGCCCATGTGACGTTCTTCTTCAACGGCGGGCGTGAGACTCCGTTCGAGGGTGAAGACCGTATCTTGGTTCCGTCTCCGAAAGTGGCTACGTACGACCTGAAGCCGGAGATGAGTGCATACGAGGTAAAAGACAAGCTTGTAGCTGCCATCAAGGAAGATAAGTATGACTTCATTGTGGTGAACTTTGCCAATGGCGACATGGTCGGCCATACGGGTATTTATGCAGCCATAGAGAAAGCGGTGAAGGCCGTGGACGAATGCGTGAAAGAAGTAGTGGAGACGGCCAAGGCCATGAACGATTATGAAGTGATTATCATTGCCGACCATGGCAATGCCGACAATGCCGTGAATCCGGATGGTACGCCCAATACGGCGCATTCATTGAATCCTGTTCCGTTTATTTATGTGACGGCCAACAAAGAGGCTAAGGTTGAAAATGGTATTCTGGCTGACGTAGCACCTTCCATCCTGCATATCATGGGGCTGGAACAACCTGCCGACATGACGGGTAAGAATTTGATAAAAGATTAATCTCTTCGAATAGAAGTTTTCGGGCAAGGTTTCCGCTGTCAGGGGCGTGGGGGCTTTGCCCTTTTTTGTCCTCTCTTGTGTGTCGGCATTTCTTCTCTATCATGACGTGGAGAGGCCTTCGAGGTGCCGATATGGTCTCAAAAATGGGAATAAATCTCCGGATTACCGAAAAAAAGTTTTATTTTTGTCTTTCTAAAGAAAGAGTTTATGGATGTACAAATAGAACCGAGCTGGAAACAGCATTTGGCTCCGGAATTTGAGAAGCCTTATTTCGTGAAGTTGACGAATTTCGTTCGTCAGGAGTATCGTACGACGACTTGTTATCCTCCGGGAAAGTTGATTTTTAATGCTTTCAACCTCTGTCCGTATGACAAAGCGAAGGTGGTTATTATCGGACAAGACCCTTATCACGGGCCGGGGCAGGCGCATGGTTTGTGTTTTTCCGTCAATGACGGAGTCCCCTTTCCGCCGTCCTTGCAGAATATATTCAAGGAAATACAGACGGATTTGGGGACACCGGTGCCGCAAAGCGGGAACCTGACCCGTTGGGCGGAGCAGGGTGTGTTGTTGCTCAATGCCACACTGACGGTACGTGCCCATCAGGCCGGGTCGCATCAGCGTCAGGGATGGGAAGAGTTTACCGATGCAGCTATCAAGGCACTGGCCGAGGGGCGTGAACATCTGGTTTTTATACTTTGGGGTTCTTATGCCCAGAAGAAAGGAGCGTTTATCGATCGTAGTCGCCATCTGGTACTGGCTTCGGCTCATCCGTCTCCGTTGTCTGCCTTCCATGGTTTCTTCGGGAACAAGCATTTCAGCTTGGCCAATGCTTATTTGGAGCAACATGGGGAAACACCGATAAACTGGTAGGATGTCATGAAGAACGACCGTATACCTATGATTCAGATAGACGATACCATAATCTCTATCGATTGCCTGAGCGAGAAGTTTTGTTGCGACCTCGATGCATGCAAGGGGGAGTGTTGCATAGAGGGAGATGCGGGTGCTCCTGTGGAATTGGACGAAGTGGCCGAACTGGAGGAGGCTTTGCCGGTGGTATGGCCTTGGTTGTCGGCTTCGGCTCAGGCTGTGATCGACCGGCAAGGGGTTGTCTATACGGATGAGGATGGCGATTTGGTCACCAGCATTGTCAACGGAAAAGATTGTGTGTTCACGTGTTATGACGAGCGTGGTTATTGTTATTGTGCTTTGGAGAAAGCTTACCGCGAAGGGAAGAGTTCGTTCTACAAACCGTTGTCCTGCCATCTTTATCCCATCCGTTTGAAGAAGATTGGTGATTGTGTGGCGTTGAACTACCATCGTTGGGATGTATGCAAGATGGCCGTGATGAAGGGCGGGCATTTGAATCTTCCGGTTTACCGTTTCCTGAAAGAGCCGCTCATACGCCGTTTCGGCGAAGAATGGTACACGGAACTGGAAAGTGCAGTGAAGGAATTGAAAGAACAGGGCTACTTGGAATGAAATCCGATATGCAGGGATGATGTGAATCGTAAACCGTCCGACAGTATAGGCTTGTTCTGCGAAAGTAAAAAAATATCAGTCGCTCTCTTCCCAAGAGAGCGACTGATAATGCAAAAATACCATAATTATTTGAGAAAGAAGAAAGAACAATGCAAAATCTTTTAGCATTGTCCAACAAAATGAGCAAGCTGTTTTAAATCATGTGATTTAACACCATAGTCTGGCATTCATTCATAATGTTTTAAATACGTTAGTCGCTCTCTTGGGAAGAGAGCGATTACTTATTAATTAAAAACATTAAGTTATGAAAAAGTTAAGTTATTTATGGACATTGCTCTTGGCTTTGATGGTGGGAGTAAGTTTTGTGTCGTGCGACGATGATGATGAGGGAGACGTTGGTGCACCTAAAGAGTTATTAGGGACATGGTTGTGGTACGGAGAAGAAATCACATTCAATGCTAATGGCAGTGGCGTGCTTGTAGAGGATGGCGAGAGTTATCCGTTCTCGTTTACTTATGATGCAGCTTCTAAAACGTTGACCGTCTCGGCCGATGGTGAAGTTATGCGTTGGACTATCGTTTCGATTTCAAACTCTAAAATGGTTGCTGTGGATGAGGACGGATATGAGGATGTTTTCTTACGTCCGGGAGCATCCGGAGGTGATGGCGAAGAAGGGGGCGATGTTTCTCAGTCGGCGCCTGAGTATGATACATCAGCTCCGGTTGATTTGCCTGATGCCGGACGTTATGCGGACGTAAGCGGAAAATATGAAGTCAATACGACCGAAATACCTTACAGTTCTATTGAACTGACGGCTGGCGGGCAGTATGTGGCGATGAAGGCTTCGTCTTATCCTTATAGCGTGAAGGCCGTGGCGCGTAGGACTACAAAGGTGGCCGGTTTGTTCAACCGCCGTCCGGTGTTCAAGCGCAATTTCGATAATTCGATATTGGTAGCTGGAAGTTTTGAACAAATCAGTGACAATGAATACAGCCTGGAGGGATTCGGCACGTTGGTGATAGACGGGCGTGACGGAAACGGCAATATATCGGCCTTCAAGCTGATAGGCAGTGATGGTACGGTGACGGATGTACCCGTCCGGAAGGCTGCGAATGTAGACGATGACCTGACAGGAAATTCCGGCAATCTCTGTCGCATGTGGACTGCTGTGGAAGAACGTGCACAGTATTATATGGAACGCATAGCCATATATGATGCCATTTACCGTGTGGATGCCGATGATGTGACTACGTATGTGAACCGTTACGGTATAGATTGGGCGGAAGACGGTATTTTTGATACAGGAGGTGATGCAATGGTACGTGTGCTTTTCTCACAGGCAGGTACTTACTTGCAGTTCTACCGTGACGGTTCGATGGAGCTTTCCTATTGGAAATGGGCAGACAAGGCCAATGGTACATTGTATGCCTATGATGAGGGTGAGATGGCCGACGGAGCCACAGCCACAGCCGTTTTCTATGGAAACCGTGTCAATGTGATAGAGAACTTTACGGACTATTCTGAAGAAGATGACCTCGTTCTGAGAAGTATCTATACCACCGTATTGGAAGCTGCCTATTGATGGCAGGAAAAAAGGCCTGTTTTCTTATGAGAGGTATGAAGGCTTACCTCTGACTATTAAGCCGCTTTAGCTTCGAACGATGAGCTAAAGCGGCTTAATAGTTAAATGAAGATAGTAGGCTGCTTATGCGTCGATATTCGCATAAGTAGCGTTCTGTTCGATGAACTCACGGCGTGGTCCGACATCTTCTCCCATCAGCATGGAGAATACATAATCGGCTCCGGCTGCGTCTTCGATGGTGACTTGCTTCAACAGGCGGGTTTCCGGGTTCATGGTAGTTTCCCACAACTGTTCCGGATTCATCTCTCCCAAACCTTTGTAACGTTGGGTCGTCATACCTTGTTCGGAACCGTTGTTATATTGTTGCATGAAGCGCAGGCGGTCGGCTTCCGTGTAGCAATACTCTTCGATTTTACCCTTCTTGCAACGGTAAAGCGGAGGAGTAGCGATATACAAGTGACCCTTCTGGATGAGTTCGGGCATGTAGCGGTAGAAAAGTGTCATCAGCAGTGTGTCGATGTGGGAACCATCGACATCGGCATCGGTCATGATGATTACTTTATAATAGCGTAGCTTTTCATAATTGGCTTCCTTGCTGTCTTCGCCTAAACCGAAACGTACGCCCAAAGCTTGTATGATGTTGTTCACTTCTTCATGTTCAAAGGCTTTGTGCCACATGACGCGCTCCACGTTGAATATCTTACCGCGGATGGGGAGGATAGCCTGATATTGACGGCTGCGCCCTTGTTTGGCAGAGCCGCCGGCCGAATCACCCTCGACGATGAACAATTCGCAGTTGGCTGCATCCTTGTCCGAACAGTCGGCCAGCTTGCCCGGCATGCCACCGCCCGACATCGGACTCTTGCGCTGTACGCTTTCACGGGCCTTGCGGGCAGCCACACGTGCTGTCGCAGCCAGGATGACTTTGTCCACAATCAGTTTGGCTTCTTTCGGATGCTCCTCCAAATAATAGCTTAAGGCTTCGCCTACGGCTTGCTGTACGGCGCCGGCTACTTCGCTGTTACCCAATTTGGTTTTGGTCTGTCCTTCAAACTGCGGTTCGGCTACTTTGATGGAAATGACGGCGGTGAGCCCCTCGCGGAAGTCCTCGCCGGAGATTTCCACTTTGTTCTTCTCCAGCTTTTCCAATTCCTTGGCGTATTCGTCTTCAGCGTATTTCTTCAGCGTACGGGTCAGTGCCGTGCGGAAACCGGCCAAGTGCGTACCGCCTTCTATGGTATTGATGTTGTTGACGTAAGAATGGATGTTTTCCGTATAACCGTTGTTGTACATGATGGCTACTTCGATAGGAACCCCTTGCTTTTCCGTGTTCAGGTATATCACGTCGTTGAACAGGTGGATACGGCTGGAATCAATGTAGCGCACGAATTCTTTCAGACCGTCCTTGCTATGGAATGTCTCGCTGCGCGGCACACCGTTCTCGTCCTTCTCGCGCATGTCGGTCAGGGTAATTGTGATACCGGCATTCAGGAATGCCAGTTCGCGCATACGGTTAGCCAGAATCTCATATTTGTAAGTCGTAGTAATGAAGATGCTGCCGTCCGGCCAGAACTGTTGGCGTGTGCCCCGAAGTTCGGTTTCGCCTACGACCTTGACCGGATAGAGCGGCTTACCGCATTCGTATTCTTGCTGGTAGATCTTGCCTTCCCGGAAGACTTGCGAAAGCATGTGGGTAGAAAGGGCGTTTACGCAAGACACACCGACACCATGAAGACCTCCGGACACCTTATAGGAGCCCTTGTCGAACTTGCCGCCCGCATGAAGTACGGTCATGACGACTTCCAGTGCGGACTTGTGCTCTTTTTCATGCATGTCTACCGGAATACCGCGGCCGTTGTCTTGTACGGTGATGGAGTTGTCTTCATTGATAGTGACTTCTATGTGAGTACAATAGCCGGCAAGTGCTTCGTCGATGGAGTTATCCACGGTTTCATAAACCAAGTGGTGCAAACCTTTCTCGCTGATGTCTCCGATATACATCGCCGGACGTTTGCGTACGGCTTCCAGTCCTTCCAGCACCTGAATGCTGCTGGCCGAATAATTTGTGCCTTTTATTTCTTCTTCTGACATAGTTTTAATTCGTTCATATTTAACGCACAAATATACGCAAAAACTTTGAAAGGGGAAAGGAAAAAGGAGGGTTTTGCCCTTTATGTAACCGTGAAAATCCTATAGGTTTGTCGGGTTTAGACGAGGATGTTTGCTTGCGTCGGTCGAAAAGTGTAATTTTGCCGTTTAAAGAAGTTGCCGGGGCATGATGTCGGTTTTTTAATAATGAGAAAAAGAGGTGATGGATAATTATCTGGAGATAGCCGGTACATGTGTCGGTTTGATTTACCTTTGGCTGGAGTACAAAGCCAGTATTTATTTATGGATAGTAGGTGTGGTCATGCCGGCCATCTATATTTTCGTGTATTATGAAGCGGGATTGTATGCGGATTTTGCTATCAATATTTACTATCTGTTGGCGGCAGCATACGGATGGTTGAGCTGGAAATACGGACGGGGCGGAAAGGAGGACGCTGCTTCTGCTCTGTCGATAACCCATACTCCTCCCCGGATTTATGTGCCTTTGTGCTCGGTCTTTGTGGTCACTTTGGTATTGATTGCCTGGGTCTTGACAGAGTTTACCAATAGTGACGTGCCTTGGTCGGACAGTTTTACGACGGCTTTGAGTATTGTGGGAATATGGATGCTGGCCCGTAAATACGTAGAGCAGTGGTTGGTGTGGATTGTAGTCGATGTGGTTTGCTGCGGATTGTATGTCTATAAGGAACTTTATTTTACGGCAGGGCTGTATGGCCTTTATGCCCTGATTGCTATCGGAGGATATAAGAAATGGATACGAATGATGGAAGAAGAGAAATGAGACGGGTCGATTGGGATTTCGTGCCGGAAGCGGTAGTTGTGGGGAACGGGGAGTTTCCTGTGTCGGCTTTGCCTTTGAGGATGCTGGATACAGCTTCTTTTACGGTATGTTGTGACGGAGCGGCCGACCGTTATTTGGTATCGGGACGCGTGCCGGATCGGATTGTAGGGGACGGAGATTCGTTGAGCGTGGAAAATCAGAAAAGATATGTGGGTATTATCCAATATAATCCGGACCAAGAGACAAACGACCAGACTAAGGCTGTGAACTATCTGATGGAAAAGGGATTTCGCCGGATTGCCATCGTCGGTGCCACGGGGCGCAGGGAAGACCATACTCTGGGGAACATCAGTCTGTTGATGGAATATATGCGGATGGGGGCAGAAGTACGTATGTATACGGATTACGGCTTTTTCGTACCGATGAAAGGGGATTGCCGTTTTTTCTGTCGTAAGGGAGTACAGGTTTCGATTTTTGCTTTCGGTACGCAAGGCTTACGTGGGGAAGGTTTGGCCTATCCTTTGCGTGATTTTACCAACTGGTGGCAAGGGACATTGAACGAGGCGACCGGTGAAGAGTTCGTGATACGTGGGGAGGGGGAATATTTAGTGTTCATCAATATGCCGTCGGTTTCTTAGGGGTGGCTTGCCTGATGCGTACGGATACAAAAAAAGAGTTGAAGAAACTCCAACTCTTTTCTATATATGATTATTATCTATTATCCCAACTTGTTGATATAAACGGCCAATTTAGATTTCAGATTGGCAGCTTTGTTCTTATGGATAATGTTTACCTTAGCCAATTTGTCTAACATCTTTTGTACACTGGGATACATCGCTGTAGCCTCAGCCTTATCTGTCGTAGCGCGAAGCTTACGTACAGCATTACGCATGGTCTTCGCGTAATATCTGTTGTGGAGTCTTCTTTTTTCCTCCTGACGTATTCTTTTTACTGATGATTTATGGTTTGCCATCTTTACGTTTAAATAATTCGTTCAACTTAGTAGTCCCTAGGAGAGTCGAACTCCTCTTTAGAGAATGAAAATCTCTCGTCCTAACCGATAGACGAAGGGACCAACGCGATTTGAGCTTTCGCTCTTTTGCTTTCTGAAACCGTTTTCAGGTCATTTGCAGACCACCGTTCTCATTTGCGATGCAAAGGTATGGCTTTTCTTTGAACCGACAAAATAAAACGAGGAAAATCTTTCAAAAAAATGTGTTTTTGGTGATTTTTTCCCGTATTTCGGCTGTTTTTCCTAATTTTAGTCCCTAAAAATAGAGATTTATGCAGGAAAAAACGCAAGGTGTGGTGTTGCGTACGCTAAAATATGGCGACAATTCTTTGATTGTGGATATCTATACGGCCACGCGCGGGACGGTGTCTTTTATGGTAAAGTTACCGAAATCGCGTAAAGCAACCCTTAAAGGTGTATTCTTTCGGCCGCTTTCCATCTTGGAAATAGATTTCGACTACCGGCAGAAGTCGGCTTTGCAACGCATACGGGATGTGCGGTTCGATTATACTTACCAGTCGCTGCCGTACGACCCGTATAAATCTTCCATTGCTTTGTTCCTGGCCGAATTCCTGTGCCGGGTGTTGAAACACGAGGCGGGAGGCGGCCCGCTCTTTTCCTATATACTTTATTCTTTGCAATGGCTGGATGCCAGCGAGCGGGCTTTTTCCAACTTCCATTTGGTTTTCATCACGCGGTTGACGCGTTTTCTCGGCTTTTATCCCAATGTGGAAGCCTGGCATGAAGGGGATTATTTCGACATGATGAATGCCTGTTTTGTCCCTTCCCGTCCTTTCCATCATGCCTATCTGGAACCCAAAGAAGCGGCGGCCATTCCGATTTTTATGCGGATGAATTACGACTCCATGCGCTTTTTTGCGATGAACCGCAGGGAACGGGAGCGCTATATCGAAGTGTTGAATGATTATTACCGGTTGCATGTCCCGGAATTTCCCGAACTGAAATCTTTGGACGTATTGAAAGAAGTCTTTGCCTGAATCCTTGTTTTTTATTAACTTTGCCTGGTATGCAGACATTTATTCTTATCACCATTGTTGTTATCGCCACCATTCATTTGATGATGGCCTCCGTCTTGTCGTTGTATTCCCGATATAAAGTACAATATCTCTCCTTGGCGTGGATTATGGGTATATTCGGTGCTCTGTGCTGTGTAGCCATACCATTCAGTTATCTGCTCAGGTTTGAAAATATCGGTTTGCTTCATCCTTTCATGCTTCTGGCTTTGGTGGGCACTTGTTTCCTGCAAGGTATTTATCCTCTGAGTATTCCTATGCCGGGATATTTGCAGTGGGGACGAATGTGGCGTTATGCTTCGCCGGCCATATTCCTTATTATATTGTATGTCGTCAGTCTGCTTTTGGGGAACCGTCCGGTAATTGTTCATACCTATTCCGAACTGGCAGACTGCTGGTGGGGACCGGACATGTTGTTCCGTCTGGCCGGTTTGGGATTGTCTGTCTATTATGTGGCCAATATACTTCGTCTGCCCCGCTTGTTGGTCAAGAATGCCGAGATACCCCGTTATTTGAAGGGTTACGTAACCGCCATGGGGCTGAATATGGTGTTCTATATAGTAGTGACGGCAGTGTTCAATGCCATGTTGTTGTTGGTCTATTTCTATTTGTTCTGTCTCCTGAACATGTATTTGTTCTATCGGACATTGGAGACCATGGCCATCCATTTGCCTAAGCCGGAGATAGTGGAAGTGGATGAAGCACCCACGGAGGAGGTTATCGTGCAGGCCGAAAAGGAGGACTTTAACGAAGCCAACCGGCGTCGTTTCGAGCGGGTGGAATTCTTTATGCAACACGATCGTGAGTGGCAAGACAACACATTCGGGCGCGACCGTCTGTGCGAGGCCACGGGAATCAACCGCCATTTGTTATTGCAGTGCCTCCGAAGTCAAGGTTACAATAATTGCCACGACTACATCAATTCTTACCGTATCAGTGCGTTGAAGCGCGGTGTGGCCGAAGGTACGATTCGTTCGGTGAACGACTGTGTAGTCGTAGGCTTCGGGTCCTCCAAAACAGCCCGAAGCTGTTTTGAACGTATGGAAGGCGTAAGTCTGGATGACTATTTGAAGAGGAAGTCCGTATATCGAGGCTGACAGGTCGTCCGAGGGAATAACAGTCTCTTAAGGAAGAGGTAAAAAGCCGCATCTTTTTCCACGGAATGGAAAGGATGCGGCTTGGCTATATAAGCGTTCGTTGAGGTTTAGAAGTCCCAGATATTCTGGTTGCTACGGAATTCTCCGTTGAAGATGTCATCTTGCATTCCCACGTTGTTGCGGTCGCCCGTGTCCAAGCGGTCGGAACCTGATAAGATGTTCCCAGTGGTTTCCACTTCCATGACGTTTGTGACGGGTGTGGTATAAAAAGCTTTTTTCATGTTGTTTGTCCTTTTTCTTATTTTACAATATGTTTTTTCCCGTTGATGAGGTAGATGCCTTTGGGCAGGCCGTCGGTTGTGGCGGCTTGGCTGCGCACCTTGATGCCGTTCAGGCTATAGATGTCGAAAGCCTGACCGTCCTGTCCGGTTTGCACGCCGGAGATGCTTGTTTCGATTCCGTCCAAGCGGAGGTGCAGGGAATTCACTTCAGAGCCACTTACGGTGAAATAGGCTCCTGTGCTGCCCAGTGTACTGCCCGCTCCGCCACGCATGATGTATTGCGTACCGTCCTTCTCGGCCACGCCGTAAAGGCCTTCCATGTTCCTGCCTGCTTCATAATTGCCGGTGAAGGTTACGTTGCCGTGGGTTACGGATTGGGGTACGGTTACCGCAGCGTCAATGTTTTGCAAGCTAATGTTTTCCGTTTCTTTTGCAAAGTATATCAAGTATGGGACATTCGCCTCCATGGCCGTTACTTTTTCAAAAGTCAGCGTGTTCCCGTCGAAGGCGGTGAAGGCTTGTGCCTGTTCTGCGCCAAGAGTTTCCGGTGTGGTAGCGAAAGGCAGACAGATGCTGTGCCATCCTGTTGCGAATGAGCGTGCCAGACTGGCTTCCGTGGCTGTGAAGGCATAGGGGATGCTGATGTCGTTGCTCTTGTTGAGTTTGAGTTTCGTGCAGCTTTTTCCAACCACCACGTTTTCAGTTTCATCAGCTACGGTCGTGCCTTCGTTGGTGTAGATGATGCAGTTCGGGTTGATGAGGCCTTGTCTTGCTTGCTCTATTTGTGCAGCCTCGCAGTTCATGTCCGTCAAGTCGACTGAAGTTGTGGAGAGTGGGTATACGTCCACGGTGATGGGAAGTGTATTCCAAGAGATGTTGAGCTGTGCGGACAAGTTGCCTTGTGAGATTTTACCGGTAAGTTCCAAAGGAAGAACCCCCAATTCTGCACCCATTTCACCGAAAATGGTAATATTGTCTGTTTTGGAGATGTTACCGTCTGCTGTGATGGCTACATCATAAACGAAGATGTCACCGATTAACCCCAACCCTTCGAGAAAGAAATTTCTCAGTTGCAGGTTCACAGTGCCCTCTTTTTCATCTGTGATGCCCACTTCCTGAACCGGTGCACTCAAGAATCCGCCAGCCATACCGATAACCAATTTGCTGCTGTATGCGTTGACTTCTTCTGCAAATTTCACATAGTAGCAGATGTCCTTTCCGCTTTCAGGGATGGAGATGGTGGCTATGCGTGTAGCTGCATCGTAGTCGTACTGTACGTTTGCTCCTTCGTCCTGCGGAGTGGCGGTGAGGCAACCTTTGGTGTATTCTCCCGTCACGGTGTAATAGTGGTTTGTTTCTTGGGCAAATCCTTCGATGGGTGTGCCGTTATAAGAGATAGAAGAAATTTCTCCCGTAAATGGTTTGAATTGGAGAGTGTAGACGTGTTGGTTGAGGTTGGTGTTGCTCCAGTCATCTCCTTTTACGGTCAAGGTCAGCAAACCGGTGCTTTCGTTGTAAGAGCGGGTTACGGTAGCTCCTTTTCCGTTTGAAGTATAGGCTAATTTATCCTCCTCATAAAAAGCATCTATGTTGTAGTTGGTCTTTTCTGTATTGAAGATTTCAGTACCGTTATAGCTGAGCGATGCCAGTTCGGAGTAGTAAAGGTATTCCAAATCGTCTACCATCATGTAGTCGCCATCCTTACCTTGTCCGGGTGTGGTGTTAGAAGAAAAAGAAACTAGGGCGTAAGCCGGTCTTTCCGTGGTTGCTTCATAAACGAACGGGATGGTGAGTTCTTGCCAATCTTCTTGGCTTGTAATGTCGGCCTTTGTGGCAGTTCCCACGAGTTGGGCTGTTATTTTTGATGTATTTCCCATTGGGTCTTGGTAGTATCCTTCCGTGTGGAGTATCGTGCTGACCTTGCCATACGGGTATTCCGTGTTAGTGGAGTTGTATTTCACCCAAATGCGCATGGCATCGGGAAGTCCGGTGAATGTTTGATTGTTTTTTCCTTCACCAATTTCTGTGTAATTGTAATTTCCATTTGCGTCAGTGGCAGTTACACTGCCCATATTGATACAACCGGTGGTCAGATTCCCTTGTGCGAATATCGAAAACAAAACCTTCCTTGCAAATAATTTGGCACTTTTGCTACCCGTGGAGCCTGGGCGGCTTTCTGACATTATTTCCAACTGATTTCTTCCGGCCGTAGATTTGAGTGTACCGCTTCCTGTAAGGAAGGAGTTCCAACCTACAGGCTCTTTTCCTGTATAAGAACTGTAGGAAACATCCTCCCACTCTTCAAATCCCGAGTTGGGAAGTTGGTATTGTGCGTGTGCGGTAAAAGCACAACACACAATCAATAGATAATAAGTAAATAATCTCTTCATTTTTTTCTTTCTTTTTTGTAGTTCGTAAATAACCGGTTTTAGTTTGTTTGGCCAATACAAAAGTAGGCAGAGGAGTGAAAAAATCGTTTCCTATTTCGGTAGAATTTTCGGCATTTACGGTAGTATTTTCAGTAAAAGTATGGGGTTACCGTTTTTGCAGAACGAGGGATGAGGTGGAGAATGAAAAGAAGGAGAGGGACGGGGTTTTGTCAATATAACGAAAAGCCGGATGCCATTGGCAGAAGGGGGCGAATCAATCTCAGGAGATTTGAAAATTGATCTCAGGAGATTGAAAAATCATTCTAAGCAGATTGATTTTTCGTTCTCCGCAGATCTGTACGGAAGATTGTGGTGGTGGGGAAGTGGCTTGTATTCAGTTATTTATACGACAAATGCCGATGGAGCGCACTCCATCGGCATTTGTCTTCTTTTTTTAGGGGAATCGCAGCCCGTTGCTTTATTCTTTGATAACTTTCTTGCCGTCTACAATATAAATGCCTTTCTGCAATCCGTCTAAGGCATGGGCCTTGGCTACGTTGCTCTTTACCCGCATGCCTTGCAGGGTATAGACGTTTGTGGTCTCTGTTTGCTTTCCGGCCCATGTGGAATGGATGGAAGACTCGAAATCGTCTGTACCGAAAGTCACGTGGATGATTTGAGTACCGAAAGTGAGGTCGAGCGTGCAGTAGAGCTTGGTGTCGGATATTTTTCCGGAGATGTCAATGGGAAGCCCATTCGGAAACAAGAGTGACCACATCCAAAGGGTGCCGGGGTCGCCGTCGCTGAAAGTAGCCGTTTTCTGTTTCAGGTCGAAAACGTTGTAGTCGCCTTGTGGCGTGACCGGGACTTCGCTGACATGTATGTTGCCTACGGGGATGGGGGCTGCGCCTTCCATCTCCAATGTGAAGTTTTTCAGCTCGATGTTGATAAGCCCTTCTTCCGGAAACTCTATGGAGACAGTGGTCGGCATGGGAGGAGTGGAGAAGTTGTCCACGGAAACTACCAAGTCGTCCGTATAATCATGTGTCGTGTTTTGGGCTTGTGCACCAAGCCATACGCCGCAGGCGGTGAGTGTTGCGAGTAGTAATTTCTTCATAACTTTGAAATTTTATGATTGATAATATTTTTATGTATTAATAGTAGTAAGCCATTCCGAAAGTGGCATAAAGTGGGAAGAGTGAGAACGTGACGGTTTCAAAGTCGCTTTTGAACACATCGTTCATACCCCAGTCCAACAGGCCGAAGACGTTAAGATGCTTCTTTATGCGGAAGTCTGCGCAGAATTCCATCCCCCAGGAGAAATGGCGCATGTCGTCACTGAAATCGTAGGAAGCTGGATTGTCGGCGCCGATGGTTATCTTTTGCCCCACGGGCGAACCTTCGCGCAGGTAGCCGTCGAAGACTTCGCCGTCGAAGTCACGATAGATCCAATAGCTGACGTATGGGCCGAGATTGAATGTCCATCTGGCTCCTACACGGTAGGTGGCCGTTACGGGAATCGTAAAGCCTGTCATGCGGGTCTCGGTAATGTCCGTACCCGTGAAACGTCCTTCTACCACGTCTTCGCCCATCACGATGGCCATGTTGTAGTTTTTCACCTCTGCCCCCGTGCGCATACCTTGCATGAAAAAACGAAGTCCGGCGGAAAGTCCCCATTTCGTATTGAAATACTTATATCCGTCTATTCCTAAACTGAAACCGCCTTTCGGAGCGAATTCGTTGATTTTACGGATTTCCTTGGGAAGAGGAAGAGGAGTCGTTCCGCCCAGCACGAATCCGGCTCTGACGACATAGCCCATACCGTTGTGGTCGGATGTCGGTCCCCATTTTGCATAGTTGGCTTCCCGGTTCTCGCGGTTTTCCTTCATCAGTTCTTTGAGGTCTTGTGCCTGTAACGTGCCCATGGCCGATGACAGGGCAAGGATTAGGATATATTTCAGATGTTTCATGTTCTCTTTTTTATTATGGGTTATTCTTCACAAACCACTTTCACTTCATCTACCAGCAGCGTGCTTCCAACGGCGCCGCAGAAACTGGCTCCTTCGATGCTGGACGTGAAGACGACTGCCAGATTGTAACCGTAAGCTTTCAATAGTTTTTCGTCTACGTTGCCGCTATATTCAAAGGGGATGTCGAAGCGGGTCCAGGTATTGAAATCGTGCACCGGATTTTGGATGCGTGCCAAAGCCACGATGTTGGGGTGGGTCAACACGTCGTCGCCTTTCAAGGTAACGGGCTGCCCGTGTTCATCCGTATTTTTATATAATACGGCATATAAGTCCGGTTCGTCGATACGATCTTCGATGATGGTTCCTTTTCTATTTTGGAATTTTTCGCCCGGCTTGAATTTATAATATCCTTCAAAACGCAACGGTTTCTTGTTGAACGGCAGTCCGAAGCGTGTAGCGGCCATGGCGTCTTTCAGAGCGTTAGCCACGTCGAACGTCCCGATAAACAAGTTGCCTGCTGCGATGCGCATATTGACCATGGCACCGAAAAGACCGGTGTCGCACGTTTCGAGCTTGACGGACTGTCCGCTTACGGCATCCTGCGTCCACGGTATCGTAGGGAACTCGTCGGGTTGGGCGGATGAACGGCTGATGGCGTAACCCGGGTTGCCGGTTGCCCATTGGGAAATGTCGTTGCCGTGTGCCGATTTTTCGAACCACTCATAATAACGTCCGTTGGCTTCCATCCTGATGTTCTCGAAAGAAAGGTCGGTCTCTATGGGCTGTATGAGTGCGAACTTTACGTGATAATCCCGGTGCCATTGACGGTCTTCGGACGTGACCCTGTAATGTACACTGCCATGCGTGAAGTCTTGCACACTACCGTTTTCAGGTGTGATGGAGGCACCCGGAGTGAGTTTGAAGTTTATTTTCAGCGCTTGCAACTGTGTGGAGTCTGTAAAGTCTTCGCGCAGATAAAACACGATGGACGTGTCGGACGACGCCACGTCCTTCACGGCATCATTCGGGGTGAAGAACAAAGCCTCTTCGTCTGAAGCGAGAACATAAGCCTCTTCTATGTCACACTCAGAGTTAGCTGGTTCGTTTTGTATGCAAGAGCTTAACGAAAAAGCGGCAAAAAGAGAAAGTCCGAATAAGATTTTCTTCATGAATATACAAGTCTTAAATTAAAACCAAGGCAAAGGTAATGAAAAAGGTTGGTTAAATCGCAAAAAACGGTATAAAGAGTAGTTTTACCATTATTTCCCGTCATGCGCAGGCGGGCGGAGAGAAAAGAAAACACCGATGAAATCGGATGTTTTTAATATAATCCGGGCGAATACCGCCTTTTGCCCGTTGCTCCGGCCTTCTTCGATTTTTGTTCTACCACGGCATGCAGGATTACGATGTCGGTTTGCGGTCGGTCGTGGGAATCTGTTGCGGTGGATTGGATGTTTTCCACCACATTGAGCCCTTCGATGACCTCTCCGAATACGGTGTATCCTCCGTCTAACCCGGGTGTGCCCCCGGTGGTGAGGTATTCTTGCTCCATTTCCCTGTTGGTTTCAAAATCACCATATAGGCCACCTCGTAATCCCGCTTAGGCAAAGGCCAGTTCCCGGGGGCGGTACTTCTTTCCCCACACGATGTAGAATTGCGACCCGTTGCTCAGACGGTCCGGGTTGTTTGCGTCATCTTCGCGCGCCATGGCCACCGCTCCTCTCTTATGGTATTGGAAAGGCAGGTCTATTTCGGGGGCCAACATATATCCCGGCCCTCCTTCTCCCAATATCTTTCCGCCCGGAGCCTGTTTGGAATCCGGGTCGCCTGCCTGAATGACGAAGTCTTTCACGACGCGGTGGAAGAGCGTTCCGTCGTAGAATCCTTCTGAAACTAATTTGAGGAAATTATCCCGGTGGATCGGTGTTTCGTCGTTCAGCGCGATGCGGATGTTACCCATTGTGGTTTCCAATCGCACAATCGAACGTTTTTCGCGGATTTTCCCTTGGGCATGAAATGCGGTCATTCCTATCAGAATCACCAATAACAGGAGTTTTTTCATAAGGTTTCAGTCTAACTGCGGGCAAAGATAGTAAAAACTATTTCTGCCGGGAAATAAATCGCTCTTTTTCTTGCAGATGCCTCGCGTTCTCCCTTCGTAGACTTATTAACATCATGTCGATAAATATTTTATTATAATAAGGTGTATGTATCTCTGAAAATTCGTACCTTTGACCTCGCGTAATGTAAAATATTGATGGAAGAAGCAGTTTATCACGTCCCTGTCTTGTTGAAAGAATGTGTAGACGGTCTGGTGGTCAATCCTGCCGGGATATATGCCGATGTCACCTTTGGGGGCGGAGGACATAGCCGGGCGATTGTGTCCCGACTGGATGCGGCCGGGCATTTGTATGGTTTTGACCAGGATGCGGATGCCGAGGCGAATATCGTTGCTGACGGACGTTTCACATTTGTCCGGAGCAATTTCCGGTATCTGAAGAACTGGATGCGTTATTACGGCGTAGAACAGTTGGACGGTTTGCTGGCTGATTTGGGCGTGTCGAGCCATCATTTCGATGATGCGGAACGGGGGTTCTCGTTTCGTTTCGACGGGAAACTGGACATGCGGATGAACCAGCGGGCGCGGCTGACTGCGGCGGATGTGTTGAATGATTACGCGGAAGAGCGGCTGGCCGACATTTTCTATCTGTACGGTGAATTGAAGAATGCCCGTAAGCTGGCCTCATGGGTGGTGAAAGCCCGTATGCACCGGAGGATCGAGACGACGGAAGAGTTCATGGAGGTGGTAAAGCCTTTGTTTGAGCGTGACCGGGAGAAGAAAGAATTGGCTAAGGTGTTCCAAGCTTTGCGTATAGAAGTGAACCAGGAGATGGACGCCTTGAAGGAGATGCTGACGGCTGCGGTCGAATTGCTCCGGCCGGGAGGTCGCTTGGTGGTGTTGACCTATCATTCTTTGGAGGATCGGATGGTGAAGAATTTAGTCAAAACCGGAAATGTGGAGGGCAAGCGGATACAGGATTTCTATGGCAATGTGGATTGTCCGCTCAGGGCTGTCCACAATAAAGTGATAGTGCCGGGAGAAGAGGAGCAGCGTGCGAATCCCCGTAGCCGCAGTGCCAAGTTGAGAATCGCGGAAAAGAAATAAAGGATGAAGGAAGAACTGGATTTGGAAGAAAAAACGGACGTGGAGCCCGTGGGTGTGCCTACGGAAGAGGCAGCCGGAAGTCCCGGGGCGGAGGAGGCCGTGTCGGGCGGGGACATGTCCGACGAGGATGGTGTGATGCCGGGCGATGAGGAAAAGGCCGAGTCGGGCGAACTGTCTCCTATCAAAGCTTTCACGGAGAGTGAGGGGGTGGACCAGCGTCCTAACGTGTCTTTACGCGAGATATTGGGTGGGGACATCCTTACGGCCGGGTGGTTGCGTCGTCAGATGGGATTGATTTTACTCTGTACGTTTTTTGCCATCATTTATATCACGAACCGTTATTCTGCGGAGCAGGAGATGATTGAGATTGAAAAGTTGAAGACGGAACTGACGGAGGTGAGATACCGTGCGCTGACCCGTTCCAGCGAGTTGACCGTAAAGACACGGCAAAGCCAGATAGAAAAAAGTTTGAGACAGACTCCGGACAGCGTGCTGCAAAGTCCGAAAGAACCTCCTTTTTTGATTAAATCCCAAAACGAGGAAGAAGAATGAACTTCGACAATAAAAAGATAATGCCCCGTTTCTTCGTGGTCATCGTACTGATGAGCTTGGGCGGTTTATATATATTGGGCAATGCGGCCTACCTGATGTTCGTGGAGAGCGAGTATTGGACACAGGTGAGCCGTAAGCTGGTGAAAGAGAATGTGCCCATTCCCGCCAAGCGTGGAAACATCCTTTCGGCAGACGGGCAGATTATGGCCAGTTCCTTGCCGGAATATAAGATTTATATGGATTATGTCGCGTCGGATAAGAATCCGGAAACGGCCAAGGAACTGCAGGCTTGGAGGGACAGTGTGTTGATAGCCGACCTGGATTCCATTTCCCAGGGGTTGAGTAAGATCTTTCCCGATAAAACCGCCGGATATTTCAAGAAACGGCTGAAAAAGGGGAAAAAGTTGAGGCGGAGGAACTGGCAGATATACGGTCGGCGAATTTCTTACATCCAGTATAAGGAATGCAAGAAATTACCGTTGTTCCGAGAGTCTCCTTTCAAGGGCGGATTCTATGCTGAGGAATTCAATCAACGAAAGAAACCATACGGTTCGTTGGCCACGCGTACGTTGGGGGCTCTGTATGCCAGTAAGGATTCGGCGCGTTACGGACTGGAGCTTTCCTACGACTCCATTTTGAGGGGTAAGGAAGGCGTATCCCATCGTGCCAAAGTGCGTAATAAGTGGTTGAGTTTGGTGGACGCCCCTCCGGTGGACGGCAATGATATTGAGACGACCATCGACGTGTCCATGCAGGATGCGGCGGAAAAGGCCCTGTTGAAACAGTTGAAAAACATCAATGGCGACGTGGGCGTGGTGGTGCTGATGGAGGTGGCCACGGGAGATGTGAAGGCCATTGTGAACATGACGAAATGTGCAGACGGCGAGTATCGCGAGGTGAAGAACAATGCCGTGTCCGATTTAATGGAACCCGGTTCTACTTTTAAGACCGCTTCCATCATGGTGGCGCTGGAGGACGGAAAGATTTCGAAGAATGATTTCGTAGACACCGGCAACGGGCAGTGGGAGATGCACGGACGAGTGATGAAGGATCACAACTGGCGGCGTGGCGGTTACGGAAGAATCAGCGTGCCCGAAGTGCTGATGTATTCTTCCAACATCGGAGTCAGCCGCTTGATAGACGACAACTATAAAGACCATCCGGAAAAATTCGTGGATGGGCTGTATCGTGAAGGAGTGGGCATTCCCCTGAATATACCTTTGATGGGAAGCGGAGAGCCTCGGGTACGCCGTCCGAAGAAAGACGGTAGCAATTGGTCGAAGACTGCCTTGCCGTGGATGAGCATCGGGTATGAGACCCAGATGCCGCCGATAGCCACACTGACTTTCTATAATGCCATCGCCAACGGTGGAAAGATGGTACGTCCGCGTTTTGTAAAAGCCGTCCGGAAGAATGGTGAAATCGTGCGCGAGTTCCCGGTGGAGGTCATCAAAGAGCGGATATGCTCTCCGAAGACACTGAACGACATTCAGGAAATACTCGAAATGGTAGTAAGTAAAGGATTGGGCAAGAAAGCCGGATGCAAGGATTTCAAGGTGTCCGGCAAGACGGGTACTGCCCAGGTGGCCCAAGGGCGCGGCGGTTATCATGGAGGCCGGATGAAATATCTTATCAGTTTTTGCGGTTATTATCCCTCAGACCGGCCGAAGTACAGTTGCATCGTCGCGATACAAAAGTCCGGTCTGCCGGCTTCGGGAGGCGGACATTGCGGTCCGGTGTTCAGCGAGATCGCCCAAAGCGTCATGGCGAAAGGGGTATATCGCGATGTATCGGAAGCGTCAGACTCGGCTTCCGTCTTCGTTCCGGATGTGTTGGACGGTGATATGAATGCCACGCGGGCAGTGCTGAAAGAACTGGATATCCCTTTCCGGCAAGACTGGAGTACGGACGAAAGTGGAAAGAGCGTTTGGGGGAAAGCGGTGAACAGCGGGAATGTCGTGACGTTGCGCGGTGACAATACGCCGATGGAAATCGTACCGGACGTGAAAGGCATGGGGGCGAAAGACGCTGTGTATATGCTGGAGAGCCGGGGATTGAAAGTGAGATTGGAAGGCGTGGGGCGTGTGGTTTCGCAAAGCATCCCGCCGTACGTCAAATATAAGAAAGGGCAAACCATACAGATTAAATTAAAAAGATAAGAGGGAAGCATGATGATGGAGTTGGATATTTTGCTGAAAAGCGTGAGTGTCGTACGGGTCACAGGCGATACCGTACGGAATATTACGGGAATCAATATGGATTCCCGGCTTGTGCAGCCGGGCGATTTGTTTGTCGCCGTCAAAGGGACGCAGGCCGACGGTCACGCTTATATCGGCAAGGCAGTAGAGAAAGGAGCCGTAGCCGTAGTGTGCGAGGTATGGCCGGAGGTGCAGGCCGAGGGGGTGACGTACGTACAAGTGAAAGATTCCGAAAGTGCGGTGGGACGGTTGGCTACGGTGTTTTACGGCGACCCGACCTCCAAGTTGCAACTTATCGGAGTGACCGGTACGAACGGCAAAACAACGATTGCTACCTTATTATATAATATGTTCCGGGTGTTCGGTTATAAGTGCGGACTTTGTTCTACGGTTTGCAATTATATAGATGATGAGGCTGTCCCGACAGAGCATACCACGCCCGACCCGATTACGTTGAACCGTTTGTTGGGGCGTATGGCGGACGAAGGATGCAAATACGCTTTCATGGAAGTCAGTTCGCATGCAGTAGCCCAGCATCGTATTGCAGGCCTGAAGTTTGCAGGAGGTATTTTTACGAACCTTACGCGCGACCATCTGGATTACCATAAGACATTCGAGAACTACCGCGATGCCAAGAAGGCATTTTTCGACGGTTTGCCCAAGGGGGCTTTTGCCGTGACGAATGTGGACGACCGCAACGGGATGATCATGGTGCAGAACACAAAGGCCGTCGTGAAGACTTATTCTTTGCGCGCGGCTGCCGATTTCAAGGCAAAGGTGTTGGAAGAGTCGTTTGAAGGCATGTGCCTGGATGTCAATGGCAAAGAGGTGAGCGTTCCTTTCATAGGCCGTTTCAATGTATCCAACTTGTTGGCTGTGTACGCTGCTGCCGTTTGTATGGGGCGCGGGGCTGAAGACGTTCTGGTAGCCCTTAGTACATTGCGTCCGGTGAACGGACGTTTCGAGACGATTCGTTCGAAGGAAGGAGTGACTGCCATTGTCGATTACGCCCATACGCCGGATGCGTTGGCCAATGTGTTGTCGACCGTGAACGAAATACTGAAACGGCGCGGCGAAGTCATTACGGTCTGCGGAGCCGGAGGCAATCGTGACAAGGGCAAGCGTCCGATTATGGCGCAGGAAGCAGTGAAAAACAGCGATAGGGTAATCATAACCAGTGACAATCCGCGTTTCGAGGAGCCGCAGGAAATTATCAACGATATGTTGGCCGGACTGGACAAGGAGCAAATGCGCAAGGTGATTTCCATTGTCGACCGCAAGGAGGCTATCCGTACAGCCTGCATGATGGCACGGCCCGGAGATGTGGTGCTGGTGGCCGGGAAGGGGCATGAAGATTACCAGGAGGTGAAAGGCGTGAAGCATCATTTCGACGACCATGAGGTGATAAAAGAAGTATTTGGCATTTAACCGTTGCGCACATGTTGTATTATTTGTTTCGATTTTTAGGAGAGTACGGGATTCCCGGTTCGCATATATGGACCTACATCTCTTTCCGGGCTTTGCTGACCCTGATTCTGTCGTTGGTCATTTCCGTATGGTTCGGGGAATACTTCATCAAGTGGATGAAACGCCATAACGTGAGCGAGGCGCAGCGCGACAAGTCGATAGACCCTTACGGGGTAGAGAAAAAGGGAGTGCCTACCATGGGCGGTATCATCATCATCGTGTCCATCATCGTTCCTTGTCTGCTCTTCGGGCGTTTGCGTAACATCTATATGATACTGATGCTGATTACGACCGTGTGGTTGGGTGTTTTAGGGTTCGCGGACGATTACATCAAGATGAAAGTAAGCAAAGACGGTTTGCGGCCTGTGTATAAGCTGGCGGGACAGACCCTTTTGGGACTTTTTGTCGGCCTGACATTGTGGCTCAGTCCCGACGCGGTGATTCGGGAGAATGTATCGACACAGCGTTTGGGCAACACCGAAGTCGTCGTACACAAAAGTGAGAAAGTGAAATCGACCATTACCACGATACCGTTTGTGAAGGACAACAACTTGGATTATGCCGAGATTATGAGCTTTTGCGGAAAATACAAGACGGCTGCCGGGTGGTTCTTGTTTGTGGTCATGACTACGTTGGTCGTGGTAGCCGTGTCCAACGGGTCGAATCTGAACGACGGCATGGACGGCATGGCAGCAGGCAATTCGGCGATTATCGGTGTGGCATTGGGCGTATTGGCCTACGTGTCCAGTCATATAGCCTTTGCCAGTTACCTGAACATCATGTACATACCCGGTTCGGAGGAACTGGTCATCTTCATCTGTGCTTTTGTAGGCGCGTTGGTCGGTTTCTTGTGGTATAACGCCTATCCTGCCCAGATTTTCATGGGGGATACGGGCAGCTTGTCCATCGGAGGCATCATTGCCGTGACGGCCATCATCATACATAAGGAATTGCTTATCCCCTTGATGTGTTTCGTGTTCCTGATGGAGAGCTTGAGCGTGATTCTGCAAGTGAACTATGCGAAATGGGGGAACCGGAAAGGACTGAAGTTAAGAGTGTTCAAGCGAGCCCCGATTCATGATACTTTCCGGGTGCGTCCCGGACAGTTGGCTCCGGACGTGAAGGTGCTGTGCAACTGGCCTAAAGGATGTTGGTTAGAGTCGAAAGTCACGGTCCGTTTTTGGATTGTCACGATCATCTTGGCGGCCATGACGATTATAACGTTAAAAATCAGATAAGGAAGAAGCTATGGGGAAAAGAATGGTAATATTGGGAGCGGCCGAAAGCGGCGTGGGCGCTGCGGTGCTGGCTCAGAAAAAAGGCTTTGATGTCTTTGTTTCCGATATGGGAAAAATCAAGCCTCATTACGTGGACATGCTGGACCGTTACGGAATTGCGTGGGAAGACGGCGGCCATACGGAAGAACTGGTCCTGAATGCGGACGAGGTGATAAAAAGCCCGGGCATACCGGAAGATGCCCCGATGGTGTTGAAGGTGAAAGCCGCCGGTATTCCCATTATCTCGGAAATAGAATTTGCCGGACGCTATACGCACGCCAAGATGATTTGTATTACGGGCAGCAACGGCAAGACCACTACTACGTCCTTGATTTATCATATCTTCAAGAAAGCGGGTTACAACGTCGGGTTGGCCGGAAATATCGGCCAAAGCCTGGCCTTGCAGGTGGCCGAGAAAGATTATGACTACTATGTGATAGAACTGAGCAGTTTCCAGTTGGACAACATGTACCGTTTCCGGGCTAACATTGCCGTGTTGCTCAACATCACGCCCGACCATCTGGATCGTTACGACCACTGCATGCAGAATTATGTGGATGCCAAAATGCGCATCTTGCAGAACCAGGAAGAGACGGATGCCTTCGTCTACTGGAATGACGACCCGATTATCCGGAAAGAATTGGAGAAATACCAGATCAAGGCCAAGAAATGTCCGTTCTCCATCTTGAAGAAAGAAGGGATGATAGGTTATCTGGCCGACGGGCAATATGTGATAGAATACCCCACGCCGTTCAACATGGAGCAGGAATCATTGGCTCTGACCGGGAAGCACAATATGTACAATTCTTTGGCGGCAGGCATCACGGCTGACATCGCCGGGGTGAAGAATGAAGTGATACGGCAGAGCCTGGGTGATTTCGAGGGCGTGGAACACCGCTTGGAGAAAGTGGTGCGTGTGCGTGGCGTGGATTATATCAACGATTCCAAGGCCACCAACGTGGATGCCTGCTGGTATGCGTTGGAGAGCATGAAAACGCCCACGGTATTGATTTTGGGAGGGAAAGACAAAGGGAATGATTACGAGGCCATAGCCGAACTGGTCCGGAAGAAATGTGTGGGGCTGGTGTTCCTCGGGGCAGACAACCGGAAACTTCATGATTTCTTCGATTCGTTCGGTATTCCTATTGCCGACACCCACAGCATGAAAGACTGCGTGGAGGCGTGTTACAGGATGGCCCGTCCCGGCGATACCGTATTGTTGAGTCCCTGTTGTGCCAGTTTCGACTTGTTCAAGAACATGGAAGACCGTGGCGAACAGTTCAAGTCATTGGTAAGGGCGTTGTAAAGTAAGGGAGCGAAAGGATGGTCACACCAACAAAAGTTTTAAAGAAGTGGAGCCTGTTCGAAGGCGACAAGGTCATCTGGATGATTTTGTTCTTCCTCGGCATGATATCCATCATAGAAGTGTATAGCGCTTCCAGCAATATGAGTTACAAGACAGGATATTATTGGAAGCCGATTCTGCAACATGCCTCATATTTCGTCGTGGGCGTGTTGGCCACGATCTTGGTGCACAAGATACCGTGCCGTTATTTTAAGTTGATACCTTTGGCCGGCATACCGTTGTCCGTATTCTTGCTTGGAATAGCCATGTTTACCACGAAAGTGAACAATGCAAGCCGTTGGCTTGAGGTGGGCGGTATCGGTTTCCAACCTTCCGAGATAGCCAAAGGCGTGTTGATTGCCACGACGGCCATGATTCTTTCGAGCATGCGCGACGAGGCTGGGGCGCAACGTCGTGCGTTCAAGTGGATTATGGGCGTGTCGGTCGTAATCTGTTTGTTGATTGTGCCCGAAAACTTCTCTACAGCCGCCATGACTTTTCTGGTCATTCTGGTGATGATGTTCATAGGCGGGATACCTTGGAAACAGTTAGGCACCTTATTGGGGATTATCGTTATTGCCGGAGCCAGTTTGTTTTCATTTTTGCGTTTTGCACCGGATTCTACGATAGAATCCATGAGCGACTGGCCCGGCCTGCACCGTTTGCCGACGTGGGCCAGTCGTGTGCGTGGGCATGGGAATATACCGGAGAATGCGGCGGACTACGATTTGACTAAGAATCCGCAGGTGACGCATGCCAAGATAGCCATTGCCACGTGTAATGTGATAGGCCGGGGGCCGGGGAATTCCGTGGAACGCGATTTCCTGCCACAGTCGTTTTCCGACTTCATTTATGCCATCGTCATAGAGGAACTCGGATTGGGCGGTGGTGCCTTCGTCATGTTCCTGTATATCGTGTTGCTTTTCCGGTCGGCCAGGATAGCCAGCCGGTGCGAGCGAAACTTCCCGGCTTTCCTTGTGATGGGGCTATCGCTGATGCTCGTCACGCAAGCCATGATTAATATGGCCGTGGCAGTCGGAGTCTTTCCGGTGACGGGACAACCCTTGCCGTTAATCAGTAAAGGAGGTACGTCCACTTTGATTAATTGTGTGTATATGGGAGTCATCCTGAGCGTAAGCCGTTCGGCCAAGAAAAAGCCTCAGGTAACGGAAGAAACTGAAGATTGAAGAAAGATTCGCATGAGGGGCGGTGATGTTCCCGGGAAGGGAACGGACTTACCCTTGTGTCATGATTTATGATTCGCCATCCGCAGCTTGCCCTTTGGGTGAGGTCTGTGGATGGTTTTGTTTGTAGAAGTCTTGTTTTCAGCAGCTTATGTATTGTAAATCTCTTGCCGCAGATCGGAAAATTTTTCTCAGGCGAACGAAAAATCATTCGGCTGAGATTGAAAAATCGTTCGGCTGAGAATGATTTGTCATCTTCCGTAAGGGCGTAGAATGACAGGCTGTGAAGGTCTGAAATGTAAGAAATAATTCATTTTCAGAATAAAATAAGGAAGAAAAAAGGGTAGAAATACCGGATTTATTATTATTTTTGCTGATAAAATTCAGTTTCATGAGAGAAGAGTTAAGGATTATCGTGAGCGGAGGAGGAACGGGCGGACATATATTCCCGGCTGTGTCCATTGCGAATGCCATCAAATCGCAGCATCCGGAAGCCGAGATATTGTTCGTCGGAGCCGAAGGGCGGATGGAGATGCAGCGTGTTCCGGCTGCCGGTTATCCTATCAAGGCATTGCCGATTTGCGGTTTCGACCGCAAGCATTTGCTGAAGAATATTGCCGTGCTTTTCAAGATTTGGAAAAGCCGCAGGATGGCGAGGAAGATTATCCGTGATTTCAGGCCGATGGCAGCCGTGGGAGTAGGAGGCTATGCCAGCGGTCCCACGTTGAATGTGGCCGAGGCGATGGGAATCCCCACATTGATACAGGAGCAGAACTCGTATGCCGGAGTGACCAATAAATTGCTGGCCAAGCGGGCCGATAAGATTTGTGTGGCTTACGACGGAATGGAGCGTTTTTTCCCGAAAGAGAAAATCATCCTGACGGGAAACCCTGTCCGTCAAGGTTTGCTGGAGAACACCAAAAGCCGCGAAGAGGCTTTGGCCGACTTCGGCCTGTTGCCGGGGCTGAAAACGGTGCTCCTGATAGGCGGTAGCCTGGGAGCGCGTACTTTGAACGAGAGTGTGCTCGCTAATCTTACGGCCATCTCGGCTTCCGGTGTGCAGTTTATCTGGCAGACGGGAGGTTATTATTTTGCCCATATACAGGAACAGTTGAAACTGAAGGGACAGCCCGACAATCTGTTTGTGACGGATTTCATCGCCAAGATGGAAGACGCATACGCGGCTGCCGATTTGGTTATTTCAAGGGCCGGGGCCAGCAGCATCTCGGAATTGTGCCTGTTGGGTAAGCCGGCCATATTGGTGCCTTCGCCGAACGTGGCCGAGGACCACCAGACTAAAAATGCGTTGGCCCTGGTTGACAAACAGGCCGCGCTTTACGTCAAAGATGCCGAGGCCGTGAACAAATTAATCGGTCTGGCTCTGAATGTCATCCGGGATGCGGACAAGTTGTCCGCATTGAGCCGGAATATCAAAGCCATGGCCTTCACGGACTCTGCCGACCGCATTGCGGAAGAGGTTTGTAAACTCGCTGTGGCATATAGGGAAAACCGCGATTAAGCGAGCGCGGAGGCAAGCTCGCTTGCCTCTGCCGAGCGGGAGCGGTTTATTTAAAGGAAGAAGTAGAAGATGGAAATGAACGCGATAAAAGCAGTGTATTTCGTAGGGATAGGCGGAATCGGCATGAGTGCCATCGCCCGTTATTTCCTGCAGAAAGGGCTTTGTGTGGGAGGTTACGACCGCACGCCTTCCGAACTCACGCGGAAGTTGCAGGAAGAGGGTGCCCGGATTCACTATGAAGAGGATGTGGAACAAATCCCTTCCGCCTGTCGGGACAAAGACACTTGCCTGGTGGTTTATACACCGGCCATCCCCGGCGAGCATGCCGAGCTGGCCTATTTCAAGGCGAACGGATTCGAGATAGAGAAACGTGCGCAGGTGTTGGGTACGTTGACGCGTGCCCATAAAGGGCTTTGTGTGGCCGGGACGCATGGGAAAACCACTACATCGTCCATGGCGGCTCATATCCTGCATCAGAGTCACGTGGACTGCAATGCCTTTTTGGGCGGCATCACCAAGAATTACGGTACGAATTACATTCTTTCTCCGAAGAGCGATTACGTGGTCATCGAAGCCGACGAGTTCGACCGTTCTTTTCATTGGCTGACGCCATACGCGTCTGTGATTACAGCCACCGACCCCGATCACTTGGATATCTACGGGACGAAAGAGGCCTATTTGGAAAGTTTCAGAAAATATACTTCCTTGATTCGTCCGGGAGGTTTCCTGGTCTTGCACGAGGGACTGGAGATGCAGCCGGATGTACAAGAGGGGGTGACAACCTATTCCTATAGCCGGGGACACGGGGATTTCCATGCGGAGAACATCCGTATCGGTGACGGTGAAATATATTTTGATTTTATCTCTCCGTTAGGGCATATCAAGGATGTGCAGTTGGGAGTTCCCGTAAGCATTAATATCGAGAACGGGATAGCGGCTATGGCCTTGGCGCAAATCAGCGGCGTGACACCGGAAGAGATAAAGCGGGGTATGGCTTCGTTCAGAGGAGTGGACCGCCGTTTCGACTTCCGGTTGAAAGACGATAAGGCCGTTTTCCTGACAGACTATGCCCATCATCCGGCCGAGATACGCCAAAGCGTGATATCCATCCGCGAACTGTATCGGGGAAAGAAGATTGCAGCGATATTCCAACCCCATCTTTATACGCGTACGCGTGATTTTTATAAAGAGTTTGCCGAGAGCCTCTCGCTGTTGGACGAGGTGATTCTTACGGATATTTATCCTGCCCGTGAAACGCCTATCCCGGGCGTGACGAGCCGGTTGATATATGACCGTCTGGCTCCTACGGTGAAGAAATGCCTGTGCCGGAAGGAAGACGTGCCGGAGATAGTGCGGCAGTCGGATGCGGATGTATTTATATTGTTAGGAGCCGGGGATTTGGAATCCTATGCTCCGCAGATTACGGAGATATTGAAAGAGAGATGATTAAGAAGCTGGCCATTATATTGTTGTTGGTGGGACTGTTTTGCTATTTTATCGCAGCAGTCACGGTGTTGAACAAACCCAAGGAAGGGCTTGTGTGCAATGGCGTGGAGGTTGTGGTCGAAGACAGTCTGCAGACCGGTTTTATCCAGTCGGGAGAAGTGTTGAGGCTGTTGGAAAGCCGTAAATGCAACCCGACGGGACAAAAAATGGACCAGGTGATGTTGAGCCGGATAGAAGAGGCTTTGCGGAAGAATCCTTATATCGAGGACGTGACAAGCTATAAGACGCCCGGCGGGAAGGTGTGTGTGCGCGTCAAGCAGCGTCTGCCTATATTGCATGTCATGTCTTCCGACGGACAGAACTACTATCTGGACCGTGCGGGCCGGCAGATGCCGAAATCGTCCTATTACGCCGACTTGGTCGTGGCGACCGGAGATATCACACCGCAGTATGCCCGGCAGAATCTGACTCGTCTGGGGAGGTTGATACAAGATAACCCGTTCTGGAACCACCAAATCCAGCAGATTCATGTGCTGGAGAATGGCGAGGTGGAATTAGTGCCCCGAGTAGGGGAACATACGATCCTTTTGGGGCGTCCCACAAATGTGGAAGACAAACTGGGCAGGATGAAAGAGTTTTATACGGAAGGACTGAACAAGGTGGGGTGGAATAAGTACTCCCAGATCAGCCTGAAGTATAACAATCAAATTATTTGCAAGAAAAATAAGAAATGATATGGCTGTAGAGAAAGAAATCATTGTAGCGGTAGAATTCGGCTCCTCGAAGATACGAGGTGTGGCCGGGTGCAAGAATATAGACGGCAGTGTGCAGGTGCTGGATATCGAACAGGTAGATGCACGGCACTGTATCCGAAAGGGTGTGGTTTATAATATAGACAAGACCGTGATGTGTTTGAAACACATTGTCGACAAGATGGAGAATGCACTGGATATGCGTGTGCGTAAGGTTTTTGTCGGAATAGGAGGCCAGTCGTTACGGGCAAAGAAGAACACGGTGTCACGTCAGTTTGCCACAAAAACCGTGGTTTCGCAAGAGTTGGTGGATTCTTTGCTCAAAACCAACAGGAATACGGTATATGCCGGCTATGAAATACTGGAAGTGGTTCCGCAGGAATATCATGTGGGTTTGGATACTACGGTAGACCCGGTCGGGGTCTTGAGCAGCCAGATAGACGGAACCTATCTGAATATCATCGCTAAAACGGAAATCAAAGAATATATTCTGAAATGTGTGGAGGCGGTCGGGCTTGACGTGGCCGGCATGTTTGTGGCACCGATGGCTTTAGCCGGCTGCGTGCTGACGGATACGGAGAAGCGTTCGGGTTGTGCTCTTGTGGATTTCGGTTACGGAACGACTACTGTCGCAGTATATAAGGGCAACTTGTTGCGTCATCTGGCAGTGATACCGTTAGGAGGAAATAATATCACTCAGGATCTTTGCAGCCTGCAAATTGATGAGGATGAAGCGGAAGGGCTGAAAATGAAATACGGTTCGGCTTATTCCGATCTGAGCAGTGAAGAACTGGCCAAGAATCTTTTGGTGAACAACGGTCGTACGATTGAGGAGCGTTTGTTGGTGGACATTGTAGAGGCTCGTGAGGAAGAAATCTTGAGCAATGTGGCAGCGCAGATCCGTAATAGCGGCTATCAGGATAAGTTGTTGGCCGGAATTGTCATTTCGGGTGCGGCATCCAATGTGAAGAATCTCGATAAAGCGTCTTCAGTCCGTCTTCATCCGGATAAAACGCGTTTTGCACGTATCGTACCTTTTGCGTTACAAGCTGTTCATGCCGAGCAGGTGGTGAAGGACGGTTCTTTAAATACTTTGTTGGCGTTGATGAACGAAGGAAACCAGAATTGTGTGGAACCCAAGGTCGTAGTGAAGGAGGAAGTGCCCGAGGAGGTTGTAGAAGAAAAGGAAATACCGCAGACTGCTCCCAGTTTTGTTCCGGTAGAGGAAACGCATAAGGAAGTCTACGAGAGAGAGGAACCGAAGAATAAAGGGGGAATTTGGAAGAAGTTTAAGGAGAAGCTTGTGGATTTGACTAAAACGGTAACTGAAGAATAACATAGAAAAACAAAATAGATTATGCAAGAAGAAACAGATATTCGGTTTAACTTCAAAACGAACAGCCCGAGCATCATTAAGGTGATCGGAGTGGGAGGTGGCGGAGGTAACGCCGTCAATCACATGTATAAGGAAGGTATTCATGATGTGAGTTTTGTGCTGTGTAATACCGACAATCAGGCTTTGAGCGACTCTCCTATCCCGACACGTCTGCAATTGGGGACAGAAGGCTTGGGAGCCGGAAACCGCCCCGAGCGTGCGCGGCAGGCGGCCATGGAGAGTCTGGACGGTATAAAAGAAATGCTGAATGACGGAACCCGTATGGTTTTCATTACGGCCGGAATGGGAGGCGGTACCGGAACCGGTGCGGCTCCCGTGATAGCGCAATGTGCCAAGGAAATGGGTATCCTGACGGTCGGTATCGTGACTATACCGTTCCGTTTTGAGGGGTTGAAGAAAATAGACCAGGCATTGGACGGGGTGGAGGAAATATCCAAGCATGTCGATGCGTTGTTGGTTATCAATAATGAACGCTTGCGCGAGATTTATCCGGAGCTTACTGTACTGAATGCCTTTGCCAAGGCAGACGATACGTTGTCCGTGGCCGCCAAGAGCATAGCCGAAATTATTACGGTACATGGTATTGTAAACCTCGACTTCCAGGATGTGACCACGGTGTTGAAAGACGGTGGTGTGGCCATCATGAGTACTGGATTCGGAGAGGGTGAAGGACGTGTGCGCCAAGCTATCGAAAGTGCGCTTCATTCTCCGTTGCTCAATAACAACGACATATTCAACTCCAAGAAGGTGTTGCTGAGCATTTCGTTCTGTGATCAGGAAGAGAGCGACCAGTTGACCATGGAAGAGATGAACGAAGTGCATGAATTCATGAGTAAGTTCGGTGATGATGTGGAGACGAAGTTCGGATTGGCCACGGATGCCACGTTGGAGAAGAAGGTGAAGATCACGGTGCTGGCTACCGGATTCGGTCTGAAGAACGTGCCGGGTATGGATAATGTGATGGCCAAGCATGGCATTGAAGACGAAGAGGCGCGGGCTCAGAAAGAGGAAATAGCCGTAAAGAAGGCCGAACGTCGGCGTGAGTTTTACACGCATGACATGAATCAAAGAGAAATCAAGCGTCCGCATCATCTTTATATTTTCGGAGAAGACGATTTGGATAATGACGATGTGATTTCTATGGTGGAAGATACGCCTACCTACAAGCGTAGCAAGGAAGTGTTGGCCAGCATCAAGAGCAAGACGGCCGGGATGGATAACGCGGCCGATAGCATGGCGGCAGGAACTAATGGAGAGGAAAAGTCGATGATAGTTTTTTAGTATATAATAAAAGGAATAAGATATGGCACTTTTTGAACAAATCAGCAAGGATATCGTAGTGGCCATGAAGGCCAAGGATAAAGTCGCGTTGGAAGCGTTGCGGAACATCAAGAAGTTCTTCCTGGAAGCCAAAACCGCTCCGGGGGCAAACGATGAGTTGACGGATGATGCGGCTATGAAAATTTTAGCCAAATTGGCCAAGCAGGGTAAGGACACTGCGGCTTTATACGTAGAGCAGGGACGCCAGGACTTGGCCGATGAAGAGCTGGCCCAGGTGGAAGTCATCAGCCGTTACCTGCCCAAACAGCTCTCGGCAGAAGAACTGGAGCAGGAAATCAAAGCCATCATAGCTGCCGTGGGCGCTACGAGTGCCAAGGATATGGGTAAAGTGATGGGTACGGCCACGAAACAGTTGGCAGGCAAAGCTGACGGTAAGGCTATCAGTGCCTTAGTAAAGCAATTATTGGCCTGACGGTTGGGAATAAAATTAACGAAGGCCGGATGTAACGATACGGAATGAAAGTAGAGTGACATCCGGCTTTTGTTGGTTCTTATCCGGTTTTGAAGGGCGGGATATTGAAACGGAAATGAGAGCGGAACGGGGATTTCAAACCTTATATGTCTAATATTTCTTAAAATATTCGGCCTTCACCTTGGATACTGATAGTTTCATTCTATTTTTGCAAAATAGAAGTTAATTTTAAACGTAATGTGTAGGTATAGTTGGAAAAAGGTTAGTTTGTGGGCGCTATTGACATTGTTTAGTACCGTAAGCGCTTCGGCTGTAGACCGCGTGTCCATCCGGGCCAAAGCCGATTCGGTAGGACGTGATGTGTCTTTTTCCGAATATACTCATATTTACAGAACGAAAAGGGTCTCTTCGACTTATCCGATTAAGATTAAGATGAAGGGAGGTTCGTTGTTGGTTACGAGCCAACATTCCCAGATGCTTCCGGTGTATAAGGGCAATGGTGTATTTTACGGGTTGTTCCGACTGAACAAAGGGACAAACTGGATTAGTGGATTGCCGAAGGGTACTTATATCATTAACAACTCTAAAGTGACGGTATCGTGAGACATCTTTACGAATAGGGGAGATTAAGTTAAAGATGGAGGGTTGCTGTTGCAATGGAGACAAAGGAAAGAATCATGCCGGATAAAGCTGTGACATTAATCGATCTTGATGACATCATACGGACGCGTGCCGGAAAGAAAGCCAAATATATTCCCGGTTTTCTAATTAATGGGCTCAAACGTCTCATTCATCAGGATTTCATTAATGAGTATCTGCGTCAAGGTTATGTCGGTGTTGACTTTTGTGAACACACATTGTCTTATTTGGATGTGAAGGTAAAGGTGGACGGTTTGGAAAACATTTCCGATTTATCCCGAAAATATACTTTTGTGTCTAACCATCCGTTGGGAGCCATAGACGGGGTGACTTTGGGAATGGTGCTCGGCCGTCATTACGACGGGAAGATTAAGTATTTGGTGAATGACCTTCTGATGAACCTGAAAGGATTGGCTCCCCTATGTATACCTATCAATAAGTTGGGGAAACAGGCGCGTAACTTCCCTCAAATGGTAGAGAATACTTTTCGTTCCGACGACCAGGTCATCATGTTTCCGGCCGGCATTTGTTCGCGGCGTATGAAAGACGGCAGCATAAGGGACTTGGCATGGAACAAGACGTTTATCGTGAAAAGTGTGGCTACCCGGCGGGATGTGGTGCCTATACATTTTATAGGGCAGAATTCCGACCGCTTTTATTCCATCGCGGAATGGTGCAAACGGTTGCATCTCAAGTTTAACCTGGCCATGCTGTTTTTACCCGATGAGATGTACCGCAGCAGGCATGGCGAGTATCGGGTCGTAATCGGGAAACCGATACCATGGAGCACGTTCGACAAATCCAAAAGCCCCCAACAGTGGGCGCAGGAAGTAAAGGAACAAGTGTATAAGTTATAAAGAGAAGAAAACAGATTGATGATATGGAAGAAATCATAGCTCCGGTGAGTAAAGAACTGCTGAAGGCAGAACTGACCGCGGATAAGAGGTTGCGTTATACGAACAAAAGCCACAATGAGATATACGTGGTGACGTGGCAGGATTCACCAAATGTGCTTCGTGAAATCGGCCGTTTGCGTGAAATCGCTTTCCGGGCTGCCGGTGGAGGTACGGGGATGTCGCTCGATTTGGACGACTTCGACATGATGGAAGAACCCTATAAGCAGTTGATCGTGTGGGACCCCGATGTAGAAGCCATTTTAGGCGGCTATCGTTACCTGTTGGGGGCAAAGGTGAAGCTGAGGGAGGACGGGCAACCCATTTTGGCCACTTCCCACATGTTCCACTTCTCGGAAAACTTTATGAGAAACTATATGCCTTATACGATAGAACTCGGACGTTCGTTCGTGACGTTGGAATACCAGAGTACGCGCCAAGGTTCAAAAGGCCTGTTCACTTTGGACAACTTGTGGGACGGTCTGGGGGCATTGACGGTTTTAGTGCCTGACGTACGCTATTATTTCGGCAAGATGACCATGTATCCGTCTTATAACCGTTATGGGCGTGATATGATTCTGTATTTTCTGAAAAAGCATTTCGAGGATAAGGACAGGCTGATAGTGCCGATTCATCCCTTGCAACTGGAAGCCGATACGGAAGAATTGCGTAAATTGTTCGTTTACGAGGATTTCAAGGAAGACTATAAGATATTGAATTCGGAAGTTCGCAAGCTGGGTTATAATATCCCGCCTTTGGTGAACGCTTACATGGGGTTGTCGCCCACGATGAAGATGTTCGGCACGGCTATCAACGACGAATTCGGCGACGTGGAGGAGACCGGCATCCTGATTGCTGTGGACGAGATTCGGGAGGAAAAGCGCAGGCGGCACATTGAAACCTTCTCCGGACGCGGATAACGGAGGAGGGCGGCCTGATCCTCTCTGTTATACGAAAGGCAGACTCATGCCATTGATTTTACGATATAAATCCAACGCATATACGTCCGTCATGCCAGAGATGTAATCCAATACAGCCATGATGCGGTCGTAGAGCCGTTCAGCACCGATGTCGTACTGTTGCGACACGCGGTTGATGAGTAACTGCGAATACGCTTTTTCTGGGTGGCATACCGCTTCTGTCATGAGTTCCAACAGCGTGGTGATAACCTGAAAACCGGCCAGTTCGATATCCACAACATCCTTGCTCCGGTAAATCTTGGCGTATGCCATGCTTTCGCAAGTTTTGTAAGCCCTTCGCGGCGTTTCGGAAATGTGGTCGATGAGGCAACCTTCAAAGGTACCGGCCAGGATTTCTTCTTCATTGTCCAAAAAGACCTTTACGCATTCACTTTCCAGGCAACCGATGACACAGGAACGCAGGTAGACGATTTGTTCGTTGATGTCGCTGACGTATTGCAGGTTTTTTCGGATACTTTTTTGGCGTTCTTCCTCGAAGAAGCCCAGCAATAAGCTCTGAGTCTCGTCCGTACTGAGGATTTTCAGTTTATGCGCATCCTCGATGTCCATAATCTCATAACAAATGTCATCGGCCGCTTCTACCAAATATACGAAGGGATGGCGCACATATCGCAGGCTGCCTTCTACGCTGGTCTGACGAGGAATGCCCAGTTCTTCAGCTATCCGTTGGTAGACGGGGATTTCGCTTTGAAAGAAACCGAATTTGGCATGTCCGCCAGCCAGATTGGACGAAAAGGGGTATTTGACGATGGAAGCCAAGGTGGTGTAAGTCATGACAAAGCCTCCGTCGCGCCGGCCTTTGAAGTGGTGGGTCAGCAACCTGAATGCGTTGGCGTTTCCTTCGAAATGAATCAGGTCGTTCCATTCCCGTTCGCTGAGCCGGTCCCCGTTCGTGGGGTCGCAGTAGGTCTTCAGCCAGTTGCCTTTGCCTTCGCTGAAGAACGTCCCGATGGCTCTCTCGCCCGAATGTCCGAAGGGCGGATTTCCTAAATCATGTGCCAGGCAGGCGGCCGATACGATGGCACCGGCTTCGCTCAGGTGGCTTCCGGACAGTTCCGGATGCTTTTGTAGAAGTGCCCGAGAGATATCGTTGCCCAAGGAACGTCCTACGCTGGACACCTCCAGACTGTGGGTCAGCCGGTTGTGGACGAATACGCTTCCCGGGAGCGGGAACACCTGCGTTTTGTTCTGCAAACGTCTGAACGGTGCAGAGAATATAAGACGGTCATAATCGCGTTGGAATTCCGTGCGGTCGTCTTTCCGGACCTGGTGATATTTTTCCAATCCCAGCCGTTTGTTGGATATCAGTTGCTGCCAATTCATATTCATTCCTGTAGATTCTTCACAAAAGTAATTAAAAAGGTTGACATTCGCTCTTTTTATCTAAAAATCAATGGCTGTGTTCAGAGAATTGGTTATTTTTGTACCTCAAAAACAATCATTTCTACATATAATGGAAGTACGTGTTATTAATAAATCCCATCATCCGTTACCTCAATATGCCACTTCGGACTCGGCAGGAATGGATCTTCGTGCCAATCTGGACAGACCCATCGTGTTGAAACCTCTGGAGCGTTGCCTGGTACCGACGGGACTCTATATCGCCTTGCCGCACGGGACAGAGGCACAAATCCGGCCGAGGAGCGGACTGGCCTTGAAAAAAGGGATTACCGTGTTGAACTCACCGGGGACGATTGATGCGGACTACCGGGGGGAGATTTGTATCATTCTGGTCAATTTGTCGTCCGAGCCGTTCGAGATACGGGACGGAGAGCGGATTGCGCAGATGGTCGTGGCAAGTTATGAGCAGGCCGGATGGAAGCCTGTGGAGAGTTTGGATGAGACGGAAAGAGGTGCGGGTGGTTTCGGCCATTCGGGAGAAAAATAAAGTCAGTGAAGAAGATTACAGTTTTGATATGCGGAGTCTGGGCCATGTGGTCTGCCTGTTTCACGTCTTGTGCGACGGGAGAGAAGACGCAAGGTATATCGGCCGAGGCACAACGCCGCTTCGATTATTATTATGCCGAGGCCGTGAAGAGCAAGTTGGCCGGGCGTTACGATGATTCTTTCGAGTTGTATAAACATTGTTTGGACATCAAGCCCGATGCGGCCGAGGCGTTATACAATCTCGGATTGTATTATCTGGGGATGGACGACTCTGCCCGATGCGCGTCGCATCTGTCCCGTGCGGTGGCTTTGGAGCCGGACAATATATATTATAAGGAAGCCCTTGCGTCTTTTTATTTGCGCAACCGGGATGATGTGAAGGCCGTGCCTGTACTCGAAGATATGGTGCGGTGCAATCCGACCCGTTCGGATGTATTGGCGCAGTTGGTAAACATGTACATGGATCGTGAGCAATACCGCGAGGCAATCAGCGCACTCGACCGCATAGAGACGCTTGAAGGCAAGAATCTGTCCATCAGCATGGAAAAGTTTCGTCTTTATCGTGAATTGAAGGAAGACGATCAAGCTTTTGCCGAATTGGAAAGTCTGGCGCGGGAGAATCCTAATGATTTGGCTTATCGCGTATTAATCGGCGATCAATATCTGTTGCTGCAACAGCCGGATAAAGCTCTTGCCGTTTATGAGGAAGTCCGGAAAAAAGAGCCGGGAAACCAGGCTTTACGCATGTCCATGCTCGATTATTATAAGCAGACGGGCCAAGATTCGCTTTATCAGACCCAGTTGGATGCAATCTTATATGGAAAAGAGACTGACGAACGGGCCAGGGTTATGCTCATGCGTAACTATATCGTAGACCAAGAGAATGCGCATGCCGACAGCACTTTGGTATTAGCCGTTTTCGACCGCATCTTCGATTCTGTCCCTGAGACGGTGGATATGCTGACGCTGTATGCCTCTTATCTGCAAATGAAACATATAAATGACCAGCTCGAACCGGCTTTGGAACGTATTCTGAAGCTTGAGCCGGACAATCAGGTAGCTTTGTACCAGTTGGTGCAACTGGCTGTCCATGCCAATGACTATCCGAAGGTGGCGGACATTTGTACGCGTGCCATCATGCACTATCCGGAACAATTACCCTATTATTTCTATTTAGGTTTCTCTTATTATCAGCTTGAACGTCAGGACAAGGCTTTGGATGTGTTCCGCAAAGGCGTGCGGCAGATTAAACCGGATACGGACCACGGCATTGTGGCCGATATGTATTCCATCATGGGCGACTTGTACTACAGCAACGGACTGAAAGACTCGGCTTTCATTGCATACGACTCCTGTCTGGTGTACAACCCGGAGAATGTCGGTTGTCTGAATAATTACGCTTATTATCTCTCATTGGAAAAAAAGGATTTGGACAAGGCTGAAGAAATGAGCCACCGCACGATTGTGGCGGAACCGGGAAACAAAACCTATATCGACACTTATGCCTGGATTCTTTTTATCAAGGGAAAGTATGCCGAAGCCAAGCTTTATATGGACCGTGTCCTTGTAGGGGATATCGAGAAAGACGAAGAAGTGTCCGGCGGGGTCCTGGAGCATGCCGGGGATATTTATGCACAATGCGGTGACATGGAGGGCGCCTTGAAGTATTGGAAGATGGCGCAGGAAAAGGGGGGAGATGTTTCCCAGCTTTTGAAAAAGAAGATTCAATTGAAAAAGTATATTGAAGAATGAAGAGAATGAATTTCGTATGGGGCGTCCTGGTTGCCGCTTTTGTATTGTTGCTCTCAGCTTGTCGTTCCACTAAAAACATAACGCAGACGGAGCCGCAAGGTGAAGGAAGTGCCGTAGAATGGGTAGATAAGATGGCGTTGTCCGGTTTGAAGGAGGGGACTGTCACTTCAAAGATGAACCTTGATTTGAATTTGGGCGGGAAATCTTTGTCGGTGGGCGGAAGCTGTAACTTGAAACGGGATGAGGTGATCCAGCTTTCGCTTGTGGCCATGGGCTTTATGGAAGTAGGACGTCTGGAATTTACGCCCCAATATATGATGATGGTCAACCGGATGGGAAGGGAATACGTAAAGGTGGACTACGCGGACGTGCCTTATTTGCAGCAGGCCGGTGTGGATTTTTATACGTTGCAGGCTCTTTTCTGGAGCGATGTGTTTGTGCCGGGACAGGAAGGCCGGTGGCAAGAGCAGGACTTTACCATCTCGAAGAATCAGGAAAGTACGATTCTGACTTCTAAGGCCGGTTCGTTGTTGCAATGCCAGTTCGTGGTCGACTTGCTGACCGGGTTGATTCGCAATACGTCTATTGTCGCTACAGGTCAAGGTTCCGTGCCCCGTCTGAACTGGACTTATCAGCATTTTGCGAATGTGGAGCAAAAAAGTTTTCCCGATAAGATGCAGTTGTCTGTCACGGGAGCGGGGAAAGACCTGACGGCTGTCTTTTCGCTGAGTAATTTGAAATGGAATGCGAAAAGCATCGAGTTGACTCCGGAACCGGGTGGAAAATACAAGAGGGTCAGTCCCGACCTGATTTTAAAACAACTGATAAAATGAAATGTAGGTTAGTCATGTTTTTTACGGTGTGGATGCTCGTGTCCGGCGGAGGAACGCTGGAGGCGCAGACCAATCGTAAGATCAAGGCACTGCAAACTCAGAAGAAAGAAATACAGAAGGGCTTGACCCGTTCCCGGAAAGAACTGAAAACGACAGAGAAGACCGTAGCCACCAAGCTACGTGACATCAGCATGATAGCCAACCGGCTGGAGGCACGCCAACGTTATATCGACACGATGGAGGTGCAGTTGAGAAAGGTCAGCGACCAAGTAAATGCATTGGAACGGAAAGTGGAGCGTACGGCAGCCGAATTGGAAACAAAGAAGGCCGATTATGCCAGAGCCTTGCGTTATGCACGGGCTTGCAAGTCGGTGGGAAGCCCTTTGCTTTTCGTGCTTTCCACCCGTTCTGTGACTCAGATGTACCGTCGTTCGCGTTATGCCCGGGAATATGCCAATTATCAGCGTACGTTGGCTGAGCAAATTGTACGTAAGCGGGATGATTTGCTGGCACAGAAGAATGAATTATTGGGGGTGAAAGCGGAGAAAAACCGCTTGATTGCCGAATGTGAGCAGCAAAAGGCTTTGTTGCAAAAGCAGCATGACGAAGAGCAAAAGAACGTAGCCGGCTTGCGGCAGAAGCAGAAACACCTGAAAAAAGAGGTGGAACAACAGCAACAGCAGCTTTCCGCTTTGGACAAGAAAATAGACCAGATGATAGCCTACGAGGTGGAGCAGGCACGCAAGAGAGCCGAGGCTGCCCGTAAGAAAGCCGAAGCCGAGGCACGCCGGAAAGCGGAGAAGCAGCGGAAGCAGGGTCGTAATCAAGCCGCTTCGGGAAAGAAAGAAGAGAAAAAATCTTCTTCCATCCCTCCGGAGTATAAATGGATTACGCCCCAGGACCAGGCTTTGAATGGCAATTTCGTCCGGAACAAGGGGAGGCTGCCGGTACCTATTACGGGAAGTTACATGGTAGGCAGCCATTTCGGAACCTATAATGTGCCGGGCTTGAAGAATGTACGTTTGGATAATAAGGGAACCAATTACGTAGGGCGTCCCGGAGCTATGGCACGTTCCATTTTCGATGGCGAAGTCTCAGCCGTCTTCCAGTTTGGAGATACCAAGAATGTATTGGTACGCCATGGCAGTTATATTTCTGTTTACTGTAACTTGTCTTCCGTACGGGTAAGCAAGGGACAGAAGGTCAAGGCGCGTGATATTCTGGGTACGGTGGAAAACGACGGTACGGGTAATTGCGTGCTGCACTTCCAACTGCGAAAGGAGACTCAGAAACTGAACCCCGAAGTCTGGATAGGGCGTTGAGAGGTTTTCAGCCGGAGCCGCAAATCTTTCTTTATATCTGTAGGCCGTCTAACAGCTCGATGTATAAGGCTATGGCCTCCCGGATTTCCGTTACGGTGATGTATTCGTCCGCCGTGTGGGAACGTGAGGATTCGCCCGGCCCCATTTTCAAAGACGGGAAGTGCATCAGCGCCTGGTCGGAGAGCGTAGGCGAGCCGAAAGGTGTGCGTCCCAAGGCTTTGGCTTTGGCCACAATGGGATGGTTCTCGTCTATGCGCGAAGAATTCAGGCGGAAAGAGCGGGCTTTCACTTCACTGTCCGTATGGGCGCAGGCCGTCCGGTAGATTTCTTCGTTGGAGTAGTTCTCATTGCTGCGTACGTCTACGGTGAAAACGCATTGGTCCGGCACGACGTTGTGTTGCGTGCCGGCATGGATGACCGTTACACTCATTTTCACGTCTCCCAAGAGCGGGGAGGTCTTCGGAAACCGGTACGTTCTGAACCACTCCATGTCCTTCATGGCTTTGTAAATGGCGTTTTCCCCTTCGTTGCGTGCCGCATGCCCCGACTTGCCGTGGGCAGTGACGTCCAGTACCATCAGCCCTTTTTCGGCAATGGCCGGTTGCATGCCGGTGGGTTCGCCTACTAAGGCCAAGTCGATGTGCGGCAACAAGGGAAGTGCCGATTCTATACCGTTCTTTCCCGAAACTTCTTCTTCACACGAGGCCAGGAAGATGAGGTTGTAGGGTTGTTCCTTGCCGGATAACGTGCAGAAAGCCTGCCACAAGGCGACCACGCTGGCTCCGTCGTCGTTTGTGCCTAATCCGTAAATACGTTCGCCTTCCCTTGTGGGGCGGAACGGGTCTCGCGTCCAACTTGCAGCCGGTTTCACGGTGTCGATATGAGCGTTCAACAGCAGGGTGGGGCGCCCAGTCCGGTAAAACGGCGAGATGCACCAAAGGTTATGTCCTGTACGGTGAGGCGTTTTGCCCCGTTCTTTCATGAAATTTTCCAATAAGTCGGCCACTTCCTTTTCTTCTCTGCTTACGGAGGGAAGGCTTACCATTCGTTCGAGCAGGCCGACGGCTTCCTGTGTCAATGCTTCAATGTCCATAATTGCGTTTCTTTGAGGCAAAGTTAAGGTATTTTGGAGAAAAATTAAATATTTTGAGGTTTTCTTGTGCATCGTTTCATTTAAAACCATATCTTTGTATAGATTAAAAAGTCAAAACTATGCTAAATACAAGTCTTTTCTCAGTGCTCGTCCATGAACAGGCCAAACGTTATGGCGACAAAACGGCCATGAGCTATCGCGATTATGAAAAGAATGTGTGGGTTCCGGTTTCCTGGAATCGGTTTTCGGAAGTCGTACGGAAAGTATCTGCATCCCTGTTGGCTTTGGGGGTGGATGTGCAGGAGAATCTGGCTGTTTTTTCGCAGAACATGCCCGAATGCTTGTACGTGGATTTCGGGGCTTACGGCGTGCGGGCCGTCACGATACCGTTTTATGCTACCAGTTCGGAGAGCCAGGTGGTTTACATGGTGAACGATGCCGAAATTCGTTATGTGTTTGTCGGCGAACAATATCAATACGATATCGCTTTCCGTAGCATGCCTCATTGTCCGACGCTTCAGAAACTGATTATTTTCGATTCTTCCGTGGTAAAGAACCCGCAGGACACGGTGTCGGTCTATTTTGAGGAGTTTTTACAAGCCGGTGCCGGACATGAAGAGAACGAGGAATTGAAGCGGCGTGCGGCCGAACTTCGGATGGATGACTTGGCCAATATACTTTATACCTCGGGAACCACGGGGGCCAGCAAGGGGGTGATGCTGAGCCATAGGATGTATCACGATGCGATTATCGCCAATGACGCGGTCCTGACGCTTGGGGAAAAGGATGTCGTGTTGAACTTCCTTCCTTTCACCCATGTGTTTGAGCGGGCGTGGTCTTACCTTTGCTTGTCCGAAGGTGCGCAGTTGGCCGTCAATTTGCGGCCTGCCGACGTGTTGCAGTCGTTGCAGGAAGTGCATCCGACGTGTATGTGTGCCGTACCTCGTTTTTGGGAGAAAGTATATGCCGGCGTGCAGGAGAAGATAAGGCAAAGCAATCCCGTGCAGCGTAAGTTGCTGCATGAAGCACTTCAGGTAGGCAAGGCGTATAATGTGCATTACAAGATGCGCGGTCTGATTCCTCCCGTTTCACTGAGGTTGCGGTATGCGTTTTTCGAGAAAACCGTAATCGCTCTCTTAAAACGGACTTTGGGGTTTGAGAACGCTAACTTTTTCCCTACTGCCGGAGCTGCCATTCCACCGGTAGTGGAAGAGTTCGTCCATTCGGCCGGCATCAATATGGTGGCCGGTTATGGATTGACGGAGTCCACAGCCACGGTCTCTTGCGACCGCGGCGGGCAACCCAAGACGATAGGGTCCGTGGGGCGGCTCATCGGCGGATTGCAGTTGAAGTTCGGCGAGGACAATGAGATACTGCTGCGCGGAACGTCCATAACCAAAGGATATTACCGGAAAGATGAGGCGACCCGTGCGGCCATCGACGAGGACGGATGGTTCCATACCGGCGATGCCGGTTATCTCAAGAACGGTGAGTTGTTCCTCACCGATCGGATTAAAGATTTGTTCAAGACCTCTAACGGGAAGTACATTGCTCCGCAGATGATAGAGTCGAAACTGGTGGTAGACCGTTACATCGACCAGATTGTAGTGATTGCCGACCAGCGTAAATTCGTATCGGCGCTTATCGTTCCCGAATACAATCTGTTGAAAGATTTTGCCGAACGCCATCATATCCGTTTTACCGATACGGCGGATTTGTGCCGGAATGCCGACATCAACAAGATGTTGCTTTTCCGTATCAATACCTTGCAGCAAGAGTTTGCCCATTATGAACAGGTGAAGCGCATCACGTTGCTGCCCGAGCCGTTCAGCATGGAAAAAGGAGAACTGACCAATACGTTGAAGGTGAAGCGTCCGGTGGTGAACCGTAACTATGCGGCCGAGATAGAAGCCATGTACGTGGAGGATACGCCGCCGGAAGTTCCTTGTCCGCCACCGGTGACTCCTTCTGTCTGAGTGTAAAACTCTGCCATTATGGCAGAGTTTTGAGAACATTCACAGACTAAAAAAGGATAAAAAGTATCGTTCTGGAAAGAAATCTTGTATAAAAATACGGTTTTTCAGGACTGAAAATGCAAATATACGGTATATATGCAAATCATTGTGCTGAGAACAAAAAATCATTTGGCTGAAAGCGATTTTTTGTTCTCAGCATGTTTTTCGCATTTTCTCAGTACGACGGGGCATAAGGGGGCTTAAAAGGGAATAAAGACCTCTTGTTTTGGGTTGTTTTTCTTTATTAGCCCGTTTTTCGATTACAAAAATCCGAAACAGATTGTCGTGCCGAGGGACGAAATGGAATCATCCCGATGGCGACATTGCCGCAGGTTGACGGAAATACGGTTTCTTTTGTCAAGCCGGATGGACGAACGGCTGACGGTTTGATAAAAAGACATGCTTTGAGATTCGTTTATAGACGGGCAAGGACGCGGATGCCCTCAAATAAGCGATTCTCAGGCGATGAAAACTGACAAAATGGCAGACTTGGGAAGTCTGCATACCTTTGTCTATGCTTGTCCTCTTTTATTTTTGAGTGGAATAGATAAGGTTTTTGTTTTTTTATATCTATCTTTGCTTATGCGAAGATAGGATGCGGCTCGGCATAACCAAGCCAGAAAACTGCGTTTTCGCTTGTCTCTGCGCTCGCCTTTCACTATCTTTGTACCAAAGTTTTTAGTTTATGATAACCATTGAGCAACTGAAAGATGTAAAAACGCGTACTGAGGCGCTTTACCGCTATCTGGATATTGAAAACAAGAAAATCCAAGTGGAGGAAGAGCAGCTCCGCACACAGGCACCGGGATTTTGGGACGATGCCAAGGCTGCGGAAGAGCAGATGAAAAAAGTAAAGGGATTGCAGAAGTGGATTGACGGTTATAAGGAGGTCAAGACGCTTTGCGATGAATTGGAACTTGCTTTTGATTTCTACAAGGAAGAGATGGTTACCGAAGAAGAGGTGGACGGATTGTACGGCCGTACGGTGGATGCCCTTGAAGACCTTGAGCTGCGCAATATGTTGCGGCAGGAGGAAGATCCGATGGACGCGGTGCTGAAAATCAATTCCGGTGCCGGAGGTACGGAAAGTCAGGATTGGGCGTCGATGCTGATGCGCATGTATATGCGTTGGGCTGAATCCCATGGTTATAAATGCACCGTCAGCAATTATCAGGACGGCGATGAGGCCGGTATCAAGACGGTGACCATGCAAATCGAGGGCGAGTTTGCCTACGGCTACCTGAAATCGGAGAATGGCGTGCATCGTTTGGTGCGTGTGTCGCCTTACAATGCGCAGGGCAAGCGTATGACTTCGTTTGCATCGGTGTTCGTGACGCCTTTGGTGGACGATTCCATCGAAGTGTATGTGGATCCGTCCCGTGTGTCATGGGACTTGTTCCGTTCCGGAGGTGCCGGCGGACAGAACGTCAACAAGGTGGAGACCGGCGTGCGCTTGCGCTACCAATATAAAGATCCCGATACGGGCGAGGAAGAAGAAATCCTCATCGAAAACACGGAAAGCCGTAAGCAATTGGAGAACCGCGAGAATGCCATGCGCCTTTTGAAGTCGCAACTCTACGACCGTGCCTTGCAGAAACGTAAGGCCAAACAGGCTGAAATCGAGGCCGGAAAGAAGAAAATCGAGTGGGGGAGCCAAATACGCAGTTACGTGTTCGACGACCGCCGTGTGAAAGACCACCGTACGAATTACCAGACATCGGACGTGAACGGAGTGATGGATGGGAAATTGGATGGCTTCATCAAGTCTTATCTGATGGAGTTTGCCGGAGGAGAATGAGTTTTACCTTTAAAACGATACGACTATGAGTGTGAAAAAACAAATGAGACGTGCCGCTCGTGCCGCCCGTGAAGAGAAGAAGCAGAAACGCGCAATGGGAGCTTTGATCGGTGCCTTGGCGGTACTGATTGTCTTGGGTATCATTGCTTTTGCCATCATGGGGAATGAGTTTTGAAATAGAACGTAAGTTTCTGGTTACGGGCGACTTCAAGTCGCAGGCATACAGTAGCAGTCGTATCCGGCAGGGCTATATTTCTACGGTGGGGAAGGCTACGGTGCGTGTCCGTATTCGCGACGACAAGGGGTATCTCACGATAAAAGGCCGTTCGAATGAAGCGGGTATTTCGCGTTATGAATTCGAGACGGAAGTACCCTTGCAGGACGCGGAAGACCTGATGAGGTTGTGCGAACCGGGGGTAATAGACAAGACGCGTTATCTTGTGCGGTCGGGGCGGCATGTGTTCGAGGTCGATGAGTTCTATGGCGACAACGAAGGGCTGATTATGGCCGAGGTGGAACTTTCCGAAGAACAAGAAGCTTTTGAAAAGCCCGATTTCATCGGACGGGAAGTAACAGGTGACCGTCGTTACTACAATTCCCATCTTCGTACCTATCCGTATAAACTTTGGCGGGAAGAATAGGGGCGCGAAGGCGTAGTGTGCGGCGGGCTATGCTTTCTTGCGCATTTTCCGGGTGAGCATGCCACCAAACACTATGCCGAACAATGCACCTATGGCATTGGCGGCCAAGTCGAGCCAATCTCCGCTCCGGTTGGTGGTGCAATAGGCTTGTATCATTTCGATGAGTCCGCTCATGGCTACCGGGCCTATGTAAAGGGCAAGGGCACGTGTCACGGAGGTAGAAGCCTTCCGCGTACGCCAGTCTTCCATCCATAAGACAAATACCAACGAACCATACATCAGCAAGTGCGCCCACTTGTCGATGAAACGAACGTTGGCCAGTTCTATCTTGGGTGGGGTGAATAACGAAAGATACCAAATTACGAGAATAAGGATAACGGTTATCGGATGGCTTTTTATCCATTTTGTCAGTTCGTGCGTCATATAAATAACATTTTATCTGCAAAAATAATTCTTTTTTCGTATTTTTGTCGGCATTACGGGTCTAATATTTAAGAAAGGGCTTATGTCGGCGAATGAAAGAGTGAATTTTGGAAGTAAGATCGGGATTATATTGGCTTCGGCCGGGTCGGCTGTCGGATTGGGAAACATTTGGCGTTTTCCTTGCGAAGTGGGCGAGAACGGCGGGGCTGCTTTTATTTTGGTTTATATCCTGTGTGTGATGTTTCTGGGCATACCGGTAATGGTTTCCGAGTTTCTTATCGGTCGCCGTTCGCGGGCCAATACGGGAGGAGCATACGAAGTGCTGGCACCGGGCACACATTGGAAATGGGTCGGTATGATGGGAGTAACGGCTGCTTTTCTTATCTTGGGATATTATGGCGTAGTGGCCGGGTGGACGTTGGAGTATATGGTCGCTTCGGCTACGGGGAGCCTTTCGGAGAGTAAGGACTATACGCTTTTCTTCAATGATTTTGTCGGTAGTCCTTGGAAACCTGTACTCTATATGGCGGCTTTCATCCTGCTTACGCATGTCGTTATCGTTCGGGGTGTGAAAGACGGTATAGAGAAGTTCTCCAAAGTTATGATGCCATTGCTGCTGCTGATTATTTGTGTCTTGGTGGTTTGTTCCTTCTCCATGCCCGGTTCGTCCGAGGGGTTGGCTTTCCTGTTGCGTCCCGATTTCAGTAAGGTAGACGGTAAGGTGGTGCTCGATGCCATGGGGCAGGCTTTCTTTTCCATGAGTGTCGGCATGGGATGTCTTTGTACGTATGCTTCCTATTTTACGCGTGATGCCAATCTGGTAAAGACAGCCGGAAGCGTGGCGTTGATAGACACGTTCGTGGCCGTGCTGGCCGGTTTCATCATTTTTCCAGCAGTCTATTCCGTTCCGGGGCTGTCGCCCGATGCCGGTCCGGGATTGGTGTTTGTCACTTTGCCCAATGTGTTCCAGTTGGCTTTCAAGAGTGTACCGTGGGTGGGCTATATCTTCTCGCTCATGTTTTACGTATTGCTGGTGTTGGCAGCGCTGACTTCCACCATTTCTTTGCATGAAGTGGCTACGGCCTATCTGCACGAGCGTTTTAAACTTTCCCGTAAGAAAGCTGCCACCGTGGTGACATTGGTTTGTATGACTTTGGGGGTATTTTGCGCTTTGTCTTTCGGGCTGTTGAACGGAATCCGTATTGGAGGAATGACTATTTTTGATCTTTTCGATTTTGTCACAGCCAAGTTGATGCTGCCTTTGGGCGGGATGTTTATTTCTATTTTTACAGGTTGGTATCTTGACCGCAGGATCGTGCGAGAGGAAGTGACGGATTGGGGGAAGCTCCGGATACCGTTTTTCGGTTTCTATATCTTTCTGTTGAAATTTGTGGCTCCGGTGGCCATTGCTTCCATTTTTGTAAACGAACTATTCAAATGACCGGAAAATGAGGCGGACGTGGCGTAATCTCTTCTATTTTTCGAAAGCGGACAGAAGGGCGGTCTTACTGTTGGCGGGCGTATTGATGGGGATTGTGTTATCCACTTCTTTTTTCTTGTGGTTCGACCGTCGGACACCGGCGAAAGAAGACAGCGTAGAATCGTTGGTTTATGAACGCTTTTTTGCCGGATTGAAACCGGATACCGTGGTAGTCGTACGTAGCGGGCAAACCTACGGACAACCCGTTAAGGCGAAACCGGCTACGTTCTTTTTCGACCCCAATACGGCTGATTCCACCGCTTTGCTCCGTTTGGGCTTGTCGCCATGGCAAGTGCGCAATATTTATAAATACCGGGCACGTGGTGGACGTTACCACCGTCCGGAAGATTTTTCCAAACTTTACGGACTGACAAAAGGAGACTACGAAAGGCTGTTGCCTTATATCCGTATCGCTGATAAGTATAAGTTGATGTCGGACTTGTATCCTCACGGTCTGCCGGGAACAGACACCGTGGAACTCCCTCCCCGGCAAGAGAAATTCCCGGAAGGCATACGGGTGGAACTGAACACGGCCGATACGGCTACATTGAAGAAGATTCCCGGTATCGGCTCTTATTATGCGAGGAGGATTGTGGACTACCGCAACCGTTTGGGCGGCTTTGTGTCTGTGGCTCAACTGAAGGAGATGGGGGAGTTGCCTGAAAACATCGGGAGATGGTTTACGGTATCCCCGGCCGTACATCGTCCGTTGCTGGTCAACCGGATGTCGGTAGAGGTCTTGCGCCGTCATCCCTATTTGAATTTCTATCAGAGCCGGGTGATAGTGGAGCATCGCCGTAAATACGGGCCGATAAAAAAGCTGCAAGCGTTGTCGTTGTACGAGGAGTTTACCCCTTCCGACCTGGAACGCCTGCAGCCTTATGTGAGTTTTGAGGAATGATTCGTCCGCTATGATTTTTCTTTCATGAGTCGTATGGCCTCTACGGGGTGGTCGGTCGTGACAAAATCTACTCCCAGGTCGCGCATTCTTTTCAGGTCTTCTTCTTTGTTCGTCGTCCAGGCATTTACTTTCAGACCGCAGCGATGCGCTTCTTCTACCCATTCGGGATGTTGGTCGAACACCTTGAAATTATAGTCTATGCCGGTGAAACCTTTGGCTTTGGCTTCCTGGGGCGAGAGGTCTCCGTTGATGTAGAATATCTCGGAGGCTCCGCCGGTGGCTTTGACTAACTGTTCGCATACGTTCAGACTGAAAGAGATGTATTCCGTTTGTTTTTCCATTCCCATGTCTTTTACCATTTTTACGATGGTTTTCACGGCTTGGTCTTCATGTTCTTTGTTTTTGTTCTTCTTGATTTCAAGAATAAGCTGCAGGTCTTTCAGTTTGCGTCCTTCCTCTAAATAAGCTTGCAAAGTAGGCAATGTCTCCCCGTTTTTGAGTTTGCTGTCTTTGATTTGCTCGTAAGTAGCCCGGGATATGGCTGTCGAACCGATGGTATTGTCATGATTGACAACTACAATGCCGTCGGCAGTCATTTGTACGTCGAATTCAGCCCCGTAGACTTTCGCTTCGGCCGCTTTTCTTAAAGAGGCCAATGAGTTTTGTGCCGAACCTTCGGCTTTCCAATAACCTCGATGGGCAATGACTTGTGTCTGTGCCTGGATGCTTAGTGCGGCGAGGCAAAGACAGGCTGTAACAATGGTTTTTTGATAGATGTTCATTTTTATCAGGCTTATAGTTCGATTTGTTGTGTGTAGCTTTCATGAAAACGGTTAGTCGCTTTGACCGTGACGGTTCGGGCCGACGTAGAAGGTTGGGCACGGAAAAGATGGCGGGTGTGGTAGCCTTCGGCTTTTCCGTTTTTCATTGTGATGAAGTCCTGATCTTCATCTTCGAATGGCTGCATCGGGCCTTTCGGTTTTCCGTCTTCGAACCATTCTACTTTCCAGTCCGGATCCCAGTCCCAGATATTGGCCACGACTTGTTTCGGTTGGCTTTTGAATTCTCCAGGTTTGTAGATGCGGAATTGATACTCTGAGGGTTTCCCGGTAGCTTTGTAGTGCCATTTCACGTTTTTGTCGTCTACCTCTACTATAAGGTATCCGTTGGGAGCCCCGCAACGGTTTACGTGTCCGGCCCACCACGCTCCGCAGGCGGCTCCTATATTGTGCTCGTAGATGTTAGCCGCAGGTTGCGCGTTTTCATAGAAATGGGTATGGCCGGCAAATATATGTACCTGGTAATCTTTGAGAATGTTCAACAGCTCCGATGTATTACTTGTGTTTCCACTGCCCTCTGCCGTTGTATTGGAAGTAGGTGCATGCAGGTTGAGGAACACGAGACTGCCTTTGGGCACATAGCTCAAATCCTTTTTCAACCATGCCAGTTGGGCCGGAGTAAAAGCTTCTTTGTATTTCTTTCCGCCTTGGTAGTCTATGTCTTTCATGGTTACGACATGTACCTGGCCGATGTTGAAAGAGTAATCGGTCGGACCGAATGCTTTGTGGTAATCGGCTTCTCCATAACCCGATTCCGGAACTTCCGTGCGTTCCATATCGGCATACTTAAGGTTGAAATCGTGATTCCCGATGACTTGGAACATTGTCAGCCCCAAGTGGGAAACACTTTCTTTGTATGGTTCCATCAGGTTCATGGCATCCCAAACCAAATCTCCCACGGCCATGCCTACCACTTCTTTTCCTTTGAAAGAATCCACTGTGCGTTTCAGGTCGGGAACGGTTTCTTGCCGGAAACGGTCGAGATGAGCGTCGGTTTTCACTTGAGGGTCGGAAATGGCAATGTATACAAACCCGCGGGTAGGGGTTTCCCGTGGTTCGAGCATGAAATTACAGATGTTTTCTTGTGAATCGGCTTTTTGGAATTGGTAGAACTTGTCAGCAATTCCGTTGGTTTCCGGTAACTTGTAGGCGGATGGGGTTGAGATGTAAACCAACGGTTGGCGTTCTGCATCGCTTTCCATGCGGTAATGTCCCGTGACATCGGTCGTAGTGAAATTACGTCCGTCCGTCACGACTACTTGAGCTACAGGTTTTCCTTGGGTGTCGGTGATACGGCCTTTGACGATTCCCGGGGCTGCCGAGGTCTGGGCAGCCATCAGTCCACATAAAACAAACGGAAATAGGATATGTTTATAGTTACGTTTCATGGCTTTTTAATGTTTTCTGAGTTTTACTTTATCGAACAGGGCGATGATGGCTTCCGGTCGGTCGGCCGAGCGCAAAGCTTGCTCTAAGGTTTGGGTGTCTGGTTCGAAGCAGATTACGTTGGCGCAGTCCAGGATATGAGCCATGCTGGTGATGGCGGTATCACGGCTGACCTGATGTTTGTTGACGGCTTTCTTATAATATTTATTCACCTTGTTGACGGCTTTATATACCGCCGGTTTGACTATTTCTACCGAAGTGTCGGAGAAACCGACGGACATGTCGTATTCGTGAGTATAGTTATGGACGAAAGTGTCCCACTTTTTAGCGATGCCCTCTCCGAGGAAGTGGTCGGATTCGAAAACTACTTTTGCTACGGGAATGTCGCCATATACATCGAATACAAACTCCGTGCCTAACGCTTCTTTACTCTCGGTGTTTCTTTTTTCCGGATGGGACGTGGAGACGGTTGTTTCCGTATGGTTCTCCGGACAGGCTTCTACGGGGACTGTTCCTGCGCAGCAGCAAACAGCCATTGCTACAATAATTCTTTTCATATTCTTCTATGTTTTGCTTTACTTCTGCCAAATCAATTTGATGGAAAACTCATCGCCGCCCATGTTTTTCTTGGCTTCCTGATAGTTTGCCATATTGGTACGTTGTACGGCGGCCGGATATTTAAACCTTCGAGGCATTTGGTTGTGGCTGATTTGTATGCCTTCTCCTACGGGAAGAACCGGATACCCCGTACGGTTGTATTCGAACCATTGTTGATAGTCGCAGAAATACAAGGCCACGAACTTTTGATTCATGATACGCTCCAAGGAACCGTCGTATCGGGCTTGAGGATTATCGAAATAATCGGCGGGGAGTGTGGCGTTCCACTGTTCCACAGAAGCCTGTACGCCTTTCTTGTAAGCGGTTTCAGCTTCTGTGGCGCCGCCGGGGAGGATTCCTTTTTGGAACAATTCTGCCTTGATGAATTCCACTTCTGCGTACGACATCAAGGTAAGGTCCATCGGAGCCTTTGCCATACTTTGGTTGGGGAGGGAAGCTGTTATGGCCGGTAGAGTCAGATAACCACTGGGAAGTCCCACGTAGGCTTTGGTACCGTCTTCCTGTTCCACTTGGGTGGCAAATACCGGCAGGCGCGGGTCATTCCAGGAGTTGAGTAGGTCGATGAAGAATTCAGATAAGTTGACGTATGAAGTGAAATCTTGAGGGCGTGCCATGGGTGCCTCTTCAGGGAATACCCCCGAGATGCCCAACATGGCAGCATCGTCATTAGATTCGAATACGGGATACGTAGCCGGGTTGTCGTACATTTCCTGTAGTTCGGCTTGTGCGTTAAAACCTTCTGCATCCAAGAGCCGGGTCAAGGTACGCATGCGGAGCGAATTACAGAATTTCTGCCATTTCTTGATGCCTTCTCCTTCGGTAGTGCTGTAAAGCATGTCTCCGGAAGTGTTGTACACGAGTCCGCTTTCTGTATCAAACAAACTGTTGGCCGTTTTCAGATTGTCGAGGATTTGTCGGTAGACTTGTTCTTGCCGGTCGAACCGGGGAGCGAGAATACCTTGGTCGGCCGAACAGGCTTCCGACATGGGAATGTCACCGAAAGCGTCGGCCAATATGCCGTACATCCAGCTTTGCAAGGTGAGGGATACGGCCTCATAGTTCGGTTCGGGGGAAGCCAGTTGGGCATTGAGCCGTTGGATTTCTTTGGCATTGTTGATCCATTTGTAGTAGGTGTTCCACGTTCCGTCGCCTCGGGAGTCTGTCATGTTCCACCATCCTACTCCGCTTGTGCCGTTATTGCTTACGAGGCATTGCATCAAAGGAAATGTGTAGTCGTAATAGCGGTTCCAGTTATAAGTGCCCATGTCGTAAAGAATCGGGTCGAGCAGAGTGCCGGGATTCACCTTTTCCATGCGTGTGGGGTCTGTATTCAGTTCATCGAAATCGGTACATGACGAGCAGGCAAAGCCGCTTAATACCATTCCGAGTGTGATATTTCTTAAAAGATTCGTTCTTTTCATTGTTTTTGTTCTTTAGAAAGTAAGATTGAGGTTGAAGCCGAAAGTTCTTGTAGTAGGCAGTGAGCCTGTTTCTATACCGGATACCATGGAACTGCCGTCCAGGGCTACGGATTCCGGGTCGAAGAGAGGATAGTCGGTGAAACACCACAGATTACGTCCGTATACGGCTATCGAGGCTTTTGAGAATGGAGATTTTTCCAAGACTTTCTTAGGGAGTTCGTATTCCAATCGGATTTCTCTGATCTTCAAGAAAGAGGCATCGAACGAGTTGGTTTCTACATTGGCTCTCCGATAATACTCCTTATAAAAACTTTCGATAGTTACCACTTTCGTGTTGGGAGAGAACGTTCCGTCGTCATTCCGTACCACGCCCGGTGCTATCATGTACATTCCGCTTTGAGGCGTGTAGCCGGCGGCGGCAATGCGCGGGTCGCTGGCATCCATATAATACTCCGTACCCAGAAGGCGCCCGTTCAGAGATTGTGTAAGTTTGCCTTGTTCCATCATTTTGTGGAATGACATGCTGTAGATTGTACCGCCTACTTGTCCGTCAAGCAGAATACCTAATTTAAAGCCTTTATAAGAGAACTCATTATACCATCCGGCTTTCCAGTCGGCATAGGCCGTACCTACATATTCGATTTCGTCGGCTTGTTCGGGTAGACCGTTGTCTCCGATAACCACGTTGCCCTCGGGGTCGCGTACCAGTTTGTAGCCCCATAAGTCTCCTGTGGTACCTCCTACACGTCCGATGATAGATGCGGTTCCCACAGTGCTGATGACTTGGTTTTCGTCTGCTCCTTCAGCCAGTGAAAGTATTTTATTGTCATTCTTCGACCATGTGAGCGTCGTGTTCCATCGGAAGTCGCGTGTCAGGACCGGCGTGGCCGTGATTTCCAATTCATATCCCCTGTTACGAACACAGCCGGAATTGATTGTGCCGCGGCTGTATCCTGTGGTCGGGTCGAGAGGAGCATCCAGAATTTGGTTTTTAGTACGATTATAGTAAAACGAGAAGTCTACACCTATTCGATTGTCGAACATACGGAAGTCGAAGCCGGCCTCGTAGTTCGTCGAGATTTCAGGTTTAAAGTCTTGATTGTATAAAGTGGAAGCCACTTCGGCCGACCCCGGAAAATTGCTGTTGTCGTAGTAAGCGGAGGTCTTATAAGGGTCGGTGTCGTTACCGACTTGGGCGAAAGAAGCCCTGAGCTTAAAGAAACTGATGGGGTCGGGCAGAGCAAATAATTCGTTCATGACGGCACTGGCGCTGACCGAAGGATAGAAGAAAGAACGGTGGTTACGGGGAAGGGTAGACGACCAGTCGTTGCGTCCTGTCACGTCGAGGAACAGTTTGGACTGCCAGGACAGGTTGGCGGTGAAATAAAGGCTGTTCAAAGCTTTCCGTCGGATGGTATTCACGACATTCGGATTAGAGATTCCGTTAGACAGCTTGTACACACCGGGGGTAATAAGTCCGTTGACGGAAGCCGACAGTAGGTCATAACGTTGTTGCATCATGTTGCCTCCTACGGAAGCATTGAGGTGGAATCCTCCGTCGTATGAATCATGATAGGTCAACAAGGCGTCGCTATTCAATTCGTAGTCGAAAACGTTTTCTTTCTTAAAGAACCCGTTGCGGAATACCACGTCGCTGATGGGACGATGCTGTTCGCGTTGGTCGGCCGAGAGTTATATGCCGGAACGTATCATGAAGTCGAACTTACTGCTTAGCTTCAGGTTGGCCGATACGGTAGAGACGACGTTATGTTTTTCCGAAGGATTCTCTGCTTCATACAGCGTGACAAAGGGATTACCGATGTAGCTACTGTAAGGTTGCAACTGTTCAAGTCCTTCCTGGCCCTTTTTCCACATGGGGCGCAGCCAGTCCAGATTCACGTTCGGATTCTGGAAGATGAGGAAGTAAGCAATGGAATTGCTGTTATATCCCAATGCGGGAGTGTTGTTGATTTTACGATAAGTATAGCTCGTTTTGAAGTTGACACGTAAAGCACGCGAGATTTGTTGGGCTGCCGATACCATGGCCGATACGCGTTGAAAGCCGGTATTGGGCAATATCCATTCGTTTTTGGTATGTGTGATAGAGGCTCTCAGGTTGCCCCGGTCTGATTTTCCGGTCAACGCTACGGAGTTGGTTAGGGTATAACCTGTTTGAAACAGGTCTTTCCGGTTGTCTTTGTAAGCCACCCAAGGAGTCGCAGCGTCGGCACGGCCTTGGTTCTCCGGAGAGTATTGATAGAACATCTGTCCCTCGAAACGCGGACCGAACGCGCTGCTGGTTCCACTGGTGCTGGGAGTTCCGTCCGGACCGGCACCGTATGAATAGTAATGTTGTCCGGCGTATGCCGTACCTTCCGCACCGATGTTTTTGGCTTGTCCTTGTCCGAATTCATATTGATAGTCGGGCCAGCGCATGACGTTATCCATACTGACGTGGGCGCTATAAGAAACGCCAAGCCCCTTTTTGGCATTGGCTCCCGATTTCGTGGTTACCATGATGACGCCGTTTGCTGCGCGCGAACCGTACAAGGCTGTGGCACTGGCTCCTTTCAATACCTGGATACTTTCGATGTCTTCCGGATTCAAGTCTGAGAAACCGTTGCCGTAGTCTACCGAGAGTTCGGCTGCATCTCCGACTCCGTAGGCCATTCCCGGGTTGGTCATCGGGCTGCTCAGGGGAACACCGTCTACGACTACCAAAGCATTATTGCCATTCGCATTCAGTGAAACATCTCCTCGCACGGATATCCGGCTGGTACTTAAAGGTCCTCCGGAAGAGATGATGCTCAACCCGGCCACTTTTCCTGTCAGAGCCGACGACCAGTTAGCTGGCATTGTACCGGTGATTTGGCTGCCTTCCACTTTCGTCGTGGCGTATCCCAGGCCTTTCTCGTCGCGTTTGATGCCTAATGCGGTTACCACTACCTCATTGATTTCTTCCGCGTCTTCCTCCAAATGAACTTGAAGAGCTTTATTGGAATATTCGATTTCTTGTGTCTTGAAACCTACATATTTCACCTCCAGGCGGTCCTTGGCTGTCAGCGTCCGTTTGCTTTCGAACGAAAACTTCCCGTCCAAGTCCGTGATGGCTCCTTCTTGACTGTTCTTTACCTTGATAGTGGCGCCCATTAACGGTTCACCTTTTGTGTCCGTCACTTGACCTCTCACCAAGCTTTGAGCCTGTATGGCATGGGTCGTCAGGCTACTGATAGCCAAGATAGCCATGCTCTTGCTCAATTTCGTTAAAACTTTAGTTTCCATTTTTTTCTATTTGCTATATGTATTTGAGTCGCTTTCTAAATACACTGCAAAGGAACTAAAGTCTTTTTAAGACACTGTAACGTTCGTTTTAAATGTTGGTTGCAATGCTATGTCATTCCTGTTAATACAAATAAAATCAGGTATATATGACATTTGAAAAAGAAAAAAGAGAAGTACGAGGAACTCCTTTCTGTACTTCTCTTTCTATTTATAGGTTGTGTGTTTTGTCTTCCTTATTCCTTGTAGCCCGCTATTTCAGCTATCTTTTTAGGGATTTCCGTGTTGTCGATACGTCCGGTGAATTCTTCAGCGCCGGCTCCTATAGCAAACACCGGAACATAGCCGTTGGAATGTCCTCCGCTTTGCCATCCTACCATAGCTTTCCGAGCCATGAGTTGCCGTGCTGTAGAGGCAATGATGTTTTCGCTTTCATACAAAGTCTTCGTGTCTTTGGCCACTCCTTCACAGAAATTCTCGTATGCTTTTTTGAGTTGCTCCGTTTCCCGGTCATCCAATGGTATTTGAGACCAAAATCCGAAGTTATCCTGTAACTGCTTGCGTACGAAGTCCCACGTGAACTTTTTGCCCTCTTTCTGGTGTTGTGCGGCTATCATTTTACTGAAGGCTCCCGCACTTTGTTTTTGGTATTTCAGCAGGTCGGTATGCAGTTCGTACTTACCTGTTCCCAAAACAATCCCTCCGGTCTCGTGGTCGGCTGTGATGATAATCAGCGTTTCGTCAGGATGCTGTTCATAGAACTCGTATGCCACTTTGATGGCATTGTCCATGTCTATAACCTCTTTAAAAGCTGTTGCTGCATCGTTGCTGTGGCAAGCCCAGTCGATTTTTCCGCCTTCCACCATCAAGAAGAAACCGTCCGTATCCTTTTGGCTGAGGAAATGGATGGCTGCCCGGGTAATATCCTGTAAGGTAAGGTCATTCTTTTGGCGGTCTATGGCGTAGGGGATACTGGTACGGTCTGCCTTGCTGGCCGTTTCGGTTTGCAACAGGAGCATTTTACCGGCTTTTTTTGCCTTTTTACGGTAGTCGGCATATCCTCGTGCGATGGTATAACCGGCCTCCCGGCATTGTGTGTACAAGTCTTTGGCTCCGCTCAGTTCATTGTTTTCCGGTTGCAGGAAATCGGAACCGGCATAGAAATCGAAACCGGCTGCTATGAGGTCTTTGCCGATTTGATGATACATGTTCCGGTCTTTTACGTGGGCATAGAAAGATGCGGGAGTGGCATGATCCACGGATACGCTTGTAGTGACACCCACGGCCTTCCCCTCTGATTTGGCCAAAGCGGCTATACTATTGATACGGGTGGTCAAGTCGGCCTTGACACCCAATGCTCCGTTTTTCGTTTTGTTTCCGGTAGCAAGGGCTGTGCCTCCGGCGGCAGAATCGGTTACCCCGTTCGTACCGGAATACGTCGTGACAAGCCCCACGTATGGAAATTGTGCAAAGCAGAGCGGTGATGTTCCGATACGTCCTTCCACGGCAGCCATATAGGTCTCCGTTCCGTTTACTTGGTTGACTCCCATTCCGTCACCGATAAAATAAAATACATACTTGGCTTTGCCCTCAGCCATTACGACCAGTGCCATACAAAGAACGGCACAAAGTGATAGTAGTCTTCTTCTCATGATGATGTCAATGCTAATAGTTGATGAGCCAAAGTTACGGAAAAATCGGTCTGATGCCCATATAAATTGGGATTATTTTCCGATGTGCGGCAGGGGAAGCCGCAGGGGTATGTCAAACCTGCGACAAAAAGGTTTTTCATGCCCAAGAGGCGTGTTGTTCCTTTTACGGCAGGCATTAAACATTTTTATTACAGGTTTATTGCCCGTGTCTGCATTATACCATAATTTTGCATAGATTATGTTATATTTGAGAGTTGGGGCAGAAAGTTTGCCGGAAGCATTTTTGTGGCGGACGGGGATATTTATATAAGGTAATAAGGTTATAAAGATTGTAGACATGGTAAAACAATGTACGATTTTGTTCGGTTGTCTGGCTTTGGGCGACTTCGTGGTGTGGGCCACGGGAGTAAAGTTGCCGGGCAGCATTATCGGTATGCTTCTCCTGACTGCCTTCTTGCAGATGGGATGGGTAAAGCTGCGTTGGGTCAAGGGTATCTCGGATTTCTTAGTAAGCAACATGGGCTTCTTTTTCGTTCCGCCGGGAGTGGCTCTGATGCTTTATTTCGATGTGATTGCCGCTGAGTTCTGGCCGATTTTCACAGCTACGGTGGTCAGTACGGTATTGGTTTTAGTTGTCACGGGACACGTGCATCAATGGGTAAGAAGACATGGAGTATTTAGAAAGTGATTTTTTCCTTATCGCGCTGACGTTCGGCGTGTATTTTCTGGCCAAACGTTTGCAGGCGCGTACAGGCTGGGTGGTGTTGAATCCCATCTTGTTGGCCATATTGGTCTTGATAGGCTTCCTGAAAGCTACGGGTATCTCGTACGAGACGTATGCCGGGAGCGCTTCCATCATCGACTTCTGGCTCAAACCGGCCATCGTGGCTTTGGGTGTGCCTTTGTATCTGCAACTCAAGAGTATCCGGCGGCAACTGATGCCGGTGTTGGTTTCCCAGTTGGCCGGTTGTTTTGTCGGCATTGTTTCGGTGGTATTGACCGCCAAATGGATGGGAGCCTCCGATGATGTGATTATCTCCCTTGCGCCCAAGTCGGTCACGACTCCTATTGCGATGGCCGTGACGGAATCGTTAAACGGCATTCCTTCCCTGACGGCTGCCATTGTCGTGTTGGTAGGACTGTTCGGAGCGGTATGCGGATTTAAGATTCTTCAGGTAGGGAGGGTGAAAAGCCCTATCGCCCAAAGTCTGAGCATGGGCACGGCTTCGCACGCCGTCGGGACGTCGCGTGCCATGGAATATGGGCGTATTTATGGAGCGTATGCCAGCTTAGGATTGATTCTGAACGGGTTGCTGACGGCTCTTTTTACGCCTTTGCTGTTGCATCTGTTAGGTATCGCTTGAGTCTTGTTGCAGAAAAGATGAAGGGAAGACATTTCGTTTGAGAATGCCTTCCCTTTTTGTTATTCCGGATGGTTTCGGAACCATCGTAGGAGCTTTCGGGTTTACGGATGCCGTATCGTGAATTTCCGGCTGTCGTTTGCTTGTCCGCACCGGGCTTTCAGAATGTACATGCCGTCGGGGAGTCCGCTGACGTCGAATGAAGTCGTGGATCCGTTCATGCCTCTTTGGGTAAGTTGCATGTTGCCTTGCAGGTCATAAATGTGGAAGTCCACTCTTTCCGGACCGTTGTCCAACAAGTAATGCACGTCGAGGCGGCGGTCGGCAGGTAACGGGCCTACGTTGAATGTGCCAGGCTCATCTTTCGGCGTGTCGCAGATACGGGTGGTACCGTCTGCGAGCTTCTTGATGTCTTCGGCATCCAAAGCATAATCGTATATCCGGAAGTCGTCGATGTAGCCATTGAACAGCGGGTCGGCAGCAAACTGGCTGCGTCCGATGTAGTTCAGCAACGGGTGGAAATCGGAGGGGCGCAAGGTGATGTCTTTTGAAGAAGCCATGAGTTCCCCGTTCAAATAGAGGCATACTTCTTCTTCTCCCATCGTGACGGCCAGATGTATCCACTCCTTGCGGTAAGCCGTGATTCGTTCGCCGTCTATTTGCTGTTCGTCTCCTCCGTTTCTGATGGCGAACCGTATCCGGCCGTCGTCCGAACGCACGGTGAGGAACATATATTCGTCTTCCCCGTTGCCGAAGTCGAAAATGCGTTGCCAATCGTTACCGCCTTCCCAATAAATCCACGTTGAAATGGTGGTTTCCGCATGGTCGGCCACGTTGGTCGGCAGTTGTACGTACTGGGCGGAACCGTCCAGAGACAAGGCATACCGGCCGGATTTGCCTTCGGTGTATACGCCGTCTTCCGGCATGGCTCCATGGCGGATGTTAAGCGTCGTGTCGTGGACGTTTTCTTCAAATTCATAGCGTGCGACGAGGGCATCCGTTGGGGCTACGGTCGCACTTGCGGTTGAGGACGCCAGGGAAGTATTCACCGAAGCGTCTACCGTCTTGACAGTGTAATAATATGTCTTTCCCTCTTCAGCCTTGTTGTCCACGAAAGCCGTATCGGCCACGTAGCGTGCGATTATCTCGTAACCGTCCTCCGGGTTGTCCGAACGCAGTACGGTGTAAGTCGGGTCCGTGGCGTCAGCTTTGTCCCAGGTCAGAAGGACGGAAGAGGCACGGCTTTCGGCTTTCACGCCGGTCGGAGCGTCTATGTCCCGTACACGGGGTCTGACACCGGTCCGGATGAAGCGCCAGAGTTGTGAAGGACTTTCTTCGTCCGGTTCGGCTTGTACGATTTTGTCCCCCGATGTTTTGAGGCACAGCGAACTGTGGCGGTTACGGATGCGGAACCACCCGTCGCCGGCATATTCCAGATACCATTGTTGGTTCGCACTCTTGCCGTTGGCGTATAGGATGACTTCGGCTCCGTCGTCCATCGAATAGTTGAGTACGTCGAGCGTCTGGCTGGAAGTGACGGAGAGTATTTGGTGGTAGCTGAAGTCTCCCCCGATACGGGCATCTACCGGATTCACGTGCCATTGCAACGACTTCTTGCCGGTGGAGTAAGTAGAGGAGGTGAGGCTACCGTTCTCGTTGTCCAGCAATTTTCGGCTGCTTTTGTTGATTAACACGTAGGTACCGTCCACTACGGGTTGCACGTCGTCGCCCCAAGTGATGCTTACGACCTGTTCGGCATTGGTCTGTCCGTCCTGGTAGCTTCCCGGCTCTCCGCCCGGCAACTCCATGACGTATTCCCGCTGTGGCCCGTGTCCGTCGAAGAACACGTCGCGCTCTTTCGAGAGGAAACGGTAGGAAGTGGTGACGGCCTGCCGTTCGGACGTTCCGCCGAAGGCCTGTACCTTACCGTTCGGCGCACGGTAGACCGATGCTGCCGTCCAGTTGGGGCGATGCTCCGCGTATGCCAGCCGTTCGCCGTGGCTGGCCTTGCAGAATTCGCCACGGGCATATTCGGCCGGTCCCCACCAAACGCCGGTTTGCATGCCGTATTCCATGCCCACCATGGCCTCCATGACGTTGTGCATCTCGTCGGCCGTGGCATGTTTGCCGTCTTCCCTTACCGTGGTGAAGAATTGGGCGAAATTGTCGAAACTGCCGGCCAACTGGTGGGTGTTTCCTTCGTCCAACCGGTCTTTGAGGGCATTGTACCATGGCAGTGCCTGGTCGCAGTTCAGTGTGTTCCCTCCCGAAATGCGGATGTGGTCAAAGCGAGGGTTCTTGCGCAGTTCGCCTGCGATGTTATAGAAGTCTTCCTGCGTGCCTTGTCCCCATCCGTAATCGGGTTCATTGAACGGTGAGATGGATACGACCTCGTATCCCGCTTCTTGGAAATAGCGTGTGGTGACATCCATGAGCTGTGCCCAATGTTCCGCATTGCCGTTATACCATGGGTCGACCGAAGGATGGTCGCAGTTCAACATCAGTTTGACATCCGGCTTGCAAAAGCTCAGCAGACGGAGCCGTTCGGTGACAGCGTCTTTCTGTTCTTGTTGCAGGTCGCCGTCCACAATCGGATAAGTGGGTTGGAAAGAGGCTCTGACGATGGATACATTGTCTTTTCCCATGAAAGCCACGCAGCGGCGTAAGTTGTATTCGTGCATCCAAGCCATGTCACCGCCCCATTCCACTTCGCGTACGATTCCCTTTTCGGAGAGTTTGAAAGGGATGACGCGGTCTGCCGTGGGGTGAGGCTCCAGATTGCTGCTTGAACTGAAATTCTGTGCAAAGGTCGGGAATGTATTCCAACTGACCATCATGATTGAAATCAGGCGTAATGTTTTGCTTTTCATTGCTTGAAGTATATTGGATTGCAGTGGCAAAGAAAAAGATTTTTGCTGATTTAGGCAAGCGAATGGCTGGTTTTTTATGGGGGGAATAGAAGGCATTGTAAAGGAAAGCCTCGTTCTAAAATCGTTCTGCGCCAAACGGGAAATCAATCTCAGCAGAATGAAAAATCGTTTGGCTTAGATTGATTTTCCATTCTGCGCCAAACGATTTGTATATTTCATTGTAATGATATACAGTGTGTTACAAAGAAGTGCTTCTATTTCTGATTGTCATTTTATTTCTTGACAACTTTTTCAATGTAGCTGTGTTCCGGTGTGTCCACCCTCACCACGTAGATGCCGGAAGCCCAAGCAGACGTGTCGATATTCCCGCCACGGTTCTGGCGATACAGGATTTGCCCGTTGCAAGCCGTGACACTGGCGTAGCGGATGTCTTCGCCGCATGAGAGGTGCAGCCTGTCGCAGAAAGGGTTGGGATGTATGCGTAGGTTTTGGGACGTACTTTCTTCCACACGGTCGGGACTTCCCTTTTCCGTGCCGAATTGGTAGGTGCCCGATTGCAGTTCTATCACGGCCTTTCCGTCCACTATGCCTTTGAGGTTCACGCCTTCGGCTTCTTCTGCGGGTTTCCCACTTTCGGTGATGTCGTCCGTCTCGTCTTGCACGGGCAGGTAGAGCGTGGCCGTGGTGTTGGCCGGGACAGTGGCCGTATAGCTGATACGTCCGTCCTCTTTGTATTGCCATTCACTGCTGATGCGCCCGTATCCGGACAGATGAGATGCCTTGGCCTGCGTGATGCGTTTTTGTCCGGTGGGGAATTCGGACCGGAAGTCCGGCGTGGGTTGCAGGATGATGTGTTTGAATCCGGGTTGTGCCTCGTCGGCCTCGATGCCGCCTACGTAACGGAACATCCATTCCGACACTACGCCGTAGGAGTAATGGTTGAAGGAGTTCATGATCCACGGGTGTTTGTTGAATCCGCCGTCCTTGGTGTAGGAGTCCCAGCGTTCCCATATCGTCGTGGCTCCTTGGTCTACGCTGTACAGCCACGATGGGTTCTCGCGCTGCAGTAGGAGGCCGTAGGCGAGGTCGTCCATACCTTCTGCGCTGAGTGTTTGGTTCAGGATACTCGTGCCGAGGAATCCGGTGCTCAGCTTGTAACCGTTGTCTGTGATTTTTTTGCGCAGCACTTCGCGGGCTTTCCCTATGGCGGTTTCGGGTAACAGACCGAACTTCAAGGCCATCAGGTAAGAGGCTTGCGTGGACACGGTCGGCAGGCCGTCTTCGTTGAGGTAACGGCGTTGGAACTCTTCTTTGATGTTATCGTAAAGTGTGGTGTACTTCAGGGAGTCCAGATGAAAGCGGTCGGACTGCGCCTCGCTCAGCACACCGGAAATCTTGCTCATCAATTGGGCCACATAGGCATAATAGCATACGCTGACGTAACGTCCGTCCGTGGTTTCGTAAGAGAGCCAGTCACCTGTGGCCGTGCCGGCGCCGTTGTATTTGAAGCCTCCTCCGCTTTGTGTGGAGAGCCAGTCCATGTAGAGGCTCATGGAAGCGTAACTTTCGCTCAGGACACATTGGTCTCCGGTCATGAGATAGACGGTCCAAGGTACGATGACCCCGGCATCGGCCCATCCGGAGTTGCCGAAGCCCCAGAAGTTGCAGAACGGCGCGATTTCCGGATATGCCCCATCTTCGCGCTGGCTTTGGCGCAGGTCGTTCAGCCATTTGCGGTAGAAGGCGCGCGTGTCGGTATTATAGGAAGCCGCGCGTGCGAACACTTGTGTGTCGCCCGTCCAGCCAAGGCGTTCGTCGCGCTGTGGGCAGTCGGTGGGCACGCTCAGGAAGTTGTCGCGTTGACTCCAGATGATGTTGCTGTAAAGTTGGTTCACGTCCGGATGGTTGGTTTCAAACGTGGCCAATTCATCAAGGTCGGAGCCGACGAACTCTCCCGTAAGCTTGCTGATTTCCACATCCGAGGTGGTTGTTACCTCACAGTAACGGAAGCCGAAGAACGTGGTGGAGGGTTGGAATGTCTCGCCGTCTTCCGTTCCTTTCAGCGTATAGTGCAGGGTGGCTTCCGCCGTGCGTAAGTTGTAAGTGTAGAGGCTTCCGCCCGGTCCGTCATTGGCTCGGTCGGCAGCTCCTGTGTCGTTCAGCATTTCTCCGAACTTGAAGCGGAGTTTCGTGCCGCGTTGTCCTTTGGCGGTGAAACGAACCCAGCCGGTCATGTTCTGCCCCAGGTCGAAAAGGGCCGTTTCACCGGCTTTCAGCCGGAGTGTCTCCGTGCCTTCCAATGTGCGGACCACGTTGATGGTTCCGTAAGTGGTGCCGGAGGCTTTCGTACCTTCATATACAGTGATGCTCCGGGGGGGGCGGCGCAAGAAATCTCGCACCTTGACAGTGGGGCCGCGGAAAGCTGTGATTTCTCCGTTGAATTCAGTGTTTTCAGTTGTAGCGAACCATTGTGAAGCATCATATCCGGGAGTGCTCCAGGCACTTTCACGGCGTGCGTCATACGTCTCACCGTTATAGATGTCTCCTAAAATGACGGGACCACAGTAGGAACTGCTCCAGTCCGTTCCGGTTACGATGTTTTCTATCGTGCCGTCTTCGTATTCAAGCCTTAGTTTGGCAATGAATCCGAGCGAGGGGGAACCGTACATGCCATGGGCGATGGCGCCGCCCCACCAGCCGTTGCTCACTTGTGCGCCGACTGCGTTTTCGCCTTCTTGTATAAGAGGGGTCACATCGTAGGTCATGTAGTTGATTTCTTTTCTGTAGTCGGTCCAACCCGGTTTCAGTTCGTCATACATGGTCGTGCCGTCTTGTCCGACGCGTTTTCCATTAATGAACAAATCGAATACCCCAAGAGCGGATGCGTAGATTTTAGCCGATTTCACCGTGCTTTTTGCCGTGAAGACCTTGCGGAAAAGAGGGATGCCTTTTTCTGTACCGGTCTGCATGGCACAAGTCTCTTCGTAAGTGGAGTGTACGCACAGCATTTTGCTTCCTTCCTTCGTCACCACGGTACCGTCGCTGAATGCCATTCCGCTTCCCTCGAAATCCTCGGAAAAGGTCACGGTACCTTGTGTGCCGTCCTCTTCATCGTAGGTGGTCACTTTGATATTGTCATAATATGCCATTTCGTCCATGGTCAGGTCGTGGTAGGTGCGGAAGCCGACAAGTCCGTTTTTCAGTCGGCCAGAGGTGTCGGTATAGGTGTCCACAAGTGCCCCGTCGATATAGGTCTCTACGGTTGTGCCTTTCACCTTGATGGTCAGATGGTGGAGCGAGCCGGTGAGTTCGGCTTTGGTGAAAAACTTACCTAAATCGGCATCGTTGGAACTGAACGTACCGTTTGTTTTCACATGACGGCGCAAGAACGGCGTATCTTTATCGCGTACATTGATGCCCCACAGGTGGAAATTGTCCGTGTCGTAGCCTGAGAAGATAATGCCTGCGTTGTCACGTTCGATGAGGAAATCCAAATCGAGCGCATATACCGCTGGAGTGTGCATGGGACTGTACCAGGAATAGGAGGCTTCGATGAACAGGCGTCCGTCCTTGATTTGTCCTGTAGTAAAAGGATTGTTTTCGTCCGAGAAGTCTTCGTGAAGCAATATTTTCGGATTCTCTCCCTCTAAGTCGGTTACGGTAAAGTTGTCGAAATAAGCACGTTCCGTATCATTGTAATTGTTTAGGGCACGGTCCTGGCGGATGCCTACCGTACCGTATCCGTAATCTCCTCCGTCGGGATTCGTACGGGTGTCGATCAATACGTCGTCAATGTACGTACGCGCCACGTTGCCGTCCACTTCGATGCGCAAGTGATAGGTCTTATGCAGTTGTACGTCGATGAATGGGCGTAGGTCTATCTCTGCCAGACAGGTCGCGTCCGTGAGGTTGGGGCCGCGCCAGATATGGGGACGGAAACGGGGATAACCGGCTTCGAGATTCACTTGCCACATATAGTAATGACTGTGCTCGGCATTCGAAGCGAAAATGATACCGGCTGAAAGGTTTTCTATCTCGAAATCCGTTTCCACGGAATAGTGCGTGATGACGTTTTCGGTTGAGGATAGAGGAGTATCCGTCGCTTTAATCCAACGTGCGCCGTCCCATCCGCTGCCGAGCAACCCGGTTTCAAAATATGCTTCTTCGGACGAAGTGGATTCGCGTCCTTTGTTGTCCCATACGGTCACAGTCCAATAGTAACGGGTGGAGGGAGACAACTGGTTGCCGCCATAAGGCACGTCTATCTGGCGGTCGGATTCGATTCGGCCGGAGGTCCATACTTGTGTGGTGTGCGCAGCATCGGTGAATACGGAAATCTCGTAGGCGGTTTGTCGGATGCCCCGTTCATTGTTTGCATCCATCATCCAACTGAACATGGGTTTTTCCACATCGATACCTACAGGGTTTTTCACAGCTTCCGTACGTAGCCTTTCCACTTCCATGGCATAGGTGGAGTGCATGCCCAAAAGGCCGATGGCACACCATAAAACGGCATGGCGGAACAACGAAAGAAGTCGTGTGCGGTCTTGCATCCAGTTCATTGTCGGGCGTTTTGGGGCATGTCCCGGAAAGAATGTGCCGGGAGAGGTCCGGCGTTGGTCTTTGTCTTGTTTCATGATATCATTATATCTAAAAATGTTTTCGGGGGCAAAGCTAACGGGATCCAGGCAAAGACGGGGGGAAAGGATTGCCAAAAGGGTGGAAAATTGCGGCAAAGTGTATTTTTTAGGGAGATACGCACTTGTCATGCCTGATTTCACATGTCCGGTTTGTCCTGGAACTGGCTGGGTGTTTGGCCGTATTCCTCCTTGAAGCACTTTGCAAAATACTTCGGGTCGTTGAAGCCTACGGCGTAGGCGACTTCGGACACGGTCATGTCGGCTTGCCGTAGCAGGCGGCAAGCCGACCGAAGACGGATATTCTTTACGAAATCCATCGGGGTGAGTCCTGTCATGGCTTTGAGTTTGCGGTTCATGGTCGATTTGGAAAGTTTGACTTCTGCGGCGAGGCTGTCCAGATTGAAGTCGCTGTCTGTGAAATGGTTTTCTACAGCCTTCATCATGTTTTCCAAAAAGGTTTTGTCCCGATTCTGGTAGGGGAGGACATTGCGGTCTGTATCCGGTGCGTGCAGGAATTGTCGGCTGCGTTGGCGGTATTGCAGAAGTAGGTTGTCGATGCGGGCGGTGAGTACGCGGATGTCAAAGGGTTTGGTCAGGTAACCGTCCGCTCCGGCTTCGTAACAGGCCGCATGAGTGTCGTCCGTGGCTTGTGCCGTGAGGATGATGACGGGAATATGGCTGGTGGACAGGTCCTTTTTCACCTCTCGGCAGAGTGTCAGGCCATCTGTGCCTGGCATCTTCAGGTCGCATACCATCAGGTCTATATTTTGGTTTTGGAGCTGAGAGAGTGCCTGTCTTGCGTCGTGGGCAGTTATGATGTGGTAGCGTTGTCCGATTAAACGCCCGATGGAATCGGTGATTTCAGCGTTGTCGTCTACGATAAGTATGGTCGGACGCAACCTTGCGGACGAGGTATGCGTGAGTCCGTCGGCTGACGGTCGTGTCGTATCCTCATCCGGATGGTTCACCATTGGTGGATGGCAGATTTCTTCTGGTCGGTAGGCCGTTTCTTCTAACGGCAGGTCGATGGTGAAACGGCTGCCCTTGCCTGGTGTGCTTTGCAAGTCCAATGTGCCGTGGTGCAGGTAGGCTAATTCTCGTGTCAAGGACAGCCCGATGCCATTCGATTCGGTTCCGTTGGCTTGAGGGGCGCGGTAGAATCGGGTGAATATTTGGGTTTGTTCTTGGGCGGAGATGCCGATACCTTCATCCCATACTTCTAACCGTAAGTGTTTGCCATCGTCTTTCTTTGCAGTACGTAGCCGTATGCCGACGTTATGGTGGGATGGTGTGTACTTGACGGCATTGGAAAGAAGATTGAATACCATTTCTTCCAATTTGTCCGCATCATAGAATCCGTAAATTTCCTCAGGGCAAATGTCCAGGTTAAAGTCAATCTCTTTTTTGCGGGCCAGTAACGTGAAGTCCGTTTGCGCAATGTGGCGTATAAAAGCCGCCACATCACCGTAGCTTGCCTGTAAGGACAGGCTTTTCTGCTCGGCTTTCCGGAAGTCGAGTACTTGACGGATGAGCCTTTTCAGGCGGAGGATGTTGTCGCGCAAGCCACGGGTTATAGGGGAACCGGAGGGATTGTTTTGTTCGATTTCATCGGTCAGGCAGGACAGGACGGTGAGCGGAGTGAGCAGCTCGTGGGAGACGTTGGTGAAGTATTCCAACTTTGTCCGGGCGATTTCTTCGCGTAACAGTTGTGCGTTCTTTTTGTGCAGGTGCTTGGCGTAAAGGCGGAAACCGCATACGCACAAGAGAAGAAGCATGACGGCATAGGCTATATAAGCTGTCCAGGTTTCAAACCATCGGGGTTGTTTGACAACCGTATAAGTGGTGCTTGGGCCTGTAGTGTGCCCGTTTTCGTCCATGCCCCAGACCTCTAATGTATAGGTTCCTTTAGGCAGACGGTCGTAGAAAGCCGTGTGCACACCGGCTCTGAGTTGTATGGGTGTCCGGTCCAAACCGGCAAGCCGGTATGCCATGCGGATGTTTCCGGAAGAAGAATATGTGAGGGAAGAAAACCGGAACTCGATGCGGGAGGCTTCCGGTGGCAAGACAATCAGCCCGCTGTTCCATGAAAATCCTTCGCAAGGATCGGTCTGCATGCTTTTGTCTTCGATACGTAAGTCCGTGAGGAATATCTTGTCCGGCTTTATTTCTGGTTGCGGTTTGTCGGTACGTATGGCGATGAATCCTCCGTGGCCTCCGGCGTATAACAGTTTTTTATGTCCTGTACACGATGCGTTGTTGCGGAAAGCATATACGGGGACATGCTTGTCTTGTGTGCTGTAAGTATGCCGGGTACGCCTTTCCGGATTATATCGGATGACGGTACTCGGCGTGACAAGCCATAAGTCTTTGCCGATGGCTTCCAAATGGAGTACCGGGGACATGTCAGGCAGACCGGACATGGTGTGGTCCGACCATTTGGAAGCCTTTGGATAGAAACTGTAGAGGCAACCCAGTTCCGTAGCCATCCAAAAGTGTCCGGTGCTGTCGCAGCAAAGGTGCCGGATGCGATCGTGTGGGGACAAGGGTAGTTTATAGCGGGTTGTAGGGCGGATTCCGGTAGGAGAGGTACGCATGCAAGAGAGCCTGCCGGTGGCATCACTTACCCAAATCCTGCCTTGTTTGTCTTCGCAAAGGGCACTGACGTTTCCGGGGAGGTTTGTGACTGCGGCGAGAGGATGGCCGTCCGGTTTGAATACGAAAAGTTTTCTTTCTGTCATGACCCATAGACGGCCAACCGCGTCTTCAAGTATCCCGGTGACATGACCGGTTTCAGCCCCGTCGTGGGCTATAAGTAACGTATCGGTGAAAAGTATGTCCATACCCAGCCGTTGTGCCCGGAATACGGTCGGGACAAAAGCTGAGGCGGTCCATACCGTGTTGGGAGAACGGGAACGGGCGATGAAATTGATTTCCACATTCCTTTTTTGGGAATAGGGATGGAGGTTGTAGGTTCCGCTATCTGGGTCGTACAGCCCGATGCCGTTGCGTTCTTGATTGAACCATAGTACATCGCCTTCATCTTCGTGCATGCAGTTGATGTTGGCATCAAATCCTAATGCTTCTTTGATGAAAGGCAAGCTGTGTCCCGATAGCTCTTCCGGACAGAAAGATATATGATAGCCCGCATCGAATGCTCCTAACCAAAGGTTCCCTTCCCGATCTCTCAATAAAGTGGAAAACATCCGGTTGCGGTCGAAAGGGACGGATGTGGTCGAGGAATGCAATATGCCGTCAGTGGGACGGTCGAAGATACGCAAGGCATTGTAGGAGAGTATCCAAAGTTGTCCGTTGTGCCCGTCTTGTTCTATATCGAAGAAAATGTCATCTGCCACGTTCTGGTGTTCGTACATGTCTGCGCCGTTTCGTTCGGGATAAAAACGGAAAAGTCCATCGCCCCATGTACCTAACCAATAATGTCCATCGCAATCTTGAAACAAAACAAAAGGAATGTTGGCATTTCCTATGGTCGGATAACCGATGAAATGGTCTTTTTCAGTATCCCATCGGAATAAACCTTTACCCCAGGTCAATATCCATAAGTGCTGGGCGTGGTCTTCATAGATGGAAGTAACGGCGGCTTTCAGGTCATATCGTTGAAGGATATGCAACTGTTCGTCGCATCGGTACAAGGCTTGTGCCGTGGCAATCCATAACTGCTGTTTTTTGTCAGTGTACACATATTTGATTTCCGTACGGCAAAACGTGCCATTCAGGACGGGTACCCATTTCCATGTTTGTTTGTCGAATAGGTTCAGTCCGTTTTGTGTACCGATGAATACGCGGTGTTCCGTATCGGTAATCAACGTAATGGAGTTGTCCGTCAGTAGGTCGGGATGTAAGGGATCGGATTTGAACACTATGGTTTCGTATCCGTCATAACGTGCTACCCCATGGGTTGTGCCAATCCATATCATGCCTTCGCGGTCTTGATGAAGGGAAGTAATTTCTCTTGAGGGAAGCGAAGAGGCAAAGGGAAGAGGAATGACCGAGTAATCCCGTGCGTGTAGGGTAAGGAACGAAAGGAACAATCCGGACCACAGGAACGTGAGGAATATGGACTTACAGCTTTTCATGTAGCTTAATTTATACAAAGTTACGAAAAGAGACGGGATGGGTTGCATGTTTGGGCGAAAAATCCTTTCTTTTTTAAGTATATGCCAATGCCACGCCGATTAGCGTGGCATTGGCTGAAAGTAATTCGTTTAATAGATATCTTCTCCGATACCGCCGGGGCCGCAGATGCTTATGGGAACGAGTTCCATATAATCTAAAGAGAAGCCTCCGCTGGTGGCACTGGACAGTACGGAACGTAAGCGTATCGTATGGTGTTTGTTGGGCTGTACTTGCACTTGGCAGATTTTCCGGCGCAACAAGTCATTCTGATTGTAAAAGATAACGCATTTAGACGGGTCATAAGCCGGAGTTGTGGTAGTGCCGCTTCCTCCGAAGTAATAGTAGACTCCTTTGGGAGCGCTGTAATAACCATTGTTTTTCATTGTCCGGGCGTTTTCCTGTAGCTCTTCTTCCGTATAAATTCCCGAAGCACCGTCTTTTTCGCTCCTTAGGCCGTTCCAACCGTTGTAAAGCCCTCCGATGTTAGGCGCGTCGGCTTTGTCACGCATGTCAATCGGGAGGCCTTGGGGTATTCCGTCCACGTAGACCTGTCCGATACCACGACTATCCAACGCGCAATAACCGAGACGGAGCTCGTACTCTCCGGGAGGAACATTCGGCAGGCGGAATGTCACGTCATAACTCGTGCCTAACACGGCGATGTCGTCTCCTTGATAGTTGGACCAATAGATTATCGGGCGTTTCACGATGAACATGGTATTCTCGCTGAAGGTTATGTTTTTCAGATAGCCGGGAGGGAGGTAATAGTTGAATCCTCCGCCTTCCGTCCCGTCCTCGCTGTTGTCACCGCTATTGTATTCTTTGAGGGGATTGCCGCACAACCGCATATTGTTGTTCGTCAGTTCCGGCCACAGAAGTTGGAAATCTATTCGCATCCGAGTGTTCATGATGGTGTTACGCATCGTAGGATCGTATGCCACCACGTCGTCGATGTAATAGTAAGCTACGTTCAAAGAGAAGTTCTCTTGTTCCGGAACGGTCAGATGGGCGCCCCGGATTCGTTCGTAATTGTTGTATTGGGAAGCATGGCAATGGTTGACATAAAACTCGGAGGGATATTCGACTGCCGGATCTACCGGACGGTACACCTTTTCCAATTTGATGGTAGAGAAGTCGAGCAGCGTGCTGACCCAGTCCGTCGGGTCGGCGTATGCGGTATGGATGCCGATGGTGTTTACCAGTTTGGCGGTGCTGCTGAACAAACGGTCGATGATATGGTAAGAAAGGAACATGTTCAACGGGTTATACGGGTGGGTCAGTGAACCTTTGTTCCAATAGAGTTGTTTGTATGTTTTATCAGAACCCGGAGCTGTCTGGTTCAGGCCGAAAATGGCTTCCGCGTCCGCTCCACTGTATTTTTCCACGGCCAATTCGTAAAGGGCATCAATCTTTTCGTCCATGGTCATGCTTTCGTTGAAGCGGTCGGGGTATCTCTCATACAGGTCTTTGTCCGGTACGATGAGAAGAGTAAACCCACTGTAGCGGTGGTCTGGGAGTTTGGCTACGTAATCTTCATTTCCGATGCGCATGCTTTGGGTGAAAGGGGCATACTTCCCTTTTTCCTGTTCGTATTCTTCGTCGCGGTAACGGTATAAAGAGTCTATCAGTCCCGTTCGCCGGAGGGCTTCATAATAAATCTCGAAATCCTCGTGGTACTCGTCCAACAGCGTAGACCCCAAGCTGGTATTGGGTACCAGAACGCGGTCGACCGGATGTACCACACCGTTTTCCACGGAGTCGTTTTTCAGCTCGTTGATGATGGCGGCTCGGCGGTTGACGATGGTCAAGGCCATTTGATTGGCATCCAGCGTATCCCCTTTGCTTTCGAGAATGACAGGTAAGTCCAGTTCGTTGTTTTCCTGTTGCGTTTCGGGCAAGTCGTAAGTGTACATGATTCTTTCTATGATGCAGGCTCTCAACAGCGTATCGCAGAATGAGGCGGGAATGTCTTCCACAGATGCATATCCTTTCTCTTTCAGAAAGGCTTCCACGCCCGCATTGGTCGCAGGAAAGAAGGTGCGTGAGCCACGGCTTCCCAGAAAGTCCATTTTTCCGGCCCGTTCCGCAATGCGTTTGAACAGGCTGAAGTTCTCATGTTCGGTTAGAAAATCACTCATCATTTCACCTGTGAAGGTGTAATAGCTTTCCGCCGGCATGTCATCGCTGCAACCGGTGAATAAGTTTGCCTGTCCTGCCAGAAGCAGGACAGTGCAAACGAATTTTGAGAGTTTTGACAGATGTTTCATGGTCTCAAAAAGATAGGTAATCAGGTTAATTATATGGTTTTGTTCTTTTCAGATTTACTTCAGGTCGAGACCGACGGAAGCCTTTTTCACACCCTTGCCTTTAACGGTCAATGTGAGCCGGCCTTTTTCTTTCCCGCTTTTCACGACCGCCATGGCACGGCCTTTCCAAGCCTTGCGTTCCGGAGCGGTGTAAGCCGTGCAGTCTTTCAAATCGGCGCTGCATGTAGCCAGTAGTGTGCCGGAACCTTGGAGTTCGAATGTCAGCAGGTTGTCGGCATTAGGCACTACCCGTCCTTGCTTGTCCGTGATTTCAGCTATGACATAAACCAAGGACTCGCCGTCGGCCGAGATTTCCGTGCGGTCGGCTGTCAACCGGATGCGTGCCGGTTTTCCGGCTGTTTCCAAAGTTCGTGATTCCGTCTCCCGGCCGTTTTCCACACCGACGATGCGCAAGGTACCCGGTGCGTAGGGCAAGGTGAAGATGGCTTTGAATTCCTGCGTTCTCGTGGTCGGCTTCTCACCGATAAGTCGGTCGTTCAGGTAGAGGCGCACGGAAGGATAGTGTGAGTAGACCTCCACGTCGATGTCCTTTCCTTCATGTCCCGGCCAGTTCCAACTTTCCCACGTCGGCCATACCGACCACAAGGTTTCTTTGATTTCACCGTAATAACCCGTAGGTTCCTTTACGGCCATGTAGAGTTTCTTCTCTGGGTTGAATAGCATTTCCCGGTAGTAGGAAATCGGTTTGCGCAATCCGGTCAGGTCGATGTCGCCGCAATAGGCACCATGCCACGGGAACTGGTTGCGGTGGTAATGTTCACCCTCCGACTCTCCTTTATAATAGAAGCGTCCGATACCCGATTCGCCGAGGTAGTCGATAGCCGTCCACACGAAGTCTCCGATGATATAGGAATGGTCGTTGACCCGTGCCCAGTTGGCGAATGCGTCGCGCGGGTAAGATTCCGTCTGCATCATGATGCGCGAAGGGACGCGTTCGTGGTCCGACGGGCCTTTGTGCATCATGTAGTTGTAACCCACGATGTCATGCGCGGCAGCCAACGGGTCGTAGATTTCCCAATCTTTGTCCCATGCCGCAAGGGCGGATGTCACCGGGCGGCTGGGGTCGAGGCGGCGTACATGGCCTGCCAACGCGTATGCCGTAAGGACAGCCTCGGGCGTTTTACGCTCGATGATTTCGTTCCCAATGCTCCAACAGAAGATAGACGGATGGTTGCGGTCGCGCAGTACCATGGATTCGATGTCTTTCGTCCACCAACGGTCGAACAGGATGGAGTAGTCTTTAGGGGTTTTGGCCGACCGCCATCCGTCGAACGATTCGTCGATGACCAGAAGCCCCAAGTGGTCGCACGCATCGAGGAATGCTTCGGCGGGAGGATTATGCGAGGTGCGTACGGCGTTGAATCCGGCCTCTTTCATCAGTTGTGCCTTACGCCATTCCGCATCGCGGTAGGAGGCGGCACCGAGCGGACCGTTGTCGTGATGCACGCATCCGCCGTTCAGTTCTATGGCTTTACCGTTCAGGATGAGGCCTTTTTTAGCACTGTATTCCACATGGCGCACCCCGAACGTAGTGGTGACCGTGTCGGCCGGTTCTCCGTTGGTCGGTACGAGGCAACATACCATCCGGTAGAGGTTCGGTGTTTCAGGACTCCAGAGCTTGGCGTTTTCAAAAGGGAATTGCAGTTTGACTTTGCTTGTCCGGTTCGCTTCAAGGGTGACAGTTTCTTTTTGTGTGAGAATGGTGTGGCCGTCCAATTCGGTGACCGTGCAAAGCAGTGTGGCCGGGAGGTCTTTATCGCGGTTGGCGAGCGTGGCTTCCACTTCCACCTGCGTTTTCCGATTCACTTGTTCGGTGGTGATGCCGATGCCCCACGGTTCAAAATGTGCCTTGGGGGTACGGATAAGTTTCACGTTGCGGTAAATGCCGGAACCGGTGTACCAACGGCAGTTCTTCTGTCCCGAGTTGTCCACACGCACGGCAATGACATTCTTGCCCGCTTTGAGGTAAGGCGTGATGTCGTGGTAGAAAGACGAATAACCGTAGGGACGTATGCCGAGATTATGTCCGTTGACGAATACTTCCGCATTCATGTAAACTCCTTCGAAATAGAGGGTGGTTTCGGGACGTCGGGAGTCCGGTACGAAATCGAATGTCTTGCGGTACCAACCGATGCCGCTGGGATAATACCCTCCGTCGTTACCGGCCGGATTAGCCTCTTCAGGACGGCCTTCAATGCTCCAGTCATGGGGCAGGTCCAACGTGCGCCAGTGGTTGTCGGCGAAGTCCGGACGTGAGGCTGCGGCGGTATCGCCTAAAAAGAAATTCCAGTTTTCGTTGAAGTTCACTTCCCGGTTTGAACGTGCACCGTTCGGAATGGCAAGCTCGTCTGCACGGGAGTAGCGGGCGGAAGCCGGAAGGGCGTTTCCGATTCCGAATGCGAAAAAGAGGGCGGCCATCCACTTCAACCGGATACTCCGATGTGTACGTAAGTTCGTTTTCATTTGAATCTGTATTTTTATGTGTTTTGATTGATTTGCTTACAAAACTATATGAAAAGAAGGATACGGAGGGATAAAAAACTGCCAGAAAGGGGGTAAAATCCTATTCTGACAGTTTTTTATCCCTCTTTTGTGATTGGTCTCTGCCTGTTACGGTTTTATTTTTCTTTCTCTTGGTATTCGCGGGGTGTCAGTCCGAACTCTTCTTTAAAGCACTTGGTGAAATATTTAGGTGAAGAGAAGCCTGTGGCGTAGGCTATTTCAGCGATGTTCCGGTCGCGGCGTGAAAGCATCTCGCAGGCGTACTTCAGCTTGATGTTCCGGATAAATTCCAAAGGCGTAAGTCCGGTCATGGCCTTCACTTTGCGGTGGAGGGTGGATTTGGATACATTCAAATGGCCGGACAGTTGTTCCAAATCGAATCCTTCTTCGGCCAAATGGGTGTGGATACAGTCTGCCATGTCCTGAAGGAACCGGGTGTCGCCGGAAGAATATTCCAGTTCGGCCAGACGGACGTGGTCTTCCATCCTGAAAGCCTGTTGGCGGTTCCGGTAGGTGCGGAGCAGGTTGTCTATCCGGGCGGCCAGCACTTTCAACTCGAACGGTTTGGCCAAATAGCCGTCCGCTCCGGCTTCATAGCAATCTACCCGGTCGTCCGCGCTCTGTTTGGCTGTCAGCATGATGACGGGGATATGGCTGGTTTCGAGTTGTGATTTGAGCTTCCTGCACAGGGTGAATCCGTCCATGCCCGGCATCATGACATCCGATATGATGAGGTCTACGGCGTGTGCCTTGAGTTGTTTCAGGGCCTCCAACCCGTTTTCTGCCGTGAGCACCCGATACTTTGTGGCCAATATCTTCTCCATCATTTCCAACAGTTGCGTATTGTCGTCCACGAGAAGGATGGAGGGGAGGTCGTTTCCGGCCTCTCCTGCTTCGGGAGACGGTTCTTGCGCTATTGGGGAGGAGGCTTCCGGGGCAGTGACGTCCGGTACTGATATTTCGGCATCTACCGGCTGTGCCTCGGGGCGGTTCTGCACGAGGGCGGCTGACGGAGCTACCCACGGAAGGGTTACGGTGAAACGGCTGCCTTTGCCCGGTTCGCTTTCCAACGTGAGGCAGCCATGGTGCAAGGCGGTCAACTCCCGGGCCAATGCCAGTCCTATGCCGTTCGATTGTCCGCTACGTCCGTTGCTTCCGGTGTAGAAGCGGTCGAATATCCTTTTTTGTTCTTTGGCCGGTATGCCGACACCCTCGTCTTGCACGGTGAATACCACGTCTTTTTCTGTTCCGTTTTGCCGGATTTCCACGATGAAATCGACATTTTTTCCGTTTGGCGTGTACTTGACGGCATTGGAAAGCAGGTTGTAGAGTATCTTGTCTACTTTGTCAAAATCCAGCGTGCCCCGGCATTCGCCTTCCGGAATGCGGAGGTTCAGCCGTACGCCTTTCTGTTCAGCCAAAGGCAAGAAATGGTGGGTACACAGTTGACGGGCGAAAGCGAAGATGTCGCCTTCTTCGGGGCGAAGTACCATGTTGCCGTTCTCGGTCTTACGGAAATCCAGAACTTGTTGCAACAGGCGTTTCAGTCGGTAAATGTTGTGGCGCAACACCGTGGTTTGGCGTTCCTCGGTCGGATATTGCCGTTCCCAGTAGTCACTTACGCAGGATATCACGCTGAGCGGTGTAAGCAAGTCGTGGGAGATGTTGGTGAAATAATCCAGTTTGGCTTGTGTCAGGGCTTCTTGGAGTTGTAGCCGGTTGCGGCTGTGCAATCGTTGCAAGTAAAGTCTAAGGAGTACGTAAATGAGAAGCAAGGCTGCGGTTACGTAGGCCGCGTAAGCCCAAATGGTTTCGTACCAAGCCGGCAGTTGCGTGAGATTGAGCAGCGTGACGGGGGCCTGCCATTGTCCGTTACGGTCTGTGGCTTTTACGACCAGCCGGTAGTTTCCCTTGGGTAGTTTCTGGTAGTAAGCCGTGTTTTCCCCTTCTTGCAGGTAGTTCCAATCGGTGTCGAGGCCTTCCAACCGGTAGGCATAGCGTACTTTTCCGCTTCGTGCATAATCTAAAGTGGAAAAGCTGACGGAAAGGTTGGCCGCTTCAGGTTGCAAGGTAAGCGTGTTCCGGTCGAGCTGTCCGGACACGTACCGTCCGGAAGGATTAAACAGCATACTGCGCATACCGCTTTTGAAGTCGGTCAGCATCACCGCACGTGAAAGAGCCTTAGGGGCGGATGAAGGAGGGGGAGTGACTGATACGAAACCGCCGCGTCCTCCGGCGTAGAGTGTACCGTCGGCCGAAAGGAATGCAGCTTGGTCGCGGAAGATAGGAGTGGACATATTGCCGTCCGAGGAAGTGTATTGTTGCAGGCTGTGGCGCTGTGTGTCGTAGTGGATGAAACGGTTGTGGGAGACGAGCCAAAGGTGGTGGTTCCGCCATAACAGATTCAATATCGTCATGCCTTGCGTGTCGAAACGGTCGCTGAAATCTTGGAAAACTGAATCCTCCGGTTGACCGTACAGGATGCGCCCCATACTGGTGGCTATCCAAAAGCCGCCCGAGTCATCGGGGCAGAGAAAGCGCACCTCCTCGTCCTCGTGGTTCTGAAAGGCAAGGGGGTGCGGAATACATGCCATGTGTTTCCCTTCCACCTTTATTATATATAGACGTCGGGAAGTGGAGGCCCAGACGGACACAGCGTCTCTATGGGCAAAGGCGGTAAAGTGCAGGCAGTCGGGCGTGGAGAGCAGGGACGTGCCGTTGGCAGGCTGGCAGAGCATACGCCCTCCGCTACGCAACCAAAGTTTGCCGTCCGATGTTTCTTCCATCTGGTTGGCGGGAACATAATCACCGGAAGCGTCGGACAACCGGATGCGGCGGTTTACCTTAAATGTTCCTTGGTCGTACGTCAACAGGTACACTTGGTTGCGGTGGGGAGCTGCTACCCATAAGCCACCGCTGACAGGACTGGATGCCGTGACGCGGGCATCTACCGTCAGGTTCTGGAGTTCGGGGGTAGCGAAAACGGTTTTTCCGTGTTGAGGCTCATGGAGGCAGAGACCGAAGCGGTCTTGGATGAACCAGAAGCGTCCCTGTGTGTCGCGGTTCAAAGTGAGCAGATTGGGCATCCAGTCCAAGGTCTTGCGTAGGTCGTCCAACGGATAGTTCCGTATGGTTTCCGTATGAAACGTGAGCAACGTGCCACGGTCGTAAGAACTGAGCCACAGGTTGCCATCGTGGTCTTTCAGGATTTTGGTGTACATTTTGCCGGTGTCTATGTGTCCGGGCAAAGCTACGGGCATCAACTTCCCGGCACGGTCGTCATACCGGAATGCATACAGGTTGTTGTAGGACAAAGCCCAAATGTAACCGAACGTGTCGTCTTGGGCTGTACTGAAAAATTTACGGTCTGCCACTTTTCCTCGTGGTGACTGTATGTCCTGACGGATATATTCCACATGTTTCAAGGTTTCATCGGTCAGGAGTTGCCACAGTCCTTCTCCCCATGTGGTGAGCCAGTACCGCCCGTCCCTGTCTTGGAAAAGCGTGAAAGGAGAGTTGGTCTGTCCCACCGGCGGCAGGTGGCGCAGGTCTTGTGTACTGTCCGTATAGACGAAAACTCCATTCGACGTGCATATCCACAGGCGTTCTTTTCCTTTCTCATAAAAGAAAGAGTTGATGTAAGACGGTTTGCCGTTTGGGGAAGGCAGGTTGATGGAGGTATATTCATGGTATGGGAAATGGGACTCTAATAGCCGGTCGTTCAAGGCTATCCATATACGACTTTTCCCGTCGGAACAAAGAGAGCGGATATGGGCTGTCTGCAACGGAGCTTCGCCCGGTGTGGTAATCCGGTAAGTTCGTTTGTCGATGAGGTTCAGTCCTTTTCTCGTCCCGATCCAAAGGTATGCACTGTCTTCCGCAATGCAGGTAATATGGTTGTGGGTCAGCCGGTTGGGGTGAAGGTAATCTGTTTGGAACGTTTGCAGGCGATAACCGTCGTAACGCGACAGCCCGTTCGTTGTGCCTATCCAGACAAAGCCGTCTTCGTCCTGATAGAGTTCCGTCATTTCGTTGGACGGGAGTTCTCCGGCGAACGGGAAGTCCGCCGACCAAATGGCTTGTGCCGGAACTTTCAGGGAAAGTCCCAACCAGAACAACAACAGGTAGAAAGTATTTTTCATTCGCATCCCATCCGAACTATGATGGACAAAGGTAGTGAAAATTTTGTTTCTGCTTTCGCCTTTGGTTATTTTTGCTTACGAGAAAATAAGATGTTATTTTTGCAGTATGGAAATGATGAGGATGGAGAAATTTTTCTGCGGCTGGCTTTTATGCAGTCTCTTGGTGGTGCAGGCTGTTGCACAATCTTCTTTTCGTGTGACGGGCAAAGTAATAGACCGGACGAGCCGTCAACCGGTGGTAGGGGCTTTCGTGTCTCCTGCTTCGATAGATACTGTGCGTGCGGTGACCGATACGGCCGGTGTGTTCGTGTTACCCCACGTACCGCCCGGTATTTTTTCATTCCGAGTGACGGCGGCCGGGTATGTGCCGCAGGAGACGCCGGATTATATCGTTTCGGCTGTCACGCCCGAAGTGAACGTCGAGTTGGAGGAGGACATCAAGTCGTTGCATACTTTGACCGTACGTCCTAAGTCGTATGGTAAGACGGCTGAGGCTCCGGTGAGCGTGCAGGTCATCGGACTTCGTGAGATAGAGAAAAGCCCCGGAGCCAACCGGGACATTTCGCGTATCGTGCGCGGTTATCCGGGTGTGGCTTTTTCGCCGGTGGGATACCGTAACGATTTGATAGTGCGAGGCGGCGGTCCGTCGGAGAACCGTTTTTATATGGACGGTATAGAGATTCCGAACATCAACCATTTTGCCACGCAGGGGGCTACGGGAGGCCCGGTGAGCATCGTCAATGCCGATTTGGTGCGTGAGATTAAGTTTTATACGGGGTCCTTTCCGGCCGACCGTGCAGGAGCCATGAGTTCCGTGCTCGATTTCCGTTTGCGCGAAGGCTCTTCGGAGCGTCAGACGTTCAAGGCTACTTTGGGAGCCTCCGAGGCCGCCTTGAGCGGGAGCGGCCATATCGGGGAAAAGACGACCTACCTGTTTTCCTTACGCCAGTCTTATTTGCAATTACTTTTTAAAATGATAGGTCTGCCTTTCCTTCCGAACTATATCGACGGACAGTTTAAGGTAAAGACCCGTTTGACGCCGTACGACGAACTGACGGTGATGGCATTGGCCGGAGTAGACCGGATGGAGCTGAATACGGATTTGGCAGGAGAAGACGAAGGTTCGGATTATATTTTGAGTTATCTGCCTAAGATAGAACAAGAGACTTTTACGGTAGGGGCTTCTTACCGGCATTATGCCGGAAGACATGTGCAGACGTACGTGTTGAGCCACAATTACCTGAACGACAAGAATCTGAAATATCGGAATAATGACGAGAGCACTGAGGAGAATCTCACGCTTCGATTGCGTTCTACAGAGCAGAAGACCACGTTCCGTGCAGAGAATATGACGACGTTGTCGGGTGGCTGGACGTTGAAAGAGGGTGCGGAATTGAACTACATGGATTATACCGACCGTGAACGCCGTCTTTTGTCGGTCGGGGATTGGTCTGTCTACCGTACCCATTTGGGGCTTGTCGCTTATGGAGCCTCGTTCTCTGCGGCTTATACGGCTCCGGAAGAACGATGGAGTGCGTCGGTCGGGGTGCGGGCAGACGGCAATAATTATTCATCGCGTATGTCCCGTCCGTGGGAACAGTTATCTCCGCGCGCTTCTTTCCGTTATGTTTTCTCACCCCATTGGTCGACGGCAGCTTCGGCAGGCTGGTATCACCAATTACCGCCTTACACGGCGTTGGGCTATAAAGACGCGACAAATCGGTTGGTCAACTGGGATTTACGTTATATGAATGTGGCGCAGGCAGCTTGGGGCGGCGAATGGAAAGCCAATGATCGTTGGGCTGTGTCGGTAGAAGGGTTCTATAAGTCTTATCACCGTGTGCCGCTTTCGTTGGCCGACGGGGTTCCGTTGACTTGTAAGGGCACGGATTATGGTGTGGTAGGCAACGAGGCGTTGGTGTCTACGGCACAAGGCCGTGCCTACGGAGTGGAAGCCTTGATGCGTTGGACTTTACCCGACCGTCTGAACCTGACCGGTTCTTTCACTTGGTACCGTAGCGAATACCGTGCCGACCGTCATGCCGCTTATGTTCCTTCGGCGTGGGACAATCGAGTGATTCTGAACATGAGCGGTACGTATGATTTCCCGCACCGTTGGAGCGTAGGATTACGGTTGAGTTGCATCGGCGGTTCTCCTTATACGCCATACGATGAGGTAGCCTCGTCTTACGTGACGTATTGGGATGCGAATGGGAAGTCTGCCTACGATTACAGCCGTTACAATGCAGAGCGTCTACCGGGTTATGCCCAACTGGATGTGCGGGTGGACAAAGAATTCTTTTTCAAACGTTGGCGCTTGGGACTGTATCTTGACTTACAGAATGTGACCGTCAGCAAACTACGTCAGCCGGATGTGTTCATGAGTACAGGTGTTGTGTCGAATCCCGAAGCTCCTTTGGAGGAGCAGCGTTATGTGATGCGGCGTGTAGAACAAATAAGCGGGACACTGTTGCCCACGTTGGGGGTGACGGTGGAGTTTTAAAAACGTTCTGGCTTTAACGATTCAGACCATTTGCATGGAGAGTAATATCAATGGATAATTTAGTTTTTCAAATCCAACAAGATAGCGAATATGCGTTCAAACAACTCTATCAAATATATTACGCCAAGGTTGTATCCTTTATTACGGGAATCATAAAAGAGCGTGATATAGCCAAGGATTTGGCACAAGACATATTTATCAATCTATGGCTCAACCGGAAAAAGTTGGATATATCCAAAAACATCCAAAACTATATTTTTGTTGCATCCCGTAATGCGGCAATAAATTACCTGAAGAAGGAACTGGCCTTTTCACACGGCACGATAGAGGCCATACAGGCGGATGTGAGGAATAGTGATACGGCAGAAGATAATCTTTTCGCCAAAGAAATCAGCTTGTTGATCGAAATGGTGGTTTCGGAAATGCCTAAACAGCGGCAACTCATCTATCGTTTGAGCAAGGAACAAGGGCTGAGCAACGAGGAAATAGCCTCAAAATTGGGAATAAGTAAAAGAAGTGTTGAGAATCAAATAAGCATGGCATTAAAAGAGATAAAACGAGCTATTTCTTTTTACCTTATATTTTTATTATGTATGTTATCATGAGTTAAATTTCCGAACTTTGATGTGAGTAACGTCTGTTGTTCTTGTACATAGTAAAAAGAGATGGTTATGGACTATATTCATGAGATCATTAGACGATACTTCAACAACCGTTACTCCAAAACTTTGGAAACCAAAATCCAACATTGGTTGTGCGAGGATGAACAAGTAGAAGCTAAAGATGAGGAGTTGTTTCATTGTTGGAACGAGGTGAAAGCAAATGTTGGAAACTGGGAAATGAAAGACTCCTGGAACAGGATTGCTTGTCGGTTGAATTTCAGGAAAACAAGAATGATCCGGAGTAAATACGGATATGCCGCAGTTTCTTTCTTATTTTGTATACTAGTAGCCTCCGTTTGGTTTTGGAGAACAGGAGAAGCTGTTTCAACACAAATTATCGCCACTGGGAAGGGAGAGTTCAAGACTATATCCTTGCCGGATGGTTCTACTGTATATTTGAGTTCTTCTTCCGAAATCATTTATCCAAAAGAGTTCAACGATACCGTCCGTTGTGTAGATCTGAAAGGAGAAGCTTGGTTTGATGTCATTCATATTCAGAATAAACCTTTTATTGTAAAAAGCGGATGCCTGAAAACTATAGTAATAGGAACTGTATTCAATGTGAAAGACTATCAGGAGGATGGTCGGGCTACTGCATATCTACGAACAGGAGCCATCGAAATCGTGCCAGCAGAAAGCCCTCAAAAGTACGTATTACATCCGGGGGAATATTTTGCTTATGACAAAGAGACACGGGAAGTGCACGTTTCTGTAGGGGAGCCGCCTTATCTGTCCTTCCGGCATTTTACATTGGAAGAAATAAAAAACACACTCGAAAAGAAATTCAATGTCTCTATTGAGTTAGACGGGACCTCGAATGAAAAGTATACGCTCGAATTTGATTCGGCAACGACTGTCTGGGAAGTGTTGAAAACCCTGTGTGTATTGGATGGGAACCTGTCTTGGGAAATGGCAGATGATGAAATGATAATAATTCATGTAAAAACGAATGCACGATGAAAACAAAACTATTCTTGACTATTTGTGGGCTTTTTCTCATATTAAGTTGCCCTTTGTATTCTCAGCATCTGGATAAGGCCGTTTATTCCGTCGAGGGGCTTTTTAACACATTTGAGTTCCTGGAAGTGATAAAAGAGCAGACTGGTTATAGAATTGCTTATAAACAATCCGATTTGAGAGACGAAAAGAAAGTTAAACTGTACTATAAGAATAAACCTCTGGACGTTGTCCTGAAAGATGCACTGGCAAAATACGGGCTGTCGTTCGTGATATATGGAAACCAGATTATCATCAAAAAAGAAACTCCCTTGTCCAAGGGGGGGATAAGTGGCACGGTAAAGAATAAGTCGACACTTGTTCCTTTGGAATATGCCAACGTCTTATTATTGGATGTTGATAATAATCAAGTAAAAAGTACTTTTACGGATAGTTGCGGCTGTTTCTGGTTCCCGAATCTAAAGGTTGGACGTTATCAAGTGAAAGCAAGTATGATTGGCTTCATGCCTACGCTTTCTGATTACCTTGTCGTTTCTTCTTCCGGCGAAAGTCGTTCAGATTTGTTTTTAGACGAGGGGGCGGAAGAGATGAATGAAGTAACGGTTGTGGTAACCCATTCACGCAACAATACTCAGAATATTATGTCCCTGGCAGGAGGAAGGACATTGAGTATTGAAGAGGCAAACAGGTTTGCAGGAAATTTTGACGACCCGACCCGGTTAGCTTCATCGTTTGCAGGTGTAACTACTGGTAGTGTGAACTCCAATGCGATGGAAGTAAGGGGAAATGCACCTCAGTTCGCACAATGGAGAATGGAAGGTGTCGAGACGCCTAATTTATCTCACTATGCAGATATGTCAGGACTTGGAGGAGGTATATTGACAGGATTGAGTTTGTACACCACTGCAAACTCGGATTTTTATTATGGAACGTATCCTGCTGAATTTTCAAATTCCTTGTCTGGTATCTTCGACATGAGAATGCGTGTGGGAAATACTACGGAGTTTGACCATTCGGTACAACTTGGTATTTGGGGGATGGATGTATCCTCAGAGGGGCCTATCAACCCAAAGTCCGGAAGTTCCTATTTGTTCAATTACCGTTATTCATATTCTGGGTTAGCTGACAAAATCAGCGGTTCAAAAGAAGGGCTTGACTATCAGGATCTGGCATTCAAGGTCAACCTGCCTACTCGTCATGTCGGGACTTTTACGCTATGGGGAATAGGATTGTTGGATAAAGTTGTCCAAGAACCGGAAGAAGACGAGGGAAGATGGGAAACTTATACAGACCGTGAAAAGCAGCAAGTAAACATGCAAAAAGGAGTTTTTGGTGTAGGGCATAGTATATCCTTAAAAGATGATGCTTATTTGAAAACCAACATAGGCTTCAGCTATTCAGGGACTAAAGTCAATAATCATATATTCGACGATAAGTTAGATTGGGTTCCTGCAGCGTTTGCAACAAAACATGAAACAAATGTACAACTTAACTCGTATATAAACAAGCGTTTTAATTCTTGGCATACTAATCGTACAGGTGTTAGTTATACAGGAATATTTTATGATATGGACTTCAATATAAGTCCGTCTTCCGGTTTGTTCAAGCCCATGGAACGATGTGCTTATGGAAGTGGGCAAAGTAATGTTTTCTATGTTCATTCAAGTTCATTATTTCGGATAAACCGTTCCATAAAATTGAGCGCAGGAATAGGGATGCAATATTTTGACTTGAACCAATCGTGGTCTATTGAACCGCGGTTGAACGTAAAATGGGACTTTAGTCCGGAACATTATCTTTCGTTCGGTTATGGCCTGTTTGGTAGAAGGGAAAGAATAGAATATTATTATACTAATATACCAATGCATACAGGCATTGACAATATCCATTTGAAACTGGCAAAAACACACAAGATGAATTTGACTTACGATTGGATGATTAATAGGGACCTGAATCTTAGGATTGAGCCTTATTTCCAATATTTATATGACCTGCCGGTAGAAAATAATTCATCTTTTTCTATTGTCAATTTCAATGCGTTTATTCTTGATAGGCGACTTGTCAGTGAAGGTAAAGGTAAGAATTATGGTATAGACTTGTCTTTGGAACATGGTTTGGAAAAAGGGTGGTATTGGATGATAAATGGTTCTATATTTAAATCAAAATATATGGGAGGGGATAAAATATGGAGAAGTTCCCGCATGGATAGGCTTTTTGCCATTAAGGTGCTTGCAGGGAAAGAATGGATCTTAGGAAAAAAAGATAACAAGATTTTAGGTGTCAATGCGAAGCTGACTTTCCAAGGAGGTGAACGCTATACTCCTATCGACTACATAGAATCAGGTAGCACTCATCAGATAGAAGAAGATGAGACAAAAGCTTATTCCTTACGGTTGCCTCCGTCGTTTATTTCGGATTTGACCATAAACTATAAGATAAATAAGAAGAAAGTGGTTCATGAGATATCATTGCAATTCTTAAATCTGAATGGGTTTAAGAATACTTATTATCAATATAATATGTTGACTAATCAAATAGAAAAGAAACGGAGCGCGACATTGGTTCCGAATCTAAGGTATAAATTGTATTTTTAAGAAATGGGCTTTGTCTGTTAAGGTCATCCGCTGAATCCCTTCCCCTCTCCTTGGAGGAGCAGCGTTATTGCAGTTGCTATGGCAAAGATACGAATTTGCCATTTGAACCCTTATTTTTAATGGGGTAGAAATCAAAAAGATTTTTTCCATTCATTCAGAAAGGATTGCGGACTTACAGCCTTCATGTTCCAACGGCACAATCCGGTAACGGTTACCCTTTTCCGTGTGCCTCCGTTCCACGCCTGCGGCCACGAGGGCGCGGCTGAACTCCTGCATGCCGATGCCCGTGAGCGTGCCCGGCTGACGCTTGCGCAACAGGGCGATGAGCTCGGGAAGGGAGACGGACAGGGCCTCTTCGTCCGGACGGGCGGCACGGAAGTGGCGGGCAAAAGCCTCTTCCGCCGGACAAGTGCGGTAGAAGGCCACGTTGGCACGCTGGATTTCCGCCTCTTTTTCCGCTGTAACCCCATAACATTCGCCACCGAGAAACATGTCTTTCAGTTGGGCGTAGATTTGGGCATGTTCGATGTTTGTGTTGTCGATGGGTCGCTCCACCTCTACGCAGAGGAAGCGGCGGCTGCCCGAAGGGGCGGAGAGCAGTTCGTGACTGTTGGACGTGGCGATGAAGGAGGCGATGCGCGGCAAGCGTAGCGTGTCGCGCCGGTAGGCCTTGCGCACGTGCAGGTCGGTGAGCTGCATCACGTTCTTCAAGGCCGGATGGCGGCGGACGGGGATGCGGTCGAACTCATCCAGGTTGATGAGTCCCATTTCCACTAAAAGCTGTTCCATGCGGGCGGTGTTCGCCACGTCCACGCTGTCGGTGTAATAGGCGGACAGTTCGGGTGGCAGGAGGTTGCGGCAGAATGTGGATTTTCCCAATCCTTGCCGCCCGCTCACCAATACCGGGGCCATACTGTTGGCATGGCCGTTCCCCACCCCCATCCATTGCGCGGCCACGGCCAGCATCCATCGGCGGAATCCGCTCACCCACAGCGCACTGTCCGACACGCGCCGTGCCAGTGCGTCGAGGCGGTCTTCTCCGTCCCACGGCGGCAGGCGGTCGAAATAGTCGCGGAAGGGATGATAGTCGGGCAGACGGTCGGATGCCACGAAGCGCGACACATCTCGGTCCCAACACGGGATGTCCGCCTCGTGGGCGGCGAGGCAGAGGGAGTTGAGGTCGCGTGCCGTGAGGGGGAGGAAGACTGTCGTGTCCTGTCCCTTGGGACGGAATTCCGCCTGCCCCGTCAGCAGGTTGTGGCGCAGGTCGTAACGTGCCTCCGCGAAAGCGGCCAACTGGAGGTCGAGGTGGGCAGGCGCGTTGTCTTTCGCGTCGTGGGCTTCCGCCTTCCGAGAGGTCGGCCTCGTGAAGGATTCCGGTCGCGATTCGGCGACTGTTATTTCTCCGATATGACCGGCCACGCTTCCGGCAACTTCCAAACGTCTGGCTTTTCTTTCTGATAAATCGCTCCCACTCGGCAGAGCCAAGCGAGCTTGCCTCTGCCGAGTGGGAGCGATTTTCTCCGCCCATCGACGTACCGCCCTCCTTACGATTTGTTTCAGTTCCATGTACTTCGGTTTTTACGGCAAAGTTAGGGGCCGCATGGCGGAGGTTGCACATTTGTGCGCGTTTCCGCTCGTTTGTGCACATTTCCGCACGTTAGTGCACGTTTCTGCGCTCTCCGTGTCGTCCTTCCTCAAAGAAACCGGATAGCCGTCGGACTCGATACTCTCCACATCTTTCCCTCTTCCATACTTTTCCGGAAAATGCCTTTCATCTTTCAGGATACATAGTAAATGGTTATTATATAATGTGTTATGGACTGAAGAATTGAGAGGTCGTCTTTCAGCTTCCTTTCATGGTGGAGAGCCGTAAAATGTTTGGCGCAGAACGTTTTTTCATTCTCAGCCAAACGTTTTATCGTTTGGCTGAGAATGAAATGACATTTGGCTGAGAAATACCTGAAACATCCTTCAGAGCGTAATATAAATATTATGAATGGTTTATGGCGTATTCTGAACGATGAAGGATGTTTGGGTGAAACTCCTGTATAGGGTGGTTTGAATGTTATTGCTCAAGGAGCTCCAATGCTTTTTTCACGAATGGATTCTCTTCGTACATGACGGCGAAGTATTCCGACATATCCCAGATGTCCCGTGCAATCAAGGCTTTCATCTGAAGTTTCAGTTCCGGTAATGTCTTTTGCAGTTCTTCCTCGTCTTTGGGCTTCACGCCTGCTTTTTCACCTTCTGCGAGCACCAGATCGATGAGTTCCTGGGGTGTCTCAAAACGGGTTTTGAATTTGTCGAATGAAGCGTATTCGCGCCGGATCTTCTTACGGTACTTATCAATAAACTTAAGGTCGGCGTTGACGATGGCACCTTTGGCCGTCAGTTCGCGATGGAACTTGGTGTATCGTGTCGTATCCAACGGTATGAAATAGTCCGGCATGATGCCTCCTCCTCCATAGACGGTACGGCCTTTGCGCAAAGTCTTATATTTTAAGGAGTCGGGGAAGTGGATGCTGTCTGCGTTGGTCAGTTCGCCATGGTTGTAACGTTCGATGACGTCCATGTTATACTTCATCTTATCCCCCATAGTGTAGGGCTTTTGGATGCAGCGTCCGCTCGGGGTATAATAACGTGCTACGGTCAGCCGGATCATAGAGCCGTCGGGCAAGACGAAAGGTTTTTGTACCAGACCTTTGCCAAACGTGCGGCGACCTACCACCAGGCCGCGGTCTTGGTCCTGGATGGCTCCCGTGACGATTTCGGAGGCCGAGGCTGAATATTCATCCACCAATACGATGATTCTTCCTTCGCGGAACAATCCCGGGCCTTGGGCGCGGAATTCTTTATAGGGAGTGCGTAATCCTTTGGTGTAGACAATCAAATCGTTTTTGGGCAGGAACTCACTGGCTATACCCGTCGCGGCATCCATATATCCGCCGCCGTTCTGCTGCAAATCCAGTATCAAGTCCTTCATGCCTTGGTCTTGCAAGTCCTTGATGGCTTTCTTCACTTCATCATGGCTCGTGCTACCGAAACTGGACAGACGGATAAGTCCCACGGTAGGGGTTACCATGAAAGCCGCATCTACGGTAGATACAGGAATCTTGTCTCGCGTGACGATGAATTCCAATCGGTCTTTGATACCGTTCCGCACCACACCCAATTTTACTTTTGTGTCTCTCGGGCCGCGCAACCTGCGCATGATTTCCTCACGGCTCATCTTCACACCGGCAATGGCTGTGTCGTTCACGCTGACGATGCGGTCGCCTGCCAGGATGCCCACCTTTTCCGACGGTCCTTTGGCCACGGGCTGAATGACGACAAGCGTGTCTTCCAGCATGTTGAATTGTACGCCGATACCGTCGAAATTACCTTGCAACGGTTCGTTCATTTTCTTGGTCTCCTCGGCGTTGGTATAAGAGGAGTGCGGGTCCAGTTTGGAGAGCATCCCGTTGATAGCGTCCTCCGTCAGTTTCACTTCGTCCACACTGTCCACGTACAGGCTGCTGATGGCCAACTGGGCCATGGAGAGTTTACGCATGGACTGTTCCATTTCCGACATGTTCCCTTTCCGTTGTGCCGGAGCTGTCCACGGAAGGCAGAAAAGCAAGGCTGCCCAAAGAGTTTTTTTCATGATGTTTGTGCTGAGTTGTTGTTTATTCGTATTCCAGCCCTTCCGGGATATAAGGCGAGATGTCCTTCCCGAAGTGCATAAGTTCTTTCACCATCGTGGAACTGATGAACGCCCATTCCGGTTCTGTGAACAGGATAATAGTCTCCACGCCTGTCAACCGGCGGTTCAGGTCGGCTATGTTCATTTCATATTCATAATCCTTGATGGAGCGTATGCCGCGCAGGATGAAGCGGGCGTGATGGCGGGCTGCGAAATCTACGGTCAGGTCCGAGTAACCCTCCACCTGGATGCGTTCGTCCCCGGCAAAAAGCTTGCGCAGGGCGGCAATGCGCTTTTCCGTACTTTGTTCCATACGCTTGTATTCATTGATGCCCACGCCGATAATGATGCGGTCGAAGAGCGTAAGTCCCCGTCGTAGCAGAGATTCGTGTCCTTTGGTAAAGGGATCGAAACTACCGGGGAATATGGCTATTTTTTCCATTGATGAATCTTTATATAGCGGTTTCTGCGGTTTCGTCTTCTTCCGCACGGTCTTCCTCAATGACCAGATTGTTGATAATGAAGTTTTGTCGTTCCATGGTATTCTTGCCCATGTAATATTCCAATAGCTCTTTCACTTGGTCGCTCTTATGCAACGACACTTGTTCCAGACGGATGTCCGGACCGATGAAGTGTTTGAATTCGTCGGGAGAGATTTCCCCAAGCCCTTTGAAACGGGTGATTTCCGGGTCGGGACCTAAGGCTTCGATGGCCACCACACGCTCCTCGTCGGAATAGCAATAGCGGGTGATGAAGTCCGATTTGGCAGCCTTGGCTTCTTCTTCCAGTTCCTTCAACTTTTGCTTGCCGATTTTGTTTTTGCGGTTGCGTACGCGGAAGAGGGGAGTCTGGAGAATATACACGTGTCCTTTCTTAATGAGTTCGGGGAAGAACTGGAGAAAGAAAGTAATCATCAGCAGGCGGATGTGCATGCCGTCCACGTCGGCATCGGTAGCCACGATGACTTTGTTATAGCGTAGTCCGTCCAGTCCGTCTTCGATGTTCAGGGCGGCTTGCAGGAGGTTGAACTCCTCGTTTTCGTACACCACTTTCTTCGTGAGGCCGAAACAGTTCAACGGCTTGCCGCGCAGACTGAATACCGCTTGGGTCGTCACGTCGCGGCTCTTGGTGATACTGCCGCTGGCCGAGTCGCCTTCGGTGATGAAGATGCTGCTATCCTCCTTCAAGTCGCCTTTGGCATCGTTCAGGTGGATGCGGCAGTCGCGTAGCTTGCGGTTGTGCAGATTGGCCTTTTTGGCCCGTTCGCGTGCCAGTTTCGTCACGCCGGCGATGGCTTTGCGTTCCTTTTCGTTTTCGGTGATTTTCTGTATGATGATGTCGGCGATGTCCGTATTCTTGTGCAGATAGTTGTCCACCTGTTCTTTGACGAAGTCGCCCACGAACTTGTCTATGCTGATTCCGCCGTCGGGTATGGTGGTCAGCGACCCCAGTTTGATTTTCGTCTGGCTTTCGAAGAGCGGTTCTTCGATGTTGATGGCGATGGCCGCCACCAGTCCGTTACGGATGTCGCCGTAATCGAAGTTCTTGCCCGAGAAATCTTTGATGGTCTCGGCAATGTGTTTCTTGAAGGCACTTTGGTGCGTGCCGCCTTGGGTCGTATGCTGTCCGTTGACGAACGAATAATATTCCTCACCGTATTGTCCCGTGTGGGTAAAGGCTATTTCTATGTCTTCCCCTTTCAGGTGGATGATAGGATAGAGACCGTCGTTGGTCATATTGTCGTTCAACAGGTCTACCAGACCGTTGCGGGAATGGATGCGGCGTCCGTTGAACATGATGGTCAGTCCCGTGTTCAGGTACGTATAGTTGCGCAGCATCGTTTCGATGAATTCGGTACGGAACGTATAGTTCTTGAACAAAGCACTGTCCGGTTCGAAATAGATGAAAGTTCCGTTTTCGTCGGCTGTCGGTTCCGTCGATTCGCCGGTCAGTATTCCGCGTTCGAAAGTGGCCCGGCGCATTTCGCCGTCGCGATGGCTTCGCACTTCGAAATGCGAGCTGAGCGCGTTGACCGCTTTTACACCCACTCCGTTCAGTCCCACGCTCTTCTTGAATGCCTTGGAGTCGTATTTGCCGCCCGTGTTGAGCATGCTCACCGCTTCGATGAGTTTGCCCAAAGGAATACCGCGGCCATAGTCGCGTACGCTGACCCGCAAGTTGTCCTCTACGGTGATTTCTATCCGTCGGCCGGCGTTCATTTTGAACTCGTCGATGCTGTTGTCTATCACTTCCTTCAAAAGCACGTAGATACCGTCTTCGGCATGAGAACCGTCGCCCAGCTTTCCGATGTACATGCCCGGACGGGTACGGATATGTTCCATGTCCGACAAGTGGCGGATGTGGTCTTCGGTATATTCGGTAAGTATCGGTGCTTCGTTTGGTTTCTCTTCTTCTGCCATAGTGTGTTTCTATTTAAGTGACTTCTGATAGCAACGTCTGTGTTTATGTACCTCTGCGTCTAAGTAAGCCCATTGCCCCTGGCTTTTTTCATTGGTCTCCAGTTGCGGATGCGTTTCGCCGAACTTAAAGCCCATCTGCTGGCAAATGGGGATGAGGTCGGCGAAGAGCATGGCATTGACCCCTTTGTTCTGATATTCCGGGAGGACGGCCACGAGCAACAAATCTATGATGTCCGAATGCTTGAAGAACAGCGCCTTGACCAAATGGTACCAACCGAAGGGGAACAGGCGGCTCTTGGCTTTCTGCAAAGCGTGCGAGAGGGAAGGCATACCCACCCCCATGGCTATGATGCGTCCTTCGGCATCTTCTACGACCGTGACCAGCCGCATGTCTACGAGCGGAAGGTAAGTGTTGACGTATTGGGCGATCTGCCGCTCGTTCATTTCGGAATAACCGTACAACGGGGCGTATGCTTTGTTGACTACGTTGAAAATCTTGGGTCCCCATCCTCCCCTGCGTATTTCGCGGGCGCTTTTGAATTTGCGTACGTGAAGGTTGTAGCGTTTGGCGCTCATTTCCGCCACGCGGAAATATTTGTCCATGTGTGCCTGATGATCGCGGTCGGGTACGCGTATCTTGCGCTCCACCCAATCCACTTCTTTCGTATAACCCAAACGTTCCATGTGTGTCGGGTAATAAGGGTAGTTATACGTGGTGGACATCGTGCTCAACTGGTCATAGCCGCCGGTGAGCATGCCTTCCGGATCCATGTCCGTAAACCCTAAAGGCCCTACCAGCTTGTCGCATCCGTGGGCACGTCCCCAGGCTTCCACCGTGTCCATCAGGGCGCGGCTCACTTCCGGGTCGTCCGTGAAGTCGATCCAACCGAAACGGGCGTTGTTCGTCCCCCATGTCTGATTGGCCTTATGGTTGATGATGGCAGCCACGCGCCCCACGATTTTTCCTTCGCGCAGAGCCAGGAAATAATCCACGTCGCAGAAATCGAAGGCTGCGTTTTTCTGCGGGTTGAACGTGTCGAGCGTGTCTTCCAAAAAGTCAGGCACGGCGTACGGACAGTCCTTGTACAGTTCGTAGTTGAAGCGTATGAACGCTTTCAACTCACGGCGAGTCGATATTTTTTTAATGGTTACAGCAGACATGTCATATATGTAAAATGGTCAATAAATTGCGGCGATGCGCAAACGTGCAAATATAGCCTTTTTTTTATTAACAGTTGAGTAAAATGCTCCGCTTTTCGCTTATCCTCCCTTTTTTTTAAGAAAAAGTTAAAAAAGATTGTTAGCTTCTCGTATTTATCTTATATTTGTGAACTTAATCCAAGTTGAATCATAAAAATATAGACTGATGAGAAAGATAAGATGTATGCTCGCGGTTATGGCTATGGCCATAGGCACGGGAGTGGCTTATGCCGGAGAAGGAAACAGTGAGAAAGATTATCGTCCGTATCCGCACATGTTCTTCGGGTTGAACGGGGGCGCGCAAGTGTCTTTTACTCATTATGATTTCAGCAAGTTGATCACACCGAGTTACGGTGTTTCGTTCGGTGCTTATTTCAATCCGGTCATCGGGGCACGTTTGCATGTGAGCGGTTATGAGAACAAAGGCGGCATCAAGTCTTTGAATGAAACTTACGATTTCAATACGGTGACGGGTAGTGCGGACTTGCTGTTGAACGTGACCAACATGTTCCGTAGCGATAAAGATCGTGTCTTTAATCTTATTCTTCTTGGAGGTGTAGGATTGGCAGGCGCATGGGACAATGACGATTTCCACGCGTTGGCTGCCAAAGCAGCCGAAAACTATCCGATGGCATGGCAGGACCGTAGGCTTTCGCATAATGTGCGGTTGGGAATGCAGCTCGATTTCAATATCGCCAAACATTTCGGACTGAATCTGGAATTGGCCGCTAATAACAGAGCCGACCGTATCAATTCTAAAACGACCGACCGAAATGACTGGGCTGCCACAGCTTCTTTAGGTCTGATTTTCAAGTTCGGGCAGAAGAAGACCGAAAAGATAGCGGAAGAGCCGGTTCCGGTGGCAGAGGAATGGGCTACGCGTACGGATACCGTTTGGTATGACGACATCACGTATAGGGACGTGCCCGAAAAAGTCACTTATGAGGACAATATTTACTATAAAATCCGTTTGAGCGAACCGGATCCGGCTTCAAAGATTCAGAAGATAGCCGATTTCGTCAAGGCGCATAAGAATTGCAGCGTGCAGGTAACCGCTTATGCAGATAAAGCCACGGGAACGCCGGAGTTGAATATGCAATATTCCAAGGAACGGGCGGAGAAAGTCGTTGCGGCATTAGTGAAGGCCGGTGTGAGCCGATCTGTCATTACTTCCGAATATAAGGGCGACACCGTGCAACCGTTTGCCGAGAACGACAAGAACCGTGTAGCTATCGTAAAAGTCACGGGTGAGGGTGTGAAGAAGGAACAAGTGAAGACGAAGAAATACAGATTGAAAGAGACCCGTTACAGGGTAAAGTAACAGAGCAATTTTTTTCATGAGGAAGGGGTCGGCTGTGAAGCCGGCCTTTTTTATTGGGGTTCCGCTTTCCGGCACCGGAGCAGCACATGCCGTCCGTCGGCCAACGTCGTGGCGAAGAGGTAAGCGTTGCCTCCCTCTTTCAGTTTGAGGCGTTTGCGGAGTCCGGCTACGGTGTCCGGAAAGTTACGGACGGTCAGATTGGCTTGTCCGAGTCCGTTTAAAAGTCCTTTCAGTTCCTTTTTGCCGAACCCGCAGCAACCCTCTATGGCAAACGTCCGCCCGGGAAAATCCCTGCAGGAATGGTCTGAGGTGTATAAATGGGAATTGGGATGCAGTTTCCGCAGGCCGTAACGTGTGGCCAGGCTACGGAATCCGCCGCACTTCATCACGGAAGCATTCGGCTCGTAGAGAAATCGGCCCAGCGTGTCCGAATAAGTGCATGCGGCGGCCTCCTCTTCAGTCAAGGTGAACGTGAAGGTGGGGTCTTCCGTGCCGAGGTTGACGCAATGGCACGCTGTCTTTTCCGGCTTTTGCCGTGTCACGACCAACAGCAGTTCCTTGCATTCCCCTTGTACGCTGACAGCGTGGACTTCGGCCACGTGTGCCAAGGTGCGCAGGGCCGTCCGGATGTCCAGCATGGGGGAGAGCTTGATGAGGCTGAAAGCCGCCTTGCGGCGGATGGCTTCTTGGAGGATGGATAAATCCGGCTCGCAGTCTTCTATGGCCACCGTCTTGCGCCCGACGGTGTCGCGCCGTGCCGGGTCGATGAAGCAACAGGCGGCGTCGGGCCATTCGTCCGGCGAAAGGGAAGAGTCGGTTTCTCGGATTTCCGCTTGTGCCAGTCCCAACGTTTTGAAGTTATGTGCTGCGATACGGCACAATTCCGGTTGGCGTTCCATGTAGACAGCCCGGTCGAACAGTGGAGCCAGAAAACTGAAATCGATGCCGAAACCTCCGGTCAGGTCCATCAGGGTATGGGGAGTTTCCGTGCCGTCGTTGTCCAACAAGCGTTTTACGAGGGCTTGTTTGTACCTTGCCGTCTGTTCCGAAGAACATTGTTCCATCGGGAGACGGGGCGGATACAGTATCCCGTCTCGTTCCGCCCATGAGGGGAGTTTGCGCCTTGCCGTCTGCCAACCCTCGATTTGTTGCAAGGCCATGCGCAGGTCCACGTTCTCCGGGGCCGGTTTCAGGGCCAGTCGGCGTACGTCCTCCTCCCGGTGTGTCCGGATGAAGTCTTGTGTCTTTTCGTCCAGCATGTGTTTTATGGGATGGGTTTATAATGCGCTTTGGCTTCGGCGCGCGTGATGAAATTGAAATGCCACCATTCCGTGCGCAGGGCTTTGAACCCGGCTTGGCGCATGACCCGGCGCAGCAATTCGCGGTTGCGCCGGGCTTCCGGCGTGAGTTTGCCCAGCTTTACCATTTCCGCCTCGTTGTCGATATGGGCCAATTTGCCTAAATAATCTATTTTCGTGCCCATGGGCAGCGTGTCGCCTTTCACGTCGCAGAGTGTGAGGTCCACGGCCATACCGTAATTATGCAATCCCCCACCGTTTTTGGGATTGCTCACGTAGATATTCTTCGGTGTTCCGGCCACTACGTTCCACATTTTTTGCTGGATGTGCATCGGGCGGGCTGCATCGTACACCTTCAGGCTCAGTTCCGGGTGGGAGGCTTTCAGGATTTTTTGGGCTTTGGCCAGGGCGCGTGCGGCTTTCGGGTGCAGGTAAGCTTCATGCAGATCGGTGTAAAGCACCCGTCCCGTGAAGTTGTCCGCCCGTGCGTACATCAGGCTCACGCGTATCGTGCTGTCCATGCTGCGGACATCCACGAAGCCCGACCGTTCCATGGCTTGCGCCGTCCGTCCCGGAGTTTGAGCACAGGCGGTACTTCCGGCTAAAAAGCATGCTAAAAGGATATTTGGAGTGAACGTCATATTTATGGGGTTGTCATTTTGTACCGCAAAGATACGGATTATGCCTTAATCATGGGGCGAATCAACAGGGTTTTTGCTTGCTTTTTGTCAATTTTATCCTTGTCGTTTTATGGCTTCCAGAAGTTTTGTCGGCTCATGGAACGGTCTGTTTTTCACACAAACTTCATTCTTCTGCTTCTATTGCGCATTTCCGGTTTTTAATCTCAGCCGAACTGAAAATCGTTTGGCTGAAAGAGATTTTTCGTTTGGCGCAGGGCGGTGGTGAGTTGTCGATATTTTGGGCCGGAAATGTCCGTCCGGCGGCGGATGGAAAGGCTTTAAATACCTTGTAAATCTCTATTTGCCGAGAAAAGACGTACCTGAATGGAATGGCAGAAAGAAAGGAAAATGTTTGCAAGGATGACGCGCCCGGGAGTTTCTTCCGCATGGTGCGGGGAGGCGGGAAACGAAATGGCAGCCGAACGGGGAAACGGCTTTCTTTCCGGGTTTCCCTGACGGCGCGAGAATCGCTTGAAATCTTCTACGGCGGATTTTCCCCGGAATACGCGCCGCATTTCGGATGAAAATGACAAAATGTCAAAACGGCTTAGGGATTGCCAAAGGAGGTCTTTCCGGTTACAAGGGAGCACTGCGGATGGGAGTAAGGAGGGGCTTATATACCTAAGAAAAAGGATTTTGCCTGTCATACCGAGAATATCTTGAAGATTTATTTGTTTCTTTCAACCTTCTTTAGTATTTTTGCCCTTGTACTCCTGCGTTCCTATTTTTCATGGCGAGGACGGATGGGTTCAGTGCCGTGATAAGGATGGGAAAAGCTTACGCCGGGCCTGAAGGAAAGAGGTTGTGCTCGGAACCGACGGCGGGTCTTGGGCGAGCCGGAGCACTATATATTGGGAAAAGGCGTTTACATGCGTCTTGTCTTGGGCTTATCAGAATCTCGCAAGTTCACAGTTTGGTCAAGATAAGGCAACAGTAGATGTCCTCGGGATGTGTTTTATACGCATCCCCTTATATTTGGTATATTCACCTTAATTATTATATAAGGTGTATGTGCCGGGTATGGGGGAATTGTATACATATCGGCGTGGGCTTCTGCGTTGCTCGTTCTACCAAACTGGGCAATGCGAGAGCCTTGATAAGCGGGATGAGTAACGGGTACAGACTCTCACGCTTTTTTTCGTATATAATGATGTACTAACTGGATTGATTTGCGGGGAGAGTCGGCAGATATGGCGAAAAGAAATGCTTTTGTCGCCTGAAACGGTCGGTGCGGCAAATGGCAGGTAGATTAAGAAAATGTCACAACAAAGTTTAAAAAGGAAGTGGGCACTCTGCTTGTTGCTTTGCTGGGGGATAGTGGCAGCCTATGCCCAAAAAGACTTGGAACGCTTGCATAAGTTCACTATCACGGAATTTTATGAAGACCAGCAAGCCACTACGGCCACGTCCGAAGAATACAAGGATGTGGACGGCAGCGGTTCGCTCATGGCCATCATCAAGTTCATGTCGGCCGACCCCACGGTGAAAATCGACAATATGGAGGCTTTCATGTTCAATTTCGGGAATATGAACCATAAAACCGTGCTGCATGGCGATGAACTGTGGATTTACGTACAGAAAAACGCGCGCACGGTGACTATCAGCCGTGAGGGCTATGCCCCTATCAAGAAGTATGATTTGAGGACCACCATCAAGGAAGGGGCGACGTATGTCATGAAGATCACGTTCGACAAAGTGACGTGGAACGTGGAACGTTCCCTGAACAAACAGTTCCTGCAATTACAATTGGAGCCGGGGTTATCTAACGCGGTGGTCACGCTGACACGCGAGGGGGAACGTGAACCTATGGAGACTTCCACTACGGATGCGACGGGCAGCGTGGCGTGGAATCTTGAATTCGGTACGTATTTCTATGGTATCAAGGTGCCCAATTATGTGGAGGCATCGGGGCGGGTGAAGCTCACGACCTCGGACAGCACCTATGTGGAAAAAGTGAAATTGACCCCTAATTTCGGTTATCTTGAAATCCAGGATCCCGGCAACGCTTCGGGGGCTAAAGTCTTTGTCAACAATAAGGAAGTGGGCTCCGTGCCTTACAAAAGCGATGTCAAATGGGATTGCGGCACATACCAACTGCTTTTGGTGAAGGACCTTTATAAGAGTCATACAGAGGAGTTTACCATCAAACAAGGCGAAACCACGGTCATCAAGCCGGTGTTGGAGTCCAATTTCGCAGAAACGACACTGACGGTGGAAGGTGGAGCGGACATCTATATCGACGGGATACGCAAAGGAGCAGGCCGTTGGGCCGGTCCTTTGAAGGCGGGTACTTATCTGGTGGAATGCCGCAAGGCCAACCATCGTAAGACGCAAAAGGAAATCCACGTGGAGGTAGATGTGGCCAGCACCATCACACTCGACCCTCCTATACCCATTACGGGCTTCCTTTCGGTGAATTCCACTCCTGTGGGCGCACAAATCAAGATTGACGGGAAAGATTACGGGGTGACTCCGAAAATCATCCAAGACTTGCTTATCGGTCAACATAAAGTAGAGGTGTCCATGGCAAACCGGAAACCGGAGGTGCGCGAGGTGAATATCATGGAGGGCAAGGAAGAGCAACTGAATGTGGAATTAAGCTCCACGGCCCTGATTTCATTTTCCAGTACACCGAGAGGGGCTTCTGTACTGATAGACGGCACGCTCGAAGGCACTACTCCGTTCACGAAGGAGATGGCTTCGGGTAATTATGACATTCAGGGGCGGGCTTACGGTTACCGTCCTTTCCGCCGCAAGATGTACATCGACGTGGCTAAACCTGAGGTGCATTTCAAGATGTCGCGCCAACTGATGAAGCGAAGTGCGTTCTATTTCGGTGCGGACGGGCAGTTCGGTGCGCTCGCGGCTGTGGGCGGCACGATGGGGTTCTATGCCGGTAACGTGAATGTGGAAGCTTTCTACATGAAAGGTTTCGGCAAGGAGACCGTATTCTGGAACTCTACGGGCGAGAACGAACAGGCAGCCCCTTGGACGGAAGAGGAACTCAAACTGAAGTTCATCGTGGGCGGAAAGGCCGGTTACGGTTTCATCTTGGGTACGCGGTTCCGCATGACCCCTCAAGTAGGTTGCAGTTATGTGGGAGTGGAAGGAAATAACGGGACTTCTCTGTATGCGCTTTCGGGTACGGCAGGGTTGCGCCTTGAAGCGGCCTGTACGTCACACATCGGCATCAGCCTGACGCCGGAATACGCCTTCAAGCTTGCCGAAGCCGACGGTTATAAACTGTTGTCGTCCGTAGTACCAGCCATGAAGGACTGGAGCGAGGGCTTCAATTGCAAGATCGGGGTCTATTTCTTCTTTTAATGACTTGAAAACGCACAGATGGTTATGAAACGAAAAAGAATAGTGAAATGTTTGTCGGGATGTCTGGCTCTGTTGGGGCTGACGGTGTCCTGCAATGACGAACTTTACATGGGAGGCGTGGGAGTCGTGCCTGCCACGAAGGCTTATTACTTATATACGAATATGTTAGGCTTCAACCTGCCCGATACCGTGGTGAATCCCTCCACGTTCAACGTGGAATGCCAAAACGTGCCGTGGCGGTTGGATGTGGCCGACGAATGGCTTAAAGTTACACCGGCCGAAGGCAACGGGGAAGAAGATACGACCCTCGTCAGCGTGGGGGCGGACATCAATCCCTCTACGTATTACCGCATGTCGGTGTTCAGCCTGGAGGCGGTCATGGACACGTCGGTTTATAAATACAGTCAGCAAATCTGGGCGGCGCAACAGGGTAATACGGGCACGTCGTTGACCGTGTCTTGCGAGGTTCCGCTACGGCTTCGTGCATCCGCTTCGTCGGAAACCTTCACAGTGGATACGAACGCGCCCAAGTTCGGCCTGCGGACCGATGCCGATTGGCTTCAGGCTACGGCCTCCGGCAATGAAATCATGGTGACGACCAGCGAGAACAAAACGGAAGACGTGCGCGTGGGTTATATCTATTTTGATACTTACGGGCAAGAGTGGCAAAACTCTTCCGAGACGATTTTCACCTATTATTTGGAAGTCCGTCAGGAGTCTCCTGAATATTCCTTGTCCGAAAGCAGTCTGGCCTTCCGCAATACGGCGGGCACGAAAACGGTAACGTTGTATTGCGACTTGGGATGGACGGCCTCTACTACTGATTCTTGGATTCAGGTCAGTCCTTCCTCCGGCTCGGCGGGTACGGTGGAACTGTCGGTGAGCGTGACGGAGAACGGTGGAGTAGAGGAGCGCTCCGGAGCCGTCAACCTCCATGTGGACGGTGATTTCCTGATAGAGATTCCGGTGAAGCAGTCGGGCTTGTATATGGACATGACGGAAAGCCGGTTTGATTTTGAATCGGGTGCAGCTTCGCGGACTGTGTCGATGTCCACCAACCTGTCGTTCTGGAACGTGTTGGAGAAACCGTCTTGGGTAAGCGTGTCGCCGGAGAGCGGTGAGGCCGGGGAGCATACTCTTACGATAAATGTCGAAGACAATCCGAACACCACGAAAAGAGAAGGACGTGTGGTTGTGGGTAACCAAGGGCTTTCTTTGGCCGATACCCTTTGGTTGACACAAGAAGGCAAATGGTTCGGTTCTCTTGAAACGGTATTGCAGTTTGAAAACGTGGCCTCGTCGAACACGCTCGACATCTCGACCGATGGTGACTGGACGGTTACGACTTCCGACAGTTGGATAGCCGTCAATCCGTCATCCGGGCATGGCAAGGCGCAAGTGACCGTGAGCGTGCAGGCCAACGAGGGCGACAACGACCGTACGGGCTTGTTGGCCGTGGCGGTGGGCGGCACCGTGCAATATGTAAACGTGGTGCAGAAAGGACGTTATTTCACCATCGACCGGGGCTCATCGGCTTCTTTGCCCTCGAAGGGTGGAACCATAGAATTGGGAATTGCCACCAACCAGACATGGACTGCCGTCGTGAAGAACCAGTCTTCATGGTTGGCACTTTCCGCCACGCAAGGGCAGGGCGACGCCAAGCTGGTGATTTCTGCTCAAGATAACCCCAGTCTGGAAAGCCGGACGGATACCATCGTATTCACACCCGCCAACAAACAAGGGGTGAAGTTGGCTGTCACGCAGGCCGGTCGTTACCTGAAGACAGACGCACAGACCGTGTCGTTCTTCTATAAGGGAGGAACATCCGCTCCTGTGACGGTGTCTACCGACGGGACGTTCCGTGTGGAAAAATCTTCCGGTGCCGATTGGTTGGTTGTGGCAACGAATAATAACCTGCTCATGTTTACTGCCGAACCGTATAGCGGCAACGACAAGCGTATGGCTACTGTGTCGGTTTATCTGATCGGTTTGTCCGGCGAGGCATCCGAGGCCAAGATGGTAGACATCGTGGTGACGCAATATTCCAAGAATACCCAGTTCGTACGGGATGACTACAGCGAGGATGTCCGTCTGGACGTGGCGTACAAGGACGGTGCCGTCATTGTACGTTCGGACTATGGCGAGGATAAGGACTTGTCGCCTGCGCCCGGCACATCGGGGGAGATCGGCCGTGAAGACTACGGCGCAGACCAGAATCTGGAACAATAAGCCGCAAGGCATAAAATAAGAATCAAGAACGAAAAAACAGAAGATAAAATGAAAACAATGAGAAAAAGGATGAGCCAACTCTTTGGGCTTGTGGCCGTAGGAACGGCCTTGATGGCAGGGGTATCGTGCAGCAACGACACCGAGGAACTCATGGGGCAGCCGGGAGTGACGGAAGAGACGGAACATACGGCGGTCATGCACCTGACGGGCGGCTTGCAGTCCTACACTCCGAAGCGTGAGACTTCAGCGGAATGGAACGAGGGAGATGTCATTTACCTGCGTTTTTATCAGGCGGACGAAAAAACGGTAGTGTGTGGAAAGGCGGTTTACAATGCCTCGTCGTCGCTGTGGAACATCAGTTACTACGGTAACTTGTCTACTGGCAGCACTTTGAAATGTGAGGCTTTTTACTTTGTCAATGCCACGGCTACGGACAACTATCATGTGACCATGACTCCGATGAGCTGTGCTTATGTGGATGAGGCTGCGACTTATATCGTGGATGACAGTGAACTGTTCGTAAGTGCGGTTTTGGCTCCTAAGACAGCCCGTATGCACATCAAAGGGGAGAAGGATAAGACGGTCACGGTTTCAGGGGTGGTGTACAACACGTCGTTCAGCCTGACGGACAATGTGTTTACGACATCTACGGAAGAGGTAAGCACGCAGTTTGAGGCCGATGGCTATACACCTTATATATATTGTTCGTTGGGTGAGACCAACGTAATTACACTGGATGACCTTTATTATAAGTATACCAAGACTTTCGATCCGGCCAAGTTTGCGGCCGGCGAGAGCGGTTACATGGTGATGCCGTCCCAAGTGGAGAACAAGGGATGGACCTCTGTTTATTATTATCCCGAAGAGGCCGTGGATTTGGGGCTTAGCGTGCGTTGGGCTTCTATGAACGTGGGGGCTTCGGATCAGTATGACGATGGAATCTACACTTCGTGGGGGGATGCCTATGGCACGAACACGTCTACCAGCAGCAGTTATAATAAAGACGTACATGAAATAGCTGGGAATCCGGCTTACGATATCTCAACGAATCTTTGGAACGAGCGTTGGCAGATACCGACAAGAGAGCAATGGGAGGAATTGGTAGAAAAATGTATTTGGACATATGCTTATGATTCAGAAAGGCAGATTTACGGATATACGATAAAGTCAGAGAACGGGAATTCCATTTATCTGCCCATGTATAGGTATGTGACAGGTACGAATGTCCCGACGGGTGAATCGACTTCTAACGGTTACTATTGGTCGGCTACGGAGAGCAGTGGAACTTCTGCTTACTACTTGAGCTTGGGTACAGGAAATAGTTTTTCTGCCAATTTGACGCAGAGTAAGTATTACCGGATGCCAGTCCGTCCGGTTCTTGTAAAATAATGTGACTCCATGAAACGACGAATAATAATCTTGTGGTTGTTCCTGTTGGGGCTTGTTCCTGCCCTGAAAGCCCAAAACTGGGATTATATCCGTACGTCCGGTGAATATTATTACGGTTCCGGTACGGGGAAGACGGAAGCTGAGGCAGACAAGGCGGCACTGAATGATTTGGTGCAGATGATTGCCACGCATGTGTCGAGCGACTTCCAGATGCAGACCGACGAGACCCAAGCCAACGGAAATATCGACCATAAGACCTATGTGAGAAATTGCGTGAGCACTTATTCCTCCTCTGCCTTGACCAATGTGGAGAAATGGACGGAGGGGAAAGAACCGGAAATTACTGTGCGGCGTTATATGCTGCGTTCGGAGTTAGACAAAATCTACGAAAAGCGTAAAGAGAAAATACGCGACATGGTGGCCATTGCCGACGGGGCATTGGAGAAAGCCAAAGTGGATATGGCCCTGCAATACTATTACTGGGCTTACTCCTTGGCACGTTCCCTGCAACATCCCACGGAAGCGAAGGATGAGGCCGGGCATAGCTTGGTGACGCTGCTTCCGGTGAAGATACGTGGAATATTGGAAGACATCAGTGTGGCTTTCGATAAGCGCGAAGGAGATTGTGTGGATTTAATCTTCAATTACAAAGGCCGTCCTGTGTCGGGGTTGGATTTCCTTTATTCCGACGGGCGTGAAGAGTGCGACGGGGCTGCGAAAGACGGGCGTGGCATGTTGGAAATGGCACCGGGTTATGAGACGGAGTTCTATCATCTTGACATTGAATATGAGTATAAGAATCTGGCACGTGGGGACGATGAGTTGCAAGCCGTGTTGGACGTCGTGGCGAAGGCAGCTTTTCCGGAGTCCTCGGTAAGCGTGAAAGGCCGTGCGGCGCAAGACGGCACTTCGGTTGCGGCTTCCCAGCCTGCGGCACGGTTGGCTACTGCAAGTGTGGCCGCTACGGATGCCCCGGCGGCAGGTCCTTCCCCGTCGCAGACGGTGGACGACGATGCCTTGTATTGTGAAGCGATGGAAAAGGTGTTGGCAGCCATCAAGTCTCGTAACTACGTAAAGGCCAGTTCATGTTTCACTCTTGAAGGTCTGGACGTATACAACAAACTGATTTCTTACGGTACGGGACGTGTGGTGGGGCAACCTGATATGGTGTATTACCGCAGCAGTAACGGGCAGGTGGTGGCACGTGGGCTACAGATGTCGTTTTCGTTCATGAACGGCAAACGGAAAAAAACGTTTGTGGAAGACGTGGTATTCACATTCAATTCGGACAAGAAAATCTCCAATGTGGCTTTCGGATTAGGGAAAGTGGCAGAGTCGGATATTCTGAACCGTTATGCACCCGGATGGAAAGACGAAACCCGCGAATTGATCATGGAGTTTCTGGAAAACTACAAGACGGCTTATTGTTTGAAACGTCTGGATTATATCCGTGACATCTTTGCCGACGATGCCGTAATTATCGTGGGTAATATCGTGAAACGTAATCTGGCCAAGGTTCCGGAGGATCGTGCCATTTCGCTTGAAGGGCAGGACATCATCAAATATAACCGTTATGACAAGGAGGCCTATCTGGCCAACCTGGCCCGTACGTTCAAATTGAACGAATTCATCAACCTGCGTTTTACGAACAATGACGTGCAGTGGTTGGAGAAATATGAAGATGCGGAAATCTACGGTATACAGATAGGGCAGGAATACACCTCTTCCCGTTACGCGGACAAAGGTTACCTCTTCCTGTTGGTGGATATGACCGACCATAATGCACCGCAAATCAAGGTGCGTACGTGGCAGCCTAACGAGGTCTCGATGTCGAAGATATTCAGCGCAGGTGATTTTTATAACGACTAACACTATTCATTTTAAAAACATGGTATTATGAAAAAGATTTTTGTATTATTGGCCGTGGCGTTCATGGCCGCATCGGCAGGTTACGCACAAAGTGCGATAGAATTGGCCAAACAACAACGTGAGTTGGACAAGGTGAATATGGACATGTTGAATGCCAAACCGTCTAAAACTGCGAAGAAACAGGAGAAGCAATATAAGAAAGACGGATGGGTGGTACCCGCCGGCAGTTTGTCCATGGCCAGCCAGTTTACCCGGGCGCAACTCATGCGGCAGGAACTGATGGCTAACGATGCGGGTGAACCTACGTCCCGCTACATACTCCATGAGGCAACGGTGACTTCCGGTTCGGAATCTGTCGGCTACTCGTCTGCACGTGCACAGTGTCAGGCCGAGATAGCCAGTATGTTGGAAACAAAGATAGCTGCGGCTATGAAGCGTAAGCAGGACAATGCCGAGAATTCGGCCATTGATGCCACCACAGTGGGCAAATTCCATGAGCGTAGCAAGGCGATAACAGAGGCCACGTTGTCGATGATGACTCCTGTGGTACATATTTACCGTGTATTGCCGAACAACAATTATCAGGTGCAGGTAACTGTGGCTTATGACAAGAAAGTCATGAAAAAGCAAATGAAACGACAGTTGGCAGAGGAACTTGAAGCGGAAGGTGACGGCTTGGACAACGAGTTGGACGGTATCGTGGACGAGGTGCTGAGCGAAAGTTATGAATAAAAAGGCAGGGTATGAAAAGGGCACTGATTGCAATGGGTATGGCATTGTGCTTTTTCGGACAGGTACAGGCTCAGAATGATGACTTCGGGGATGACTTCAAGGAAGATTTTGAATCTTTCCGACGGGCTATCCATAAGGATTTCAATAACTTTCGGAAGAAGATTAACAAAGAGTATGCCGAGTTTTTGAAGAATCCGTGGGAAGAGTTTACAGAGAAGAAACCTCTCGTCATTCCCAAAGAAGACGATGTGCCTCCGGTGATTTACCCTGAAGAGGAGAGGAATAAGCCTTTCCCCGCCCCGGAGCCATTGCCTTATGATGTGGTCATTCCAGTTCCCAAGCCTGCTCCACAACCCAAACCCGTGGAACCCATAAAGGAAAATCCGGAACCGATGCCGAAAGTGGATTTCTTGTGGTTTGGCACTAAGTTAAGCGTACGGTTCGATACCTCATCGGCTTTGCAGATGACAGGCGCAAGAGAAGATGTGGTTTCTGCTGCGTGGTTGGAACTGTCAGGGCAGCAGTACACCAATCTTGTTTATGATTGTCTACAGTTGCGTACGGAGTATAAGATGGGCGATTGGGCTTACCTTGAGATGTTGCAGGCTGTGGCCGAAAAACTCTTTGGAGAGGGTACGAACGAATCCGTTTTGCTTATGGCTTACTTGTATTGCCAATCCGGCTACAAGATGAGGTTGGCGCGCGATGATTCCGGCATTTTGCATATGCTTTTCGCATCTCGCCACATCATTTACGACATACCGCATTATAACGTGGGAGGTGAGAGGTTCTATCCTTATGGGGAGTGCCCTTCGAGCATATATATCAGTGACAATGCATTTCAGGGGGAACAGAGCTTGTCCCTTTGGTTCGCTGCATCTCCAAGGTTGGCTGTGTCTGCCACATCATCACGGACGCGTCAATCCGAGCGTTATCCGGAGGTAAAGGTAAATCTGTCCTCGAATAAGAATCTGATGGACTTCTATTCCTCTTATCCCACTTCGATGGTGGGCGAAAATTTTTTAAGCCGCTGGGCTATGTATGCCAATACGCCGATGAGTGAGGATGTGAAGCGTCAGATATATCCGGACTTGAAAGCTGCCATAAACGGATGTGACCAGTTGACGGCTGTGAATAAGTTGCTGAATTTCGTGCAGACGGGCTTCGAGTACGAGTATGACGACAAGGTATGGGGAGACGACCGGGCTTTCTTTGCAGAGGAATCCCTTTACTATCCATATTGTGACTGTGAGGACCGTAGTATCCTTTTTACCCGTCTGGTACGCGATTTATTAGGGCTTCGTTGTATCCTGATTTATTATCCGGGACACCTGGCTTCGGCTGTAGAGTTCTCGCAGTCTGATGCCGTGGCGGGCGATTATATCTCGTTGGAAGGACGTAAGTTCGTGATAGCCGATGGTACTTTTATCGGTGCACCGGTGGGCAAGACGATGTATGGTATGGATAACCAGGCAGCCAAGGTAATTTTGTTAGAATAACAGTAGGGCTCTTTTATATATGTGGCAAAGAGGCAGTTCCTTTTGTAATAGGGGACTGCCTCTTTTAAGTGGAATTTTTATAACTGCGCGAGGATGTCTTCGGCAATCTGTTCCGCCGTCAGGTGATTGTCGCGGAGGAACACCGTCACGTCGAAGCGGTCTACGAACTCCTTGCGGGCACCGAAGTTGAGTACTTTTATGGGGCTTGTGCCGTAGTAGCGGGCGATTTTCTCACCGAATCCGCCGTCCAGTATGCCGTCTTCCAACGTGGCCACGAGGGCGTGGTCGGTTTTCAGTGTGTCTAATAAGGTGTCGTCCGTTCCGGTGATATAACGCGGGTTGACGAGAGTGGCTTCTATACCGGCCTTTTCTTTCAGGATATGTGCGACGGATTCGCCTAACGGGAAGAAGGAACCCAAAGCGAGCAGGGCTACTTTTGTTCCCTTCTTTACCATTTCATAGCGGTTCAATTCGCTGTAATCCGTGGCTATTTCCCGGTCGGCATGCGTCAGTCCGAGTGCCGGTACGCGGATGGCTACGGGGTGGCTGTCTTGCCGCAGGCTCCATTCCAACATGGCGAAGTATTCTTCCTTGCAGGTCGGGGCAAGATAGACCATGTTGGGGATGTTGCCGATGAGCGGGATGTCGAAGAAACAGAGGTGCGTGATGTCGTTCATGGCCGAGAGCGAGCTCCAGAAGACGAGCAGCGTGGCCGGGTTGTTGTTGATGCAGAGGTCTTGCGAAAGTTGGTCGTAAGCCCGTTGGATGAACGAGCTGCATACGCCGAATACCGGTTTTCCTCCTGCCTTGGCGATGCCGGAAGCCAAAGCGACGGCGTGTTCCTCGGCGATGCCTACGTCCACGAACTGCCGTCCGGCTGCCAACCGTCTGTCTTCGGTGAATCCCATGATGGTGGGTGTTCCTGCCGTGATGCCTACCACGCGGCGGTCTTCTTTCATCTTCGCCAACAGGTAGTCGGCAGTTAGCGTGCCGTAGTCTTCTCCGTCGTCGGACTTGTGTTTGGGTTCGCCGGTCGCGATGTCGAACGGAGCGCAGTAGTGCCATGGCTCCTTGTGTTCTTCGGCCGGGCGGTATCCCTTGCCTTTCAGGGTGTTGATGTGTACCACGACGGGGTGGTCGATGTCTTTCACCTTTTGGAATGCCGAGATGAGGCTTCTGATGTCGTTGCCTTGGTCTACGTACAGGTAATCCAGTCCCATGGCCTTGAAGAAGTTGCAAGGGCATGTGCCTTGGCTTTCACGCAGCTCCTGCAGGTTGCGGTACAGGCCTCCGTGGTTTTCGGCGATGGACATCTGGTTGTCGTTGACCACGATGATGAAGTTCGTGTCCAATTCTCCTGCGTAGTCCAATCCCTCGAAAGCTTCTCCGCCGCTCAGCGAACCGTCTCCGATGACAGCAATGACATTGCCTTTTTCGCCTTTCAGGTCACGGCCTTTGGCCAGTCCTCCGGCCAGGCTGACCGAGGTGGAGGTATGGCCGATGACGAAATGGTCGTGTGCGCTTTCCGACGGCTCGGAGTAGCCCGACACGTCGTCGTATTTTTCCGGATCGAGATAAGCCTCTTTCCGTCCGGTCAGCATCTTGTGGGGATAGCTTTGGTGGGACACGTCGAAGACAATCTTGTCTTCCGGCGAGTTGAACACGTAATGCAGGGCGATGGTGGCTTCCACCATGCCGAAGTTCGGACCGAAATGGCCGCCGTGGTTGCTCAGGCGGTGCAACAATGCTTCGCGCATTTCTCCGCCCAGCAGGTTGAGTTCTTCCAGAGACAATTTTTTCACGTCTTCCGGCGAGTTGATGTTTTCTAATACCATAGATAATTTTGTCGTTTTGAAATGATGGTGCAAAGATACGCGGTTTTACCGGGAAGCCTGCTATCCGGATTACAGGTTTTTTTACCTGGATTACGGAATGGAAATCCTAAAAAAACAAAACGTGCCGGCTTTTCCCGACGCATGGCTTTGCCGGGCTTCGGGATATGTGTAAATTTATGCCGGTTAATTTAGATAATTCCATGATGAAACACATGAAACTGAAACTTATTGCATTGTTGTGGGTTACGTTTGCCGTGGTCTGTACTTGGGCAAGCGATTCCGTGGTTTGGCACCATCCCGTGGTGGGCTATACCCATTCTATTGTAGAGGTAACCAAGGTGGTGCTCCACGCGGACCGCACGGAAGTGTCGTGCCATGTACATTACCCTTCAGGTTATTGGATTCAAATCCTGCGCACGACGGAATTGCAAGCGGATGGCCGGAACTTTCCCGTGAGGGATGCCTCGGGCATTCCCCTTGGGGAACGGTACACGATGCCTGAGAGCGATGAAGTGGACTTTACGTTGACATTCGATGCCGTGCCGCTTGGGACGGTAAAGATGAATCTGGTAGAACCGGGAGGATGGACGGTTTACAATATCCGTCCGGAGGATTATCGGCCCGAAGGGATGGAGGACACCTATTGGCGCGATGTGCGTACGGGAGATTGGTTTGTCGGCTTTTCCGGCGACGGCGTGATATACGACGGTAAGGTTTGGAGTGTCGTGAGCCGAGAGGAGCGGAGAGACGGGCATGGCCAATGGGTGATTGCCTATGGCGGAGAGCAGCTCGCTGTGGAGGTGGGCAAAGAAAAACGCGGCACGCGTCGCATCACCGTGGGCAAGGAACCGGCCGTGGAGTGCAGTCTGATTACGGGGGCGGCGTTGCCTGACTATCCCGTGGAAGACTTGCGGGAGGGGTTCAAGGACAACGGTTACCGTGCGGACGACAGCGTGACCATTGTGGGTTGGATGAAGGACATGCCTGCCGAGGCGTGGGAGAAAGGGCGAAGCGTGGAAATATTACGCAACAACATCTTTACGGACAAACAGGAATCCTTTGTGGCAGCCATGGATTCGACCGGGCGTTTCTCCGTGCGCGTGCCGTTGGTCAACACGTCGGAAATCTATATCGACATAGGGCGGAAGGGTATCAACACGGTGGTGGAGCCGGGGGAGACTTATTTCCTGTTGCACGATTTCTCCACCGGTCATGTGCTTTTCATGGGAGAAGATGTCCGATTTCAAAACGAATTGCAGGCGCATCCCCCTTTGTACGTGGATGGTTATCTCCGGAAAGGGCAAGGGACGGTCGATGAATTCCGGACACAGATGGAGGAAAAGTACCGGCATGCGGTAGAGGAACTGTCACGGCGTGTGGGGGAGCATTCCAACCTTTCGCGGCGTTACCGTTACTTTATGGAATCTTTTGCTTTGACAGGGTTGGGCCGTTCGATGATGCAGGCGCGGTTTGCGGTGCCCGATTGGCAGTTGCCCGAAGATTACGTGGACTTTGTCCGGACAAAAGTCTGGCAGCGTCCTCCCAAACCCTATACGCTTTGCCAGAATTTTGGCATATTGATGAGGGATTATATAGGCCATTCTTCAAAGGCGAAAGACAAGGCGAGGGGCAATGCCGTATTCAATGCCTTCAAGCGTTTGCGGCAGCAAGGTGAAATCTCGATGACGGAGGAGGAGGCAAACACCGTGGAGGCTTATCAGTTGGCCATTAAGGAACTACAAGAAAAACTGAATGCGGAGCCGTCGGATTCGTTGCGTCAACGAATGGTGGTGGAGTTTGGGAAAAGTGATTTGGGGCAACGTTTCATATCGCTCTTCAAACGTTTCGAGGACGTTTTGAACGAGGAGGTATTGGCGGATAACATAGATTTCTGGAAAGAAAACGCGGAATCGGCGGGGTGCGACAGTATCCTATGCCAAATCCATTTAGCCCGGAATCTTTACAGGCAGATTGATAACATACGGAAACCTTTGCCGGACAGGATGATGACAAAGGCCGAACGGGAAATCAGGCTTGAGGGCGGATGGGATATCGTCAGTAGAGAACAGGAGAAGTACGTGGCTATCCAAAACCGGGACTTGTCCGGAGTGGGCAGTCTGAAGTCGGCAGAAGATGTGAAGGACGTGACCGGCGGCGAGGCATTGTTGCGCAAGCTCACGGAACCTTATCGCGGCAAACTCGTATTGCTCGACATTTGGGGCACTTGGTGCAGGCCGTGTAAGGAAGCCTTGTCTCATTCGCATGCACTGTTCGAGCGGATGCGTCCTTACGGTGTGGTGTTCCTTTACTTGGCTAACGGCTCTGCGGAAGATTCGTGGAAGAACGTCATCAAACAATATGACGTGCTGGGTGACAATGTGGTGCATTATAACCTGCCGGACGACCAGCAGCAGGCCATAGAACAATATTTGGGCGTGAACAGTTTTCCTTCCTATCGTCTTATCGGTGTAGACGGTCATGTGCTTGACGTAAATGCAGACCCTCGTAATCTGGGCGCGCTGGAGGGGCTGGTAAAACGGTTGGTTCTACCCGAGCAATAATCCGGTACGGACTACCGAAGGACAGTCGTAAAAACGAACAGAAAGGAAGTGCCGGAAGAGAGGCTATCAAGCCGAGGCTTCCGGCACTTCCTTTTTGGGGAAATGATATTTCCGTGTGAGGTTATTTCTTGATGACTTTGTGTACGATGCAGTTATTCGTCCCGTTGTGGAATTTGAAGATGTAAATTCCGGCAGGCAGGTCGGCAAAGTCGATAGTGCAGTTGCCTTCCGTCAAAGTCGTGCGACGCACACGGTTTCCGGCCAGGTTGAAGATGTCGGCTGTTTCATAGGTGTTACCTTCGATACGCAGCGAGCCGTTAGCATTGGGATAGAAGAGTGGCCCGTCTTCGTTTTTAGCTTGTCTGATGCCCGTGCCGTCCTTTATGGTGAACTGGATTCTCGGGGAAACTTCGTCATAGGAATCGTTAATGAACAGGGCGCTGAAATAGTTTCCGGGTTCGAGCGTACCGGCTTTGATGCTCACGGTTCCTTCCGTGGCTCCGTAAGTGTAATAGAAGCCGTCAAGCTCGTCCACGTTGGGGTCTTTGCCTTCTTTGTAGACACCCACCCAGTCTTTCGGTGTACCCGGACCGTCCTTGTAGTGGATGAGAATTGCTTCATCGGTGGAGAATTCCGTCTTGTCGGTAGACAGCGAAGATATGTCTTTGCCTACAGAGAAATAAACTCGTTCACGCGGTTCGAAGTACTGTCCCAAGGTGAAGTAATTCAAGAAATAATATCCTTTGGGCAGATCTTTCGCCAAAGTGAGTGTGCCTTCGGTGTTTCCGCCGAGGTAATCCCATGAGTCGGATGTATCGGATGTACCGGGAACTTCTCCCCGCTTGTAGATGCCGATCCAGTCGTTCTTCAGGCCCGGTGCGTTGGAGTAGGTCACCACGATGTCTTCTCCTTCTTCGAATTCGCTCTTTTCCAGACTGATTTGCGGTTCGGGACCGACATAGAACGGGATTCTTTCGCTGATTTCCGTATATCCCTCATCTTCAAATAGCACGGCATAGTATTCGTTGGTTTCGTCGATGGTGAAATTCATTGAACCGGATTGAGCCGGGGTATATTTCCATTTGTACGAAAGAACGGAATGCGGTTCTTCTCCTTTGCGGTAGATGCCGATCCATGCGTTTTGACCTTCAGGAGCATATTTGTAGTCGATGGTAATGGTTTCTCCTGGTGTTACGCTTGTGTCCGTTATAGATATGGAAGGTTTACCTGCTATACTTCCTTCTACGGTGAACTGTCTGGTGTCCGACCATTCCGACCATTCCATATTGGTATCGCGGTATCTCATCCTTACGTAATAGGTACCGTTTATCAGTTTGTTTTTCTCAATGGTAAGTTGAGTGATGTCTATATTTTCATTGAGGTCAATGGGGATGTGTAAGGGGTTCCCCGTAGAACCGTAAAGGTCTTCGACGTCGCGTACCTTGTTGTATTCTATGGTAGAAAAGTCTTGGTTGAGTGAGAATTGGTATTGTACGCTATTTAGTTGTTCATTCGTAGTGGTTTTATATGGACTTCCTTTGAACGTATAAGGCAGGGTGATGGTCTCTTCTGTTATTTCCTTGATTTCCGGCTTTTCCGGAGCAGCTTTACCCAAAGTACGACTGAAGGAGTCAATTAGAATATTGTCCACTACCAGTTCCTTGTTACCGATGGCATAGCACTCCGCCTTCATTTCTTTTTTATCGAAATCAAACTCCAGAATCTGGTAGCTCCAATAGTCAATGGTTTTTTGTACGTCGTCGTAGTCTTGTTCGGAAGACATGCCCCACATTTGATCCCAAGAGGCAGCACCGTTAATGATGTGATATAGCGGATAATCGGTCAATTGTCCCCTATGGTACAAATGATGGTGGCCTCCGTAGTTCAGTACGTGCTTCGGGGTTTCGGACAGAATGGGTATGATTTCATTTCTAACCCATGTCGAGATGTCACCGATGTATTGCTCGGCTTGGATAGGCCGATGGTTTACGCTGATAATGAAATCTACTGAATCGTCTTTTTTGGCAGCATCTACAATTTTTCTCACCCATTCTTTTTGGGCGTTGCCGGTATGTTCAGTGGACAAAACAACGAAGAGGATACGGCCGGCTTGGTAAGCGTAATAGTTTTCCGTGCCACTGCTGATACCTTGGTAGGTAAGGTTCTCATAGTGGTAATGTGCGGCATATCTCTGCATGCCCGGGTCGTTATAAGTTTCATGGTTTCCCACGGCTGTCATGATAGGGAGATAAGGTGACATGAGTTGCGATTTGAACAGGTGTATCTGTTCGTATTGGTCCAATGTACCTACGTCCACTTGGTCGCCGATATTCATAATCATGTTGATGTTTTCGGTAAGGTCGCCATATTTTTCTTCGATCTTACGTTGTGCTGCTTTCATTAGCCACTCATATCCGCTTCGGCTTTTGATTTGGTGATCGCCCATTAACAGAATGCGCATGGGTTCATGGCTTTTGGGGGTCGGCATGGTGCGGAAATGGCATACTTCGCTTTTCTTGTCGTCGCTGATAGCTTGGTAATAGTACACCGTGTTGGGTTGCAGTCCGGTGAGGCGGATGGAGTTCCAATAATATGGGAAACCGTCTTCTGAAAGATTGTCAATGGTACCTTCTAAGGTCTGCGTCAGTTGGTCTTTTGAAGTTCCGTAAATGACTTTAGGGGTGTTTTCGAAAGAGGTTTTCCAGCTAATCCAGATGGCGGTGTCTTCCGCGCTTTGGAGGTAAGGTTTCGTCATATCGGCGTAGCTACCGGTTTTAGGCTCCACGGTCAGCCGGTGTGCCACGACTTGTCCACAGGCGTTTTCACCTTCTGCCGGTGTGTAGTAAATGTCAGCTTCGGAGTAATCTTTTCCTCCTATATTTATTGTCTCTCCCGGAGCAATGGTGTGGTCTTGTATGCTTTGCACGTAGCGGCAGAATTTTATAGGAGTCTCCAAGGTATCTTTGTGTTCATCGGTGAATGTTCTTATCAGGCGGACCGGGCTGTCTTGTGATAGAAAGGAAGATGAAATTTCGACGGAAGGTGTTCCTTGTCCCGATATGACTTTGCAACCGATAGGAGCCGTCCAATCGTAATGGGTGACAGTTTCATTCTTGGGAGCCTCGAACGTGGACGTCTCATTGATTTTCATGACAGGGTTGCCTTCTATGCAGTGGGCATACCCGCAAATTGCTAACGAAAGCAACGGAAGTGTCAGCATTCTCTTTTTCATTCTTTTTTTCTTTTAAAGTTTATGTTGTCAAGTTTTGATGCAACAAAAATAGAGTAAACTTATTAAGAGCCAGTTGCGTTGCTTTTACATTCTTTTTGCAGGGTAGAAATACATCTGATTTCACGTAGAATCTTCATAAACAGCGCCGTGCGACGGGCTTGTGAAGTAATATAATTGAAATAAAAAACGGCTTACGAATATCTTTCGTAAGCCGTTGATTTTTATAGTGGACCAGTCTGGGCTTGAACCAGAGATCTCCAGATTATGAGTCGCAAATAATTGATTTTCAGTAATTTGCTCTTCATTTCTTTTCAGGCTCATACTCCTTGATTTCCAAGCCTAAAGGTAGTATTTCTTTTTCAAATAATCTCTCTTGTTTTCTTCTATTTTCTTAAGATGTGTGCAAATTGTGTGCAATTAGATTTGCACGGTACATGTATATTGGGTTATGTCAATAATAGGAAGTTTGCTTCCTGCATCATTTACAGCTTGCATAAATTCAGTACATTCTTGTTGTGTCATTTTCTTTCTGCAATAAGCGTAATATAGAAAATCAAGAGTTGTTAAATAAGTTATGCAGTTCTTTGAACAGTAGTCCTTTATATCTCTTAAATTACTACTCCCCAATACATCTTTATTGTCCCTACAATATACCATACAGGCACTCTCTCCCTTTCCCAATACTCGTTGCAATGAAAAATATTCTTTTATTGATTCTCCTTTTGGAGCAAATGTTTCTTGTTTCAATTTTGGAAAATGGTGAAGATAGTTGTCTATGAATTTTTTCGTTTTATTATTCTTTGAAACTTCATTGTAAACCACATCCAATACTATATACTCATATTCGGGGAATATATCCGGTAATAATGAACCCAACTATATACTTTATTTCACTTAATTTATTAGATATTAAACTGTTAGATTCTTTTGGTCATTAATGTTATCTTTGTATCTTTGCAGAAACATAGTAATAAACGATAATGCACCCAAATATCGACATTTTAGATATTACAGTATCTATTGCCTGTAAAAAGTTAAACACTTTGCAATTTAACATTGTTAATAATACAAAAGAACTACGAATTAAATACATTAATATAGTTCAAATTGAACCTGAAACATTGGTAATGCAATGCCCTCTATTCATGAACAAAATAGAAACTGGTGTATATTCAATTACAAGGCATTTAGATTTTAGTAAATCTACTATCAAATTTAACAAGATTCAATTTGTTTTTGTTACAACATCAGAATTTAAAGTTTTTAGTAATGTCATCGACATTAATGTCATGCTTTAATGCAGCTTTCTTTAGTAGTTCATATTTTTCATAATCAGACAAAACGCGTTCAGTACCTTCACTAATAGTTATACCAAGAACATTATTAGCCCAAAAGGTCTTGCCATTTTCGTCCATTTTGGCTTTCCATTGCCCTTGATTTATCACTTTGGCATGTTTACAAAATTCTCGGTAATCTTTTTCACATGTAATCATATGATTTTCTATTAGTTAGTAAATTTAACAAATTTTATATTTCGTATAAGGATCGATGAATAACATTTTTATTCATTGACCCTTAGTGTTTTATATAAAATGATTATATTTAATAATATAAAAATACATTGAACATGAAACCGTAAATTCTGTATTACCGCCCAAATCGAACAGATATGAGGCAACCAAAGTCATTTATTCAGCTAATGAACTCTTTGCATGATGAGAAATCATGTAGAGAATTCTTAGAAACACATAGATGGCATGGTATGCCTAAATGTCCGTATTGTAACCATGAATCCAAAGGACATTACAAATTAAACCGTAATGGAGAGTTTAATGGATTATATAAATGTCGAAATTGCAAGAAAACATTTACTGTTACAAAAGGGACTATCTTTGAACGAAGTAATGCCCCTCTGAAAAGTTGGTTTTATGCAATACATATGTTACTCTCCCATAAGAAAGGCATTAGTAGTATTCAGTTATCTAAAGATATAGGCGTTACTCTGAAAACAGCGTGGTATATGTTACAGAAAATACGGTGTAATCTAAATGGAGAATTAGAAGACATATTAGACAGTTACGGTGGTATTGTGCAAGTCGATGAGACCTATGTAGGCGGTAAAACCAAAGGCAAAATTTGGCAAAATCAAGGTAGAAGCCTTAAACAAAAAGTTCCTGTGGTTGGCTTATTAACCGAAGATAAGGTTAACTCATTTGTAGTTACGGATACAAGTGGAAATACTTTGAAAGCGTTAATCTATGCACTTATAAAACCAGGCTCTATTGTCGTAACAGATGGTTGGAAAGGTTATAAAGGAATATCTAATATGTACTACCATAAAATCGTTAACCATAATAAGGGTAGCTATAAAAACAAAGAGGGCTACCATACAAATGGGATTGAGGGCTTTTGGTCAATGTTAAAACGTGGCATAAAAAGCACATATCATGTAGTTAGTCATAAGTATCTGCAAATGTATTGCGATGAGTTTTCCTATAAGTACACAACAAGAAAAATGGGAGAAATAGAAAGGTTCGTACATTTTATTTCCAAGAAACATAGACAGATAACGCATTCAATGTTAACCGGTGGCTATGGTTAATTCAATAAAAATTAGTACCTTTGTATTGTCCTTTTGGACAACATAATTTTAGGAAGCGTTTAGCTCTTTTCTCAAGTGTGAATCTGGACAATTCAAACTGTGTTGAGAGAATAGGTAAGAACGTTCCCCTGTGGTTTGTATATAGCACTCTAAGTGTTTACATACAGCTATGGGCGTGAGCTGTTTTTCTTATATTCAACACAGGGTAGTCCAGAACCCACACTTGATATAAGTCTAACAGTCTCACGCCTCTCCATTTGTATAAGGCTCTTTGGGGATTGGGGAGCAACAAAACTTTTAAGTTATGAAACGTATTTCATTAGTTTCCCTAATCGTTATGCTGTCTCTTTCAGCATTTAGTCAAAAGATTTACAGTGACAAAGCAAGAACATCGCAACCTGATGATTACATGTATCAAGATTATTCATATACATATAATCTTGATGCTGATGGACACCTAACAGGTAACAACGTGTTTACAGTACATTATCAAGCAACTCCATGTAAAGGCGAATTATATCAATATATAGGTAAAACCATGAAAACAGGTAAAGAAACTTTAAAAGTTACGTTTACTGATAAAAACTCAGGAACAGTAACCTATTCAAACAATGTTATTCACTGGTATTACGATAAAACATCATATACATGGAAAAAGAGATTCAATGATAAATTGTATGGAACATACACATTTAGATTTGTCGATAACTGCATACAAGGAAATGTTATGATTCCTATTGGCTTTTATAACAACACATCAAATTATACATTTTTAAAGTTCAATTCAGTAAATTCAATAATACCAGCAGGTAGCCAATTGCAAATAGGATACAAGGAGAATGGTGTATTTAAGCCTTATACAGATATAGACAAATTGACATTGACATCAAGTAAATCTGAATATGCTGATAAAACCGAAGTTCTTGATGTTCTGAAAATGATTGACGATATCGAAGATTTCACTTTCTATGAATATGTTGGGGTTTCAGAGAAAGGAGAAACATGCGTTAAGCTATTATTCCCTGCAACAAGCAATGATTTTGTAATTCTATATGATTCATACAATATTAAAGATAGAATGTATTTCAAATTACCAAAGATAAATGTATTGTTTGGTGTTGAACCTACTGAATAATCTGATATAAAGCATATAACGTAAAACAGCCAATCTCGAATTAACAAGGTTGGCTGTTCATTTAATGTAAAATCAGTTATTATCTTGGTATATCATTGTATATAGTTGGGTTCTGTTTTATAAGTGGATAAATCATTTGTCCTTCTCACGGTTTGCCAGATAGCGTGCTGCCTCGCTGTCTATTTCGTCCTGCGACTTTACCCGTACCCGTTTCAGCCAGGCATCAAGGTCTTCCTTCGCGAAGAAACACAGCTTTCCTCCCGGCTTGTAGTAAGGGATTGCGCGGCGCATCATCATCTTGTAGAGATAGCTCGGTTTCACTCCGAGATACCGGGCCGCTTCGGTGGTGGTCATCAAGTTGCGTTCATTTTCCATATCGTCTGTCCGTTTATTGTTTTAATTGTTATTCAAGTCCTGCTGCAACAGCACGGAATACATTGACATTTAGCCTTTTGTTGCCTTCCGTTTCGTTTGCAAAGTTACTTTGGACACCAAGGGGCACAATGTGGAGCGAATGGGGAAAGTGCATAAAACGGCAGTGCGCCATACTACTGGTATTCAGCAGTATGGCGCACTGATGCGATAGAAATATATTATCTCAAATGGGGAACTAGCGGGCGGTTACGGGGTGCTTCTAAACCTCCTTGCGTTTTCGATGGCCTTGTCAACGGATTTGCGGTATTCCCGGTTCTCTTTTGTCGTACCGTTGCCGCAGACATCGCTGCGGTGCTTGTCATAGTATGACTTGGATATGCCGCAGCGTTTCAGGAACTCTTCCGCCCAAAGCCTGCCACGCTCGCGCGGCCGGATGGTCTGCGAAACAGAGAACACCATGTAACAGACACGCAGATTTTCTTTCGGGCGCACGGCAACAGGGTGTGAAGTGGGCTTCAGGTTCATGAAATTCACGAAGTCGCTGCCCGATGCAAACTCGAACTGACAGTCGTTGCACACCTCATAGATGAACAGGCACAGGGCAAGGTCAACGGTGTCCATCCACGCGGATGTCTCCTGCAGCAGGTCTGTCCGGGTCATGGCTTGTCCTCCTTCATGCGGCTGATGTCGGCAATGATGCTTTCCGCGATACCTTTCAGGCGTTCCACCAGCACGTCAAGGAACATCGGCTTGAAACAGTACACACAGAAATACCGCCCGCGCTCCTGCTGCCACTCATTATATAAGAGGTTCACGTGCGCATGAGCCTTGTCATATTCTGCCTTTGCCGCATCACATTCCACATCAAGCGACTTGTATTCTTCGGAATCCAGCGGCAGGAAATCCAGCCGGTTGCTCATCGCCGAATATTCCCGCCACAATCTTGTAGCTGTTCTATTGGCTTCTTCGTGTCTGCGTTCAAACGGTTTGAGGTGTTCCTCGAATACGGCTTTGAAGTCCACTGACTGCAAGGCCGACCTGTCAAGCGACAGGTATCTGTCCGCTTCCGAAATAAGGGAGGATGAAAGTTCCGACAGTTGTCCGGGATTCTCCTTTGCCAAGCCGGTGGCCACATTGACAAAGCTGTTCGTATCGCTGAAATCACGGTAGAACAGGGATAATGACAAGACCTGACTAAAAGAGAAATCTTCCGGTTTGCAAGTGGTGAGAAGCGTGTTTATCTCACTTAACCTTAGGGTAATATTTGATAGCATAGCATCCATAATCAAAGAAACATTGTCATATATGCCGGAAGATACTGTACATCCTCCTCTTTACGCATATCTTTCGTGTAAATCAGATACTTGTTTTTTATCCGGGCTGAAAACTTTTTGCAAAAGGCGTCCAACGACGCGTGTGCCTTATAACCGGAAGATTTTACCTCGATAGGGCTTATCTTGTCCCCGTCGGCAATCAGGAAATCCACTTCATAGTTGTGCTTTCCGCTGTCGGTAGGGAATGTGTAATAATATAACTCATGTCCGGAGGCTTTCAGCATTTGTGCGATGACGTTTTCATAGACATATCCGAGATCCGCACTTAGTTTGTCGCTGAGCAGTTTGTGATAAATCGTGTTGTCGGTAAATTTCTTGTCCCAAAATGCGAGAGTGACAAACAAGCCTGTATCACCTGCAAACATCTTGTATTTGTCCGGGTCTTGGTGCAATGCCATTCCCGCACTTGGGTCGTTGGCATGATAAGACATATTGACTACCATCGACTCCTTGATTTCGGATATAATCTCCGCCAGTTCGGAATTGCGTTTTCCGTCCGTTGCACTCCATGCCTGATACCTGTTTGCGTTGCTTGTCAGCTGGGCAGGAATCTGGCGGAACATCTTGGATGCGTTTCCTGTAGGGTCTATCTTGTTGAAGTCATCTTCATACAAGGTGATGATGGAGCGTTTTACGCTATCCACCTTTTCGAGATTGTTTGTTTCAAGGTAGGATGCCACAGCCTGCGGCATACCGCCTACAAGCATATACAGTCGGAAGTCACGCATCAGTTTGCGGTTCGTCGCATCCCCCAATGACATCCTGTCCAGGAAACAGCCTCGAAGCAGTTTTATCGTGGCCGTGTCACCCAATGCCCACTTGAACTCCTCATAGTCCATCGGATACATACTTAATTTGACTTCCTCGCTTGGAATCAGGATATCCTTGACATTCTTCCGGATTGAAATCAATGAGCCGGTCTCTATGTAATCATATCTGCCGTCTTTCACAAGATACTTGATAGCCTGTCTTGCTTTTGGCGCGAGCTGGACTTCGTCAAAGATGACGGCTGATTTACGTTCTTTCAACTCTACACCATATTCAAGTTGCAGGCGCATGAAAATACGGTTAAGGTCGGAAACGTCATTGAACAACTCTCGGATTTCGGTAGAACAGGCGGCAAAATCCACCAGTAAATAGGTTTCGTATTCGTTAGCCGCAAATTCTTCGGCTATAGTGGATTTCCCGACACGTCTTGCACCTTGTATCAGGACGGCTGTCCTGCCGTCATCCGTCCGCTTCCATTGCAGAAGCTCATCGTATATTTTTCTTTTGAATATCATATATTGACCTTTTGGCTGTAAAGGTAATACATATTACGCTAATCTCAAAATGTTTTCGCTAAAATATTACACTAATCTCAAAATGCTTGTTTTTTACCCGTGAATCTCAAAATTAGTTTTCACAAAAAACCGCATCAATCTCGATATTTGGTAAGCAGGAAAGGCTTTTACTCTTTATATGAGAAAAAGTGACGGGGTTTGACTAAAACAAAACTGTATTTGTCTGAAAAAGTCAAGTCCCGTCCTCAAATATAAAAGCAAATGATTTTATCAACGGTCGGATTCTGTCTGCTCGAACATCCTGTCCACCATATTGACCGCCTCGATTTTCTTGCTGTCAACGATTTTCGCATATATCTGCGTGGTGCGCACATCGGCGTGTCCCATCAGTTTGCAGGTGGTGTAAAGGTCTGCCCCCACGGTCATCATCATCGTTCCGAAGGTATGGCGGCTCGTGTGATAGGTGATTTTCTTGTCAATACCGGCTTTCTCCACCCATTGCTTGAGGATTTTGTTGGTGGTCGGGCGTGACGGAAGTCCTGCGAAAACAAGCGTATCGTCACTGTCATCCGCTTTCCGCTCAGGCAGCCACTTGACGGCATTTTGGGAGAGCGGTGTATAGATGGGAGTGGATGTCTTCTGCTGCACGGTGGCAATCATGTACCTGCCGTCATTGCATATGATGTCTTTCCAGCAAAGGGTTTCCATGTCGCTCAGGCGCAGTCCGCAATAGCACGAGAACAGGTAAGCCTGTTTGACCGTCATGTTACGGCATTCGGTGGCAATAAGGAGTTTCACCTCCTCGATGGCAAGGAACTGGCGTTTCGATTCCGGTTTCTTTACACGCTCCGAAGCCGAGAGAAGCATGAACGGATTTTCCTCCAGCCACTCCGCACGGACTGCGGCATTCAGGGCAATGGAGAGTTGGGAGATATAGGCCACGACTGTTCCCTGTTCCAGCAGTTTCTCCTGTCTTCCTTTATAAGTGTGTTGGAGCCAGCCAATGAAACCGAGTGCCCACTTCTTGTCTATGTCGCCCATCCGGGTGTTCTTGCCGTATTGGTTGATGACCTTTATGATGCTTCTCAATTTATCAATACGTTTGATGCCCTTGCGTTCCTGGTTGGAATAGAACTTTTCCAGCCAGTCCGCCAACATCAGTTTCTGCCATGCGGACTTGTTCCTGATTCCGGCTTTGGAGTTTGTAATCTCGATGATGCGCTGCGATTTTATGGTCTCGACAGCCTCACGGGTGGCGCGGTTCTGCTCCCTGACCCTCGCGTTGACTTCCGGCAGGTGGTACATCTTCAAAAACTCATAACTCCGCTTGCCGTTGACGTAGATGTCAAGGTAGTACGATTCAGAACCGTCAGCAAGTTTCTTTGTACGAACCCTTACCGGCTCTTTCAACTTATTCGATTTTTTATTTGCTGCCATATCTAAAATACTTTGTCTATCAGTGAAACGGCTTCTTCTTTTTTTCTGTCAACGATTTTCGCATAAACCTGCGTGGGGCGCACATCGGCATGTCCCATCATCTTGCTGGCGGTATAAAGGTCAACCCCGGCGGTTATCAGCATCGTTCCGTAGGTATGGCGGCTCAGGTGAAAATGAAGGTATCTATCCAGTCCTGCCAGTTCCGCCCATTTACGCAAATGCTTGTTCAGAACGGTATGTGACGGAAGCGAGAATACCGATGATTCCGGTTCTCCACGCTCAGGAAGCCATGACAACGCTTTTGCCGGAAGTGGAAGGGGTATGGGTTTGGAATTTTTCTGCATCACCACCGACACGAAGTGTCGCCCGCCATTGACTGATATGTCGCTCCAGCACAAGTCCGTAACATCACCTACACGCAACCCGCAATAGCAGGCAAACAGGAATGCCCTGCGTATATTCTCCTTGATATAGGGAGTGTTCTCCAACTTGCGGACTTCGTCAAGGGTCAGAAACTCGCGTTTGCTCTCCGGTCTCGCTATCTTTTCCCGGGCACTCAGCAATTTCCAAGGATTGCTCTTTATATATCCTTTCTGCCAGGCAGCGGACAGGATGATACCGAGAATCCAGAAACAGGAACAGGCGGTGGCTTGTGCGAGCGGCTTTCCCTGCGGAGTGAGAGGTTCGGATTGAAGCCACTCGGCATAATCGGTACAGAATCTCTTGTCCATGTCACACAATCTTGCACCCGGGCGGAACTTCTCAAATTTGGTACGTGATGCCCTTAAATGCAGATGTGTGGGCTGCTCCCGTTGCTTGTATTCCTCTATCAGCAAGCCAATGAAGTCGGACAACAACATTTTGGACTTGTCCTTGGCCGCTTCCTCCTGCGCCTTGTCATCAACCATGTTTTCGGTTTTGGCAAGAATAATCTCTTCCGCCTGACGGAGTGTTTTTGCATTTTCACGTTTCGCTTTGACGGAGGTTTCCGGCACAAGATACAATTTAAGGAACTCGTATTCGTGCCTGCCGTCAACCGTGCGGTCTATAAAAAGGGACTCACGACCGTCCACAAGTCTTCTTCTTCGCAGCTTGAACGGACTTTTGTCTACTTTTGATTGCTTTTTTCTACCCATTGTGCTCCAACGTTTTGTATCCTGATGCAAAGGTAGCAAATAAGTTTGATATAAGTATCGAAACAGGTAACAAAAATAATTCGATAATGGGTATAAATGGAGTTTCACAGGAATAAATGAGAAAATGAATATGATTTTATAATACACAAATATACAATATAATACATTCGTATTTATGGATATATTGTCTTTTGGATTCTCTTTGATTATTAGTGTTTATCCTTTTCTCTCATTTTGATATTTAGAATGGTAAATCCGGCTCATTGGGTAATGCGGCATAAACTTCTTCGCTCGGTGTGCTCACCCTCACCCAAGGATGCTTTGTCCGTCCTGTCTTGTCACAATAGGCAGGATGCAACCCCTTGACCTTCTCCTGCTCACTCCGTTCCCAATTAGGAATCATGGACATCAGGCGATTGATATATTGCGAAGTATATTTGGATGGATTACGTCTGACCAAGTCGTTAGGCATTTCCTCAATAATTTGCCGGGCACAAACCATGTTGAGTGAGGTCATTGTTGAGTTTGGCTCTGAGTATGCCCCTTTTTGATAAGCCAATCGGGTGGGAATGGTCCAACTTGCATACTGCATAGGTATCTCACGCTCCAAATACATTTCCAAATCTTCCATGATGGGGTCAACAAGGATGCTGGAATGTTGTACCTGTACTTCGTAAGTTTTAAATCGTTTATATCTATCTATTTATCAGTTACTTATATTTATAAAAATGCTTCGCGTAACAAACCTGCAACAAGAATGCACCAAACAAAGAAGTATCATCGGAAAAAATCGGTGCGTGCAGCAAATTGCAGTGTAAAGGTAGCAAAAATCCCCGTATTTTTGAGATTTTGTTTGAAGTATTTTCATCCATTCATCCTTGCTTTGGCGAGAAAAATAGTCGTTGGCTTTTACTTGTTTCTAAGCTGTCATCTGGCAGACTTGCTCTTTCCTTTTATATCTTATCAAAGAAAGACAAAGCAACAATATAGAATGGCTTTAGTATGATTTCTATTCGATTATCATACTCGAATATTAAACTAAATAAAAACAGACTTCATATATGGGCAGAAATTCTTCAAAACCATGTTTCAGATATAATTTTGAATTGCCACCTGACGGAAACTGACCGAAAATGTGGCACGAGATAGACAACAACATAATAAGGTATAACTAAAAAAGATTTGTTTATGACAGGTAATAACACAATTTCAAATGAAGCCGCTTATCACAAGCAGTTGTCCGACCTTCAGGGAAGAGTCAACCATCTGGAGGAAATTCTTCATCAAGGTAAGGAAGTTCTGAATCTTGACGAGGCGGCAAAGTTCATGGGTATCTCACGCAGTACATTGTATAAGATGACCCACGAACAGACCATTCCGTTTTACAAGCCTAACGGCAAAATGGTATTTTTTGAGAAAGCCGATTTGCTAACATGGATTCGTCAGAACCGCTATTCTTCGAAAGCTGAGATTTCAGAAGAAGCCGACCGTATTATCCGAAAGTTGGCGGCTAAGTAACTGCATTCATTAATCAAAAAGGAAAATCTTATGAAAGTAGAAGACCTCACCAAGATTATTGCCCAGCGTGACCCGCTGTTGGCAAATGCGGTCAGCAAGATGGCTGTGTATGTTCAAGACCGTTTCCCTGCCGCCTTTCCGAGCAAGGAACAGACGGAGGCTGTGAACAGCTACCTTGATAGCATCTGCAAGCCGAAGCATGAGCCGATGACTGAAACCGAGTGTGAGCACAGACGTTTGGCATCGCACAAAATCACGATTGCGGCTATCCGTGTCCTTGACAGAAGCGAACAAGACAGATTGCAGGATGTGCTTGACCATATTTCTTATGACCGGGAGTATTATATGCCGGAGAGACAACGAGGATGGCACATCTGATATTTTTTCTTTTGGCTGTCCCAATTATTAATCCTCAAAAACAGATTGAAAGATGAAACAACAAGTAAACTATTGTATCGTGCTTTCTGCCGAACAACTGGATTATCTGGCAGGAAGCAAGTACGGCATTGACCGCATGAAGATTCTTCACCAATTGATTATGACTGCCGTATTGAAAGAAACAGTGTATAGCATCAAGGGCTTTACCGCCACTCTGAAAACAGGACAAGCCGTCTTGTCAGAGGTGGATTTATCCAACCGTCTGCACTATGACAAGAAGACCATCTCACGAGTGCTTGACAAGATGAACCGGCTGGGTATTGTCACTACCGAACAGAATAATCGGACAAGTGTACATACTTTGAAATGTGTATCGGCGTGGAGCGTGGACGGACAACGCATCGACAATCCTTTCTATGTTCCGCTTAAAGACCGTCAGGCATCCGGGTGTTCTCAGAAAACAGTATGTTCCGAAGACTATGCTTCACCGGACACTTACCCTTCTGCAAATGTACCTCTGCCAGTGTTCTCCGATGATGGCGAATTGCTGCGTGTGGAGGCATCTGCCCCAGTTTCCCCACAACTCTTGGCAGGGGAAGAATCGCAAACCGCTGTTTCTACCGAGTGAACACTATATGAGTGATTGCATGGCAGGAGTAACCATAACTGTTTTAGGAAGTAGCAAGAAGTGCCAATGTCGCACAAACCCGCTTCGCGTGTCCGTACACCATTAGCAGGTTCCGGCAGTCGCAAGCTCCCACCGTGCTGTCCTCTTTTATCCAACCACTTTTTCCTTTTTACAAGATGAAGACTGAAAACACTGAAAATACCGAGAATACAGACAACACCGATGACAAGCTGCCCACACGCAAGAAGCGTCTGGAAGCCAGAGTCACCGATGAGGAATACGACAAAGCCGCAGCACTTGCCGGAGAGTGCGGACTCTGCATGAGCGACTATATCCGGCGTGTGGCTTTGGGACAACACCCACGCAAACGGCTGACACCTGAAGAGATAGCCGCCCTGAACAGTCTTGCTGATGCCCGTGGCGACCTGATACGTATCGTTGCCGCCGTCCGTGGCATCGAAGCAAAGGAGAGGGGCAGGTACTTCGGCAATACCGATTTCGTAAGGAACTGGATGAAGGCATCAGAGCCCCTAATCAAACGCCTGAGCCAATTTCTTGAATACACAACCGACATCTAAATAACACCCCGAAATGATAGCAAAAGCAGCACCCATCGCACATGGCGCGAATGCCATACGGTATTCTGTCAACAAGGACAGAGCGGACATTGTCAAGGCGAACCTCATACCGGAGGACATTTCACCGGATGCGATGTACCAACGCATGATGCTCAACTGTAAGCAGTTCATGCCGAAAATTCGCCGTGGTTCACCCATGAAGGATTTCGTGATAAGAATCGAACTTTCCCCAACCGCCAAGGAAACCGCCGGATGGACGTTGACCGAGTGGGGGAAACTTGCGGATGAGTTCATCCGTGACTTTGACTCCATCGACCTATCCAAACGGACAAAGCGGAAGTCGTCGAAGCGGACGAACTGCCAAAACTCCCAATATGTGGCATCACTTCACCGCGATTCAAAAAGTGGCATACTCCACCTTCATATAGATGTATGTCGCATCGACATCCACGGTAACATGAACAGTGGCAACCTTATAGGCACTCGTGCTACAATGGCTGCGAACATCATCAACGAGCGCAGAGGCTGGGTGCAGTCGGAAACCATCAGCGAGCACCACAAAAAAGAAATCTCAGACCGTTGCATGGCTATCCTTGGCGGCATGGAAAAATTCGACTGGAACGTGTATGAACGGGAGATGAAGAAAGCAGGCTATGACATAAAATTTCTGCGCAACGACAAAGGCGTAGTGTGCGGTTACAGCATCAAGCGGGGCAACTCCGTTTATAAGGCAAGCAAGCTGGGCGTAGGGCGAAACCTTGTGCCGTCAAAGATTATCGCTACCTGGCAGAAGCTCCATCCGCAGCAGGACAATGCTCAACTGCAAAATCCTGCCGCTCCGAAAACACGGACAGCCACGGCAAGCTCCGCATCACCGGTTCAGAAGCCGAAACCAGTCTCTCATTCGGTGATGAAGCACTACGACATTGTCACCAATGACCATAGGACATGGCACATTGATTTGCCGGATTTCGCCGCCGACATTATCCGTCAGGAGTGTTCGTTGGAGGATGCCCACCCTTGGGCTAAGATTGAAGAGGTACAGCACACCGCCATGCTTCTTTTTGCAGGTTACTTGGATGCGGCTACAAGTATGGCTGAATCCAGCGGCGGCGGTGGCAGTTCTCCCGAATCCGGTTGGGGAAAGGACAAAGACGAGGATGACCGTGAGTGGGCACACCGTTGCGCAAGGATGGCGAACAGGATGTGCAAATGGTCAAAAAAGAAAGGCATGAGCCGCTAATAAAAAAGACATACAGTTATGGGAATACGAAAATCAAGAGACACGCATATCGACATCGACAAAATGTTCAGCGATGTGGATGCCGACATACAGATTGAGAAAGAGAACAGTGAAGCTGACGAGCAGTTGAAAACGATACGTGCTTCAACAGCTATGCTACGGGCACATGCAGAAAAATTATGCGAATGTGTGGAAGCAGAGAAAAAAGCGACTACTGCCCTCAATGCCGCAGCGGACAGTTGCGACAATGCCGTGACTGGTATCTGCAACGCTATCTTGGCTGCACAACAAAATACGGTTTTCAAGACAAAAATTGAACCGGAACACTTGGCTCAACTCCAGCGACTCCTTGACGTTAGTATCGACAAGGAAGAAAAGCTTTTGGCAGAGCACCATGCCATGCAAATCCAAATGCTTGCCGAACACGAAGAGAAATTACGAAAAATACTCAGTCGGGGGCAAGGCATCTGGCTCTCTGACTTTTGGGTGAAAGTGTTAGCCATTGCAATATTGGCATATACGCTGATAACTTTCTTGTATGCCATGTTTGGAAGCTAAGCATTTGATACGAAAAAGGGGCTGACACTACTGAATTTCAGCGTTCCAATAGTGCCACCCTTTACTGTTTTACCAAGTGATAATTTTATCAACTATCTCTTGTTGCTCTGTACTACTACGTCTAAGGTATATTCGTGTAGTTTCTATGCTTTCATGTCCCATCAAGTCTGCAAGGAGAGAAATGTCGTTGAACTTTTCAAGGAAATTTTTGGCATAGCGATGGCGAAATGAGTGGGGATATACCACTTTAGGATTGAGTCCGTACTTCTCTGCGTAGTTCTTCAATTGTTGAGAGATACCTCTTGTTGTGATTCGCTCACCAAAACGATTTAAGAACACATAGCCAGTTTCTCGTTTGATGTCGGCAAGCCATTGTTGAGCCTCTGTACGCAAAGTTTTCGGAATAAACAATCTTCTTGTCTTTCCACCTTTTGAATACAAATCGAAGTAGCCCACATTAACGTGTTCTACCTTGATTTGGATGAGTTCGCTAACACGCGCCCCTGTTGCAGCCAAGAACCGTACAACGAAATACCATTCTTGGTTGTCTTCCTTTTTAAGCTTCTTCTTCAAGAAAATATAGTCCTCATTGCTGATGACATTTTCAAGAAAGTTTTTCTGCTGAACTTTGACAGATTTCAAGCGGAGACGAGTCCTTCCCATAAAAATCAGATACTTGTTCAACGCTTGAATACGCAGATTTACCGTTTTAGGCTTAAAATCTTCAATAAGATAAGCCTTGTAGAGCAACAAGTTTTTCTTGTTTAGCTCTTTGTAGCGAGAATAATAGTCGGCTACTGCATAAGCATAAGCTGAAATGGTATTCTTCGCCATGTTCTCCTCTTGGAGATGAGTCTTAAATTTTTCTACCATATTGTTACTATTAATGAGACGTTTAGTCGTCCTATATAATAGTTGAGCATTGTGAGTAGAATTCCCATTATGAGAAGTTCCTTGCTACTGGTGAGGTGAAGTGTATTGATGAGGAGATACCGTTTGAGATACCATGTGAATGGAAGTGGTGCAGACTTCGAGATATAGTGTGCGGCACAAATGCTGGTAAAAGTCCTAATTGTGAAAAACGCCCAAAACAAGATAGGGAATGGGGCGTTTTGACAACTACCGCAATACAAGAGAACGAATTTCGCCCCGATGAAAACAAGGTGTTACCCCAAGGTTATGTCATAAATCCAGAACATTGTATTAAATATGGTGATATTCTGATTACACGGGCAGGTCCCGTAAATCGTACAGGTGTCGCCTGTCTGGTTGATAAAGCCTGTGATAAGCTTATCCTATCAGACAAAACGATACGAATTGATTATTTACGTAATTATTGTAATCCTGCATTTCTTGTATTAGTTCTTAACTGTCCCGATATTCATAACTTAATTATGTGTATGACAGTTGGAATGGCAGCTTCTCAGGTAAATGTGTCTCAAAGTAATATTCAAAATACACTTATACCTTTTCCTCCTCTTGCTGAGCAACATCATATAGTCGAAAGGGTAGAAATGCTATTGCCTATTATTAATAAATTTAACAAAACGCAAATATCGCTCGACAAGCTTAATTCTTTGATGAACGACTTCTTGAAAAAGTCTATTCTTCAAGAAGCCATACAAGGCAAGCTCGTAGAGCAATGCCCCGATGAAGAACCCGCATCAGAACTTCTTAACCGCATTAAAGCGGAAAAAGAACGCTTGATTAAAGAGAAGATAATCAAGCGTGATAAGCAAGAAAGTATCATCTACAAAGGTGATGATAACTCCTATTATGAGCAAATAGGCTCGGAAGTGCGGTGTATTGACGATGAACTTTCATTTGAGCTGCCGACTAATTGGCAGTGGGCACGGCATAATGACTTATTTGAAATTAGTGGAGGCTCTCAACCACCCAAAAGCAAGTTTAGCGACACGCCTAAGGAGGGATATATTCGTTTGTATCAAATACGAGATTATGGAACTTCACCACAACCTGTATATATTCCAATCGAATTAGCGAGTAAAATATCCAAGAAAGGTGATATTTTACTCGCTCGATATGGTGCTTCGTTAGGAAAAGTATTTGAAGCTGAAAATGGTGCGTACAATGTAGCTATGGCAAAAGTTATTCCTCTTTTTGATGGTGATATGATTTATAAGCCATTCCTAATGTTGTATTATAAGAGTTATATTTATCAAGGGTTTGTTACTTCTGCCAACAGAAGTGCACAAGCAGGATTCAACAAAGAAGATTTGGCGAATTTATTGTTTCCTTTGCCACCAATACAAGAGCAACAGAGAATTACAAATAAGATTGAGCAACTATTTCAGTTGCTCAAATAACTTATCTACCTTGTTCATCAGTCGTTTCTGTTCATTGTATGGCGGTATGCCAACAACAAGATTATTGAAGATTTCTCGATTAAGGTGTGGTATTGCCGCACCTTTTTTTGAGTTGCGCAGTACATCTTTGTAGAAAAGGATAAACGCAAGTATATATGGCAAATACAATCCCGAACTCACCCATAGCTGCTTGAATGTGCTGCCCATATAACCTGATTGTGGAGCGGTGAATACTTCGCCGGAATTTTCACCATCTACAAGCATTATTTGGTCACCTTTCTTGACATACCGCCCTTTGTTCAAAAGTGTAGCCGAAACCTTTCCACGCAAGAACTTTGCATCTAATAGTGGCTGGCTTCCCTCTTGCTTTGTACCGTCTATTAGCTGACATATTGAACCTAATCTTACTATCTCCCAATGAGTTGGAAAAGTGAGTTCGCAATCTATCTGTTGTACGTCATTTCCAATCCTCTCATAATAGGAGTTATCGCCTATAATTCAGCGTATAACTCCCTTATCCTTTGTAATATACGTTTTTGTTCTATTATTGGTGGCTGGAAAAGCCACGCGACTTTGACCCTTTTGGGCAAACAGGATTTGCCCCCTTTGGCTACAATATGATTGACCCTTTAAAGCCCTGGTGTTGGGGGTCAATTTTATTTTACCCTTTTAAAATTTCTCGTTTTTCTTGGACCTTAACTTTCGCATACTTTCACCATATAACTCTATGATATGAGCCGTATGTATGATGCGGTCAAGGATTGCATCGGCTATTGTCGGGTCGCCTACCATGTCATACCAGTTGGAGGATGGGTACTGCGATGTGATGATGATGGATTTCCGTTCATGCCTGTCCTCGATGATTTCAAGCAGTATGGGACGCTCCTTGGCATCAAGAGGTACAATGAACAGGTCGTCAAGGATGAGCAA